>Ga0206868_10087_pt1 | contig 28718 bp, 28 predicted proteins | sample Alteio_BWOrgCont_38_FD_152901 | JGI IMG/M metagenome (GOLD analysis project Ga0206868, IMG submission 152901) | Enriched cells from forest soil in Barre Woods Harvard Forest LTER site, Petersham, Massachusetts, United States -... | ecosystem: Environmental > Terrestrial > Soil > Temperate forest >... | reverse complement strand
CCCTTGATCACTTATGCGTTGTTGGGTGCGGAGCCGTCTGTTCGCGCAGCGCCGTTTGCTGATCAACATAGGTCGTGGCCATGCCGATCTTGCGCTCGCGGATCAGGGCGCGCACAGGATCGCCGAGATTATGTGGATCGGCCACATAAAGGCGCGTCATGATGCTATGCGACAAAAAAGTCTGATACAGAACGGCGACAAGGCCGGAGGCAAGCAAGATCGGTGCTTGCGCCCCTATCGCCTGTTCGGCCAGATGCAAGATGCCTTCCAGCCCTTCCTCCAGCGAACCCGCATGCATGGTGGTGATCGCCAGATGCCCCGAATTGGCGGCACGCAACAATTGATTGGCGGCTTCCGGCGTGCGCAATTCGCCGACCAGAATATAACGCGGATGCCAGCGCAGGGAGCGTTTCAGATATTCCGCCCAATCGCGCTCCTCCTTCACATCCACCTGATAGCAAAGGCCGGATTCGCCATGCCGTCCTTCAAGCGGATATTCGACCGGATCCTCAATGGTCATCGCCACGCCGCCGTAGCGCAGAAGATAATCATACAGCATCGATCCTGCCGTCGTCGATTTGCCTTGCCCCGTCCCGCCGCAGACCAGAACCAGACCCTCGCGCTTGCCGAGATCGCGGAGAGCCTGCACAATCGGCAGTGTCAGGCCGAGCTGCTCGATGGCCGGCGGACGCTCGTCAATCCAGCGCAACGCGACCCATGTCTCGCCGCGCGGCGTGGTGATTTTGGAGGCGCGCAGGCGTATGCCGTCATAGGTGATCCCGCATTCATCGGCATCCCGTAATGCGCGTTCCAGTTCCTTGCGCAATTCGACGATGTCGGCGTGATAGGCGGGCGGCACATCTTTCGGCAACATCGTCAGGGTGCCCGGCACCACGGTCTGGTAATAGCTTGGCAGGTCAACATAGAGCGAGACATACAAATCGACGAAATACAGATCATGCAGCCACGCGACGTCGGGGCTTATTTCGTGGATTGGTTGCTGCTGGGGCATGTCGGGTTTCCTGCCTTCAAGGAAGTTCCAAGATCAATAATTCGAAGCACAAGGGCCTGTAATATTTCTATGCATTCGTATTTACGCTGCACTTGGAAATGGCGCGCCCGAAGAGATTCGAACTCCTAGCCTTCTGATTCGTAGTCAGATGCTCTATCCAGTTGAGCTACGGGCGCGTCGTGGTGGAGGGCAGTCTAGGCCATCCGTGAAGGCGGGCAAACTAGCAAAAACACGGCCAAAAGCAAAAGCTTTCTTTCTGGCCCGTTAAAGGCGCTTCTTCACCCTTAGGATGAACGGCCGATTGAGGTATAGCGGAAGCCCGCGGCTTTCATCTCTTCAGGTCGGTAGATATTGCGCAAATCGACCAGAACCGGCTCTTTCAGCGTGTCTTTCATCTGCGCGAGGTCAAGGGCGCGGAACTCGTTCCATTCGGTTAAAATCACTGCGGCGTGGGCATCCTTCATCGCCTCATAGGCGTTGGTGCACCAGGCGACGCCTTTAAGCAATTCCTTCGCTTCCTTCATGCCTTCGGGGTCATAGGCGCGGATGGTGGCTCCGGCTTTCTGCAAGGCAGGCACGACATCGAGGCTTACGCTGTCGCGCATATCGTCGGTGTTGGGTTTGAAAGTCAGGCCGAGCACGGCGATGGTCTTGCCATTAACGGAACCGCCGTTCGCGGCGATGACGCGGTCGGCCATGTGTTGTTTGCGTTTGTTATTGACGTCAATCACGGCTTCAACGATGCGCATCGGCACTTTGCGGTCATGCGCAGTCTGCATCAGCGCGAGCGTGTCTTTCGGAAAGCATGAACCGCCATAGCCGGGCCCCGCATGCAGGAATTTTCGGCCGATGCGCCCATCGAGGCCCATGCCTTTCGCAACGATTTGCACGTCAGCGCCGGTATGTTCGCACAGATCCGCGATTTCATTGATGAAGGTGATCTTGGTGGCGAGGAAAGCGTTGGCGGCGTATTTGATCATCTCCGCCGATTCCAGCGTCGTCACCACCAGGGGTGTTTCGATCAGATAGAGCGGGCGGTACAGAGCCTGCATCACTTTGCCCGCGCGTTCGCTACCGCAGCCGATGACGACGCGGTCGGGGCGCATGAAGTCGTTGATCGCCGAACCTTCGCGCAGGAATTCGGGGTTGGAGGCGACGTCGAACGCAGCTTGTGGATTGGTTTCGCGCACCAGCCTTTCGATCTCGCGTCCCGTGCCGACCGGCACCGTCGATTTGGTCACGATCACCGTGTAATGCGTCAGGCTTGCTGCAATTTCACACGCAGCGGCGTAAACGTACGACAAGTCCGCATGTCCGTCGCCACGGCGCGTCGGCGTGCCCACGGCGATGAAAACCGCCTCCGCGCCGGCAACGGCGGCGGACAGCGAAGCATCGAAACGCAGCGTACCATTTTGCATATTCTTGGCGACGAGCTCATCAAGGCCGGGTTCGAAAATGGGAATCTCGGCATTCTTGAGCCGCGCGATTTTGGCGGCATCCTGATCAATGCAGACGACCTTATGCCCGAATTCGGCGAAACAGGCTGCGGAGACAAGGCCGACATAACCGGCACCGATAACGGCAATTTGCAAGATGTTTCCTTAAGAGATGATTTTGCGAAGAGCTTCCCGCACTTTCGGACCAAGTTCCGGGTGCGCCAATGCAAATGCGACATTCGCTTCGATAAAGCCAACTTTATCGCCGCAATCGAAGCGCGTGCCTTTGTAGCGCAGGCCGTGGAAAGGTTGCTTGCCGATCAAGTGCGCCATGCTGTCGGTCAGCTGGATTTCTCCGCCGGTGCCTATGCGCTGCGCGTCCAGCTCGCGAAAAATTTCCGGTTGCAGGATATAGCGCCCGATGATGGAGAGAGTCGATGGTGCTTGCTCCGGTGCCGGTTTTTCAACCAACCCTTTGATTTTGGCCAAACGGCCGTCGTCTTTTTCAATATCAAGGATGCCGTATTTGTTTGTCTGCTCGCGCGGCACATCGACGACACCGACGACATTGCCGCCGACTTCCTCATAAGCCTCTATCATCTGGCGAAGGCAGGGCTTGTCGGCCAGCACGACATCGTCGGCGAGAAGAATGGCAAAAGGTTCGTCGCAGACAAGATGCCTTGCGCACCAGACGGCGTGGCCGAGGCCAAGCGGTTCGCGCTGGCGCGTGAAAAGCAATTGGCCGGAGTCGATGTCGGTGGTCTTCAAAAGTTCAAGCAGCGCCGTCTTGCCCTTGACTTCCAACGCGCGCTTCAAATCATTGTTGGCATCGAAATGGTCTTCAAGCGGCCCTTTGCCTTTGCTGCTAACGAAAATGAATTGTTCGATCCCAGCCGCGCGCGCCTCATCGACGGCGTGCTGGATCAGGGGGCGATCGACCAGCGTCAGCATTTCTTTCGGCATGGCTTTGGTTGCCGGCAGAAAGCGCGTGCCGAGGCCGGCGACGGGGAATACCGCTTTGCGGATAGGGCGTTGGGTCATGGGGCGTCCTCTAAACGGTTCCGGAGGGAAGGGCTAAGGATTCTTTCACCGCCGCACAAATTTCTTCCAATGAAAAAGGCTTGGCGATTATACGGTGAACAAGCGCATCGAGGTTATGGGCACGCATGCGTTCCTGCGCATAGCCGGAAATCATGATGATGCGCAAGTCGGGAAAGAGACGCACGGCTTTGAGCGCGAGGGCAATACCATCGACATTCGGCATGACGATATCGGTGACGAGGACGGTGAATTTCTCTTTCGCCAACGCATCGAGCGCCATCTGCCCATCGGACACCGCAGTCACCTGATAACCCGCCGATGCCAGCGAACGCACAATGAATTCGCGCACGGCGGGATTGTCCTCGGCGACGAGCACGCGCGCGGCGGGAGCGTTCGTCTCAGTTGTCATCTTTTGTCTCGACGAAATTCAGATTGACGTTCACAACGGTTCCTTTCGGCGCATTGATCGAGGACGTAAAGACCGCTTCCTCGTCGGGCGCCAATGTAGCCGTTGGCGCGTTAATCTGCCAGCTTTGGATGGCAAGACCATCGGGACCAAGGGCTTCGGCCATAATATCGGGCACTTTCTGGTTTTTTTTCGTTTTATTTATAATTTTTCCATTCAAAATAAGTCTGGTTATGCCGCCATCATATTTGAGTTCCGAACGCACATCGTTGAACTCCAACCCGTCGCCGGGGTAATAGATATAGAGGCCGATGGCATTGTAGAATGTTTCCATCGAACTCCATTTATGCGCAATGTGCTGGCGATCAAAAATTAACCATATCAAGATAAAGGCAATCGCAATGCCGGCGGCGATTTGAAGGGTATAATGTATGATCGGGGACAGAGGCTTGCGGGTTAAGGCCGGTAGGTTGGAACCTTCCGGGATCGGAGGGAGGTTTTTGGGAATGGGTGCAGGTTCGGGCAGCGGCTTCGCGACAACATCGATATTTCTGGGCGCTTCAGCCTTCCAGCTATGTTTGCAACGCGCGCAACGCACCTCTCGCTCCCCCAGGGCGAACATATTCGCCTGGACAAGATAGCGCGTCTGGCAAAGGGGACAAACTAGGATCATGGCGTTGGTTATAGGAACCCATGCGGGGTAAGGCAAGGAATGCGGTGGTTCAGGCGCTTCCTGCCGGGGTCGCAAGAGCTATAGACGTAGGCGTCAGGCGCTTTATGATGCCGCTATCCGTAATCAGGAAGAATCCTTGTGCCTATGCTCGTCCAGTTCGAACAGGTCAGCCTTAGCTACACCTCCGACCATTCGGTTTTAACGGAGGTAGATTTTGCGTTGCCTGATGGCGGCTTTTATTTTCTGACCGGGCCAAGCGGGGCGGGAAAATCGTCCTTGCTGCGCCTTATGACCTGCGCCGAAAAGCCGACGGCGGGGCAGATTTACCTGTTCGGCACTGATATCACTCATGCGCCGCGCGCCGAATTGACGGAACTGCGTCGGCAGCTCGGCGTCGTGTTTCAGGATTTTCGTTTAATCCCTTACTTGACGGCGCTGCAGAATGTGGCTTTGCCATTACGGCTTGCCGGTAAGGACGAAAGCTACATCGAACGGCATACGCGCGAATTGCTGGCATGGGTTGGATTGCGCGCGCGCGAAGATGCCCTTCCGGCCGAACTATCGGGCGGCGAGCAGCAACGCGTCGCCATCGCCCGCGCGGTTGTCAATAAACCGAGGCTTTTGCTGGCAGATGAACCCACCGGCAATGTCGATGACGAAACCGCGCTCAGGCTTTTTCACCTGTTCGACGAATTGAACAAAATGGGCACCGCCGTTATCCTCGCTACCCATCAACATTATCTGGTTGAGCGTTTTCAGAAGCCGGCCTTGCATCTGAAAGCCGGACGTCTGACGATGCCGAACGCTACGAAAGCGGCATGACATGGCGCTTCCCCGTCACTTCTTCGCTCCGTCCTTCCGCCATCGCCACCTCGGCGCGTTTTTGGCGGTGATCGTCGGCGTAATGGTCTATATGGCGGCTTTCGTGATGGCGGCCGAAGCTTCCTTGTCCACGATAACGCTGACATGGAACCGTGATTTGCAAAGTCGTTTGACGGTCGAGCTTCCCGCCGTCGATGACGAAGCTTCCGTCCCGCAGGCCGAACGCGTTCGGCAAGCCGTATCTATTCTTCAGGCCATGCACGGCATTGTGCGCGTGACGCCGGTGCCCGACACCGAAGCATCGCGGTTGTTGGAGCCGTGGATCATCGATCCTGAAATTCTGAAAGCCCTGCCGGTGCCCGCGCTGATCGATATCGAACGCGTACCGGGGAGCACGGTGACCGCCGATGATGTGCACCAGCAATTGAAAGCGACGCTGCGCGACGTGCGTGTCGACGATCATGCGGCGTGGCTTATCGACCTCGAGCGTTTTGTGAATGGCCTTGCCGCTTTCGGCGGTTTGATGATTGTGTTGACGGTGCTGACGCTGGTGTTGGCTGTCAGCCTTGTCTGCCGCACGATTATGGCGACGGAGCAGGAGACGATTTCCCTGCTTCATATCATGGGCGCGGAGGATAGCGATATCGCGCGGCATTTTGAAAACCATGCCTGTCGTTTGTCGCTGGCTGCGGCAGGGATCGGCTTTGCCTTGGCGATGGGGAGCGCGGGAGCGTTGCTTTACTTCATGCGGCATTTTGCCGATCCTGGTGTTTTGCGGCAGGCGCATTGGATGATCCTCGGCGGCGCGACTCTGGCCGTGCCTTTGGCCGCCGTCTGGATTGCGGCGCTGTCGGCGCGGTTTTCCGTCCTTAATTTTTTGCGTTCGATGCCATGATGGTCCTTCGCCTGATCCGCGCTTTTGTCCTCGCCGCCGGTATGTGCGCCGTGCTTTGGATGGGCGGCCTTGTACTGTTTGTCGGGCAGATCCGTAGCCTCGATGCCGCCGTCACCGACGCTGATCCGGCGTCCGCCGATGCGATTGTCGTCCTGACCGGGGGCAGCGAGCGCGTGGGCACGGGCATCGATTTGCTCGAGGAAGGCAAAGGCAAAAAGCTTTTTATTTCCGGCGTGCATCCGGGGCTTAATCTGGACAAGGTGCTGGGCAGTTCATCGGTGAGTGCCGATTTGCGCGCCTGTTGCATTATTCTTGGCCATGCCGCTGACAGTACGCAGGGCAATGCCGAGGAAACGCAAAATTGGATGGCGCTCGAAGATTATCATTCCTTACGCCTCGTCACCGCCAATTACCATATGCCGCGTAGCCTGTTGCTATTCCGCCATCTGATGCCGGAGATGACCATCATTCCTCATCCGATAGCGCCGGAGAGCGTGAAGCTGGAGGAGTGGTGGTATCGCCCCGGCACGGCAAGCCTGCTGATTACGGAATACGATAAATATTTTGTTGCAAATCTCAGTCTCTGGATCGGGGTTTTATGATCTGGCTTCGCTCCCTAGTCTTCAATATCGCTTTTTACGGCTGGACGGCCGTGATGTGTTTCGTGATGGTATGGACGTTATTTTTGCCGTACCGCGTGATGTTATGGGTCGTGCATTTGTGGTTGACGCAGATTGCCTGGATCGAGCGCCACATCGGCGGCATCACCTACAAAGTGGTGGGGCGCGGGCATGTGCCGGAGGGGGCCTGCATCATCGCGGCAAAGCATCAATCGGAGTGGGAAACGTTCAAGCTGCATTTGTTGTTCCGCGATCCCGCGATCGTGTTGAAGAAGGAGCTTCTGGATATCCCTTTCTGGGGTTGGTATCTGGGGCGCGCCGATATGATCCCCATCGATCGTTCGGCCGGAAGCAAGGTCTTCCCCGGCATGATGGCGGCGGCGCATAAGGCGGCGGAGCGTGGGCGGAAAATCGTGATTTTTCCGCAAGGCACGCGCCTCGCGCCCGGTGTCGAGCGTCCTTACAAAGGCGGCGTCGCGTCGCTTTATCTGGAATTGAATTTGCCGGTTGTGCCGATGGCGTTAAATTCCGGCCTGTTCTGGCCGAAGAACAGTTTTATCAAGAAACCGGGCGAAATCACGATTGAATTTCTTCCAGCCATTCCGCCCGGCTTGTCGCGCGAGGCGTTGATGGAGCAGTTGAAAAATCAGTTGGATAACACCTGCAATCGACTGCTAAAAAGTTAATTTTTAAGAAAGGGCATCCTAGCCTATTTCCTCGAGCTCTTTTTATGGTGAACACATGATAGCTTTCGATGGCCTTGTTGCATGAATCTTGTCTGAAGCTGGCTATTTATAGGGTTATTGGTTGATAACGTATTGTTAAGGGGAAGTGTGATTCTGAAAGAGCTCCCGACGGATCAGGAGCTAGCCCATGAAACGACGACGTTCTTCGAAAGCCACCGCCAAAGCAAAGCCAGGAAAAACCCCGACTAAAAAATCAAGCGTGCCGCGCAAGCCGGACGGGACAATTGACTGGCGGCGGTACAATGAGGCGCTGAAAGAGCGCGGCAGCATTACGTTCTGGATTGAGAAAGAAAAGATCGAACGTTGGCGGGAGGAGCCTGATGTAAAGACGCGTGGCGGCCAGCGCGTCTATAGCGACACGGCGATAGCGTGCGTGTTGACGATCCGCTCGGTTTTTCATTTGGCGCTGCGGCAAGCGGAAAGGTTTTGCTGCAGCCTATTGGGCGAAATGAAGCTGGATTTGCCGACGCCGGACTACACGACACTGTCACGACGCTGCAGTGATTTGATTGTTCTTCTGCCTCGATCTCTGCCGAAGGGCGCGCTCAACGTTGTTGTCGACAGCACGGGCATTAAGGTCTACGGCGAGGGCGAATGGAAGGTCCGGCAGCATGGCTGGAGCCAGCGCCGCACATGGCTGAAGTTGCACCTGGCAGTTGATGCCGAAACACAAGAGGTTCGTGCCACGGTTGTCTCATCGTCGGACGTCAGCGACGATGAAGCGTTTGATCATTTGATGGACCAGATTGACGAAGATCTGGCGAGTGTCGGTGGCGACGGCGCGTATGACAAAGCCCCTGTCCGTGAGACGATCGAGAGATATGGCGCCGAGGCGCGCATTCCCCCACGGCGTGATGCCCAGCTCCAGAAAAAAGCAGCGTCTTTGCCGGAACGACAACGCGCCCTCGACAAACGGGATGAGGCTATTCGGCGGATCGAAGAACTGCGGCGCACGGAGGCCAATGGTGACCTCGCCGCCGCCCGCAAACTATGGAAACAGGAGACCCATTATCACCGCCGCTCATTGGCCGAAACCGCGATGTACCGCTACAAAACTATATTCGGCGGGGACGTTCGCTCACGTAAGTTCGATAATCAGACCAAAGAGCTATGCCTCAACATCGTGGCGATGAACAAAATGACCAAGCTCGGTATCCCCTCGACATTAACCAAACAAACATCGGCGAGATAAATTCTTCGATTTGGGGAGCCTTCGTCTCAAGCCCTATTCATGCAACAAGGCCGCTTTCGATCCTATTGAAAATGATCAACGAGTTCGCGGTGCTCTTAATGCAGTAATTATGAAGAAGCCCATCGAGTTTTCTGATGCTTCTGCCAATCTTGTCGTCTCATTCGCTCCGCCATTTACACGATTCAGCCTGGGCAGGGTTTTTCTTCTCCAAGAGCATGTCGCCTGGATGACTGGTCAAGTCCCCGTTCTCTTAAGAGCGGAACCGCCCTGTGAAATATCTTTCTGCCTCAATATACAAAATCCAGAGCTCGTTGATAGCGCGCTTGCTGCGCTACAAGACGATGAATCGATGAAAGTATATCGCAGAATTGACTTATCGAAACTTCACTATGCCGGTCAGTTAATTACGTCGACGCCCTGACCAAGCCGGTATTTACCCAACGGTCTTCAACCCCGTCGAACCAAACCCGCCCGCGCCGCGTCCCGACTCCGGCAATTCCGCGACCTCGTTCCACGCGACGCGCGCATAGGATGCGATGACCATCTGCGCGATGCGCATGCCGCGCGTGATCGTGAAAGGTTCGCCGCCCATATTCGCAAGGATGACTTGCACCTCGCCGCGATAATCGGCATCGATGGTGCCGGGGCTGTTCAAAACCGTGATGCCGTGTTTGAGCGCGAGGCCGGAACGCGGACGCACTTGAGCCTCATACCCTTCCGGCAACGCGATCGAAAGTCCGGTCGGCACGAGCGCGCGTTTGCCGGGTTCAATCACCAGATCATTGGTAATCGCGGCGCAAAGATCCATCCCCGCCGCATGTTCGGTTGCGTAAGCAGGAAACCCCAATCCTTCGGCATGGGGCAGGGTGGTGATGGCGACGGAGAGGCTAGACATTATGTACCTTTCAAGCGGTTTTGAAAAACGTGATGATATCCTCGGCTAATTGTCGTGCGATGTTTTGTTTGCTCTGCTGTGGCCATTCGTCCGTTGTGATGGTGCCCTTCGCGTCACGCCGTAGCAGGGTGATTTGATTATCGTCCTGCTCGAATCCTTTGCCGTCGCCAACCTGATTGGCGAGTAGCCAATCACATCCCTTGCGCGTGAATTTTTCGGCGGCGTGTTTCTGCACATCATGTGTCTCGGCCGCAAAACCTATCACAAGGCGTGGGCGGCGATTACCCGCCTGTGAAAGTCTCGCGAGAATATCCGGGTTTTCGATCAGTTCTAGAACCGGCTTCGTTGCGCCCTTTTTCTGTTTCTCGGATGCCGGTTCAGCAGGCCGCCAATCGGCGACGGCGGCGGCGCAGACGGCGATATCGGCGGGTAGGGTGCTTTCGCAGGCCGCGAGCATCTCCTCCGCCGTTTGCACATGCAGTGTCTGAATGCCTGCGGGATCGGGCAGATGCGTGGGGCCGGAGATCAAAATGGTGTCCGCGCCCCGGTCGCGCAGCGCCTCGGCAATCGCATGGCCTTGCTTGCCGGAGGAACGGTTGCCGATGAAACGTACCGGATCGACTGGCTCGAATGTCGGTCCCGATGTGACTAAAGCGCGTTTACCGGATAGCGGCCCGGGCTTCGCAAAATGTTGCGCGATTGCGGCGAGGATATCGGCAACTTCCGCCATGCGTCCTTCACCTTCTTCGCCGCAGGCCATCAAGCCTTGCGCCGGGCCGACGCGGATGATGCCGCGTTGTCCCAGCGTCGCGATATTCGCTTGTGTCGCCGCATGTTGCCACATCATGCCATTCATTGCTGGCACGATCATCACCGGCTTGTCCGTCGCGAGCAGCAAAGTTCCCGCCAGATCATCCGCCAAACCTTGCGCCATGCGCGCGATCAGATTGGCGCTGGCGGGCGCTACGACGACAATGTCAGCCTCGCGGCTCAGGCGAATATGCCCCATCTGGTTTTCATCTGTCAGCGACCACAGATCGTTATAAACCCGTCCTTCGGAAAGAGCGGCGACTGACAGTGGCGTCACGAATTTCGCGCCGCCTTCGGTCAGCACACAACGCACCACGGCGCCCATCTCGCGCAACCGGCGAATGAGGTCGAGCGATTTATAAGCCGCAATCCCGCCCGAAATAATCAGGAGGATGCGGCGGTTATGGAGTGGTATATCCATAAAGCTGAGTATATCAGGCTGGCGCGAGTGTCGCCAGCCAGTTAGTCAATAGCGCTCGTCCGGCCTTGGCGGCAGTTTTTCCGTGTTCTGCCGTTGCATCCCGGAGATCCGGTACGGAAATGTTGGCTTGCGCCAGTTCGCAAGTATGACCGATTAGCCAATCTTCAATGGTCGTGCCGTCGACTTCGGCATGGAATTGCAGGGCGAGCGCCGAAGCGCCTACGGCGAAAGCTTGGTTCGGCGTAACGGTTGTGGATGCAAGACGTATGGCGCCCTGCGGCAAATCGAACGTATCTCCGTGCCAATGCAGGACGTGAATATTACGCAGATGCCGCACGGGAGTCGTATTCGCTTCGGGTGTCAAAGTCAGTTTGGCCCAGCCAATTTCTTTTGGGCCCGGATATATTTTATTGCCAAGCGCTGCCGCCATAAGTTGCGCACCGAGGCAGATACCGAGGGTGGGTTTGTTGGCCGCCAATCGTAGCCTTACGCCATCGATCTCATCAGCCAGCCACGGATATTTGTCATGTTCATATACGCTAATCGGACCGCCAAGAACGACGACTAGATTGGTGTCGCGCCATTCATTGCTGGAAAGAGGCTGCCGCCCGGCTTGCCGGTATTCAATCGCATAGCCACCTTCCTTCAATATATCTTCAAAAATACCAAGATCCTCGAACGCCACATGGCGCAGCGCAATGCATTTCATTTAACGCCCCTATAAAAAATCAAGAGCCGCCCGATTAGAGAGCGCTGTCGTCGACATAGCGCCACGCCGAAGGATCGGCGAACAGGGCGCGCAGCAGCTGGTTGTTAAGCGCATGGCCGGAGCAGGAGCCGTGGAAATGGCCGCGGATGGCAGCACCCGCCAAGGCCAGATCGCCGACGGCATCCAGAACTTTGTGACGCACGAATTCGTCCGCATAACGCAAACCGTCAGCATTCATCACGCGTTGATCCTTGATGACCACCGCGTTATCAAGCGAACCGCCGCGCGCGAGGCCGGCTTTGCGCAACTGATCCACTTCTTCATAGAAACCAAATGTGCGCGCGCGGCTCAACTCGCTCTTGAAACCATCGGCCGACAAGGTGAAATGATATTTCTGCCGCGCGATGGGCGCCTGATCGAAATCGATATCGACGCTGTAGGTAGATTCCATATCGGGTGACAGACGCGCGAATTTGCCGTGATCCGCAACTTCGATAGGGCTGAGGATCTCAATGGTTTTGCGCGAAGCATTTTGCGGAACGACGCCGGCCATCTCGATCAAAAACACAAACGAGTCCGAACTGCCATCCATCACCGGCACTTCTGCGCCGTCGATCTCAATCAACGCGTTGGTGATGCCATAGGCATGCAGCGCCGCCATCAAATGTTCGATCGTCGCAACCTTGACTCCGGCCTTGTTGCCGATAACGGTGCATAGCCTGCTATCGACGACATGATCCCATCGCGCCGGAATTTCGCGCAGGCCGTGGGTGATGTCGGTGCGAACAAAAACGATGCCGCTATCGACAGCCGCCGGTTTGATGCGCAAGCCGACTTTCTCGCCCGAATGAACGCCAATACCTGAACATTCCGCCGTGCCGAGCAAGGTGCTTTGCAGCGCGGGATATTCGGCAACGCCGGGGGTAAAGGCCGGGTTGAGATGGGCATTCAGGGAAGAACGGCTCGGTTGATAGGTCATCATGAAAAACTCGGTTCTTCGGATGCCTCTTCCTTAAACCCGCCGAGTCCGCCGTGAAAGACAAGCTTTCTTACATTTTGTTACAACTATAACCATATGATAAATAACATGAAATTATGATTTGCCGCGCGCGGCAGTTTCGGGCACTTTCGCTTTGCAGCAATTTCCAAACAACCAGAAACGCCCCTTTATGCCAACTCTCCTTGTCACCGGCGGCGCCGGTTTTATCGGCAGCCATGTGGCCGAAGCCCTAATTGCCAAAGGGCATCGCGTCCGCGTGATGGATAACCTTGTCTCTGGCCGCCGCGAATGGGTGCCGAAACAGGTCGAGTTTGTCGAGGCTGACATCGCCGACCTCGACGCTTGCCGTCAAGCGGCCAAAGGTTGCGAAGGCATTTTCCATATGGCGGCGGTATCGCGGGTTTTGCCCGGATTCGAGACCATCCTTGCCTATACGCGCAGCAACATCATCGGCACGCAGAATATTCTGATCGCCGCGCATGAACAGAAGGTGCGGAAAGTCATCTATAGCGGCTCATCAAGCTATTACGGTGACCAGCCTTTCCCGCATCTGGAGGATATCACCCCGCCGAAGCCGGTCAGCTTCTATGCCCTCACCAAGCAGGTGGGCGAGGATTATTGCCGCATGTTCGACAGCGCCTACAATGTGCCGTCGGTCGTGCTGCGTTATTTCAACGTCTATGGCCCGCGCCAGCCACAGACTGGCACTTATGCGCTTGTCATTGGCATTTTCCTGAAACGCCACGCGATGGGTGAGGCGTTACTCATTAATGGCGATGGCACGCAGCGCCGCGATTTCGTCCATGTCCGCGACGTCGTTCGTGCGCAAATAATGGCGTATGACAGCGATGTGCGTGGTGCGACCTTCAATGTCGGGTGTGGCTCGAACATCTCGGTCAAGCAACTGGCCGACATGATCTCGCCGAAGCAGGAGCACCGCCCATCGCGTCCGGGCGACCCACAGGTAACCCTCGCCGACATCACGCGCATTCAAAAGATTTTAGGCTGGCAACCACAAATCTCATTCCAGGAAGGCATGGACGAACTGGTGCAGCTCATGCGGGATGGGGTGGAATAGGGTTTTATATTAAAGGCCTTATAAGAAGAAGTTCCGTAAGGAAGGGCAAAAGCGGAGGACGCCAGTTCGGCGTCGCGCGGGGACGTTCCTTATAATACGAGCTTCCCTTGTTAATGAACAATACGTTATCCGTTATTATGGATGTAGCGCATCAAAAGCAGCCAGCAAAATGAATTCGCTTATGACCTGAAGGCCGCCGCATCAAAAAATGCGAGACGGTAAGCCAGTTTTCATTTCTGCGACCATCGAAAGGGTGGACGTAAATTTTTTCGATCACCAGTTCAAGCCTCCTCACGCAGGGACTTCCCACGGCACAGTTTCGCCGGTGGCGAAATGATGTTTAACGGCGTCGGCGATGCGCAGCATTTCCGTGAAATCGCGCGGCACCTGGCGGGCGGCGTGGTGTTCGAAAAGCAATTGTCCGTCCGGCATCAGAACGCCCGTACTGTGGAATTCCAACCCTTCGCGTATTGCGATCGTCATGCCGGTGTGCGTCGGCCAATCATGTTGGTGGTCAAGGAAAGGAAAAGACAGCTTGATGTTGCCTTGTCCGTCGCGGGGCAACCGCTTCCATTGTGGATGGTCAAGACCGGTATCGACGCTTTGCGCGACGATGTTAAAGCCTAATTGATGAAATTTCGCGGCATTTTGCTCGACGAGTAAAATCTGTTCGACGGGCGCGGTGGGCGCCTTGCCTGCGTCGTGAAACATTGTGATGGCTTCCAAAATGCGGTCGATGTTGCGGCCGACGGCGGTATCGTGGCGAAGTTGGAAGATGGCCTTGTTTTCAGGGTCGACGATGATCGTCGCTGCCTCCGGCAGGGCTTCGGCGACAAGCACATCAAAAAGCCTCGAGGCGTCGCGCGTCATATCCGCGACCAGAGGAAAGGCGAGGGGGCCGAGGCCACCTTCGGCACGCGATAAAACGCGCCATGTCCTGTGGGCCAGATGCGTGTCGCCGCTGATGGCCACAACCTTAGTATTCAGTGCGGCGAATTCCTGCATGCGTTTCTGCACGGACAACAGTTCCGTCCAGGAAATGTAATTGAAGTCGAGGGGAAAGAAAAAGATCACGCCATAATGGCCTGCAAAAAAATCGGAGAGCCGGAAAGAATTATCGAAAGCGCCATCCGGCATAAGGGCAGGGGCGACGAAATCAGGGCAATCTTTCTGGATGAGATATTGCATGGGTTCAGCTCACTTCCGGTTCAGGGTTCGACAAGGGAATGCCCGCAAACATCGCGCCGAAACTATGATTCATGTTGGGGTAACGGACCGTTATATTATGTGCGATATGAAGCTTCTGAAGATTTCTGTCTTTCAGCAACATTGCCTCAATCGCGTGCACCGGGTCAAAAGCAATTGAATAGGCGGGATCAAATCTGCCACCAACATAAGCGGGATCGACAGGCGCGTTCGATGTCATGATGGAATAGATGCGGTCGCTAACGGGCGGCATCGCCGCCACACCCGATATAAGTATGTCGGAAACGGGCAGGGGCGGTCGTAATGAAGGATAGAGCGATTTCGTCTGCATCAACCCGCTATACTGGCCCGGCATCACCTTATGCGTCATGGAATGCGCAATGTGCGGTTCCTGAATGCTTAGATTGGCCGACAGATGGAAGGCAGTTCCGGGCGCCGTGCCATTTTCGTTTCCAGCGCGCGCGATGGCTTGATCGGATTTCAGGGCATGCGTCGTCGTTTCGTCCGACGCATTTTTATGAAATGCCGCATCGATATTTTCTTGCGCTTTGGCTGTCTCCCCCCGGCTTGAATGCTCGATCTTGTCGGCTGTCTTTTCAAATGCCTGTTTTTCCTGCTGACGCTGTTGGTTGGGTGACTTGCCCTTTGTATCGACGGATGGGTTGGCCTTATTTTCCGCAAGTTTGTCTTTGCCCGTTAGCTCAGGTTTCATCGCGGGATCTGTATCCCGTTCCGAATTTTTGTTCGCAGGTTTTTCATTCTTGCCGTCTTTTACGGATTCTTTTTGGGACGTTTCAGCTTCCTTGCGTTCGCCGGTCTTTTCCGGTTGCTCACGTTCATGCTCGGTGTGAGCCTCATGTTCGACATGCCCCTCATGAGCTTCGTGTCCTTCGCGGTGCTCATGTGCCTCGTGAGCCTCATGTTCCTCATGTTCCTCAAGATGTTCATGCCCTTCATGAGCTTCGCGTTCCTCATGTTCTTCAGGATGCCCATGCTTTTCATGTTCGGCATGGGATTCATGCTCTGAATGTTCAGCATGTTTGTGATCTTCGCGGGGCTCATACTCTTCGTGCCCCTCGTGAACTTCGCGTTCCTCAGGTCCTTCGTGAGATTCATGCTCTGAATGTTCAGCATGCTCGCGATCATCGTGGGGCTCATGCTTTTCGTGCTCCTCACGTGCCTCACGCTCCTCATGCTCCGGAGTCTCTTTGCCTTCCTTGGATTCTGTGTCGCCTTTGCCTTCAGTCTCACCTTCTCCCCCCCTCGATTCTTTTTCTCCTTCGCCTTTTTCAGTTTCCTTCTCAGATTCTTTCTCTTCACCTTTTTCGGCTTCTTCTTTCTCCTCCGGCTTTTCAGCTTTTTCAGATTCTTCCTTTTCCTCGGACTCTTCCGATTTCTCAGCCTCTTCGCCTTCCTTGGATTCTTCGGCTTCTTCCTTCTCTTCCGGCTCTTCAGCTTTTTCAGATTCTTCCTTTTCCTCGGACTCTTCCGATTTCTCAGCCTCTTCGCCTTCCTTGGATTCTTCGGCTTCTTCCTTCTCTTTCGGCTCTTCAGCTTTTTCAGATTCTTCTTTTTCCTCGGACTCTTCCGATTTTTCGGTCTCTTCACCTTCTTTGGATTCCTCGGCTTCTTCCTTCTCCCCCGGCTCTTCATTTTTTTCAAATTCTTCTTTTTCTTCGGGCTCATCTTTTTCCTCGGCCTCTTCGCCCTCGGCTTCTTCCTTTTCCTCGGGTTCCTCAGCCTCCTCTTTTTCTTCTGGTTCCTCCTTTTCTTCAGCCTCTTCACCTTCAGCCTCCTCTTTTTCTTCTGGTTCCTCCTTTTCTTCAGCCTCTTCACCTTCAGCCTCTTCACCTTCAGCCTCTTCACCTTCAGCCTCTTCACCTTCAGCCTCTTCACCTTCAGCCTCTTCACCTTCAGCCTCTTCACCTTCAGCCTCTTCACCCTCAGCCTCTTCACCTTCAGCCTCTTCACCTTCAGCCTCTTCACCTTCGGCCTCTTCACCCTCGTCTTCCTCTTCCTCCGGTTCATCGGATTCACCGCCTTCGCTGCCTTCCTCTTCTTCCGATGGTTCCAAAAATGTGCCTTCCGCAGCCTCTCTCAGTTCCTCGGCATCCTTGGAGTCCTGATCGGGCATCATAAATTGGACGTCGATCCATTTTGCGAATATCAGCAGGCTCATTTCGGTTTCGACGAGCTCTCCATGCTCGGATAATTCGCGCTTATAGTCTTCGAGCCTCGCCAGAAACGCGATGTCATGGGTGGCGCGATCGTCCTGCCCGGCTTCTTCGAACTCCAAAACGCTGAGATCGACATACAACGCATCTTTGCTCAACTTTGAGCGCAACCCATTCATCCGGAAAATCGCCCAACCGATTTCACTCGGAATTGTGTCGTATATGAGCCGTAATCCGTCATGCGGGAGGAATGGCTGCAAGGGTTCGAACACGGCATGGATATCGACAAGCAAAACCGAAGCATGTTGCGTCTCCGCATATATGGAGGCCAGTTCGACAAGGTCATGAATCAGAAATTCGCGCCGTTTGATAAATTGCCGGTCATCTGCGGCTTGCAAATAGGATGGAAGCGCGGTTTTTATTTCATGTGTTTTGAGGGTAAGCGAAACGATATGATCTTTCCGGAGCCGCTTGACGTGATGGAGGGCTGTATCGAAATCGTGGGGCACTAGGCGCAAAAACGTCATGCCCTGAAGCGGCGCTTTCGTTGGAGCGCTAGCTTCAAGGTTGTCTTTGAGTGCTTTTTCCTTATCGAGATCGGGCACGGCGCCACCATTTTTCGCTGCCTATAGCATTAATTCAACGGCATCCGAATGAAAACTTAATCGCCGGTGTTTTGATACTGGCAACCGGCTCTTGAATAATGAATAAATCCAAAATACTATGCGCCTGCATTGCCGAAAGATGCCGCCGTCGTCGTGCCAGTAATCACATAAAATAAAAGGATAAACGATGAAGTTTCTTTCATCGGAAAACACTCTCTACGCCCTACGTACTTTTGCCGCCGCGATGCTGGCGCTCTATATTTCCTATCAACTTGATTTGCCCCGCCCGACCTGGGCCTTCATCACAACCTATATTGCCTCCCTGCCTTTTTTCAGGGGCGGGGTTCGCGCCAAGGCCATGTACCGTATCTACGGGACCCTATGCGGCGCGACCATTTCCATCGCCGCCATACCTAATCTAGTCGATGCGCCGGAACTACTCGTGCTTGTTTTGTCCTCCTGGATCGGCATATGCCTCTACTTCGCAATTACCGATGGCACCCCGCGAGCCTATGGGTTCATGCTGGCGGGATACACGACAGCCATCATCGGCTTTCCTTCCGTGAACACGCCTGAACTCATGTTTGATACAGCCCTCGCGCGGACCGAAGAAATATGCGTCGGCCTTTTGTGCGTGGAATTGATGGGTTGCTTACCTGGAAATCCCCGGGCGGGCGACAGGCTGATCGCCAAAATTGAATCCTATCTTATCGACATGCGCAAGTTGGCGCTAGATCTGATGAGCTTCAATCCGCATGCCCTTTCGATCCTCGACCGTGCCAAGATGATGATCGAAATCGAAGCGATCGATGCGTTGCGCGTTCAGGCTTATTATGATACCCCGCGTTTCAAGGACATCGAAGGCTGGGTCGTGCGGTTGCAAAGGCATGCGCGTGATTTCTTCGCCGATCTTGTCGCTTTCGATGCCCAGCTGAAACAGGCAAACGACCATATCAAAAAATCCTTGCGGCCGATTACAGCCATGATCTGCGACTGGATCGAGAGCGGCGTAACGGCTGTGCCGGACGAATTGCAGGACGCGTTGTTGGCCGAGAGGCCCACAGCGTCGCAACGCGAACTCATCAAGTCCGGCATCCTCGACAGCTTGAAAAATGTCGTCGCGCGGCGTTACGAATGTCTTACGCTTAAAGAAAAAATCCATGCGCGGGAAAGAATGGCCGAATCCTATGAGACGGTCGCGCTTTACACGGATTATAAGCAGGCCGGTGTTTACGCTTGTGCCGCCGCCCTCATGCTGATGATCGGCTGCACTTTCTGGATTGCGACGGCATGGCCGGAGGGCGGCGTTGCGGCCATGGTCGCAACGATCATTTGCTGTTTTCTGGCATCGCTTGAAATGCCGCCGATGGTCATTCTGGCACTCATCGCCGCCACGACGCTGGGCTCGACAATCAGCTGGGCCTACAATTTTGCCTTATTCCCCCACATCGATGGCTTTCCGCTTCTGGTCTTCATCATGGGCCTAAGCTGCATCCCTATCGGGCTTGCCATGGCCAATCCGAAGCTTACCAATCTCATGTTCGGGGTCATTTTGGGCGTTAATCTCGCTGACCTTCATAACCGCTTTACGGCGGACGCGGCTGCATTTTTGAATGGCTATGCGGCGCAGACGATGGGCATAGCCGCGGCAGGCATTACGCTGGGTTTTGTCCGTGCCTTCAGCCTCAAGAGCGCAACAAGGCGCTTGCTGACCGAGAACCGTCAGGCTTTGGCCGATCTGGCCGAGGGGAAGAGCATATCCGAGGACGCCATTCTTGACCGGATGGCGCATCGTTCGGCCTTGGCCCTCGTCCGCGCCCCGCAACTCGGGCAGGAAGGCGAACCCATCATTTCGCGTATTCTTCTCGATCTTCGCATCCAACGTCTGTTGATTCAGATCAAAAACTTGATGCCGACGCTATCGGCCGATACGCAAGCGGCGCTGGATTCAATCAAGCATAAGCTTGCCCTTTTCTGCGGGGCGCATGATATGGCTTCCCCGATCCACGAAGAAATTCGCACCCTTAAAAGAAAGCTCGAGCACAGCGAACAAACGCGTGACGCGATGCAGCTTGAAGGGCTCATCGAAGCCCTTAATCGTGACGTAAAGGAAATGGCGGTATGATCAAGGAACTCGATATCTATGGCATTTATGTGTCGTCGCTGGTGGTCTGGGGCGTCACTTCCGGCGTCATCGTAAAAATCATCCATGGCATTCTCGCCAAACGAAAGTTCTACCATTCCGACGCGGAGCAACAGGTTTTCGATCTGTCACTCTTCGTCATCATGATCGGCTTTTTCTCTTTTGTCCTCTGAGGGTCTTATGTCTGTTTCCCCCGCTTCGTCTCCAGCCCACAAAATCATCGTTTGGCTCGTCGTTCTTCTGGCCCTGATCGTCGGTTATTCGCTTTGGCATTATTACATGGCTTCGCCCTGGACGCGCGATGGGCGCGTCCGCGCCGATATCGTGCAGATAGCGCCCGATGTTTCCGGTTTTTTGACCGACATCAAGATCCAGGATAACCAGCTGGTCCATGCGGGCGACACTCTGTTCATCATCGACAGAGCGCGTTACGAGCTGGCGCTGAAACAGGCGCAAGCTTTGGCGGCAAGCAAAAAGGCGCAGATGGAATTGGCGCTGCGCAACGCGCAGCATTACAAGTCCATGCGCGCGGAAAGCGTCTCGGCTCTTGACCGCGACCAGAAGGATTTCACCGCCGACATCGCCACCGCCGATTATCAACAAGCGGTTGCCGATGAGGGCGTCGCTCAACTAAATCTTGACCGCACGGCGATCAAAGCCCCGATCGACGGATATGTTTCCAATTTCGATTTGCGCATCGGCAATTACGAAACGGCGGGACATCCGGTTTTTGCTTTGGTTGCAGCGGACTCATTTTATGTCGATGCCTATCTCGAAGAAACCAAGCTTGCACATGTTCATCTCGGCGATAAGGCCGTTATTCATCTCATGGGGGTGAAACCCGAAATTCATGGGCATGTCGAAAGCATCACGCGCGGCATTGTCGACCGTGAGCGCAACGCCAGCCCCGACCTTCTGGCGAACGTCAACCCGACCTTCAGCTGGGTGCGCCTAGCGCAACGCATTCCTGTGCGCATCGCGCTCGATCCGTTGCCTGATGGCGTTCTTCTGGTCGCGGGACAGACGGCCACGGTTAATATCAAGACGGGGTCAAAATGAGCCTGCTGCGTCATTCTTGGCCATTTGCCGTTCTTTCACTTCTTGCCCTAAACGGATGCGCGGTGGGGCCGGATTACGAATTACCGCATCTCGATCTGCCGTTGCTATGGCATGAAACGCCGCCCGCCAAGCCGAAGGTCACAATCGTTGATCATAATAAGGAAATCTGGTGGCAGGATTTTGACGATCCGACACTGACGAAGCTTATCGAACGGGCTCTTGCCAAGAATGAAAATCTCGCCCTTGCCGCCGCCCGCATTGTTGAAGTGCGCGGCTTGCGCGAAAGTGCTTTCGGTACATTGTTTCCACAAATTGGCGTCGATGCCGGAGTCAATCGCGGCGATCCGGGCGTTCTTACCACCAACAGCATTTTGACCTCGACCCAGGGCGCATTTGACGCTTCGTGGGAGATTGACTTGTTTGGTGGGAATCGCCGCAAGATCGAGGCGGAAGATGCGGCGACCGGGGCGGCGGAAGCGGCCTACCGCGACGCCTCGTTAAGCCTGGCGGCCGAAGTCGCGCGCGAGTATATCATGCTGCGTCAGTTTCAGGCGCAACTGGATGTGACGCGCCAGACCGCCGACATTCAACGTCACCTTTATGAGATTACCGACGATCACTATAAGGGTGGCCTCGTCAGCACCCTCGATGTCGCGCAGGCGGAGACGCTCTATAAAACGACCTCGGCGCATATTCCTGATTACGAACGTCAGATCACGGCCAGTGCTTACCGCTTGTCCGTCCTGCTCGGCGAAAATCCCGGCGGTCTTGCCGACCTTACGGCAAAGCCCGGCCCCATTCCTTCGGCGGAACGTTTGCCGGTGCTCGATGCGCCCGCGGATATTATGCGCCGTCGCCCCGATGTGGCTGAAGCAGAACGGAGTCTTGCGGCAGCCACGGCTTTGCAAGGTGTAGCCATCAGCGCGCTTTATCCGAAGATTTCCCTTTCGGCCTTGTTCGGTACCCAGCGCGGTGTTTTGCCGATCTTCGATTATAAAGCCACGCATGGGATCTGGGATCTCGGCGCGGACGTCACCATGCCGATCCTCAATTTCGGCAGCATCGAGGGCCAGATCAACGCCGCCGATGCGCGGCAGGAGCTAGCCTTCCATCACTACAAACAGACCGTGCTACAGGCCTTGGCCGATGTCGAAACCGATTTGTCCAATCTCTCTCGCGAAGCGCAACGCGACGATGCCTTGCGCGATGCAGGGAAAAGCGCCGATCATGCGGTCAATGTCGCGCGCGACCGCTATCGCAACGGATTGGCCGATTTCACCTCTGTGCTTCAGGCGGAACAGCAACGCTTCACGGTACAGCTTGATCTGATTGCCTCGCAATCGACAGTGGCGCAGGATGTCATCGCCCTTCACAAGGCGCTTGGCGACAATCCCGTGCGTGCGCCGGCAAAATAGCCCCGCCTGAAGGAGGAGAAAATGAACAAGGCATGAGTATAAAAAAATTAGAAATCTCGCAGGCAGCCCACGAGGAGCACCAGATTCACACATCTGTTCTTCTGCAGAGGATAATTGCCGAGGCGCCAGCTGATTATTTTACGCTTGCATGGCTGGTCGGGAAGCTGCCTGCGCGCTCTTTTGGCTGCCTATTGTTGTTTCTCTCTCTTATCGCCTTGTTGCCCGTTATATCGGTCGTCGCCAGAATTCTGATCATCATCCTGACGGGGCAGATCATTCTCGGCTATCACAGCCCGGTTCTGCCGGATCGATTGATGAAACGCCCCTTGCCTTCGAAATATCTTGGGCTTCTTAAACGCCGGATCATTCCTTTTCTGCGGCGGCTCGAATATATCGTGCGCCCCCGTTGGCCGCTGATGTTGAAGGGGACAAGGCGGTTTACGGCATTTGTAGCGTTGGTCGGAATGACACTTTCGTTGCCGGCCCCGATCCCGTTTGCCAATATGCCGCCGGCTGCGATAGGCATGCTTATGGCGCTGTCTTTTATTGAGCATGATGGGCTAATGCTTTTTCTTGCTCTCTTCTCCGCCTTCGCTCTTCTGGTGCCGATCTCGATTGTCCTGCTTCAACCGTTTTTGTAGGAGACGCTTATGCCTATGCGATCCAGAATTGTTCTCGGCCTCATCTTCGCCGCGTGGGTTTCGATGCAAGCCCTTGCCTTCGCCGAAGATGGCCTTCCCGCATCCGTTCAGGCGCGGGCCGGAACGCCCCTTCAACGAGTCGGGGAAGGCACATATAGGAAATTCGGGTTCAGCATTTACCATGCCGTCTTATGGGCGCCGGACGGGAGATGGAACCCGGATCGACCCTATGCGCTCATGCTTCATTATCTGCGCAGCCTATCAAAAGACACGCTTGCGGATTCGATTGTCGACGACATACGCGATCAGAATGCCACCGATGAAGAGACAATGACGCGATGGACGGCTGGCATTAAAAAGATGATGCCGGAGGTGGAAGACGGCGATGTGATGACCGGCCTCATTGTGCCTAATAAAGAAAGCTTGCTGTTTCTGAATGGAATTCAGATTGCGAAAATCGAAGACAATGCCTTGAGTAAGGCGTTTTTCAACATCTGGCTCGGCAAGGATGCCGACGAAGATTTGAAACATGAATTGCTTGGCCAAAAAACGGAATAACGCTAATCCCAACCACAGGGCAACAGCGGGCCCTGTGGTCGGGAGAAGCGTTATTGCATTATGCAGCGTTTGCCATGCTCGCGTTTTCGACTTTGCCGGTCTTAATGAAGGATAACAGGTCGGCATTGATCACATCGGGGTCCGTCGTGCACATGCCGTGCGGAAAGCCCTTGTAAATCTTCAACGTGCTGTTCTTCAAGAGCTTCGACGACCGCATGGCCGATGCGCCAATCGGCACGATCTGGTCGTCATCGCCATGCATCACGAGCGTTGGCACCGTGATCTTCTTCAGATCTTCGGTGAAGTCCGTTTCCGAGAACGCCTTGATGCATTCATAATGGCCTTTGTTCGATCCCATCATGCCCTGACGCCACCAATTGCGGATCGTGCCTTGGCTCACCTTCGCGCCGGGACGGTTGAATCCATAAAAGGGGCCCGACGCGATATCGAGGAAGAACTGCGCCCGGTTAACCGCCTGCGCAGCGCGGAAACCGTCAAAGACCTCAATCGGCAGCCCGCCCGGATTGGCGGCCGTCTTGAGCATAATCGGCGGCACCGCGCCGATCAGAACGGCCTTTGCAACCCGGCCCTCGCCATGCCGCCCGAGGTAACGCGCGACTTCGCCGCCGCCCGTCGAATGGCCGATATGGATGGCTTGTTTGAGGTCGAGCGCGGCAGTCAGCGCCGCGACGTCGTCGGCGTAAGTGTTCATCTCGTTGCCTTCCGACGGCTGGCCTGAACGGCCATGGCCGCGGCGGTCGTGGGCGACGACGCGATAACCGTGTTGCGAAAAGAAAAGCATCTGCGCATCCCAATCATCGGCGCTGAGCGGCCAACCGTGATGGAAAACGATGGGCTGGCCTGTGCCCCAATCCTTGTAATAGATTTCCGTACTGTCCTTGGTGGTGATGGTGGGCATGGCGACCTCCTCAATAGGTGGGGTTAAGGGGATGGGCGTTCTGGCAGTGGAGGCGCATTATACTTTCTTTTTACTTATCAACGCCAGCCTCTCCAATTACGTAAGATGGGGCAGGCATAAGTGTGGCATTTCCACAGGTGAGGGGTGCGCCTGAGGAGATCGCAAGTTTCGTTTGTTCGATATTGAGCAGCGCCAATCCGATATCGCCTTGCGAACTTCGCATCTCGCCGATCTCGGCGCCGTTATAAAAAAGAGGTGAACCTGCCGTGGGCGCTGCACCTGAAATTTTTACCGGGAACATGCGTTTTTTGATCAGCGCGCGATGATGCATGCGCGCGGTGAGTTCCTGTCCAACATAGCAACCTTTCGTCCAGCTGACGCCGTTCAACAAATCAAAATTTCCGTCGGACAAGGCGGATTTCTCGACGATCATATCGCGGCTCCCCTCAGGAACGCCGAGCGAGAGCCGGAGCCGGTCGTATGCGGAGGCATCCGTTATCGTGAAACCGTTCGCGATTTCATCTTTCCGAAAAACACCGCGCGAGCCGAGGGCAGGAAGGCGGGGATCGGGAAAGCCGTTTGTGCCGGACGGAAACCCCCACACCCCATACGCATCGCCCACATTCTCAAGGATCACCTTCGCGCGCAATTTGTAGGTTTTGAGACGCTGCAGCAGGTCATCGGTGCGCTCCTTTTCGCAATCCATAAGAAACGCATCGCCGATCTCATAAATAAAAAACTCATGCAGAAATTTGCCTTGCGGCGTCAGCAGCGCGGCATAGATCGGTGCGTCCTGAGAGCAAAGACCGATATCGTTGCTGATCAGGTCTTGCAGAAACACTGCACGATCCTCGCCGCCGATGCGAAGGACACCGCGATGGGACAGCCGGCAAGCAATTGCGGAATCAGGCATGATCTGTGCTTTAAACCTTTCTTAACTCGCCTGACCTTAGCATTTCTTGCACTGTTCTGCACGTCCGGTAACATGAAGTTATGAAAAAAATTCCATCTCTCGCCTTCGCGCTTTTGTCCGCTGCCCTTTTGACGGGCTGCGTGAGCGCTGTGATTGAGGGTGGAGCCGCGGCGGGCGGCATCTACGCGACGAAACCGTCCGATCTCCCCCCCGCCGACACCGCCGACCAGATGCCGGCACATGAAAGCTGGTGCTACAAAACGCTGGGCGAGGAAGTTGAATGCTATTCGCAGCCGCAAGATACGCCGCCGGACCGTCTGGTGAATGTCGATCCCGCCAACCGCTATCCATTGACCGGGCGCGCCTATGCCGAAGTGGTGGCGCAAAACCGTTTGGCCAATGCGCCTAAAGAACCGGTTAAAGATATCCCCGACCAAGGTATAACGCCGCCGCCGGTGCAAACCGCCCCGGTCACGCCGCCGCCAGCCGCCACAAAAGCCTGCACGCAGGCTGCGCCCGCGACGAAACATAAATCCAAGAAACGCAGCAAGAAGCATAAGAAAGCCGCGAAACCTGCGCCATGCGGGCCGGCGACATCCCCACCGTCAACTGCTGCATCACCGCCACCATCATCGCCTCCGGCCATCAGTAATTAGAGCCCCTATCTTCCCCCCTCTTGATGGGCCTCGGCCTACGCCTAGCCCCGTCAAGGGGAGGGCTTTTTGTTCAGGGTTGCGTCGAATTTTTCACGCGGTATAGTCCGAACCTGTTCGTTTTTCCCTGAAAGGTTTCCCCATGCTGGATATCGCGCATTTCTTTCTCCCCGCGGCTTTTGCCCAAGATGCGGCGGCAGCGGCACCCGCTGCGTCAACCGGCGCGTCGTTGGCATCGCTCACCAACTTTTTGCCGTTGGTGCTGATTTTTGTGGTTTTCTATGTTCTCATCATCCGTCCGCAACAGAAGAAAATCGCCGAGCAGGACAAAATGATCAAGGCGCTGCAGCGCGGTGACCGGATTATCACCAGCGGCGGCATCTTCGGCAAGATCACCAAACTAGAGGATGACACGCTCACCATCGAAATCGCCGATAATGTGAACATCAAAATCCTGCGCGCGCAGGTTCAGGGTCTTGCTGCCAAGACCAACACGGCGACGATTGCCAATGACAGCGGCGAAGAAAAGAAAAACTAAATTATGATCTACCTCGAACGCTGGAAAGTTATCCTGATCGTCGCCGTTTGCGTACTTGGCGTTCTGTACGCGCTGCCGTATGCGTTGCCGCCGAACATCGTCACATGGTTGCAGGCCAACGCGCCTGCGCTCGCGCCGAGCCAGACGGTCAATCTTGGCCTCGATCTGCGCGGCGGTTCGCATTTGCTGCTGGAGGTCGCGACGGATGCGGTGATTGACGAGCATATGCAGGGGCTTGTCGATCAGACCCGTTCCGAACTACGCACCGCCAAAATTGGCTATACCGATCTTGGCCTTGCCGAGGGCGCCGTACATTTCAAGCTGACCGATGCGACGCAGGCGGATAAAACCAAGGACGCATTGCATGACATGGATCGCGATCTGGATATCGGCGCGACCGGCAGCGATTTTACGTTGCGCTTGACCGACGCCAAAATCACCGAACGCAAACAGGCGGCGATGGAGCAATCCATCGAAATCGTGCGCCGCCGCATCGATGAAACCGGCACGCGCGAGCCTTCGATTCAGCGTCAGGGTGATAATCGCATTCTTGTGCAATTGCCGGGCGTCGATGATCCTGAACGCATCAAAAATCTTTTGGGGCAGACGGCAAAACTAAGTTTCCGCCTCGTCGATGAAAGTGCGAGCGCGACCGATGCGCAAGCGGGGCGCGTACCGCCGGGCACTGAATTATTGCCATCAGCCGAGCAGGGCAGTCGTCCACTGGTCATCCAAAAGCGCGTGATGGTGTCGGGCGATACGCTCGTCGATGCGCAACCGACATTCCAGAATGGCGAGCCGGTTGTGAGTTTCAAATTTGATTCTGTAGGTGGCCGCCGTTTCGGCGAAGCGACACGGCAGAATACGGGACATTTGTTCGCTATCGTCCTCGACAACAAGATCATCAGCGCGCCGGTGATACGCGAGCCGATTTTAGGCGGCAGCGGCGTTATATCGGGCCATTTCACGACGCAGTCGGCTCAGGATCTGGCCTTACTGCTTCGCGCCGGTGCTTTGCCCGCGCCGATCAAGATTCTCGAAGAACGCACCGTCGGGCCCGGTCTTGGCGCGGATTCGATCAAGGCGGGCGCGACGGCAAGTCTTGTCGGTCTTGCGCTCGTCGTCGTGTTCTTTATCGCCGCTTATGGGTTGTTTGGTATTTTCGCAACAATAGCGTTGATGTTCAACATCGCGTTGATGTTCGCCATCCTGTCGGTGCTGCAGGCGACGCTGACGCTGCCCGGCATCGCCGGAATTGTTCTGACGATTGCGACGGCGCTCGACGCCAATGTTCTGGTCTTCGAACGCATCCGCGAAGAATTGCGTCTTGGCCGTTCGCCGGTTTCGGCGATTGATGCCGGTTATAGCCGCGCCCTTTCGGCCATTGTCGATGCGAATATGACGACGCTGATAGCATCCGTGTTGCTGTTCATTTTCGGATCCGGTCCTGTGAAGGGCTTCGCCGTGACGCTCAGCATCGGCATTATCACTTCGATCTTCTCTGCAATCATGGTCACGCGCCTGATCGTGATCTGGTGGCTCCGCGCGACGAAGCCGAAGGAAATTCCGATTTAGGTTTTTTAACCAAAAATCGGCATTTTTGGGGAATAAAACCGTTTGATTGTTTGTCTATCTTTCATGGCCACCAAACCATGGAGTTAGCAATGGACCATCCTGAGAGCGACCAAACATCAAATGGCCAGATCAGCTGCCGCGCGATACTAAAATGTGCTGCAACCTGGGCGGTTGATCAATCTGCTTGTCTGGCCATCGCCGCAAACGCTGTATATCGGCGCGACGGCCGCGCAACAAGGTTATGCCATGCGGCATTGGCAGGATGGTGATTTGCAGTTCTGGATCGTGTCGGACATTAATCCGGCGAAGCTAACGGAATTCGAGAATCTCTTCCGCACCCGCGTCAGCGGCACTCGGTAACAGTTAATCGCCCACCTGCGCGTTCAATAAAGTCAACGCCTCGCGTACGGCCTGTGTCCGCACATCGTCGCGGTCGCCGTTGAACTGGCATTTGGAATGGAAATTAACGCCCGAACGGGTGGCGATGCCGATATAAACAAGGCCGACCGGTTTCGAAAGCGTACCACCGGTGGGGCCTGCGACGCCTGTCACCGACACGGCGA
>Ga0206868_10086_pt1 | contig 28812 bp, 23 predicted proteins | sample Alteio_BWOrgCont_38_FD_152901 | JGI IMG/M metagenome (GOLD analysis project Ga0206868, IMG submission 152901) | Enriched cells from forest soil in Barre Woods Harvard Forest LTER site, Petersham, Massachusetts, United States -... | ecosystem: Environmental > Terrestrial > Soil > Temperate forest >... | reverse complement strand
TCGGCGCCGACCTTCTTCACATAAGCATTCTCGGCATTCGCAGTCATATATCCCTGCTGCCCCGGCGCAGAAGAGATCACCGTGAACCATGCCACGCCCTTCGCCGTCCACTCTTTCTGCAGCGCCTGCATATTCCCGCTGGAGTAATGTTTCGCCGTATAAGGACAGCCCTGGTTATGCCACTCCAGCACCACATACTTACCCTTGAACTGATCCAACGACTCCGTCTTCCCATTCGAGTCGGTCGAAGTGAAATCAGGCGCAGCCGCTCCCACCTTCACCTGCGCGCCGGCAGACAAAATTCCAGCGCTCAGGACAGTGGAAGCAACCAGGCAGGACAATCGCGATAGCTGAAAATTCCAGACCATATCGAATCTCCTTATGTTGTGAGTTATATCCCGTGAAATCTTGCTCAATTCATGCAGATCAGTTCGCTTTGAAAGGGCGCGGCTTCAGCCGCGCCGAGAATAGTCCCAAAAATCCGGGCTTTAGCCCCCGAGGGAATATCTCCATAGACTTATTCCCTGGTGAACCTGCTCAGAGCTTCCCTAAGGTTTAGCCGCCGAAGCCGAAGCACCGGCAGGCAGAGCGCCCGCGGCCGGAATCTTGCTCAAAGCATCGATCACAATCCCTGGCGTAAGCACCTCGGGCAATAAAACAGGCGCACTCTCATTCGAATTGGATGCATACAAAACATAAGCCGGCACCCCGCTCCGTCCCAAAGAAGTAAGCACCTGCGAAATCGCATCGTCATGCGAAGTCCAATCCGCCTTCAGCAGGGCCACATTCGCCTTCTTGAAGGCGTCATCCACTGCTGCCGTCCGCAACGCAACCCGCTCATTCACCTGGCAACTCAAACACCAGCTCGCCGTAAAATCCACAAAAACGGGCCTACCCGCCGCGCGATATTTATCCACCGCCGCCTGCGACCAAGGCTCCCAGCGGCTCCCCGCAGCCTCAGCGTTTCCAGTGCTCGCAGAAACCGGCCCAGCCATTACGTTCACCCCATAGACTCCAAGCGCAACCGCGCCCACAATCACTAGCCCCGCCGCAATCGACGGAATCCGTTTAGCCGGCCATCGCCCTAAAATCCATCCCGCCACAGCCAGCAGCAAGAACATCGCCAACAGTGCCGCCACTCCCGTCGCCCCGCGCGTCTGCACCAGCACCCATGCTAGCCAGATCACTGTCGCGAAAATCGGCACCGCCGTAGCCTGCTTCAGCACTTCCATCCACGCCCCGGGTTTGGGCAGCAGACGCGTCCACGCCGGCTGCAAGGTCAGCAGCAGATAAGGCAAAGCCAATCCCAGCGCCAGCGCCGTAAAGATCGCAAAGGTTACCACCGCAGACTGAGCCAGTGCATACCCCACCGCCGCCCCCATAAACGGAGCCGTGCACGGCGTTGCCACAATCACCGCCAGCACCCCGGTAAAGAAGCTCCCAGCATACCCCTGCTTCTGCGCCAGCCCGCCGCCCGCCGAAGTCAGCGTCAACCCAATCTCAAACTGCCCCGCCAAACTCAATCCCAAAAAGAACAACAGCCCCGCCATCAGCGCCACAAACACCGGCGACTGAAACTGGAACCCCCATCCCAGCGTCGCTCCCGCCGCCCGCAACCCCAGCAGTGCCGCCACCAGCGCCCAAAACGAAACCACAATCCCCGCCGTATACACCAGCCCATGCCCGCGCTGCTTGTGCTTCTCCTCGCCAGAAGAGTTCACCAGCGACAACCCCTTGATAAACAACACCGGAAACACACACGGCATCAGGTTGAGAATGATCCCGCCAAGAAACGCCAGTCCCGCAGCCTTCACCACACCCGAGCCACTCGCAGCCGGAGCAGCAGCCGCAGCCACCGTCCCCGGCAAAGCCGCAATCTCATAAGCTCGCCCACCCGAGAGCTCAACCACCCCCGTAAGCTTCGCCGGAGCAGCCGCCAGATTCGCATCTTTCTTGAGCGTCAGCACCACACCCTGCCCCAGCGGTGCAGCCACTTGCGGCGCAGGATTATCAATCAAATTCTGCTCATCCGGAAAAAACTGCGCAGCTGACTCGGACTTGCCAGTTAGAATCGCCAATTGAAATCCCGTAGCCGTAGACGCAAAAACAGCCTTCGCAGAGGAAGGCAGCGGTTCAGGAAGCCGGCCTAAAAGACGCTTATAGATTTCTGCATCAGCGGAGGACGGCGGGGCGTCCTTGAGCATGTGATCGACGACAGATGCGCTAGTTTCGAGTTCCGCTTTGCCAGGAATGCAAACCTCGCGGCAAACCAGCCAATCAACCTTCGCATGAAGAACTGCACTCCCTGTCTTAGCGGTCTTATCAAGCGATAGAGATAGAGGAAACAACACCTCGTCCTCATAGCCGAAGTCCATCAAGGGACCAAGCGGAAGCCGCTTAGGCGCAGGAAACTGAATCGGCCCCGCCGTAATCCCTTCAGGCAAAGTCCAACGAATACGAGGCGGCTCGCCTGAATCGCCCGCATTCTTCCAATACACATGCCACCCAGGTTCGAGCTTGAAGTAGATTCCAACATCCGCCGGGTTGCCCGCAACCATGATCGGATAAGGCACCACCAACTGCACATGCAAATGCGCCACATCCGCCGAACTCGAAGCAGCAAAAACCGGCACACCCGCCGCAAGCAGGAAAATCAACGCAAAAATAAAACGGAAAGAACGCATCGTAGGCAATATCCCAATCAAACTCATCTTAGTGGACGCACCAAAGCCCGCTTTGGTTACGCAGACTCAGACATGATCCCAACCCAGAGCCAGACCTATCCCAGCCATTACCTTGTCATCCTGAACGAAGTGAAGGACCCACTTCCGCCTTTCTCCTTCGTCATCCCCGAAAGCAATCCGCTACTGCCCCGCCCAGTAAGCCCGATGCCCAATGTAATCGGGGTCTGGCAGATTCGCCAAAATCACCCGCCGCACCGCCATCACATCCAGATCGCCCGTCTGCTGATACAACACCTTCCCATCCGGCCCCAGCAGAATCGTATACGGCACACCCGACTCCCACTTCGGATCGAACGCCGCCTGCAGCGCATACGTATCAGTCGACCCAAAGATCAGGTTCTTCGAGCTCGCATGTTGCTTCTGCAAAAACTTCATCACCCCCGGCTTCTCATCTGGCATATTCGTAGCCACCGTCACCATGTCGAAGTCGCGATTGCGGAACATCCGGTATGTAGTCTCCAGATCGGGAAACTCCACCACGCACGGCCCGCACCAAGTCGCCCAAAAATTCACCAGCAGCAACTTCCCCGTCCCATTCGCGCGCAGCTTCTTCAGCGCATCGGCATCGGCCTCGGTCACTGTAACCGGCTCCGCTTCCACCTTCTTCAAATACTCGATCCGGCTCGCCGACTTCGATTTCCACTTCGTCGAGCACCCAAACACGCCCGTATGCGCCACCGCCACCGGCTTCCCCGCCAGCAGCGCATCAATTGCATCCCGCGCATCATGCCGCTTCACTAGCGAAACCCGCTGGCTGTCGTCGATCCGCCCCTCAAAACGCAGCTTCCGCTCCGCATCGAAAATAAACACATGCGGAGTAGCCTTCGGACCATAAGCCCGCGCCGTCTCCTGCGTAGCGCCATCATACAAATAAGGGAAATTGAAGTGCCGGTAAGCCGCCCGCACCTTCATGTCGTCCAGGCTGTCGCTCACATCCGTGTAACCCAGCTCATCCAGCCGCACCGCGTCAGGGTCATTAGGCTGGATCATCACAAACTGAACGCCCTTGCCCGTGTAATCCTCCACCAGCTTCTTCAACCGCGGCTCATATAACTGCGCCGTCGGACAGTGGTCGCAGGTAAACACAATGGCCAGCACCTTAGCCGCCTTGTACTCATCCAGCGAATGCGTCTTGCCATCAATGCCCGGCAGCGAAAAACCAGGCGCCGACGCACCAAGAGTCAGCGTAGGATGCTCTTCCTGCGCCCGGCAAACACTAGCACTGAGCGTACAGAACACAGCTGCGCTCAACACAGATAGACGAGCAATTTGAAATGATCTGCGGATAGAGAACATAAAAACTCACCACCACTTTCCGCTCAAATCATAACCTGTACCAGCGCCAACAGCTCTGGAGCTTTCAAGCCCATGCCGCACCAGCGCCAAGGGCGAACATCAGTCTCAATGGCGCTTCAATCTCAACGGACAGTAATCAGCGCCAAAGGCGCGCCGTTATCCCAGCCCAGGCCATCGGCCTGGGTAAGATGCCAGATGAGAAACTGAGGGCTGAAAGCCCGATCTATTGTCCAAATATCCGGGAAACCTCAATGCGCCCGCGCCGCATGCTCCCGAAAGATGCAATCATTCTGGATAGCCTTCACGCCAGCCGCTTCAGCCTTCTTCACAGCTTCCTCGTGATACACCCCATCCTGCAGCCAAAGATAAGGAATATGCAGCCGGATCACATCCTCAACAATCCCCGGCACCGCATCCGAGTTGCGAAACACATCCACCAGGTCGATCTTCTTCCCCTCAACCGCCAGCGCCGTCTGCGCATCCTCAAGCGTCGGATAGCTCGTCAGCACCTGCCCATTGACCACCGCCTCGCTCAACGCCGGATTCACCGGCACCACGCGATACCCGTGCTTGCCCAGGTAGTTCGCAATATGAAAGCTAGCCCGCTCTGATTTGTTGCTGATCCCCACCACCGCAATCGTCTTCGCGGTACTCAACATCTCATCAATCAAATTCGCGCGTTCCGCCATGTTCAATTTCCCCACCGGAGCCAATCTTGTTTGTCATCCTGAGCTTCTAGATTTGTCATCCTGAGCAAAGCGAAGGACCCGCTTTGTCTTTCTGTTCCCTGATCCCTATTCCCTGTTCCCTGTTCCCTGTTTCTAGAGATCCAGATCGTCCCCACTATCAGATGCAGGAGCAGTCCCCCGGCGCTTCATTAACAGAAATCCCCGCAAAAATGGCTCCAGATACCCATCCAGCACCTTGTCCACATCGCCCACTTCGACCTTCGTCCGATGATCCTTCGCAATGCGATACGGCTGCAGCACGTACGACCGAATCTGCGAACCGAAATTGATCTCCAGCTTTGCATCTTCAATGTCCTTGGTAATCGCCTTCTTTTTCGCCAGCTCGTACTCGTACAGCCGCGAACGCAGCATCTTCATCGCCTTGTCGCGATTCTTGATCTGCGAACGCTCGTTCTGGCAAGTCACCACAATCCCCGTCGGCAAATGCGTCATGCGCACCGCGGAGTCGGTAGTATTCACATGCTGCCCGCCCTTGCCGCCCGACCGGTAGGTGTCAATCCGCAAATCTTCCACGCGAATATTCACCTCGATCGTGTCATCAATCTCCGGCGAAACATACACACTGGCAAACGAAGTATGCCGCCGCTTCGCTGAATCGAACGGCGAAATCCGCACCAGCCGGTGTACCCCGCTCTCGCCCGCCAGCAGCCCAAAAGCATTCTCGCCCGTGATCGTAAACGTGGCAGACTTGATGCCCGCCTCGTCCCCATCCTGGTAGTCGTTCATCTCAGTTTTGTAGCCATTCTGCTCAGCCCAGCGCAGATACATGCGCATCAGCATCTCCGCCCAGTCCTGGCTCTCCGTCCCGCCCGCACCCGGATGCACCGTCACAATCGCATTCAGCGGATCGGTCTCGCCCGAGAGCATCGTCTTCGCCTCAAGCGCCTCGCAGAACTCGCGCAGCGAATTCATCTCCCGCTCAAGATCCGGCAGCACCTCTTCAGCGCCCTCTTTAGCCAGCTCAAAATAGGCCTCGATATCGCCCAGCCGGCTTACCAGCGCGTCATCGTCGGCAATCAGCCCTTCGACCCGCTTGCGGTCGCGCATCAGCGGCTGAGACGCAGAGGGGTTCGACCACAGCGAAGGGTCTTCCAGTTTTTTTCCGATGGCTTCTAGTTCGCGATGCAGGCGAGCAGGGTCAAAGATACTCCCGCAGGTCGCGGACAGTATCGCGGAGGGGAGCGAATGCAAACTCGAGATCGTTCAATGACGCCATTTCGCTTCAATACCTGACTTTAGTTGGATTTTAGGTGCGTTCTCTCTACTGCTTTTCAGAATATCATCGGATGTGGACTGAGCGGCTTCGGCAACCTGCCGCCCGCTCCCAGCTTGATTTGTGTCTACATTTGTGTACATAATCGTAGGTAGAGAATGAACGGCAACGAACTCGAATTCGAGTGGGACGAGGCCAAAGCTAGAACCAATTTGAAGAAGCACAGGGTTTCGTTTCTGACCGGCGCCGCAATCTTTTCGAACGAGCGATTGGAGCGCATTGACGACCGCGAGGATTATGGAGAGCTGCGCTGGGTTGCTCTAGGACGCGTTGATGGCGACGTCTATCGCGTTGTCTTTACACGGCGCGGCGAAAATCTAATTCGCCTCATCAGCGCCCAGAAAGCGAGCAAAGATGAACGGGAAATCTACTATCGTGAAACATTCGCTTAGCGAGATTGCCGCCCTGCGCCAGCTGGGCCAAGACCAGACAAGCGCGGATGCGCCGGAAGCCGAGTCGCTTGGTGCAGAGTTTTGGAAATCCGCGCAAGTGGCCATGCCAGCTGGAAAGACCTCAGTTCACCTGCGCCTCGACAGCGATGTCGTAGAGTGGTTCCGGGCGCACGGCAAAGGGCACCTAACTCGCATGAATGCCGTTCTAAGAGCCTATGTCGAAGCGCATAAGCAACACACGCATTTGGGCTAACCACCTGGGGCACGGAAAGCAAGCATTTATCCAGCAGCAGTTATCTATGCAGCAGCGCTCTCACTGCCCAGCCCGCGATCCCCAGCGCGACAATGGCACACAGCTCCGCCAGCCAGTCCCCATGCGCCGTGTAGAACGTAATCTCCGAGCTATACCCAAACTGCGCCGGCAACGCATCCACCTGATGCCGCGGAATGCTCTGCCGCACCGTCCCATACGGATCGATCGTCGCCGTCACCCCATTGTTCGCATCCCGTAAAATCCATCGCCGGTTCTCAATCGCCCGCATCCGCGCCATATTCAGATGCTGCCAAGGAGCGCTCGAATCCCCATACCAGCCATCATCCGAGATGTTCACCAGCACCTCAGCCCCCAGTCGCGTAAACTGCCGCACCTCATCGCCGAAGACCGATTCGTAGCAGATAAACACCCCATACCTGCGTCCATTCAAGCGAAACACCTTGCGCTCCGTCCCCGCATCCGTATCCGGAAGACTGGCAGTGACCTTATGCAGGAAGAAAAACAGCTTTTGCGCAGGAATGTATTCCCCAAACGGCACCAGATGCATCTTGTCGTACCGCCCAGCCACATGTCCATCCTGCGCGAAAACCGAAGCCGAGTTATAAATCCGGTATTGCTGCGTAGTTTGGTCGGCATCCATGCCGATAGCGCCAACAATCATCGGTGCCTTATCCGCCTCAGCAACCACCCGCATCGCCGACTGAAACTTAGGATCGACATCGCGAAAAGGCGCAGGCGACTCCGGCCACACAACAAGGCTCGGAACTGGCACGGTTTTGCAGCCGAATTCGTTTGCCTGCGGCGCATCCGTTTCAGGAATTCCCGCCAGATATCCCTTGCACGTCTGCGCTCCCAGCACCGCAAACTGCGCGATATGCCGGTCCCACTCAGCCCCCACCCAAACATCATCCGAAGCCACATTCAGATTCGGCTGCACCAGCATCGCCAACGCCTCACCGTTCGGCCCAGGCGGCACATCCCGATGTCTGAAGCTTGTAAGGCATGCCAAAACAAAGCATGCGACGATGCAGAAACGACGGACACGCAAACTTATGCTGGCCTGGTTCGGAATCGGGTCGTTTCCACGGGGCATCTGCACCACTGAAACCGCAAACAAGCCATTGGCCCCAGCCAGCACAAATGTAATTCCGTATACCCCGGTCCACGGCGCAAGCAACGTCAATAGCCAGTTATCAACTTGCGAATACCCCAACTGATCCCAAGGAAACCCCGGAATCCGCGCAATCGCAAACTCCATCGCCGTCCAAAGAAACGGAACCACCGCAAACCCCAGCCACGCATACTTCCCGCCCAGCGTAGCCTCGCGCACCACGGCCAGCGCCAGCGCAAACACCCCAAACCAGAACCCTAGATAGAGGCTGAAGAGCACCAGCGAAAGCACGGCCATCGGCTCATTCAACCCGGCATAGAGGTGCATGGTGTCGTAGACCCAGTAGCAGTTAGCCCCAAACCAGATCGCCCCACTCAGCCACCCAGCCAGAAACGCCCAACGCAGCCGCCAGCGGCGCTTTTCTTCAGGAAACGCCTGAGGCAAACGCAAAATCCCAACCAGCAGCGGCACCAGCGCAAACCACGCAAAAACGCTTCTCCACACCGGCAACGGCCCCGCCAGGGGAAACGGCAAATCCAGCAGCACAGCCGTCCCAACAGCCAGCCCCAGCAGCCTCCATGGAATACCCCGCATGGGGCTGAGTGTAGCAGAGCATTCCCATCAACCAACCTCCCCGATGGAAACGATTGCCAATCCGGAATACAATCATTCATATGGCTCTCGGCATCCTCGCAATGCACATCCTGGAGGTCCTGTTCTTCGTGGGCATGGCCGGCTCCGCAATCGTCGTCGTCATCAGCTTCATTGAAGACGCCCAGGAGCTTTTCGGCGAGGATTGACAGCCATCTGCCGTCCCTCCCAGCAACTTTTTGCCTGCGTAAACGCTTACCTCTGTAGAATCTCCCCTCGCTGCCAGAGATCGGCATAACCATCTTTTCATTGACTCGCCCCGGAATGCGCACTACACTCACCGCTGGGCGGGTGCTTTTTCACCCAACGGAAACGGGACCGAAAACCCGTTAGCAGCTTGAAATTAGGCCCGGTCGGCCAACTCGCACTCATGGCAACTCCCAAAACTACCCACGCCCCAATGTCCGATCGCGTACGGCTGGTCGTGGCGTCGTCGGTAATGCTCACCTTCATCTCCTTCTGGCGAGCAGCCGCAATCGTTCTCAACGATCTAGGTTCTTCGGCCTTCTATGCCGGCGGCATCGCCGAGCAGGCAGTTGGCAAGGCCGCCCCCTGGTTCATCCTCGGCGTCATGCTCTTCTCCTTCGCCGTCCGCGCGGTCTACGTCGAGAGCTGTTCCATGTTCACCCGAGGCGGCGTCTATCGCGTCGTCAAAGAAGCCCTAGGCGGCACCTTCGCCAAACTCAGCGTCTCCGCGCTGATGTTCGATTACATCCTCACCGGCCCCATTTCTGGCGTCTCCGCCGGCCAATATATTACCGGCCTGCTCAACGAGATGATCACCGTCAGCGCTAATCACGGCTGGCTGCCCCCGGTGCTCACCGGAGGCCCGCATCACCCCTACATCTTCCAGTTCGACATGAACCACACCTCGGCGATCTTCGCCGCCGCGGTCACTATCTACTACTGGTGGGAAAACACCAAGGGCATCGAAGAATCCAGCGAAAAGGCCATGAAAGTCATGCAGATAACCACCGTCATGGTGGTCATTCTGCTCGCCTGGGGCGTCTATTCCGTCTACGTTCAGGGTGCTCACCTGCCCCCGCCGCCCACCGCCGGCAACATGCACTTCAGTGAAGACGCGCTCGGCTTCCTCAAAGGCACAAAGTTTGTTCCAATTCTGGGACTCTTCGGCGTCCTCATGGCCTTCGGTCACTCCGTCCTCGCCATGTCCGGCGAAGAATCCCTCGCCCAGGTCAATCGCGAGATCGAGCACCCCAAGCTTAAGAACCTCAAGCGCGCCGCGATCGTCATCGCCATCTATAGCTTCGTCTTCACTGGCGGAGCCACCCTGCTGGCCTCCATGCTTATCCCCGACGGCCCGCGTACCCACATCTACCAGGACAACCTCATCGCCGGCCTGGCCATGTACATGACCGGCCCCGAAGTCCTCAAGATCGGCTTCCGCATCTTCGTAGTCATCGTCGGCTTCCTCATCCTCTCCGGCGCCATCAACACTTCCATGATCGGGTCCACCGGCGTTTTGATGCGCGTCGCAGAAGACGGCGTCCTCACCGACTGGTTCCGCAAGCCGCATAAACGCTTCGGCACCAGTTACCGAATAGTTAACCTCGTCTTCTTCATGCAGATGTTCACCATCATCGTCACCCGCGGCGATGTCATCATGCTCGGCGAAGCATACGCCTTCGGCGTCATCTGGTCCTTCACCTTCAACAGTCTGGCCATGCTTGTCCTGCGCTGGAAGTACAAAGGCGAACGTGGCTGGAAAGTTCCACCCAACATCCGCATCGGCAAAACCGAAGTCCCCGTCGGTCTGGCCTCCGTCTTTCTCGTCCTGCTGACTACGGCCATCGTCAATCTCTTCACCAAGTCAGTCGCCACCGTCAGCGGCATCATCTTCGCCGCCGCCTTCTTCATCATCTTCTCCATTTCGGAAAAGAGAAACGCCAAACAGCACGCCCTCAACGCCCGGCAGATGAAGGAGCACTTCCAGCTCGATCATGAAGATGTTGTCAACCGCGAAACCGTCGGCGTTCGCCCCGGCGGCACCATGGTCACCATGCGCGATGCCGCCAACCCCTTTGCCCTCAAGTGGGCCCTCTCCCGCACCGACACCGACGAACAGGATGTCGTCGTCCTCACCGTGCGCATGATGGGCGCAGGCGGACCGGAGTTCCTCGGCCCCGAAGACCAGATCTTCTCCGAGCACGAGCAGATGGTCTTCACCAAAGCCATCTCCGTCGCCGAAAGCTTCGGCAAGAAAGTCTCCCTGCTCGTAGTCCCCGCCGGAGACATCTTTGCCGCGCTCATCCAGACCGCAAACTCACTCGAGGTGGACTCCGTCGTCTCCGGCCTCTCCACCAAGATGTCCCCTGAAGAGCAGGCCTTCCACATCGGCCAGGCCTGGGAATCCCTGCCCGAACCCAAACGCCAGTTGAACTTCTACGTCATCAACCCCTCCGGCGAGTCTAAGGTTTACTATCTTGGTCCCCACGCACCCTCCCTGCGCCCGGACGACGTGCAACTGGTCCATCGCCTCTGGCTCAATCTGCGCCGCGATCCCTCCGTGCAGGACCTCCATCACAGCGACATCATCACCTACGCACTTACCCGCCTCGCTAGCCAATATGCACGGGAAAAACAGGAGATCATCAAGGATCTCCGCGGCTATAAAGCCTCCGACGCACCATCCTCTCGCATGTTGGCCAATCCCGACTCTGCCCTCAGCGGAGTCGGCTACGCCGCTCCTGGCACGCCCAGGCAGCGTAGCATCGATAATTCCGACAGGGAATAAGAGGCTCTTAGCCCCGCTCTGCATACCCGCATAACCAGGTCACAACCGATCTCTCCGACCTGTATCCATGACCGGAAAAAGCCAGTTTCAAAGAAAACAGTCTTCAAATTCGCAGAAATTCCCTGAATTGATCCCCCAAAAGTAACTCTTTGATAGCAATAGAGTAAATGTGTTCATATTTCGGTTTACAAACCCTAGCAATGTTTCATACAAAGTAAATACGCCTTGTCCTCTGCCACTGGTTGCCTGTAGAGCGGAGCAGGCTGGCGATATCAGGAGGAAGCATGCAACTTACGAAGATTTTGGCTGAGATTGACCTGGAGATTTCCCGTCTGGAACAAGCACGAACCCTACTTGCCGGTGAAACCGCGCCTGCCGTTAGAAAGACGCGCAAGGTCAAGTCAGCCGTTGGGGCAGACGCTCCGGTAAAACGCAAGAAGAAACGGAACCTGTCGCCGGAAGGCCGCAAGAGAATCGCCGAAGCAGTGCGCCGCCGCTGGGAGTTACAGAAAAAGGCAGCAGGCAAGTAAACAGACCCGTAAAGATATGCGCAGCGTGAGGGGCTGGGGGAAACCCTGCCCCTCGATTACCTGCCCGATACCTGCTCGACACCTATCCCGAAGGTTGCTTACCCCTTCACCCCTGTAAAGCTTCACCCGGTGCCACCATAGCCACCGTTTCCGGCTCGTAGACCAGTTGGGCCAATTGCTCCGGCGTACCGGTCAAGACCGGAAACGTCCCCCAATGCAAGGGCAGGATCAGCTTGGGAGTCAGGTAGCGAACTGCCAACGCCGCTTCCTTAGGTCCCATCGTGTAGTGGCCGCCAATAGGCAGCATCGCCACTTCAGGCGCATACAGCTCGCGAATCAGCTCCATATCCCGGAACACCGTCGTGTCCCCGGCGTGATACAGCACCGGCCCATCCTCGATTGTCAGAACCAGGCCCGCCGCCTCGCCAAGGTATCGCGCAACACCGTCCTCCTCGACACTCGATGAATGCTTCGCCTCGACCATAGTCACCACAGCGCCAGGAAGCTGCACACTACCGCCAAGATTGAACCCAATAACGTTGGCAGCTCCCTTGCCAGCCATATATTGGCTCAGCTCCACCATAGCCACGACCGTAGATCCATGCTTTTGTGCCACAGGGATCGTATCCGCAATATGATCGATGTGGCCGTGCGTCAACAGAATGAAATCAATCTTCGGCAGCACAAAATCTTTCGGATATTTGGGATTGTGCTCGATAAACGGATCGATCAGTAAGTTGGTGCCATTCGGCAATTGAACCAGCACAGTCGCATGACCCAGCCAAGTCACGCGCGTTCCCTTCAGCAGACTCATTGGTTTCTCCTGAAATCAAAGATTGTGTAACTACGAGTTGAACGGACAATTCAGTTTTAAGGTAGGCCGGGGATTTATCCCCGGCATAAAAGTCGCCATATGAACGCGGGCTTTAGCCCCTGAGGTATGCAGTCCATGAATTTACCTCTAATCTTGGCTGTTTGGCGCAGCCTCTTTAGCCCCCGATGGCCATATTTCTTCAAACTAACGCACGACCAAAGACAAAATCATTGAAAAACAATAGGCCTAACCACAACCTCGTAAATGGGACGCACACCGCTCTCGTCAGGTTGCTATGCCGTATCGTGTCACCGCACAATAATCGCTTCCGAAACGCCATCTTTCGCCAGGAACTGCTTCAGCCCCGACCAGGCGGAAAACAATCGCTCGATATTGCGATTGGTCAGCGCCCTCTGTTGAACGGCAGGCCGCGCAAGCTGAAGCTGCACATCGTCCGTCGCCGTAATGTGAAACCTGTGATGAGGAGACTGCTCCGGATGCAGCTTGGTATGAAAGAGCGCCAGCAACTGTCCGCCGGGAACCATCGCACCATACAGCCCCTTCACCACAGGTTCCACGAGGGCCTCAGGAAGGTAGTCCAGTGTCGTCCAAAGCAGCACAATGTCAAAGGTACGTCCGGAAAACTGAAGATTCTGAGCAGTGAAGCCTTCCGCGTTCCAGACCGGCTTGCCGTCCTCGTCGACTCCCGTCTGCCACTCACCGGAATAGGCATCTTCGATGAGGTCGGCCATATAGACGCTGTGCCCCAGCTCGGTGAGGTAATTGATATTGTTGGGCGACGTGCTCCCAATATCCAGAACCCGTAAGCCTGGCTCCGCCGCAAGCCGCTTGCGCAGCGTACCCCAGCTTCCGGAATGCCGGGGAATCTTGGGCCCGCTCAGTCCCGGCGTCGCCGTTCCAGGCGACGGCTGACGATCGAACAATCTGCCTAGCATGATTGCCGCCTCCTGCACTTCTGCAATGCGTGCGGGTTCGCACAGCCGCGCGGGCCTCTCGCTGAATCAACAATAAAACCGGCCGGCGAACTCATCCACTCAATCCGCCAGCCTGAAATAGCGCCCCGGCATCCGATCCATCTGTATTCGGAAGCAGATCAGAAGAGCCCTCCCGCCGGAGCCTCCGCCGCCGCTGCTCCAGTTGCTCCAGCTTCGCTTGCTTTCGCAGCGCCTCCAGCCGCACCCGAGGCGCCCTGCGTCAGATCCACCTTGCCGCGAAAGACCGCATTGTCCTCAATCGCCAGCCGCAGCGCGCGCACATCGCCAATCAACTGGCAGCCTGCGCGCAGTTCCACGCGCCCGGTAGCGATCACATTTCCCTGCACCTGTCCCAGCACCAGCACATCTTTCGCTGTAAGGTCGGCTGCCAACACTGCGTTGGGACCGATAGTAAGACGGCTCTCCGAAAGGCTGATCGTACCCTCTATGCGCCCATCGACAAATAAATCTTCGCTGCCCTTGACTTCGCCGCGAATCACAACCGATTTGCCGATCCGCGCCGGCGTGTTTTCAACTGCCATAGATGAAATCCCTCAAGGGCCCAATATCGGAACCCTGCCCGCACTATAACAACCCCAGCCAGACCTGACAAAACTCGGCCCTTGTCAGTCTGGCGGGTATGGGCTTCAGTCCACACAAAACGTCGCTGTTTTGAAAGGGCGTGGCTTCAGCCACGCCATAAAGACAATGCAATCAAAACGGCTTTAGCCGCTGAGGGAATGCTTTCCCGGCAATTTCGACTTTTCAGCATCCTCTTTAGCCCCTGAGAGCCAATCTTCCCTAATCTGACCCCAACCCAAAACTACTGCAACGGGCAGCCGGCTTCTGCGTCTAAAACAAGAATGATCCAGACATATCCGATCACCCGCGCCGCCCGGCAAGAGCGTTTTCATGACGCCTGACACGCATCGGCAAAAGGCAATAAGCAGAAGGCTTGCTTCCGCATTGCTCTCTCTCCTTCTGTCTATGGGAGCGATCGCAGCCCCCGCACAGTCTCCCATCCAGTCCCCCGCTCCTCTGTCCAACCAAGAGACCCAGGCCCTGGTAAAGCGCGTCCTCCAAACCGAGATCGACGCCGCCCACGACTCTGCCCATCCCATGCAGTACCGCCTGCACAAGGCCAGTCCGCGCCTCTCCACCACCAAGCTCATCGTCGAAACCAAAGACGGCGACGTCGCCCGCCTCATCGCCGTAAACGACAGCCCGCTGAGCGCAGAGGGCCAGCAGAACGAAGCTGCCCGCCTGCAGGGCCTCCTCAACGACCCCAGCCTCCAGCGCCACCGCCAGGAGCGCGAGCAAGGCGATACCGAGCGCGCCCGCAAAGTCATCCGAGCCCTGCCCAACGCCTTCCTCTATCAATTCAGCGGCATCGTCGAAACCCCGCAGGGCCCCAGCTACCGCCTCAGCTTCCAGCCCAATCCAAACTTCGATCCCCAGGCACTCGAAGCCCAGGCCCTCAAAGGCATGGCCGGCGAACTCTGGATCGACGTAGCCCAGCAGCGCGTCACCCGCCTCCAAGGCAAACGCCTCCGCGCCGTCGACTACGGCTGGGGTCTGATCGGCAAGCTCGATGAGGGCGGTACGCTCCTGCTCGAACAAGCCGACGTAGGCAACCACCAGTGGCGCACCACCCATATGGTCCTGGTCATGAACGCCCGCGTCCTCTTCAAAATCATCAAACTCGACACCACCCTGGAGCTATCCCAGTTCACCCCCGTTACCCCCGGGATGAGCTACCAGCAAGCCATCGAGTTGTTACGAAGCAGTAATATTCCTGAGTCATCCGCTCATCCAGCTCAATGAAATCGAATGCTATAGCCCTTTAGATCTTTCGATGACACGAGATTTACAGCTTTTGTCCAGCGAATGACATTGCCCTTACACCCGTGAGACAACCGTGTTCTTCCTCCTGAATACCGTAGTAAACGAAACCACAAGCTTCATGGTCCGGTTTCAGGAATGAGGAGAACTAATCAATGAAAGAGCTATCCGTTTCCCCGACGCGGTCAGTCAATCGTCGTTCCCTCTTAAAGGGTGGATTACTGGCAGGTGGCGCAGCATCTATCGGCGCCGGATTACTAGGCAAGCAAGCCTTCGCCCAAGGTGGCAGCAACCTCTCCTCTGGAGATATCGCCATCCTTCGCTTCGTCGCCGCAGCCGAACTGCTCGAAAGCGATCTCTGGACCCAATACGCCGAACTGGGCGGCCTGTCCGACGGTACCCAAAACACCTACCAGCAAGCCTTTGAATTCCTCGACGGCGATGGTACGCAATACATCACCAGCAACACCATCGACGAAATCAGCCACGCCGACTTCCTCAACGGCTACCTGGAATCCAGAGGGGCCGACCCCGTCAATCTGGACGAATTCCGCGTCCTGCAAGGCAGCACCGCTAGCGGAGCGCAGAATATCGGCCGCCTCACCAACCTCATGCACCTCAATGTCGACACCAGTTGGTACATCCGCTATCGCAGCACCACCAATCCCGACATGGGCGCCACCTTCCCTCAAGCCATTACCATCACCAACCGCACCGCCATCCCCATCACCGACGCGGACTTTGAAGGCGCCAACCACATTCAGGCCATCGCCAACACCGCCGCCTTCCACTTCGGCTCCATCGAACAAGGCGGAACCAGCCTCTACGCCGCTCTCGGACAAAAAGTCTCCAATGCCCAGGTACTTGAGATCATGTTCGGCATCGGCGGCGACGAAATCGCCCACTTCCTGGAATGGGTCGACTTCGCCGGCAACTCCGTGCAACCCGGCGGAGCCAACGGCAACTCCTTCAACTTCGCCGGCGGCACCAGCCCCGTCACCGACAAAGGCCTCACCTTCCCCGACTTCACCAAAAAAGGACCGCTCTTCCAACCCAACCTGATCTTCCCGGTCCCCGCCGAGTTCATCAGCCCCAATCTCCCCCGCTGCTCAACCGTCCGCCCCATCACCGACAAATTCGGCGGCGCACAAGCGGCAATCGCCGGCCTGACCGCCAGCGGCCTCTTCACCGGCCAGTCCAAAAACTTCTTCAACACCCTGAAGAGAATGGCCGCCGAAGCAGACGCCGCAGTTCGCATGGCCTAGAGCCTTTCCTTCTATCTATCCCGAGAACTCTGGGTACTCCATCCTTCGTGCGCACTTTGCGCGAAGGATGGGGCACCACAGATCACAATCCAGAAAACCATTAATCAAATCGAAAGCGCCGGGTGCCCCAGGTCTCGCTTCCGAGACCTGGAATCTCCACTGAACAGAAGGCTCAACAGATCAATCAACGCCGCGTGTATCGGCGGATAGTTTCGGGCCGCAAGCGCAAGGTACTCAAGCGCCTCTTCCCGCAGTGCTGACGATCTCTGCTTCGGGAAATGAAGGCGGAGTTATGGAAGTCCCAAACATCATTACTGGAAGATCGAGATTCAATATCTTGGCCCAAGCGCTGAGATGAGATGGCGCCCGCACGCACAGCTTGCACATTGATAGAGCCAGAAGAGTGACCAATGCTTCGCGTCCCTTCTCAAAGCCATCACCCGACAGGTAATGCGCCCCCGATATGCCGTCAGAGAGGTGCCTGCATTCCAGTGAGCGCGCGCGACGCTTACCGTACCGCTGCTCTGCAAATTCCAAAAACGCCGCCTCGTCTGTAGCCACGAAGAGATGTTCACAACCACTGACTTGCATCGCCGAATCGACGGCGGCCGCCACGTCTTCAAAGGCAATGCGCTTAACTTCCAATCGCTTATCGCTGCCGCGGAAATGCACGCCCACAGCCTCCTCAAATTCATTGGTGAAAAGTGCGCGAGCCTCATCGATGAATTGCTCCCTTATCGTGAAATTCCGATAAAACGATTCATGCGCGTCGCGTAAGGTCAACCCCCGCGCAATATCTTTGAGAGTGAGATCGGCCGGAAAGCGATAAGGGATCGTGGCGCAATCGCTTTCGCAGGGACAACCGACTCGCTGAAAGTACATGTCAAATACGTCGCTCGAAATCTCCTTATTCAGATAAAGCGGATTGCTCGAGATTACGCCGCGGAATCCCGGGCTATTGCGGAAGAAATGACATACAACCACGGCATTGGTCAGGCTAGAGCCGAACCCCATCCTGCTAACGATGTCAACACGGAACGGTCGCCCTGAACGAACCAGCTTCTCGCTCTTCATGCGGTTCCATGTACCGCGAATCGCGCGCACGCTGGGGCCGCTCAGGAATCGAATCAAGTTGTCATACGTGTCCGGAGATGTCTGCAAAAGCAGTGACTTCAACCAGGACTTCAATCGCCTCACATGATCCCTTCAAAAGACTCGCAAAATAATGTTGCGGGCAGTAAAAAAGAAAGACTTCCGATTTAACTGGCCCTTGGTACGGAAACCACCATAACTTCAGGCGCAAATTCCTTTGTCACATCCCTGTGTTTCGGCCTGCCGATTTGCAACGCTGACGCTTCCACTAAATGCCAAGAGAGAGCCGCCAGAGCGAGTGTTACGGGAAAAGCTACGATGAAGAGCCGAAGGGCGTTACCGTGCGCAAAGGGTATGAAACACTGCTGGATAGGCCACCCATAAATATAGATGCCGTAGGAGTAGTCACCGACCTTTTGATACGGCCTGAAGAGAAGCTTGGGATGAAATGCCGCAACAAGCAGGATGTAACAGAGAGTTGCCGGAAACAGGACAGAGCCGAGCACAGGCACTACACGCAACGCTAGAATGCCGGCGACTATGCCAATCACCGCAATCCAGATGTTCAGGCGGATATAGCGTCGCAGCAGGAAGGCTGCACTGCCTAGGATGAAGTAAATCGGCCAGCGATAGCGCGTCATATGAGCCATCTGCATTGTGAACGCGAGAGCCAGGGCGATGCTGATCCATGCCTTTCTGTCGAATTGGTTTCCTCTGTAGAGGTGCCAAATCGCACAAACAACCAGCATAAGCATGTACATCTTCCATTCGTAGGGCAATGTCCACAAGGGCTGGTCGACTGTCTGGAATCGCGGCGAATTCGCGAAAACGCCGGGCAGTCGACCGCTGTATTGATGAAGCGCCACCTGCCATAAGTAGCTCCAGGTTTCGTGACTAGTGAAGTAGTCGCGTACTCGCCAGGAGGATTCGATCGGCCCGAGCACTAACATACAGAAAAGAACCGCCACGGTAAGACCAGGAAAAATCCGCAGGCTGCGGGCGCGCAAAAAATCGACCGGGCTGGCCCAATTCAAACCGCTTTTCAGAATGAGAAAACCGCTGAGAAAGAAAAAGGCGGAGACGGCCAGCGAGCCCATCTCCTGAAATCCCACGTAACGCTGCCATGGCTCGCGGTCAAACTGATCCAGGATGACCCAGCAATGGGAAAGAACAACCGACGAAGCGAGTGTCGCCCGAACCAAGGTTAGATTGTTATTTCGACCTTGAGACGCCCCTTCTAGGTTGGTGCTCCAGAAGCCCTTTTCGGCGTTGTTCGTCAGGGCCGGGTGCCCCAGGCCTCGCTTCTGAGACCTGGGATCGCGACCTAACAGACGGCTCAACAGGTCGATCAACCCTCGCACCCCCGTGATCCTTTAGCCCCGCCCATCATCCGGAATTACCATATTGCGGAAGATCTTCCAGTTGCCCCCAGCTTCCCTGTGCCACACAGTCAAGTACCGGTCCAGGACTTTGTTCCCGTTTGCAAAGGAGGCCTCGGCCTCTCCCCATTCGTAAACAAAGTCGCCCTGCTGAACCGAGCCCTTGCTGGTGACCTCCGCCCGCTGTGCGCGTCCCCACTTGGCAAACAGTTTCTCTATATTTTGCCCAATCGCAACAAGACCGTTGGCACACTCGCCGGTCGGGCCGCAGTCCAGCGCGTTATCGGCGTAGGTTGCGACAATGGGCGCGGCCTGTGCGAGTTTCATCCCATCCACCCACGCTTGGTTGCCCGAATCGATGCCCTTCCGCGCTGCAGCTTCGATTGTTTGTGCCCGCGCGGAGCACACGGTTGACAGCAGCAAGACAAGCATCGCAATTCTCTTCATCACTCTGCCCAACTTTCGCTCATGAAAGAGCCTCGGCGTAGATAGTCTGATCGAATAGCCGGGTGCCCCAGGTCTCGCTCTTGAGACCTGGGATTTCCATTCAGTAGATCAATTAACCGGCCAGATCAAAACCCGCCGTTATCCCCGCCAGAACCGCCATCCCCAAAGCTGCCCCCCGAATCATCAAAGCCCGATCCGCCATCGTCGAAGCTCCCTCCCGAATCGGAGTTGCCTCCCGAGTCCTCGCTCCAACTGGCATCCGAAAGCTGCCCGCCGCCATCCCCCGCGCTCTCATGGAAATGCTGCTCCCCGCCATGCTCATGCTCGAAGTGCTCGCCACCACCCGGCGAATCGTAGTAGTTGTTCACCACATTCTCTTCAATGGGCCGCTCAAAACCCATGCCCATGCCACCCATTCCCATACCGCCCATACCCATCCCCGGCCCCATGCCAAAGCCCACGCCCGGCATGCCCCATCCGCCCATGCCCATACCCATTCCAGGATGGCCAAAGCCGCCATGCAGCAGCGCCTCTACGCCCTCGAAGGCCAGCGCACCAGCCGCCACACCAGCCGCCGTTTGAGCCGCTGAACGCAGAAAGCTCGGCTGTCCATACCCCGGCCCAAATCCCGGCCCCGGCGGCGGTCCATAAGACGGCCCACCATAAGGAGGAGGAGGCGCCCCGTATGCCTGCTGCGGCGGTGGCGGATAATACTCCGGCGGAGCCTGCGGACTATAAACCTGCTGATACCCCTGCTGCGGCGGCGGAGGCGGCGGAGCAGGATCGCGATGCCCCAGCAAGCTGCCCAGAAAGCTCGTCGCCTTCGCCGGGTGCTGGGCCTGCTCGCGCGCCTGTTGCAGTTGCGCATGAGCCTGCTCCAGCGCAATATTCTGCACCAGCACGCTCTGCGCCAGAATATAAAGCGCATCCGGATTGGAACTCAGTCCACGCGCCAACAGCGCCGCGGCATCCGGATCTTTTTCGTTCAATTGTGTGGAATTTACCCGCTCGACGAGCGAGTTCAACATCTGTTCTTCCTGTGAAGTCACGGATCGATCCTCCAGCAGCCGCTAACGCCGAGGCCAGGGCCGCCACTTCACACTGAGACGCTGGCCCACCCTCAAAGTTGCGCCGCTGCTAATACTACGCGCAGACTCTCAACCCAGTTCCAGCAGAAAGCTGGCCACGCGTTATCCGGTCAATGACCTCATGAGCTTGTTCGCGGATGCGAGCGTGTGTCATTAAGAAATCCCCGGCTGAAGGTAAGTGCTACCCGCCAGGACTTTCACACTCAACATTCACACTTCACACTGCGTTTCAGGCTCTCAACTTAGCCAAGAGGTCCTGCGGATGCACCGGCTTGGCCAGAATCTCAAACTCATAGCCTCGCTCGCGCGCCTTCTCCAGCAGATCGGCGGTAGCGGCCTGCCCGGAAAACAGCAGAATCTTGATATTCGGCAGAATCTCCCGAATCTTGATCGCGGCGTCGATTCCATTGAGCCCCGCCATAATCACGTCCGAGATCAACATGTCCGGCTGAAACTCGGCGGCAAGCTCTAATGCTTTTTCGCCGGTATAGGCGACTCGCGCGTGAAAGCCGCTCTGATTCAGAATCATCGCCAGCGTATCGGCGATCACTCGTTCGTCATCGGCTACCAGAACCTTCGATTTTTGTGCGTTCTCGGGCATAGTCCCCTATGTGCAGTCTAACGGATCGAACCCGGACGGCCAAGAATAAGCCATCTTTGGTTGCATTCGTTCGACGGACGAATCAATAGACAGATCAAATGGACGGATCAACAAGTCTTCAGGTTGCTCTAAAAGGATGATACGCTTTGGCCAGAGATTGACGAAATAATTGTGTCAATCACCTGAAGCCACCAACCCAACCTGACTCTGATTCTGTGAAATCCTCTCCAGAGCAGCTTCGCCTTTCTGGTTCTCATTCCCAAAGGGAACCTGCCGTTGCAGTTCCCAGAACATCGCTATTCGCCAGCAGTTCATCGTATAGCAATCCACCTGCAATACACTGACTGGAAGCAGTCTCACATTCAAATGAATCAAAACTGGCGCGAATGAGATCCGTAACCAAGCGGGTCTCGGATCTTCCGCCGAAGCTACAGCGTCTTATGTGAGACTGGTTTGTGAGACTGGTTTGTGAGATTGGTTCAAGAATCGATTTGCTCATAGTCGCAACGCCCCTGGAGACTCGCCTGTGCAGGAAGCCACCCTCCCCACGAACACGAACCCGGCCGCCAGTCCCGTCGCCACCCCCGACGCCATCATCCGCGCCCAGCAGATCGAAAAGTACTACGCCCAGCCCAGCCAGAATCGCATCCAGGTCATCTCCCCCACCGACCTCTCCATCGTCCCCGGCGAAATCCTCGCCCTGCTCGGTCCCTCCGGCTCCGGCAAATCCACGATGTTGCGGATGCTCACCGGTCTCTCCAAACCTAGCGCCGGCCAGGTCTTCTGGCATGAAAAGCCCATCGCCGACGCCGAAATCAACGTCAGCATCGTCTTTCAGTCTTTCGCCCTCTTCCCCTGGCTCACCGTCCTCGAAAACGTAGAAGCCCCGCTCCAGGCCCGCGGCATCGATCCAGAAACCCGCCGCGAACGCAGCCTGCGCATGTTGGACACCGTAGGCCTAGACGGCTTCCAGGCCGCCTTCCCAAAAGAATTGTCCGGCGGCATGCGTCAGCGCGTCGGCTTCGCCCGCGCCCTCGTCGTCGAGCCCGAAGTCCTCTTCATGGACGAGCCCTTCAGTGCCCTCGACGTCCTCACCGCCGAAAACCTCCGCTCCGAATTATTGGAACTGTGGGCCAAGAAATCCATGCCCACCAAGGCCATCTTCATCGTTACCCACAACATCGAAGAAGCTGTCCTTCTCGCCGACCGCATCATCGTCCTGGGCCGCAATCCCGGCCACATCCGCACTGATTTCAAGGTTCAGCTCCAGCACCCGCGCGACCGCAAATCCGAGCCCTTTACCCACCTGGTCGACTACATCTACAAAGTCCTCACCCGCCCCGACATCGCCGCCGCCGCGCCCGACCAACTCACCGGCAAGCCCGTCCGCGACCAGCGCAACATGCACTACCAGATGCTGCCCCACGCCCGGCCCGGCGGCGTCGCCGGTCTCCTCGAATTCCTTCTCGACAAAGGCGGCCGCGAAGACGTCTATCGCCTCGCCGACGACCTCGCCTTCGAAATCGACGACCTCCTCCCCATCGTCGACGCCGCCCAGCTCCTCGGCTTCCTCACTATCGAAGAAGGCGACGCTACCATCACCGAACCCGGCGCCGCTTACGCCAACTCCGAGATCCTCCATCAGAAAGAACTCTTCCGCGAAGCCGCAATCGAGCACGTCCTGCTCCTGCGTCAGATCCGCCGCGCCCTCGACACTAAGACCGACCACACCGTCCCCGAAGAGTTCTTCCTCGACATGCTCGACGAGCAATTCAGCGCCGAAGAGTCCCAGCGCCAGGTCGAGACCGCCGTCAACTGGGGCCGCTACGCCGAGCTCTTCGACTTCGACGCCTCCCGCCGCCGCTTCGTCCTCCCCGAACCACTCGACGAAGCCGAATCCGAAGAAGAGGTTGCCACCACCGAGGGCGACAGCGAATGAAGCTGCAGAGCCCGCTCCAGCACCCCTTCGCCCGCTCGCTGGTCACCGTCCGCACCTGGCCCTTCTTCATCGACGTCGGCATCGCCGCCTGCCTGCTCGCCACCTTCTTCGCCCTCGTTCACATGGGCAGCTACTGGCTGGGCACGCCCATCCCCGTCATTCCCATCTCGCACTCCGTCAGTGCCCTGCCCGTCTACGCTTTCTACTCCATCGTGCGCATCGGCATCGCCTATCTGCTCTCGCTGGCCTTCGCCATCACCTACGGCTACATCGCCGCCTACAATCCTCGCGTCGAAGCCTGGATGATCGGCCTCCTCGACATCCTGCAATCCATCCCCGTTCTCAGTTTCCTGCCCCCGGTCGTCCTGGCCATGGTCGCCCTCGTCCCCGGCCACCAGCTGGGTATCGAACTCGGCGTAATCCTCCTCATCTTCACCGGCCAGGTCTGGAACCTCGCCTTCAGCTTCTACTCCTCCCTCAAATCCATTCCCAAGGAGATGCTCGAAGCCTCGCGCATCTACCGCTACTCCCCCTGGCAGCGCTTCTGGCAGCTTGAAATGCCCAACGCCGCCATCGGCCTCGTCTGGAACTCAATCGTCTCCGTCGCCGGCGGCTGGTTTGCCCTCATTGCATGCGAAATGTTCACCATGGGTGACCGCAGCTTTCAGCTGCCCGGCCTCGGCAGCTATCTCCAGACCGCCACCAGCTCGGGCGACGTCAAAGCCCTGCTCAGCGGCATCGCCGTCGTCATCCTCATCGTTGTCGTCACCGATCAGGTCGTCTGGCGTCCTCTCATCGCCTGGAGCGACAAGTTCAAATTCGAGCAGGTCGAGTCCTCCGACCGCGTCACCTCGCCCATCCTCGAACTGATGCAGCGCTCCAACCTGCTCTCCTCCATCCCCGGCCGCATTTGGACCAGCATCGAAGAGCCCATCTACCGCCGCATGTCCCGCACCGCCGCCTGCAGAATTGTCCAACCCCTCGACGAAGACCAGGCCCGCCACAAAAACACCGCCGGTCTCTGGGCCATGGCCGCCGTCGCCCTCTGCGTCGTAGCCTGGGGAGCCACCCACGCCTTCATCATGCTCCGCCAGGTCACGTGGCCCGACTTCCGCCTGCTCCTCCTGGGCGCCGGGGCCACCTTCCTCCGCGTCAATGCCTCGCTCCTCATCTCCGCCGCATGGACCATCCCCGTCGGCGTAGCCATCGGCTTCAATCCCAAACTAGCCCGCATCGTCCAGCCTTTCGCCCAGGTCCTGGCCTCCGTCCCGGCCACGGCATTCTTCCCCATCCTGCTCATCGGCCTGGTCAAGATCGGCGGCGGCCTCGGCATCGGCAGCGTTGCCCTGATGTTGCTCGGAACCCAGTGGTACATCCTCTTCAACGTCATCGCCGGAGCCATGTCCATCCCCTCCGACCTGCGCGAAGCCGCCAGCCTCTACAAGTTCACCCGCTGGCAGCGCTGGACCACCCTAATCCTCCCCGGCATCTTCCCCTACCTAATCACCGGCATGGTCACCGCCAGCGGAGGAGCCTGGAACGCCAGCGTCTTCGCCGAATACTCCAAACTCAACGACCGCACCCTCTCCACCATCGGCCTCGGAGCCCAAATCGACCAAGCCACCGACGCCGGCCACTTCCCCATACTTCTATTAGCAACAATCCTCATCTCCCTAATGGTAGTAAGCATGAACCGCCTAGTCTGGCGCCGCCTCTACCACCTAGCCGAAACCAAATACAAACTGCTGGCATGAACCGGTGTCACCCATGAAACACGACTATTCCTTATTCTCTCTTTAACTAAAGTCCTCCGAAGATTTTCTACCACAGGAGGCAGCTCTGGCAGGGAGTTCCTTCCATTGAACTACGCAGAGGCTCCTACCGATGTAGAATCATTGTCATCATCGGAGCTAACAATGAAATCCAGCGAAGAGTGCTATCGCGAATTCACCCACTTAAAACTAGAGCTCTTGAACAGAGATCTCTCTTTACGTAGTGAGGCCGATACCCGAGCCAAGGTCATTGACAGAATTCTGGGAGTCGTACTTAATTGGCCAGAGTCAAACATTATCCGCGAGGAACACACCGACGCGGGCTTCCTAGACTATAAGCTCTTGACCCAAAGGGCCATCGCAGTTTTGGAGGCCAAGAAGACCGGTGATACCTTTACGTTACCTCCAGATGTTGCCACTACTCGAGCATTGACAGTCGGTGGAATAATCAGAACCGTTAAAAACCTCAAAGAGCATATAGATCAAGCTATTAGCTACTGCGGAGCGTCAGGAACTCCGTTCGCAATAGTCACAAATGGTTTCCAATGGCTCGTGTTTGTCGGATCCCGAACTGATGGACAGGCAGTAATGAAAGGAAGACTGTTAGTATTTCGAAGCCTCGAAGATATTAATACTCGATTTATTGAATTTTGGTCACTTCTTTCCTATGCAGCGGTTGTGGATAACTCGTTACGGAGAGCCCTCTTGCCAGAAGCGCTTCCCACAAATAATTATAGGAGGGTAGTTGATGAACTTCATAGTCGCAACGACAGGGTCACCAGAAACTCGCTTGGTCCGGCTCTCGCACCCATCATTCAGCAATATATGGGTGAGATCGCCGGTGATGACACTCGAGATTTACTAAGACAACTCTTTGTTAATAGCGCTAGCCTTCGGGACATGTTCAAAGAAGTGTCGCATAACATGAGCCTAGAGCTATCTAGAACAATCAGTGCCACCAACGGCATCGCCTGCCCGCCAAATGTCAGCAATCTACGCGGAGAGGCGAAAGGCAAAATCAGCAAAGCTATAGCACTCAAAACTCGTGGAGAGGTCTTACTCCTCCTCGGACGCGTAGGCTCCGGTAAGACAACGTTCGTAGATCACTTTTTACGCGTTGAAGCCAAAAAACTATTGAATGAACATATTATCGTATCCCTGGATTTCCGAGATCTAGTTTTAGGCGGAGATATAAAGCAATTTTTCTTTGATAAAGTTCGCCACGTATTGTCTCGAAATGAACATTTCGCCAAGCAAGTCGGAAGCAATATCAAAAAGATCTTCGCTGCAGAGATCCGAGAATTAACGTTAGGGCCGCTGGCATCACTCGTAAAGACTTCTACAAAACGATATGAAGAAAAAATTGCCGAGCAGCTACAGACGATTTACAGCGATTCTTCTCTTTACTACTCGCGAAGCCTAAGATATCTCGCAGATAAGCTAGGAATTCGCTGTCTTCTTGTGTTCGACAATGTTGATCAGCTGGATTTTAAACTGCAGCAAGACATATTCGCGTTTGCACATGCGATTTCACAAAATACTCACGCTATTAGCCTACTTACGATGTGGGAAGAAACCTTCGTTCGATCAAAAAGAACTGGAACTCTCGCTGCCTACCAGACAGCTGGATATCATTTGCCGCCCGTAAGCGTTGTCGACATTTTAAGTAAGAGATTGACCTTTATTGTGCACGAGCTCAAGAATGACGGGCTTTCCAAACAGCTTTTGCCTAACCAAAATCAAGCAGATAAGCTCGCATCATTCCTCTCTGTAGTCAATAGCTCAATTGTTCACGACAGAAAACACGCTAGATTTTTTCTGGAGTCGATTGCTATGGGCAACCTAAGAAAAGCAATGGATATTTTTTCGTCATTTCTAGTCTCAGGGCACACTGATGCGAATAAAATTCTTGCGATACGAGGCTACAATATACCTCTTCATGAGTTCATCAAATCGATTGGATTGGGGGACAATAAGAATTACCAAAGTGATTTGAGTTCCATTATCAACCTATACTCGATTGCCGATGAAAGCCGACCTTCTCATTTCACGAAAATCCGGCTTCTTGAGTTGCTTTACTTCAACCGAAATCGATCAGTTTCGTCTTTAGGAGCAGGTTTTGTCCGCACTACAGTCCTCAAAGACAACCTAGAAGTAGTAGGCACGAGTGAAAATGATGTAATGGAAAGCCTAAAGCTTTTGGCAACATATGCGCTCGTTGAAAATGATATATACGATGTCAGAGTTATATCAGAAGCATATAGAATTACCCCCGCCGGCCGGTACTATATCAAATATCTTGCGGGCCGCTTTGCATACTCAGATTTAATTTTGCAAGATACACCCATTAGCGACTCAGAGGCTTTCGATAAAATTAAAGCTCTGGCAAATAGCCATGACCTAGAGGATCGTTTTGTGCGAGTCAAGATTTTTTTGGAATACCTCAGGCGCGAAGAGGACCGAGAATATGTCACAGTAATGAGCAAGAGTGCATCTATTCCGCTAAGAAACAGATTCATCCCGATCTATACAAGTGGAGTAGAGGAAGACATATCATACATTCATCAAAAAACTAAACGCCGTGGATCATCTGACAACCAAGGCACTCCATATCAATCCACCGACTCATCAACATCATAGCCGGGTGCCGGGTGCCCCGGGTCTCGCTTCTGAGACCTGGGTTCCACCGCCTCCGCGTATCTTCCGTAATAGGGAACGCGACCCTTTTCCCATCCATTCGCGTCGCGCCCTTTGCGAAAGGATGGGAACCACAAAGCCCCGCACACACCCAGCCTCTCAAGTGATACATTGGTCCGGCACAGAAACATCCCTCAACAAAATCGCTTTAATGGAGTGCCAGCCATGTCCCGGATCATCATGACTGCCGTAGCCTTTGCATTGGCCTTACCTCTCACCGCGGCCACAGCGCAGGTCGCCACCGAGGTCCCGCCCGTCATCCCCACCGCCAAGCCCGTCCAAGTCGAACACATTAAGATCCACGGTGCAGCCCTTGAAGGCAACCTCGAAGGCGATGCCGTCGACCGGGACGCCATCGTCTTCCTTCCGCCCAGCTACGCGACAGCCAAGTCCAAACGCTACCCGGTCGTCTACGCTCTGCACGGCTATTCCATTGGCGCCCAGCAGTGGAGTGGCGAAATCCACGTCCCTCAGACCATCGAAGGAGCCTTCGCCCAGGGCGCCAACGAGTTCATCGTCGTCCTGCCCGACTCCAAAACCGTCCACAACGGGTCCATGTACTCGAACTCCACCACCACCGGCAACTTTGAGGACTACGTCTCCCGCGACGTCGTTGCCTACATCGACGCCCACTATCGAACCATCCCAACCCGCGCCGCCCGCGGCCTCGTCGGCCATTCCATGGGCGGCTACGGAGCCGCTCGCATCGGCATGAAGCACGCCGACGTCTTTGGCAGCCTCTACATCATGAGCCCCTGCTGCCTCTCCGCCCGAGCGGCAGGCAATGCCGACGCGATGAAGGCCCTCGAAGCCGTCAAGTCTCCCGCCGATTCCGCATCCCTGCCCTTCTTCGCGCGCGCTCAACTAGCCAGCGCCGCAGCCTGGTCTCCCAATCCAAAAAATCCGCCCCTCTATCTCGACCTTCCCACCAAAGACGGAGTGCCCCAGCCCGACGTCCTGGCCAAATGGGCCGCCAACGCACCCCTCGCCTTCGTCGACCAGTACGTTGCAAATCTGAAGCGGTATCGCGCCATTTCGATGGATGTCGGCGACCAGGATGGACTGCGAGTCGACGCCGCCAAACTGCACGATGTCTTTGACAAATA
>Ga0206868_10067_pt3 | contig 28865 bp, 28 predicted proteins | sample Alteio_BWOrgCont_38_FD_152901 | JGI IMG/M metagenome (GOLD analysis project Ga0206868, IMG submission 152901) | Enriched cells from forest soil in Barre Woods Harvard Forest LTER site, Petersham, Massachusetts, United States -... | ecosystem: Environmental > Terrestrial > Soil > Temperate forest >... | reverse complement strand
CACGCCGGGCCGCACGACGTCACCTTCGTCTCCAACCCGCGCTACGCCCACGCCGCTAAGTCGACGCACGCCGCCGCGGTCATCGTCAGCGAAGAGTTCACTGCCGGATCGGTGCCGCTGCTGCGCAGCAAGAATCCCTACCTCACCTTCGCCAAGGCGATCGAGCTCTTCTACCACCCGCCGAAGTATGCGCCCGGCATCCACCCGACGGCCGTCATTGCCCCGACCGCGAAGATCGGCCCCAACGCCAGCATCGGCCCGTATGTCGTCATCGACGACAACGTCACCATCGGCGCGAACTGCGTTCTCCGCGCGCACGTCGTCATCTACGAAGGCGTGACCATCGGCGACAACTTCCTCGCCCACGCGCATGCGGTGGTTCGCGAGCATTGCCGCATCGGCAACCACGTGATCCTGCAGAACGGCGTAATCATTGGCGCCGACGGTTACGGCTTTGCGCGCGATGGCGAGCACTGGTACAAGATCGTGCAATCCGGCGTCACCATCCTCGACGACAACGTCGAAGTCCAGGCCAACTCCACCGTCGACCGCGCCTCCATCGGCACCACCCACATCCATGCCGACGCCAAGATCGACAACCTCGTCATGATCGGCCACGGCTCCAGCGTGGGTGAGCACAGCCTGCTCTGTTCGCAGGTCGGCTTGGCGGGCTCCAGCCACGTCGGCAAGAACGTGATTCTCGCCGGACAAGTCGGCGTCGCCGGGCATCTGCACATTGGTGACGGTGTAATCGCCGCCGGACAAACCGGCGTCCAGAACGACATTGAGCCCGGAAAACGTATTGGAGGCTCGCCTTCCTACGACCACAAACAGTGGGTGAAATCCTGGCAACTTCAAACTCGTTTGCCGGAAATCGTCAAAGAGCTGCGGAATCTTGCATCCAAGAAAGAGGAGTAGCTGTCGAATTTCAATTGGCCGAGCGCAAGAGATGTTCTACAGTCTCTTGTTCCTTTAGAGGTACAGCGGGCCTTCAGGCCCGCGTCGCAGCACCGAGAGAGTAGAGGGGCTTTAGCCCCTGGGTGTTCCCCCAAAGCATGAACGAGAACGACCAGCCTTCCCACCAGACCGTCATCGCGATCAACTCCGGCCCCAAGCCGATCCGCGTCCTGTTGCTCGACGACAGTGAAGACAACCTGATCCTGCGCTCCGCGATCCTCCGCCAGAAGGGCTACGAGGTCGTCACCAGCACCTCGATCGAGGACGCCGAAGCCAAGCTCGGCAACATCGACATCGCCGTGCTCGATTACCATCTCGGCGCCGGAAAGTTCGGCACCGAGGTCGCCGACTCGCTGCGCAAGAAGCGCCCGCAGGTTCCCATCATCATTCTCTCGGCCACATTGGAACGCCGCTTCGGAGGCGTAGCCGACATGCATCTCCTCAAGGGCTACAGCTCCGTCGACGACCTCGTCAACGTGCTGCGCTCCTTCGAAGCCAAGAAACGCGGCAAGCCGGTCGTCGTTGACGCCCGCGATTTTTTCTATTCCCGCATCGCCATGGCGATGGGCGAAGACGTCGTCCTCGAGATCATGGACCGCGACGGCAACTGGCAATACATCAACGACTACGGCGCCGCCATCCTCGAAAAAAAACGCTCCTGGTTTCCCAACCAGAACCTCTTCGACACCTATCCGCAAATCGGCGAAGAGTGGCGCGAGATCATCCGCCAGGTAGCCGACACCCGCGAAACCTACATCGACCGCCGCGGCATCCGGGGCGCCAGCCACCTGCCCACCAAGTCCCCCTGGTGGCAATGGAACGTCTTAGTCTTCCCGATAAAACTAAGCGACAACCGCGACGGCGTAGTCATGACCGCAAGACTGATCCAAAAAAAGAAGTAGCACCCACCAACACCGCAATCGTCGTGTCATGGTGAGCGGAGAATGCGGACAACAATCCGCATTCGCAGTCGAATCCATCCCTACCTGCTCCCATTACCGAAAAAAAAGCGCCGGGAAATCCCGGCGCACACATCCTGCGCGTCTAGTTACCCATTGAGGCCCCTTTGGGAGCCGGGAGATCCTTGGAAGTCATGTCGAATGTGAGCATGAACCCGTTGGTTCCCTTGAACTCGTAGGCCTTCGGTCCCTCACGGTACGTTTCGATTTCGTTCGGCATCATGACAAAGCCGTCGTTGCGCGGCGTGCCCCAATACTTCACGTTTTTCAGCACGGCCGGCTCGTCGGTCATACCCTGGAATCGCGCCAACTTGATCTCTGCTGTCTTGCCGCCATTTAGGGTGGCGTGGGCGTGATCTTTGTCGAACGTCCAGGTATCGATACTGCCTTCGGCGATTTGCAGGGATTTCCACTTCACCGGAAACACGTGCCCGATTATTTCCCCGAGCGCCTGGCGTTGCTCGGCGGTAGTTCCTTTATCGAACGTCACCTGCGCCCAATCCATCTGTCCCTGCGAGAAGTCGGCACCCAAGTCGCCATTGACCCAGAACTTGGCCCCTGCCAGATCAACGTTGCCGTAGTGTCCCTGGTTCACTTTGTAAGCGTTGTTGAACTTGCAGAAGTGTTCCATCTTGCCGTTTTCGTGATGAGCTGCCGGATGCGAATTGAAATAGCACGTGCAGAACTGAGGACAGCTGCAGGCTTCTATTGCGGTTGCATTGATCGCCCAATCCGCCGGCTCGCCGGAATGACCGACGCTGACGGCAAGTAGGGCAAGGACGAGTGTGAAAGCGATTCTGTGCACAGAGCACCCCCAACGCTCCTACTTGTCTCTCGGAGACCGCCCCATCGTCAATGCTCCGCCGACTCTCCCTCGATACCCTGTCGATCCCCCGATAAGTCGTTTGTTTTTACTGCAATGTGAGCGTCGCTTTGTCGTTGGTTGCGTGCTAGACTTTCGCAGCCTGAGGCACGCCGATGCCGTCCACTCTGCCACCCCTGATACGGTTCGCGAATTTCGAAGTGTATCTGCGGGCTGGCGAGTTACGAAGAGATGGCAGCAGGGTCCGGCTGCAAGAACAGCCTTTTCTGCTGCTGACCGTGCTCCTCGAATCCGCCGGCGAAGTCGTCACCCGTGAGGAACTCCGCAAGCGCCTTTGGTCGGCCGATACCTTTGTCGACTTTGACCACCGCCTTGCAGTGGCCGTCAGCAAGCTAAGGGATGCGCTCCGCGACTCTGCCGAAAACCCGAAATTCATTGAGACCGTCGGTCGACGTGGCTATCGCTTCCTGGGCGGCCTGGCAATCGCCGATCCATTGCCCGGCAATTCCAGCCCCAGCCCGTTGGGCAATCCTCCGCCCGCTTCTCAACCAGCCGGCCACGGAGAACATCCAGAGGCAGCGCATCCGAAGCGATCTCGAAACCTCAGGCTCATCTTCCTCTGCTCCGTCGGATTGCTCATTCTCGTCGCAGCGATTACCTCGACGAAGCTTGTTCACCTGCGATCCGTGAAAGAGCAGCCGCCGACGCGCAGGAGCCTGGCGATTCTTCCGCTGCAAAATCGCGGCGAAGATTCCAAGAGCGACTTCCTCGGACTATCCCTGGCCGATGTGCTCATTACCAAACTTGCCTACGTGAGTTCCGTCAGCGTCCGCCCTTCTGCGGCCATTGAAAAATATCGCGGAACGTCCATCGATCTTCAAAAAGTTGCCGCGGACCTGAACGTCGACACGCTGCTCACCGGAAGTTTCATTCGCGATGGCGACAACTTGCGCATCACCTATCAACTGCTGGACGCCAGGACCGAGAGAATTTTAGGCCAGGGTGTGATCGACCTTAAGTACGACAATCTTCTTGCCGTGCAGGATGAATTTACCAGCCAACTGATTTCAAAACTCCAACTGAACCTGTCTCCCGCTGAAACGGCGGAATTAAAATCGGAAGCCCCTGTCACTCCCCTCGCCTATGAATATTTCTTACAGGGACTCGATCTCTACGGGCAGCACAAGTTTCCGCTGGCCATCAAGATGTTCGAAAAGACCACCGAGATCGACCCCAACTACGCTCCAGCGTGGGCGTACCTGGGAGCTTCCTACAATTCGGATGCGGCCTTCGAGCTCGGCGGGCGCGAGCAATATCGCCGTGCCCAAGCCGCTTACGAAAAGGCTTTGGCGATACAACCGAACCTGCTCGACGCGCAAATCTTCCTCGCAAACCTCCTGATTGACACCGGAAAAGTTGAGCAGGCCGTGCCCTTGTTGCAAGACGCCTTAAAGACCAACAGCAACTACGCGGCCGCTCACTGGGAACTGGGGTACGCCTACCGGTTTGCCGGAATGCTGGACGAATCCGTGGCGGAATGCGAGCGCGCCCGCCAGTTGACTCCCTTTGTGAAGGGCAACGGTTCGGTCTTAAACACGTATCTCTATCTCGGGCAATATCAGAAGTTCCTCGACAGTCTGCCGCTCGATGATTCCTCGTTCACCTTGTTTTACCGTGGCTTCGCAGAATTTCATCTGAAGCAGTTCGACCAGGCTGCCAGTGATTTTGATCGCGCCTACCAACTCGATCCAAATCTGTACACGGGCATCGGAAAAGCTCTGAGCGACTCGATTCATCAGCGCGGACCAGAAGGCTTGCGGCTCTTGAATGGTCTGGAGAGAACCGTAACCGACCGGGGAGTCGGAGATCCCGAGGCCACCTACAAGATCGCGCAGGCCTACGCCGTCCTGGCCGACAAGACCTCCGCCTTACGAGTGCTTCGGATGAGCGTCGAATCCGGCTTCTTCAGCTACCCCTATATCGCCAAAGACCCCCTGCTGATCGATCTGCACGGCGAACCCGAATTCGCCCAGATTTTGGACCTGGCCCGTCAGCGCCACGAGGCATTCAAGAATTCTTTCTTCTCCAAGTCCACAAGACTTTCGTAGTGTCATGGTGAGCGAAGAATGCGGATAACAATCCGCATTCGCAGTCGAATCCATCCCCTACTTGTCTCGCGCGCTAACGCTTCACCGGTTGGCTCGTTGTTGCAGCGCGCGCACCCGTTCGATTTCTGCGATGTCGGCAGCGTCGGACCTGGCTATGGCGGGGAGGGCTTCGCATTTGCCTTCGGCGAAGGCTTTCGCGTAGCGCCGGATCGACGCGAGTTCTTTCTTCTTACTCTTCAGCAGGAAGCCATCGAGGCCGCTGAGACTTTTGTATTTCGGTGGAGGGGCGGAGGCGACGGGCTTCTTGGGCGGGATCTTGATTTCATCCTGGCGTGGCGCGGCTGCGGTGGCGGATTCAGGCGCTGGCGATGCGGCTTCCTGCGGTGGTTCTGCCGCGACGGGACTGGGGTTAATTTCGGGGAGTGAGGCGTCGAGTTCGGGTTGATATTCGCGGTAGGTTTCGGGCTTGTAGGCGGCCATGCCCTTGAGGTTGGCGGATGCAGTCTGAAGAGCGTAGAGAGTGAGAGCGGCTTTCTTGGTGTCGATGCGATCGGAGAGCATGGCGTTGACGACGTCGCTGAGGGCAAGTTGGATGGTCATCTCATCTTCGAGAACGGGAACCTGGAGGGGCAGGTTACGTTCGGCGGCGAGACGCTGACGGCGGAGGCGGTCGCGTGCGGCGACGTGGAAATAGCAGAAACGCTGGTTTTGCAAGCGTGGTGCGTGGCAGGTATTGCCGTTGGCGAGGACGTGCTGACACTCTTGGAATCTCATGTTGGTAGTACCCCTCCCCCTCCCCCACCCTCTCTTGTGTTTTCAGCAGCTTAGGCTGTGGAAAACTCGCAAATTCCTCTGGCCGTAGGAGTTATAGGTAAATTCCTCTCGGGTAAGGAGTTAACGGTTCGGGTGTGGATCGGGTTATGAAAAATGATGTCGTGTTGCGAGATAGAGGGTAGAGGAATATGTCGTGGAGAGATGTGATTTGGGATAGGGGTGGATGTGATGGGGCGCACAAGAAGGCTGAGGATCGGCGTGGCCAGGGAGAGAGGTCGCCCAAGCTCGCCGGGCTTCGAAATCGCGAGGCGCGAGCGATGTCTCAGTCAAGCACGCCCATCACATCGAACATGTATGACATCAGTTGGGACTCGTTGTAGTCGTAGCGCGCAAGTGCGTTGGCAATCACAGCATTCACCGCTTTGACTTGGTCCCCCAAAAAGCGCGTCGACTGACTTCCCGCCACTGAGGCTAAGACGCCGCTCTCGAGGGCCTCGAGGTCTATAGCCAACTGTTCCTGAAAGTCCGCGATCTGTACAGTCTGTACGTTCCAGTCGTCATCCTCTTTGTCCCTGTCGTCTTTATCGATTTTCCGTTGGCTGTCTTCGGAACGCTGGTCTAGTAGCTTCGCCTGTTTTTGTCGAAGCTCGGAATAAGCCGAATGAAGCGTGGAGCTGCTCTGCAGCATGTCATTATCGAAGATCAGCATCCCGGCTACGACCGACTTGACGGCAAGATACACGACGAGCGCTCTTTGAGAGGGTCCGTCATAGGCGCCAAGTTCGTGCAGCGCCTCTTTGAACACGAAGTCTTCCGCCTCGACTGATCGCTTTACAAACGCGTCAATGCGCGTCATTGAGTGGTGCAAAAACGTGTACGCGAAGGCCGGCTCGATGACCTCGGTCAGAGCAGCACTTCTGAATTCCGCCATTACGTTGCGAACTCTCGGCTTGTGCGCGTGCATGTCGGTGCAAAGCAGAAGAAGGTAATACTCCAAGCCTTTCACCTTGCGCATAGTGTCGTCCCTCTGCGCCTTCAACTCTTGCATGTAGTTCGGCTTCGAGAGGTCGTCGAATGACTTCGCCTGAAAACAGATTAGCCTCGGATATGGTTCGTTTTCAATCGGAGGAAGTCGGACCACAACGTCTGAGCCATCGTCCAGTATTCCTTGCGTGTCATACACGACCTCCCTGAATTTGCCGTAAGCCGCAAGCACCATCTCCAATTGATGTTGGAGCGTCGGGAGAATGTCATCGTTATGCTTCCAGTCTCTGAATCGCTGGGTGACGACCTCTGGTGCACGCTGATAGCGCAGAAGTCGAACGATGCTGTCGAGGAGGGGTTCAGGCACGGCTACGTCCGAAAGGGTCAGGGTAGATCATTGTTTCTTTCGCAATTGCTTCGATTTCTGAAACGATTCGGTGCACGACGTGTGAACGGGCTCAACGATCATGGCTTTCGCGCGCTCAGGCGTCCAGCTCGAATGGTCGCAAGCTTTGCTGGAATCAAGAAAAGGTGCTCGTTAAGCCCGTGCACGAAACCTTCGATTTCGTCGAGCATCGCGTCGCTGATGTCCTGATATCGATATCGGAGGAGACCATTGAGCAGCATCAATACGTTGCTAAGACCGAAAACTCGATCTTCCTTCTCCGGAAGGCTCGTTTTCGCTTTGGATAGTGCTTTGCTTAGGTAGCCAATCTTCCAGAGCACGCACACGATAAAATACGACACAGATAGGTAGCCCCTCGTGCCTTCCAGTCTGTCGAGTAGTGTCGTCGCGAATCTTTCGCGTTCCGACGGGGACGAGAGTGTTCCATAAAAAGCCGTGAGTGCATCGAGGTTGTCCGAAACGAGCGAGGCAGCATCGGGATCAGGCACGATAAGCTGATTGGAGGGCGAGTCCGAGGTCCAGGAGTCGTTCCCGACGCCGCGAAGCGGGTGTCCTCGGTAGACTATATGGATGCTGCCCAGGCCACCAGCTCGTCGCCCGCAAATTTCGTAGCGACTCACCTCCGCCTTCAATACGGAAACCACCTCTTTCTCAATGGGTTCGCTCATCTTGAAGGGGAACTCTTCGGGTTCCTTGGTCGCCGGGCGACTTATCGCCTGCATCGACCGGAAATTCAACTTTCTAATAATGTGTGGATTGCCGAATTGATCGAAGAGTCGAATCGACCAAGCTACGAACGCCCTCTCGGGGGCAGTTACAGGGGGATAAATCCAGAAATCGAAGCTCAGATCCCTCGTCTCATTCGGCCCAATATCGAACATTCCGTGCAAGTTGTCGTGCATTCCCCGCGAGACCGAGACCGTTCCCGAAACCCGTTTTCTCCCAAGGAAGCCATGTCGAAGCTCAGCCTGAGGAATTCGGACCGGGACAGAGGCAATGTTGGTTACAAACATGCGGCCGACCACTTGCATCGTCGGATCATTCCCCATTTTTCCCATCGCCCACCAACATGAACCGTCCGGCTTCGGAGCCAGCTGAAGCGATTTCTTGGGCGCAGAGAAGCCGTCGCGAACCTTTCTCTTTTGGATCTCATCGAACACCCAGAAAACGAACTTGCCGGCGCCAGCGATGACGCCTCCCGCAGCCACCAAGACACCTATCCAAGTGCCGATGATTTTAGGGTCGAGCATTTCTTCTAGCGTACTCTAATGGCTCGCGGGAGCGTCGAATTTTCCCAACCATCGGTTTCCCTGACGGTCAATCATCTTGCATTCGCTTCGTGCCGATCTTATTTCCGGACTGATCGCCCGGGGCTGAACGGCTAGACGCCCTTCGGGCTTGGGGGCTTGGAGCTCTTCGCTGGGATGCGGTCGCGGTGACGATAGGGATGGATTCGACTGCGAATGCGGATCGTTGTCCGCATTCTCCGCTCACCATGACACGGGGGTTGGGTGATGGTGGGGGCTGCTTACTTTTCCACCGGGCGTGGAATTACAATATCCCCAGCTCGGATCTCCGGACTTTTATTCATGGATAAATTCGTAATTCGCGGCGGGACTCCGCTGCTGGGAACCATTCGCGTTAGTGGCGCTAAGAATGCCGCGTTGCCTGCCATGGCGGCGGCGCTGCTTACCGAAGAACCTGTGATTCTCGAAAACATTCCGCAGGTGCGCGACATCATTACCGAGCGCAACCTGCTCCAGGCCATGGGAGCCGAGGTCGAGCTCGGTTATGGACGCGCCCACCATCGCACCACGCTGTGCTGCCGCAACCTTGTGAATCCCGAGGCCTCGTACGAGCTGGTGAAAACCATGCGTGCCTCGACCCTGGTGCTGGGCCCGCTGGTGGCCCGCACCGGCGAAGCCCGCGTTTCCCTGCCCGGCGGATGCGCCATCGGCGCGCGCCCGATCGATCTCCACATCAAGGGCCTGGAAAAGCTCGGTGCGGAGATCACGCAGGACCATGGGTACATCCAGGCAAAGGCCAAGCGGCTGCGCGGCGGACGCATCGTCTTCGAGAAGATCACCGTCACCGGGACCGAAGACCTGCTGATGGCCGCGACCCTCGCCGATGGCGAGACCGTGATGGAGAACTGCGCCCGCGAGCCCGAGGTCACCGACCTGGCGCACCTGCTGGTGAAAATGGGCGCCAAGATCGACGGCATCGGCACCTCGACGCTGAAGATTGAGGGCGTCGATAAGCTGCATGGGGCGCGGCATCGCATCATCCCCGATCGCATTGAGGCAGGCACGTTCATTATTGCGGGCGCGTTGACCGGTGGCGACATCATGGTGCAGGGATGCGATCCTACGCACCTCGGCGCGCTGCTGGCGAAGTTGGAAGAAAACGGCGTGAAGATCCGCGCTAACGGCGAGTCGGTGCGCGTGATGGGCGACGGTGTGCTCAAGCCTGGCGACGTGACGACGGAAGAATATCCCGGCTTCCCGACCGACATGCAAGCGCAGTACATGACGCTGGCCACGCAGTGCGAAGGCGCGTCGGTGGTGGTGGAGAACATTTTCGAGAACCGTTTCATGCACGCGCAGGAGCTGGTGCGCATGGGCGCGAACATCAAGATCGAAGGCCGGAGGGCCATCGTTCGCGGCAAAACGCCGTTGAGCGGCGCCGCAGTGCAGGCCAGCGATCTACGGGCTTCCGCATCGTTGGTGATCGCGGCGTTGGTTGCCGAGGGCGAGACGATTATCGATCGCGTGTACCACATCGACCGCGGCTACGAGCATATCGAAGAGAAGCTGCGCGGCGTCGGCGCAGAGATTAAGCGCATCGGCGAATTGTTTCCGAAGAAGGCCACACCGGCCGCGGTTTCGTAAATCCGAAAAGAGGCAAAGCCCGCGCGGGTTGCCTCTTTTCACGACATTTTCCTCTCATTCAACTCACAGCACGAACGTTGGAGTCGGCATCTATCTGTGTGCGCCGACTTCTGCTTCTTTCTCTGAGGGAGGAAACACGAGCCATGAAGATCACCCACCTGTTTGCATTAACCCTGGGAGCCGCTTTGATCGCTGCCCCCGCATTCGCCCAGCAGGATCAGGACAAGCCCGCTGAAGCGCCCAAAGCGCAGGAAAAAGCTCCTGCCGACAAAGACAAGGCCGTAAAGCCCGAAGCCGACAAGGCCAAGCCAGCCGAGAAGACCGACGAGAAGGCAGCTCCGAAGTCGGACGCGCGTCGCATGCCGCAGTCAGACCAGGAACCCGCTGCTGACCGCGATAACCGCGGCAACGCCGACGCCAAGCGCGGTGGCGACGAAGATCGCGACAAGCAAGCCCATTACTCTTTCAAGGGCGACGCGAGAACGAAGCTGCGTTCCAGCTATAAGAGCATCACGACGGTAAATCGCAGCTCGCGCGTGACGATCGTGCGTCAGCAGGTGATGCCGGTGGAAATCCGCACCCGAATCGAACCGGTGCCCGTGGACGTGGTCAGCTACCTGGGCCCGCCGCCAGCCGGCTTCATGTTCGGCTTCGTCGACGGCTACTGCGTCGTGTATGACCCGAACACGTTCTTCGTGATTGAAGTCATCGACCTGATGTAAGTTCGAGCACGTGAAAAGCCCGGCTTTGCGCCGGGCTTTTCTGTCTACGCGGACCCTAGCTCTTCCAGATCTTCATGCCTTTCAGGTCGAGGCTGAACGCGCTTCCCTGCATCAACTCCACTCCGACGGTCGCGTCGAACAAGCCATCCGGCAGATGCACTTTCGGCCCCGCGAAATACAGGTGCGGATTCTTCGCCAGCAAATCCGACTCGAAGCCCTCGCTTACCGCCGAGGCCTCCATCATGTCCACACCGCCATCGGTGTAGTTGAAGAAGCGCTTGGATTCGGTCTTCGCATCCTTCTCCAATCCGAGCTTCTCGACGGAAGTTGGATAGATGAGCATCGTCCCCGAATACATGCTGTCGATCTGGGCAGTGACGGGTTTGCCGTTCAGGGTGAATCCCGTCGCTACCACGATGTGCGGCCCCTTCTTGCCAAAGGTGATCAGCGAAAGCTCACCACACTTTCCCGGGCACTCCGGCGAAGCGCTTAGTGGCGCGGAGATCTTCAGCAGGTGGTGCGGCCAGTCGAAGGTGAGCACGCGATCCTTGAAGGCGGTGTATGCCAGCGTGCCATCGATCGGTGGCATCTGCTTGTTTTGTACGTAGCGCGCTATGTCCAAGGCATAGGCCTCTTGCATGGGTAATTCCACGTCGCCGAGTTTTATCCCTTCGATTTTTACTGCCTTCGGGGTGCTGGCCGGCGCGCCTTCTTGTGCCAGTTCTGCCAGCTTCAGGTCAGCCGCCAACTTCCCGTCGATTACCGAGGCCTCATCGCCGGTGTCGATGCCCAACCGTACCGTCTTGCCGCCAATCGTTGCTTCCACGCATGGTAATCCGTCGCAATCGAGCAGCGGAACTGCCGTTTGCGGAACCTCGGCCATAAGGACACTAGAGGCCGTTACGACTAATACTGCGATCCATCCAAGTTTGCTCAAGAGAACTGCTCCTTTATTGAGAATCGGGGCCCGGAACTTCGCCATTAGACGGCACCCTCAAGCGGTTGTCACTTGGTTCGTCCCAACCAGGAGCTTTTGCGCTTTTTTCGGTACTCCGGTGGTTCCTTTTTTCCCGTGATTTCACGGTCGGGGGTAGAATGCAGGTGCGTCTTTGACAACCGAGCACTTCGATCGTTCTTCGCGTGGAACGCATTGGGGACCAGGAGCACTATGTACGATAATTCGAACCTTGAAATCCGCTGCCGCGCCCTGTGGGCAGATGTCCTTTGCGCAGTGGAATCACGCGTGTGGTCGATCAACGACTACGTTCACGACACCCGCACCCAGCTCGATTGCCACATGATCAGCTCCGACTCGGTGGAGATCCATCACCCCTCGATCGAACGCACCCTGATCGCCACGCTCGATCTCGACGAGCATGCAATTCACATCAAGGAATTCGACGGCGGCACACTCAGCGTGGGCAGCAAGCTTCCCTTCGCCCTGCTTGGCGACGGCAATGTTTATGTGACGAACGGACAGTCGCTCATGGGCGACCCGATGGCGGTGGCGCGGCAACTGATGTCGGTGCTGCTAGCCAGCTCGGCAGTTCCAACCGCTGACACGCAGATCGATCAGTATCGATCCTGGGCAGCGGCGTTGATGACCGCCCGTGCGCGTCGGACGCCGATCAAGCTGCCGATTGAAATTCAGACGGAGAACTCGGTGTATCCCGCTTCCACGCTCGACCTGAGCGCGATCGGCGCCAAGGTTCAGTCGACTGCCAATCTTGATCGCGGCAACTACGTGACGATCTTCCGCGGCACGCTGGGATCGTTCTTCCGAGTGGTTTGGTCAGAAAAGACCGAACAAGGCACACGCGCTGGGCTGGTTTGCTTGAACCCTCCACTGGAGTGGGCGGAAGGCGTCGCTCAGTAAACAGATTCGTAATGATGGAAGCCCGGCTACGCGCTGGGCTTTCGTATTTCAGGCAGAAAAATTTCGCCGCTCAAGGTTGTTGCTGCAACAGGCTTCTGCTAACGTTTTGGCTTCGATGGAGGAACGATGGTTCGCCGAAACCTGCTCGCAATGGCCTTCTTGATGGTTCTGGCTTCGTTCGTTGCCGCGCAAGCGCCGGCCACTTCTACTTCCCGGCCGCTATCTCCCACCGCGCGCTTAATGGCAGCCAAGACGGCGTTCCTGAAAAACGCCGGCGGCAGCTCGGTCCCATTCGACGTGGTGAGCGACAGCATCCAGGGTTGGGGTCGATATCAGATCGTTCCTTCGGCGGACCAGGCGGACATTACCATCGAAGTCACGTCGCCGAACGACGGCAGTGGAGTTTCGGTATCCACCAGCACGTCCACCGACCCACATACCGGCATGCCAAGCGAATCGACGACCACCACTCGCGAGCTCACGGTCTCGCGCATCACGATGATTGTGTACGACTCCAAGAGCCGGATGGCCCTCTTTTCGGCATCGGAGCAGCCCAAGAAAGCGATGCGCGACAAGGCCCGCAAGGACAACATCGTCGAAGCCGCCGAGCACATCGTCAGTCAGTTCCGGGCGCGGGTTGAGCCCGACATGGCCAAGTGAGCCGCCATTCACTGTAAGAAATCGTAAACGGCATCTCGAATTCCCTGCATTCACGCTGGCACAGCTTGGCGTGTCCCACGGATGTGGGATGGGAAGGTGTCCGCCTGTCGGTCATCTTCGACAGCATGGATGTGTCTACTCCGAAACGCCCTGGACGTTCCGCGTGGCCTCTCCTTGTGTCGCTCGTCGCGGGCGTATTTTTCAGCGTGCTTGCCCTGCTTTGGCTGCCCTGGGAACGGGTCCACCCCAACGATCCCTCGCTCCGGGAAGCGATCGGCTATGCGCCTTACTGGTCCCATCGCTTTACGGCTGTTCCAGGAGCGCATATTGATTGGAGTTCGCTCGCGGTGAACCTGTTGGTAGTTTGGGTGATCTGCGGCGCGGCTGCGGTCATGCTGAATATGAGCACCTCTCGCGACTAGCTCGCGTCAGCCGACCTGCTTTTCCATATCGATAAAGTGCACCGGCATCGTCAACTTGTTCGGAAACGGATAGGGCGTAGTCCCCGTTTCTCGATAGCCTTGGCGTCCATAAAATTCCAGCAATTCGGTGCGCAGGTTTACGATCCGCAGCTGGATCCGCGTGCATCCGCGACGCTGCAATTCGGCTTCGGCAAATGCCATCAACTTCTTCCCCAAACCGCTTCCCTGCCGTGACGGTTCGACCGCCAGCATCCCGATGTACCCAGCGCCTTCGCCTTTGGCGATCAGGTGATCTTCACCCTCGCGCGCGACCTCGACGTACACGCAGCCGACGATCACATGCTCTCGCTCGATCGCGTAGAAATTGCCGGTCTTTAACTTCTCGACAACCTGCGCCTCGTCGATGCGATCACCTTTCTTGAAAAAGCTTTCTTTCTTGAACGCAGCGTTAATCACATGGGTGAGGGCTGCCGCGTCATCGGGTAGGGCAACGCGCAATCCTTCGAGTTGTGAACGAATTGCTTCTGACATGCAGCTTTGGATTCTCTCATCCTTTCCACGCGTACAGCTACCTCCGCGGCGCCGCGCACCATTTAGAATGTCTTCTGGTAATCAAGAGGCCCATGAAGATCAAGATCGCGAACTCTGACCCCACTCAGTTTGAAACCGAAGCCCTCGTAGTCCTCGCCATCGATGGCGGCGACAAGGACAACAACAAGCCCGAATTCCAGGCCAAGGCCGATGCCTTCAGCAAAGCCGCTGCCGACCTCGTTGCCTCCAAAGAGATCACCGGACGCCTGCTCGAGACCACAACTCTGCACAAGCCCGAAGGCGTGAAAGCCAAGCGGCTTCTTGTTGTGGGCGGCGGCAAGGCGAAGAACTTTACTTCCTACGAGCTCCGCAAGGTCGCCGGATCTGCGGTGCGCGCGCTTAAGAAGAGCGTGAAGTCGGTTGCGATCATCGCGCCGGAGAACTGGGGTGACCATGCCGATTCAAGCTCGCAAAGCACGCTCGCTTTCGAGCGCGGCGGGCTCGCGGAAGCGGTAAAGGCAATCGCCGAAGGCGCGGTCGTCGCGAACACCGATTACAACTACTACCACTCCGACCGCAAGCAGCAGGAAATCGACGAGTTCACCATCGTCGTTCCCGCCAACGCCGATGTGAAGGCGCTGGAGCACGCCGCGAACGCCGGCCAGATTATCGGCGAATCCCAGAACTTCGCCCGCGACCTCGTCAACGAGCCGGGAAACAAGATGACGCCGACTATCCTCGGCCAGCGCGCGAGAAAAATGGCTGCCGAAGTTGGCCTGCAGTGCGAGGTTTATAGCGAAGACAAGCTGCACGAGCTGAAGATGGGTGCGTTCTGGAGCGTGAGCCAAGGCTCTCCGGAGCCGCCCGCACTGATCGTGCTAAGGTACGAGCCCGCCGGCGCGCCGCAACAGCCGGTGCTCGGCCTCGTCGGCAAAGGCATTACCTTCGACACCGGCGGCATCAGCATTAAGCCCGCCGATGGCATGGAGAAGATGAAGTACGACATGGCGGGCGGCGCAGCCATGCTGGGCGCCATGCGCGCCATCGCGCTGCTCAAGCCGAATGTCCGCGTGATCAGCGTGGTCTGCGCGGCAGAAAACATGCCCAGCGGAACGGCGCAGAAACCAGGCGACGTCCAGATCGCGATGAGCGGCAAGTCGATCGAGATCATCAACACCGACGCCGAAGGCCGCTTAGTGCTGGCCGATGGCCTGCACTACGCCAAGCAGCTCGGCGCCACCCACCTCATCGACGCCGCGACCCTCACCGGCGCCTGCGTCGTCGCACTCGGCGGCATCAACGCCGGCGTCTTCGCCAACGACGAAGATTACTTCAACCGTTTTGCCGGAGCGCTCAAAAAATCGGGCGAGAAGATGTGGCGCCTGCCAGTCGACGAAGAATACAAGGAGCTCATCAAGTCGCCCATCGCCGACATCAAAAACACCGGCGGACGCTACGGCGGCGCCATCACTGCCGCGATGTTCCTGAAGGAGTTCGTCGGCGAAACGCCTTGGATCCATCTCGATATCGCGGGCGTAGCGTGGCAGGAAGAAAGCGTTCCGTTCATCGCTAAGGGACCGTCGGGGATTGCCGTGCGGACGCTGGTGGAGTTGGTGAAGAGCTTCGGGTAGAAGCGTCCATATCGGTTAACGAAGGCCATGCCACACGGCATGGCCTTTCCCTTTTGGCGCATACTTCCCAGCAACAAAATAATCCTGCAACCGGCAGACCGGCTGCGAAGTAAGAGTGTGTAGAGCAAGGAAATGGAAACGTTGGCCGACAACGCCGCTCTGGTGCGATTCGCTAAGGGAGATCTCGCGGCCTTCGAGACCCTGTTTCGCGAATCACAGCACAACGTGTACCGGTGGATCCTGCGCATCGTCCGCGACCCGGAGGCGGCGAAGGATCTAACCATCGAGACCTTCTGGCGGATACACAAGGCGCACGCGCGCTTCGATCCGACGCGGAGCTTCGAAGCTTGGGCGCGACGGATTGCAACCAACGTCGCCATCGGACACCTGAAAAGATCGCGTGTCGCAACCACGGAACTCGGCGACGTTGCGGCACCGACCAAGCCCGATTCTGCCGTGCAGCGTGACAACCGCGAGCGAATTCGGCGCGCCTTCCAATCGCTGCCCGTGAAACTGAGAGTGCCGGCGCTTCTCGCTCTTGTAGAAGAGACGCCGCAAGACGAAATCGCGCAAGCGCTAGGAATTTCGCAGTCCGCGGTGAAATCGCGCGTCTATCGCGCCACCCAATTGCTTCGAGAAAAACTAACCCAGATGGGAATTACGCCATGACCGACCAGAACGACAATGCCCTCCGTCAGATGTTACGAACCGCCCTTCCGCCGACGGCAACGGGGCCTGAAATCGATCTTTGGCCGCGCATGTCTCGGCGGCTCGAAGAACGGCAACGACGTATCCCGTGGTGGGATTGGGTGCTCGCCGCGGCCACTGTGGTGCTGCTTGTGGTCGTTCCTGGGGCAATTCCAATTCTGCTCTACCAACTTTGAAGGAGGTCATTATGAAATCACATCCCTATTTACGCGCATACATGGCCGGAGCGTTGGTGCCAACTATATTCGTGATGCTCGTGGTCTGCGCATACACGATCATTCGCTACGGCATGCATGTTCCCTTCGCCATCGAAAAAGGCATCATTTTCCCGGTGGCATTTGTTCCCAATCTGTTTGGAGTTTGGAATGTCGTGCACACCCGGTTTCATGGCCTGCCGCTCGGCGTACACGGTGCGCTGCTGCCGTTTATCCTGGGGCCGTGCGGACTCTGGGTTGCGTATTGCGTCGGCCTCGCCGAGTTGCATCAGGGGGCACTCGTTTATTTCGGAGCCATCCGCGTGCCCTACGGCTTGGTGGCCGTCGGGTTCATCTGCGCCCTCGTGGTCTATTACCTGGTGTGGAAATACCTGGTCGGATTTCTCAATGAGCTCGTCGGGATCGCCTAAATCCCCGAAGCGATCTCGGTATATTCCGGATCGAACGGCTGCTGGGTGAACCGGTACTGATCGCGCTCTCCGTCTTCTTCCGCGAGGGTGCGGACGGAGCGGAGATGTTGCTCGGAGTGTTCCAGACCTGGAACGGATGTCAGCTCGCCAAAACCTAAGCGCTCTTTGAGTTCACGCACTTCGCCGGCCAAGGCAATGATCACATCGGACAGCGGATCCTTCACGTCCTTGGGGTCGGTAATGAGCAGCCGCTTTCCGTCGCGATAAATGATGTGCGCCGGCACGCCAACCACCGTCGAGTTTGGCGGCACATCGCGCAGGACGACGGAGCCGGCGCCTACCCGCGAGTTTTCACCAATCGTGATATTGCCCAGAATATTGGCGTTGTTGCCGACGAACACTCCGTTCAGCAGCGTAGGATGCCGCTTCCCTTTTTCCTTGCCCGTACCGCCGAGGGTCACGCCTTGGTATAGCGTCACGTCGTCGCCGACAATGGCGGTTTCGCCAATGACGACGCCCATGCCGTGATCGATAAACACTCGTCGCCCGAGCTCTGCGCCGGGATGGATCTCAATGCCCGTGAAGAACCGCGCCACCTGGGAGAACCATCGCGCCAGCAGACGGAATTTCTTCTTCCAGAGCCAATGATTGAAGCGATGAAAGGTCCGGGCGTGGAGTCCGGGATAGCACAGCAATACGCCGAGCGTCGACGTTGCCGCCGGATCGCGCTCGAAGATCGCGTGGATGTCTTCCCGAACTCCCGCCCAAAATGCCATTCGCTAGACCGTGACCTCGACCGCCTGCTGCGCCGCGACTTCGTCGCGCAGGTTCTGGAACAGGATACTGCTCAGGTAGCGCTCGCCGTAACTCGGGAGCACCACAACGATCAACTTGCCCACGTTCTCCGGACGGCTGCCCACCTTCACCGCCGCCGCCACCGCCGCGCCCGACGAAATGCCGACCAGCAGACCTTCTTCTTTCGCCAGCCGCCGCGCAGTCGTGATCGATTCTTCGCTCGAGATCTGTATGACCTCATCGATCAACTTGGTATCCAGAATCTCCGGAATGAAGCCCGCGCCAATTCCCTGGATCTTGTGCGGCCCCGGCTGTCCACCGGAAAGCACCGGGCTCTCCACGGGCTCGACCGCGATCGCCTTGAATCCCGGCTTCTTCGCCTTGATGTACTGCGTCACGCCGGTAATCGTGCCGCCCGTGCCCACGCCCGAGATCAGGATGTCGACTTTGCCATCCGTGTCGTTCCAGATCTCCGGACCGGTAGTCTCAAAGTGGATCTTCGGATTTGCCGGGTTGCGGAACTGCTGCAGGATGAAGCCGCCCGGCGTTTCTTTCGCCAGCTCTTCCGCTTTGGCAATCGCGCCCTTCATACCCTTGGCCCCGGGCGTGAGCACCAGTTCGGCGCCAAACGCGCGCAGCAGCACGCGCCGCTCCTGGCTCATGGTGTCGGGCATCGTAATGATCAGCCGGTATCCCTTCACAGCGGCTACAAATGCCAAGCCGATACCGGTGTTGCCGCTGGTGGGCTCGATCAGCACCGTTTTGCCGGGCTGGATCTTCCCCGCCTTCTCGGCCTCCTCAATCATGCTCACGCCGATGCGGTCCTTCACGCTCGCGCACGGGTTAAATCCTTCGAGCTTGGCAGCGATCAGGGCCCGGCTGCCGTCGGCCACCTTGTGCAGGTACACCAATGGAGTTTTGCCGATCAGCTCGGTCACGTCATTTGCGATTTTCATGAATTGCTCCTTGCTACACGATGCGATAAGACCGCGTAACGAATCTGATTTTTTCTAAGGGAAGGCCTGCATTGCAGGGCTGCAAGCGCGCCGCGTGTCGGCGTCAACAACAACAGCAGCAGGCGTGGAACGGGGCGTTCACGCTGTCAGGGTAACAAGCGCGGGGCGTAGATGCAACTCGCTGGCCGGTTTATGTTACACTAGTCAGACTAGTCAGGATGGCGAAGGAATGCCTAAGAAACCGCCCAAGGGTCGGCCGTCGCACCGCAGACTCAAATCCGAAAAATGGCAGCTGCAAACCGCCAAAGCCAAATTCAGCGACCTCTTTCGGCGTGCCCTCGCCGAAGGTCCGCAGTGGGTCACCCGTCGCGGCGACGAGGCGGTCGTAGTCCTCTCGGCCGAGTCCTTCGAGCGCCTTCGAACCCGCTCCCGGCAGTCCCAGAATCTCGTCGAATTCTTTGCCGAGTCGCCGCTTGCGAAAGTGTCGCTCGACCTCGATCGCAACCCGGACTTGGGCCGGACGATAGAGCTGTGAGTGGATTCCTGATCGACACCAACGTCATCTCGGAGTTAGTGCGTCCACGACCGGACGCGCGAGTGAAAACGTGGGTTGCATCCGTTGATGAAGACCTTCTTTTCCTGAGCGTTTTAACCATCGGGGAAATCCGCAAGGGCATTGCGCTACTCCCGGACGCGTCGCGCCGGGCAGCCCTGGAAGCATGGCTGGATGGCCACCTGGCCGTGCGCTTCGACGGCCGCATCCTGCCGATCGACCTGCGAATTGCCGAAAGATGGGGGCGCATGGCGGCGCAAGTCGCCCCGAAGCATCAGTTGCCGGTCATCGATGGTCTCCTCGCGGCGACCGCGGTAGAACACAATTTGACCTTCGTCACCCGCAACACGAAAGACGTCATCGCAACCGGAGTACCCGCGTTTAACCCTTGGGTCGCCTAGTCCCCGAGCCGCAGTTCCACAGCATTGCGTGGCCCGTCCTGCGCCATCGCAAGCATCTGCTCCACAAAGTGCACCAGCTTTAGCTTCTCGGTGAAGGTCGCGTTATCGCCCAGTTCCACGTGGCTGATCACGCGGCTTACCAGCACGCCTCGCAGGTACTGCGCTGGAATGTCCTTCGCCAGCCACAATGTCTCCGACGGAGGCACCACGTTGTCCCCCGCCCCGTGCAGCAGCATCACCGGCACATGAATGCGATAGAGCTGCGAGGCGGGCGACACCGCATCCATCTCCCCACGATGCTTCTCCAGGCTCGCCAGCAGAATCGCCTTCGTCGCCGCCAGATCGTTGGAGAGCAGCATCTTCATCGTCGCCTGCCCCTGCGGGGACATCACCATCGCAATCTCCCGCGCTTTCGGCGTCTCCTCGAACAACTGTGCTTTCACGGCCTCGCGGGCCGCGGGCACATCCTTTGGCGGAAAATATTCGTCGAGGTGCGAGTAAATCGCCACCAGCGCCCCGTACTCGTGCGACACCATCGGCTCCGCGTGACCATCGGGATAAACGGCTTCGTCGGTGGCGAAGAACTTCATCACCCGCGCCATATCGTCATGAGCGCCGACGGCGACCACGTAACAGATATGTTGCGAAGTCGTCGGATCGCTCGCCGCCTCCAACGCCAGCCCGCCCGCAAAACTCAATCCCAGCACGCCGACGCACGGCGTATTCATGCGCGACGACAGGTCATCCGCTGCCGCCGCGATCTCTCCAATCGATACCGGGGTGATTTCATATCCAGCGATCTCGGGCAGCTCCGGCGTCGCGACGACCAATCCCGACCCCGCCATCGCCTTCGCAAACCGCACCATGCGCGGCTCGTCGTATCCCAGGTGATGCACCCCGTGAACGATCACCATCGCAGGCGCGCGCTTCAGATCCGTCGGCAGATACAGTCGCGTGCGGAGCCGCCGCGTATCACTCGCAAATGTTGAGTCCTCGGTGGTAATGGGGTGAATCCCAATCCCCGCAATGAATCCATGCGCCTGCGACGACTGAATTCGCAGCAGCACGGCCACCGCCCGCAAATGGGCGTACACCGGATACCAAAGGCAAGCGACTATCGTTACGACGAGAATCAGTGCGATCAGCCAGCGCGAGGTGCGGCGAGGATGTGGAGCGTGCGGCATGGGCTGAAGGCGCGTGGCCAGCATGGATGCCGTGATACTAACTCAGGTTTCTGTCGAGGCCCGGTTAACTTTTCGTAGGCAGTGGCGACGCTGGAGGCGGTGGCCCTTGGATGAGGTCGAGCTGATGCTGCACCTGGCGCCGGAATTCCAGCGGGTGCGCGATGCGACGGAATGGATCAGGCGTGCCGCCGACGCCCCGCAACGTAATGGTGCCAAAATTCATCATGCGCCCCATGATTGACTGATCGACCATGATGCTCTCGATGCGGTTGAGCATCATCTCTTCCGTGCTGCGGCTCATCAGGCCGACTTTCACCGTAACGCGCTTGTTGGTGACGGCCATCTCCACAGAGTTGCGCCGAACCATGGCGGCGATGAGCGAGATGAGTGCGATCAGGATCAGAACTCCGCCGCCAATCCGCGCGTACTGCACGTCGTTCGGCGGGAAGTTGGAGACGCCCGGCAAACCGAGAACCAGCCACGCGCCGGCAATGCCGAGAATGATGGAGAAGATGAGATGGCCAAGGATCACGATCCAGTGGAGGCGGGTGCGATAGATGACTTGTTCGCCGGGAATCAGGTTTTTATCGACGTAGCTCATGCGCGCCTCAGATCTCCAGAATCACCGGCATAATCAATGGACGCCGCTGGGTGCTCTTCGCGATGTATCGTTTCAGGTCCTGGCGCACTTTTTCTTTGATGACGCCGTAGTCCGCGATCTCTTCCGGGCTGGATTGACCTAGCGTTTGCAGGATGGTCTCGCGCGCCTTATCGACGAACCCCTCGCCCTCACTGCCCGGCGCAAAGCCGCGCATCACGATCTCCGGCACCGACTCGACCTTCCCCGTCAGCTTATTGATCGCGATGATCGGCAGCACAAATCCATCCTCGCTCAAGTGCCGCCGGTCGCGGATCACGAGGTCTTCCACGACTTCACCCATCGATCCCGAATCGATGCAGACGCGCCCGACGTTCACCTTCCCTGCTTTGCGCGCGCCGAGTTCGTCAAACTCCAGCACGTCGCCGCTCTCCATCATGATGACCTGGCCCACCGCGCCACGCATCGCGCCTGCCAGTTCCGCGTGCAGTTTGAGCTGGCGATATTCACCGTGGATCGGTATGAAGTAGCGCGGCCGTACCAGGTTGATGATCAGCCGCAACTCTTCCTGGCTGGCGTGTCCGCTCACGTGTACGGGAGGCGTTGAACCGTCGTCGTAGATCACGTGCGCATTGCGGCGGAAGAGGTGATCGATCACGCGATAAATCGATTTCTCGTTTCCGGGAATAATGCGCGAAGACAGCACCACCGTGTCGTTGGCTTCGATCTTGGCGTGCTTGTGATTGTCGACCGCCGCGCGCGACAGCGCCGACATCGGTTCGCCCTGCGTGCCGCTGATCAACACGCAAACTTTTTCGGGCGCATGATCGCGAATCTGTCCCGGCGTAATAAACGCGCCCTCGGGCATGTCGATGTATCCCAGGTCCTGCGCGATCTCCACCGACTCGTTCATCGACCGTCCGACCAGCGCGACCTTGCGCCCGTTGTTATAAGCGGCCTCAATCGCGAGGTTGATGCGGTGGATCGACGACGAGAAGCACGACAGAAACAGCCGTCGCGGTGCGCGATGGAAGATCTCCGCAAACCGCGCCCGCACTGCCCGTTCGCTCGGCGTATAGCCGCGCCGTTCCACGTTGGTCGAATCCTGGAAGAGCGCGAGCACATTCTCTTTGCCATATTCGGCAAAGGCGTGCAGATCGAAGAGCCGGTTATCAGTCGGCGTCGGATCGACTTTGAAATCTCCGGTATGAATAATGATGCCAACCGGTGTATGGATCGCGAGCGCCACGCAATCCACCAGCGAATGCGTAACCTGCATCGCGTGGACGGTGAAGATCCCAACCTTAAATCGCTCGCCGGGACGCACCTCGTTCAGCACCGCATCGTCGAGCAGCCCGTGTTCTTCGAGCTTGCCTTCCACGTATGCGAGCGTGAATTCCGTGCCATAGATCGGCACATTAATCTCGCCCAAAACCCACGGCAGCGCGCCGATATGGTCTTCGTGCCCGTGCGTCAGGATGATGGCGCGCACCTTGTCGCGGTTCTCGACGAGGTAGCTGATGTCGGGCACCACGATGTCCACGCCCAGCAGTTCTGCCTCAGGAAACATCATGCCGGCATCAATCACAATGATGTCGTCGCCATAGCGAATGGCCATGCAATTCATGCCGAATTCGCCAAGACCGCCTAACGGGATGACTTGAAGTTTTCCAGAGGGCATAACGAGAACTTGATGCTAGCACATGCGCGACGGGCATCGTCTGCGTCACTGCTGCAATCTAACCACTGCACGCCTATACTTGAATCAACGCCATGGCTGAAGCAGAGAAAAAGGGCTGGCTCGTTCGCCGCATCCAGAAAGGCCTTCAGCAGGGCCTCACCCGAGTGTATTCCACCTTTGCGGTAAATCCTTCGGACTACCTGAACCACCTGCGCACCGCGCACAATCTGCCCGTAGTTAGCTTCCACGGAGTCTATTCCGTTCCCGTCGAACAGCTCGACGATGTTGCCAGCGATACCATCCGCGGCGCGATGAAGCTCGCGGCCGCCGAAGGCGCCGGCTTCGGACTGGGCGGCTTTCTCACCATCGTTCCCGACCTCAGCATCCTCGCCGCCATCACCATGCGCATGATCCAGAAGTTGAGCCTGGTCTACGGCTTCGAATTCAATACCGATAACGAGATGGCCGAGCTTTGGATCGCCGCGGCCAGCGCCGCCGGTGTCGACATCAGCCGCGAGCTGCTCGAGCGCGAGGTGGTGCAGCGTTTCATTCCGAAGGTAATTACGAAGATTGCTGCACGCGAGAGTATCGAAGTCGTGGAAAAGTGGAGCGCCCGCATCATTCCGCTCGCGAGCTCAGTTATCGGCGGTGGGCTGAACTATTTCTTCGTCCGCGCCTGGGGACAGCGTGCCGCCAGCCACTTCCGCGAGAAACATCTGCAGCGCCGCAATGCCATGCGTCTGCAGGACCAACAGAACGTTCACCCGATCCTGCTGCCGCCGTCACCTACCGAGCGCTAAGCCAGCCACGCTAGTTCTTGCCTGACACCTGATACCTGACACCTTCTGCTCCCCGCATCTCGCCTTCCCACTTCGCCACAACCACCGTCGCAATACAGTTGCCGATTACGTTAACTGTCGTGCGTCCCATATCCATCAGCTGATCGATCCCCAGCAGCACAAACACCGGTTCTACCGGCAGTCCGAACGATCCAACTGTTGCGAGCAGGATGACCATCGCCGCCCGTGAGACCCCCGCCACGCCTTTGCTGGTCAGCATCAGCGTGAGCATAAGCAGCAGTTGACGCCCAATCGAGAGATGGATGCCGCTCGCCTGCGCCACAAAAATCGCCGCCAGCGAGAGATATAGGGTGCTGCCCGTGAGATTGAAGCTGTAGCCGGTCGGCATGACGAAGGCCACAACCTTTCGCGGCACGCCGAAGGCTTCCATCGCCTCCATCGCGCTCGGCAGCGCCGCCTCGGAGCTCGCGGTACCGAAGGCAATCGTCGCCGGCTCAGCGATTGCTTTCAAAAACGGTTTCAGCGGGACTTTCATCAGCGCCAGCACCGGCAGGAGCACGAACACGATAAACACAATCAGCGCCACGTACAAAGCGATGATCAGTTTCGCCAGATTCACCAGCACGCCCAGGCCGGTATGCCCCACGGTGTAAGCGATCGCCGCCCCCACGCCAATCGGGGCGAAAAGCATCACGATGTTGGTGAACTTGAACATCACCTCCGCGAGCGATTCGCAGAAATTCAGCATCACGCGCCGCCGCTCTTCGCGCAGCTGCGCCAATGCAATGCCGAAGATCACGCTGAATACGACGACCTGCAGTACCTGTCCGTCAGCAATCGCCTTTGCGATATTTTCCGGAAACACGTGCAGGATCGTGTCCGATGCATTGAGTTTCTGCGCGGCGAGATCGGCGGAGGTTGTCGTCGTCGGGATCTGCGCGCCCACGCCCGCCTTGCTGATGTTGATCGCCAGCAGCCCGATCACCAACGCCAGCGTGGTCACGATCTCGAAGAAGACAATCGATTTCACGCCCATCCGGCCAACGCTCTTCAGGTCGCTATGTCCGGCAATTCCGACGACCAAGGTCGCGAAGATCAGCGGCGCGATCACCGTCTTGATCATCCGCAGGAAAATCATCGCCAGTACGCGGACATTGATATGGCGATCGTCTGCGATCTGTGGGAAATCGTGTCCGGCGACGGCGCCGACGATCATTGCGATGAAGATCCATGTCGTCAGCGAGCGCTTGAAGCACCCGTGGATGAGAAGCGCCGCAACCATCACCCATCGTGCCGCGAGAAGCACAGCCGGGGACAAATGCACGAAGCGGTCCGCCACCGTGAGCACGGCGGCGAGCGTGAACATCGCCAGCGCGAGATAGAAGGTCTTTTGCTTCATGAAATTAAAGTGGGTGTCATCCTGAGCGAAGCGGCCGCAGGTCGCGCAGTCGAAGGACCCCTATCGCTACCACAAGATGTACGTTCTACTCCTCGCCTGCATCATCACGCGTCTCGAACACCACGCGCTCTACCGCAACAAATCCTCCAACTCCACTCCCTTATCCGTCTTCTCATCGCGATACTTCACGATCACGGGCGCATACAACGACAATCCCCACTCCTGCGCCTTGCCGCGCGTGATCGCCCGCGATCCCGGCACCACGACCGCGCCCGCCGGGACCTCCAGCGGCTGCTCACCCGACGATCGGTAAATCTCGTCGCGCACGATGTCGAACAGCGGTGTCGAGCGGGTCAGGATCGTCCCGGCGCCCAGTACCGCGCGCTCGTGCACAATCGTTCCCTCATACACGCCGCAGCTTCCGCCGATGAGCACATCGTCCTCAATCACCACCGGCATGGCATTCACCGGCTCCAGCACCCCGCCGATCTGCGCCGCCGCGCTCAAATGCACGCGTTTGCCAATCTGCGCGCACGAGCCCACCAGCGCGTGGGAATCGATCATCGTGCCTTCGTCCACGTAGGCGCCAACGTTTACGTACATAGGCGGCATGCACACCACCGACGCCGCCAGGTACGCGCCTGAACGCACCGTCGACCCTCCGGGCACCACGCGCACCCGTTCTGCCACCGAAAAGTGCCGGATCGGGTAGGTATCCTTATCCACGAAGGAAAACGACTCGCACGCCTCCATCTCCGCCAGTTGCCCCAGGCGAAAACCCAACAGGATGCCCTGCTTCACCCAGACATTCGCCGTCCATTTGCCGTCGCGCTTCTCCGCCGCACGAACCTCGCCCCGCGACAGCGCCTCGCGCAAGCGCACAAACGTGTCGCGGGCACCCGCCTGCTGTGCCGCCTGCGCGCCCAATCCATAGAGCCGCTCAATCTCGTTTTGTAGTGGATGCATCGCCGCGAGTATACCTGCCCCGTTCGCGATGCCGAAATCCTAACTTCCAGCTCTGATCTTGCATCTTAGAAATGACATGGACGCGTTGGCTCCATTGTTAGGCCGAACCCTGCTGCTGGTCGCGCATCCCGACGATGAATCAATCTCGTGCGGCGCTTTGTTGCAGCGCATTCACGAGCCGATCGTCGTCTTCGCCACCGACGGCGGCCCGCAGGACGAATACTTCTGGAAGAACTACGGCTCGCGCGAAAACTATGTTGCAATACGACGCCGCGAAGCCGCAGCCGCACTCGGCGCCGTGGGAGTTCACGACATCGTTTGGCTAAACGACGCCGGCGGCCGCCAGTTTATGGACCAGCATCTTTTCCACCACCTGCACGCAGCCGCGGATTCCCTGCGTCAAATCGTTCGCGATCGCAAACCGCAGGCGATCCTGGCCCTAGCGTACGAAGGCGGCCATCCCGATCATGATTCCTGCAACTTCCTTGGCCGCCAAATCGCAGACGAATTCCAACTGCCAGTATGGGAAGCGCCACTCTATTTCCGCCGTGCCGGTAGCGACGTCTTGCTGCAGGAGTTCCACAGCACCAATGGCACCGAGATCGAACTGACCCCGACGGCGGTGGAATCACGTCGCAAGCGCGCCATGTGCGAGGTCTATGTTTCGCAGAAAGGCGCAGTGGCGATCTTCGAAAACAATACCCGCGAGATTTTTCGCCCAATGGCTCAGTACGACTACAGCCGTCCGCCGCACGAAGGCCAGCTGAACTACGAAGCCTGGCAGTGGCCGATGACCGGACAACAGGTCGCCGATAAATTCCAGGAGTTTCTTGCATCTCACCATGCTGCGAAGGGAGCTCATTAAGCGAATGCGTATCCTCTATATCGCGTACCCGCTGCTGCCAGTTAGCGACGCGAGTGCCGGAGGCGCCGAGCAGATGCTCTGGACGCTCGAACGCGAGATGCACCGCCGCGGCCACGAAACGACTGTCGCCGCATGCGCCGGATCGACGATCAGCGGCCGCCTGCACGCCACCGGCAACGTTCCGCAGCAATCCGACACCTTCGAAGCCCGCAACCGCCAGCACCACCATGCCATTCGCAACCTGCTCCAGTGTGAGAGCTTCGATCTCATCCACGATAAGAGCGGCAGCTTCTTCGCCCGCGCCGCCGACATCCGCACCCCGCTGATTGCGACGCTCCATCTGCCGCGCAGTTTCTACGGCGCAATCGATTGGCGCGCCCTGAATCCCCGCATGACGCTGAACTGCGTCTCCAATTCGCAGTCCAACGATTTTGCGGATATCCCGAATCTCGTCGGAGCGATCCCGAACGGCATAGCCCTCGACCGCTTCCCCCTGCATATCGATAAAGATCAATATCTCTTATGGCTGGGCCGCATTTGCGAGGAAAAAGCTCCACATCTCGCTATCGAAGTCGCTCGCCGCAGCGGGCGCAGCCTCGTCCTGGCCGGCCAGGTCTATCCGTTCAGCTATCACCAGCAATATTTCGCTCGCGAAATCGCGCCCAACCTCGGCGCCGACGTCGAGTTCATCAACACTCCATCGTTCGAAGGAAAACTCGACCTGCTGGCCCACGCTGCAGCCGTGCTCATCCCCAGCCAGGTCGACGAAACCAGCTCGTTAGTCGCTATGGAAGCCATGGCCTGCGGCACGCCCGTCGTTGCCTCTCGCCGCGGTGCATTGCCGGAGGTAATATCTGACGGTGAAACCGGCTTCCTCGTCGATAACATCGACTCCATGGCCGCCGCCATCGACCATCTTTCCAGCATTCGTCCCGAAGCCTGCCGGGCCCGCGTCGAGCGCAACTTCTCCGCGGCGCGCATGACCGACGACTACGAGAGCCTCTACAGCCGCGTTCTTGGCCGCTCTGTGAGAGAAGCTGCCTGACGGTGTACCATCGTTGCAGGTGCCACGATGGTCACGCTTGACTCCTTTCAGCAAGCCCAGCAACGTCTCCGCGGGGTCGCTGCCCGCACGCCACTCATTCGCTACTTTCCGCCTGGCCAGCCCACCCACGATCGCATTTTGCATGTGAAGCCCGAGTCACTTCAGCCCATTGGTTCCTTCAAGCTCCGCGGCGCATACAACAAGATCGCGACCCTTTCCGACGCCGAACGTCAAAGAGGGGTGATCACCTATTCGAGCGGCAACCATGCGCAGGGCGTCGCATACGGCGCGCGTGCCATGGGCGTGAAGGCCTGCATCGTGATGCCGCGCAACGCTCCCAAAATCAAGATGGCCGCCACCAAAGCGCTCGGCGCGGAGGTCGTAACCGTCGGCCTGGCCAGCTCCGAGCGTCGCCTCAAAGCCGAAGAATTAGCTCGCGAACACGGCTACGCCATCGTTCCGCCCTATGACGACGAACAGATCATCAGCGGACAAGGCACGGTGGGCTTGGAAATCCACGAAGACCTCGCCGACGCTGACGTCGT
>Ga0206868_10085_pt1 | contig 28890 bp, 24 predicted proteins | sample Alteio_BWOrgCont_38_FD_152901 | JGI IMG/M metagenome (GOLD analysis project Ga0206868, IMG submission 152901) | Enriched cells from forest soil in Barre Woods Harvard Forest LTER site, Petersham, Massachusetts, United States -... | ecosystem: Environmental > Terrestrial > Soil > Temperate forest >... | reverse complement strand
GCGGTGTTGTTCGTAAACGGGTTGACGCGGTCGATGCAGTTTACGAGTCTGACGACGCTTACGTATGTGGACATCGCGAAGCCGCAGATGAGTTCGGCGACGAGCTTTTCCAGCATGATCGTGCAGATGGCGATGGGCATGGGCGTCGCGGTGGGCGCGATCGCGCTGCGAGTAGCGGCGGTGCTCAAACGCCAGCCCCCGGGGATTCCCACGCTGGGGGATTTTCATATTGCGTTCGTGCTGGTGGCCATTTTAGCGGCGCTGGCAGTGATCGACTGCTTTACTCTGGCCCCGGATGCCGGCGCTGTGGTGAGCGGACACCGGCCGGCGGGTTATGCGGATAGTGCGCCGCTGAAGGTGTGATTTTGGGCAGCGCGGCGGCACGAAATTTCTGGAATTGTTACTTCGGATCGCTACTTCAAAACTTCATTTCAGAGCTTTATTTTAGATCGGCGCAAAAAGGCAGATGCGGGGGATTGGTAGGCCTCGGGTCGGCGCCTCGCAACTCGGCAGACTCTTCCGGCGTGAGTTCCCCTTCCCCAAATTCTCCAGAAGCCGGACTGGCCGGGGCTTCCGCTGGCCCGGCCCAGCAGCTCTGAGCCGTCTTTTGATCAAACATGATGTAAGGATTCTGCGGATCGCTGTGCGTGAATCTTTCAACGGGGCCGCGGCGAGCGCAGCCGGCGAGGAGAAGCGGCGCAAGAACGATCGTTATTTTCCGTAAATTCATGGCGAGGTCCCGAGCGGGAAACGATCCGATTCTATCGTCATTTTCTTGCCAGCGCACAGCGGCAAAGAAGCGGCGAACTCAAAACGTGCTATGAACGAAACGAGGCGCAGCTCAAATCCTTTGAAGCAGGCTGAAGAGCGACGTATGATGCGCAAGTCAGCTTCACATTTTGAGGCGCAATCGAATATGTTGAGGTCCAATCGAACATTTTGAGGCGCAATCGAACATTAATCGGAACATCGAACTTCGAATCGGAAGGCTAACAATAGGCGAGGCGAAGATTGAATACAGAACAATCCAAGGAGAATACGACAATTTTGCTGCTGGTCTCCGACGCTCTGGTGCGGTCGGTGATCCAAGAGGCGCTCGAGCACGAAGGGTATATGGTGGTGCCGGTGGGCGATCTGGGAGCGGCTCTGGATTTGCTCGGGGACTGCGATGCGGATCTACTGATTACCGGGATCTACGTTTCGGACATACCGGGGCATAGCGCTGCGGAATACATTCAGAGAAAGTGCCCTTCCGTGCGTGTGTTGATCGTGGGAGGGCTTCTGCAAGACGACCGGCTTCAGACGCGAGAGTCGCTCGCAGGCTACGAGGTTTTTCCGAAGCCGTATAGCGCCGCCGAACTGATCGCAAAGGTGAATGCGGTGCTGGCGATGGAGCGAGGACAAACCCCGAAAGGGTAGGCTTTTATTTCGAAATCACGACATGTTTGCGAAAAGCGGCAGCTCGGAACAGCTCGTACCGCGACAAGCGTCGCATCAGTGATGACGAAATCACGGATCTTTGTTACAACATCAGCCGGAGCGAACGGAATGAGAGCTGCTATTTTGGTCCTGCTTCTGTGCCCTGTCTGTTTCTGTCAGGAGAGCCAAAGGCTGAGCGATACATTTGCGGATGCGGCCTTGAATGCCCTTCGAGTGATCGAAACCTTCATCTACACTTCCTACGACAATGCTCCGGGGAAAGTGCAGACGCTCGAGAAAGGCAAAATGGACAAAGCTGCGAGCGCAGCAATGACGCCTGCCGAAATCGCCGTGAACGAGGCTCTAAAGCAGATCCTCAAAGAGAGAATGGACAATAATGCGAGACGCGAGACGCTGACTGCTCGAAAAGAGCAGCAAATCGCGAACAGAAAGGAGGGCGATCCTCCGCCGACACCCGTCTACGAAGAGCCCGAATTTGTTGCGATGGATAAGAAGGAAGAGGCCTGCTTTAGCGCCTTCGAAAGAAACCTCAAGGCTCAAAACCCCGCCGTTCCGACGCAATGCAATTCATTGGCGGGAAAGTGAACTCGACGACGTTCACACGGATCGCTGATATTCAACTGCATCAAAGAACCGCAATCCCGGGTGGCGCATTTTGCCCCGACTCCGCAGGGTGCTAAAATAAAGGCTACCAACGGGGGCGAAACGGTTTCGACGGAAACTGTCGCGGCTCTGAAGGCATGCCGGGCCTCACCTGCCCGCAATCGGGTGAAACAATACAACTGCCAATACGCAGTTGCCTCTCGCAGCTTAGTTAAAACCTAAGCAGCGCGTCTCCTTCGGCGTCGCCTACGCGTCGGAGATGAGGCGTCACACAGTAGGCTGGCCAGCGCGTTTCGGTCCGTAACGCGTCGGTGAGATCATCGGACTAGCCGGCGGCGCGTCTTGCCCGCTCTGAGTGCTTCTGGCGAAACCATCGGAACGGGATAAGCATGTAGTCTTCGAGTTGCAAGGTTTCTCGGACGGGGGTTCAACTCCCCCCGCCTCCATCTGCCTTCGCGCAAGAACGGCGCTACGGCAGACTTCCCTGCATTTTCACATTTAAGAAGAAGCCGAACGCACGACTACCATTTCATTGCGCGAAGGTAGATGTGCGCCGTAGCTCAGCCCAGAGGGCAACAACCTTTCAACACCTCCTATGGTAGGATTCCCAAACTCCCGAGTGGCAAGCGAAGGCAGGCCTTCCTGTATTACGTTTACATTCTTCAAAGCCTCGATCATCCCGACGAGAGCTACGTTGGTTCAACCGGCGATCTAAAGAAGCGCCTCGCAGACCACAATGCCGGCAAATCCATTCACACCAATAAATTCAAACCATGGACATTGTCCGCATATTTCGCTTTGCCCGAAAAGGCTCTCGCCGAGCAATTTGAGCGATACCTCAAAAGCGGCTCCGGCCGCGCCTTCGCAAAAAGGCATTTTCCCAGCAAGTTTTTATCCACCGTCACCGGGTGAGGACGGCGATCTTCGCGGAAAAGGCCGGAAACTGCTGCGCCAGTTCATGGCGTCGGCCCGTCTCGTAGTCCTCATATTCAAAACCTGGAGACATGGTGGTACCGAGGAGCGCGTAGGCGCCGCCAGCGACGAGCCGCGACCCTTGCCACACGCCACCAGGCACAACGTGCTGCAACTTCATGCCAGAGGCCAGATCCTGTCCCAATAGAGTGATTTCGCCGGTACCATCGGGCTTGAGCTGCAGCATTTCGACAGGCTCGCCCAGGTAGAAATGAAACATTTCGTCTCCCGGAAGCCTGTGCATCGCGGAAAACGTGTCCGGAGTCAGCAAGTAATAGATTCCTGTGGAGATCGCGCGGCCGGAGGGATAGGCAGGCGACAGGGATGACTTCGGAATCCCGATTTCGGAGCGATAGGTTTGAACGAAATAGCCGCCCTCGATCGGATGGGGCTCCAATTTCAGGAAAGCTCGTATTTGTTCAGCACTGAGCGTGGCGATTGGCGTTGCTCCTTAGTCGCGCGGTGGCGGAGAGAGGGGTGCAGCAAACGAGCGCTGTCCCAGGTCCATCTTCCTTACGAAACACTTAGGGTTTGTTTATGCCTCTTTTATGGATTCGGATCAAGCATGTGAGTCATGCGCACCACGCTGGATACGCCCGAGATCGACTATTACGGTGCCGGGCACGACGAGGCGTTCGCGGAAACTTTCGATCGGCATCTCATAATCACCGTCGTTCACACTACTCCCAAAGGGACTCTCAGTGCCTTGAAGACCGCTTACGGTCTTGCCAAATGCTCGGGCCTTCAAATGCGACTGGTGGCCACTCACGAAGTTCCCTTTCGCCTTACCCTTGAGGAACCCATGGTGTCGGCAGACTTTTTTCGGGGGCGGCAGGCCAGTTTGGTAGCCCAGGCCAAAATCGATCCGGAAGAAGTTTTCATTCAGATTTTGCTCTGCCGAAATGGGAAGCGTGCTCTTTCGGAGTTCCTGATTCCCCACTCGTTGATCGCCATCGGAGGCAGCCGGCGCTGGTGGAAGCCGGAACGCAGGCTGGAAAAATACCTGACCCGATCGGGACACCAAGTGGTATTCGTAGAAGCCAAAAAGTAAGTATGAGTGAACGCCGAAACCGGGCATGTGGCGCGCTAGCCAAGTATTAAGCGGCTTTCCGCGTGTCGAAACCCCGTACGAAACCAAGTGGAATGCCCCCGCCGATCGACTTCCTCTCTTCTATAATCCTCTCACGGCACTGGTTATTATCAAGCGACTTGGTTGCCTAGTGGGTGCTCCTTCGAAAAGCTGAGAAGCGGCGCACGGGCGCCCGCGATCACTTTGCCCTACGCATTTTCCTTGGAGTCGTGAAGTCGCTCTAGTTTTTGGAGTTTCTACGGCGTCGCTGGCAGGCGATTCAGGAACCAGCGGGAGCAATGGGAGTTGACACTCTTTGGCGCTATTTTCATAATTCTTTAGAGGGCGAAGAAACTGTGAAAGATGGCGGACCCACGGCGGAGCCGACGCTGGAAGAAACTATCTCCAGGGCGCTGCGCGAGAATCTCGTTCCCCTGCAACGCACGGCGGACGACCTTCAGCGGGCTTACGCGGACGTAGTTGCGGCGTGCTCTTCGGACAGGCCTGGCGATGCGCTGCCATCCATGCTGCGTGCGCAGACGGCTGCTTCGTCGCTGGCCGGAGGTCTTTCGGCACTATCCAATTTTGTGGCGAATTTTGTGGCCAATTCTGCTGCGGCGAGGAGAGCGGAGCGGGATGCAAGGTCATCTACCTCCACCGCTACTGCCGTAGCGGAGCCCCACACTTCTACCGCTACTACGGTAGCGGAACCCCATACCTCTACCCCTGAAGCCGTAGCGGAACCTGGGACTGAATCGGAATGGGCGGAAGAGACGGCGCAAGCACCTGGCGAACCGGAAGAGATTCCCGTGTCTTCCGTCCCTGTATCTGCGAGTCTTATGCCTGGCAGTTTGGCACCCGCGAGCGTTCCGGAGTCCGCGGCGGAGATTTCTCTTGCCACCGAACCTCCCAGCGATCCATCCTCTACAGAAACACCGCAACCAGGGACGACTTATGCGACGGCGGACGGTGAGCCTCCGGTTACCGAGCCACCGGTTGCGCAACCCGAGTTCGACATAACGATTTTCCCAGCGGAAATCCAGGACCTGCACCGCCGCGCGAACCGAGTAGCCAAAGTGGCGATGCAAGACATCAAACTATTGCGGCCCAAAGACGTCCAATTGGGTCGTGAGCACAACGACATTTGCGATCGGTTGCGCAGTGAGATCGATAAAGCACGCAAAGAATACGACCGCCGCTTTCGCGCGATCCAGGACCACCCGGTGGATTACTTCCATCGCTGGATGGTGGAAATCCTTGCCGGAGGAGACAGCAACGCTCTCGGCGAATATCCATATCCCTCCCCTGTACTGCGACGCTAAGAAAGCAGCGATGAAAGCAGGCTTGGCGGCTGGAATCGCCGGAGCCCTTCTATTTTTTTCTCCCGCGACTTCCCATGCGCAGAAGAAGGCGCACGCGTCCGCAGCGAAGAAAACCGCGCGTGCGGCCGCCGCTTCGTCACCTGCCACCTCCTCACCTGCCACCAAGCGACTTGAGAATCTGAGTGAACAGTTGAAGCAGAAGAATTCGGCAGGGGCTTATACAGCGCTGAGCGCAATGGCTCTCCAAAAATCCGCCGGGGTGCTGGGGCTGCGTGCGGCGCTGGCCCTCGGATATTTTGACTATTCAAGGCAGCATTACGTCGACGCGGAAAACTGGCTCGAACGAGCCAAGCGGGACCCGCTGATTGCCGACTACGCTCTCTATTGGAGCGCCGAAACGCATCTCGCGCAAAGCGACGACGCGGCGGCGCTGGCCGAACTCAAGCAGATTCGCGGCGCGTACCCGGATTCGGTGATTACGGAGCAAACGCTGCAGTCGATTGCGGTGGCCGCAGTGGCGTTGAACCAACCCGCCGAGGCAGTGAGCGCGCTGGACGCTTATGCGGTGACGAACCAGCGGCCCGGACTCCTGCTGGTGCGCGCGGAAGCACATGAAAAGGCCGGCCAAATTCAGGATGCGGCGCTGGATTACCAAGCTCTTTACACACGCTTCGCCCTGAGCGAACAGGCGCGCGAGGCGGCCATCAAGCTCGACTTCTTGCAGAGCAGCGCCAGTTCCCAAATTCCGGCACTTCCGATCGATCAACGCTTGACCCATGCGGGGATTTTGTTCAACGCGAAGAATTGGGCCGCGGCTCGCACCGAATATGGGGCGTTGATACCGCAGCTTTCGGGAGCGGATCTGGAGCGCGCGGAACTGCGCGTGCTTGAATGCGGAGTTTCGATTGGCGGAACACCCACGGAGATGCTGGCTCTTAAAGTCACGGACCCGGATGTAGACGCGGAACGTTCGTACACTGTGGCGGAGTATTCCCGGTCGCACCAGCAGGAGGATCAGATGGTGGCGGCCGTGGAAGCGGCGGCTTCGCGAGCGCCTTCGAGCCGCTGGACGGCCGCGGCGCTTTTCTCCGCCGGGAATTTTTATTGGGTGCGCCTCGATCGAGATCGCGCGGCGGGCTTCTACAAGCGCGTCGTGGACCAATTCCCTTCCTCCGCTGATGCGGCAAACGCGCAGTGGCGCGTTGCGTGGACGGCGGTTCTGAAACGGGCGCCGGAAGGCGCTGAATTATTGCAGCAGCATCTGCGCCTCTTTCCCGGGTCCACGTACACTCCCGATGCTCTCTATTGGCTTGGCAGGCTGGCGGAAGAGGCCGGCGTCTCGGGTCTGGCGAGAAGCTATTACGACAAACTGATTGAACGTTTCCCGCAAAATTACTTTGAGGCTCTCGCGGTGAAGCGAGTGCGCTCGCTCGATCCAGGGCCGAAGCAGATTGCGGACGTGCTTTCCACGATTCCCGCTGTGCCCGTCGCGCAGAAGATGGGGGACGCCATTCCAGCTGCGGCGGCAAACAGGCAAGCCCGTGCAGATGCGCTGAAATCGATCGCTTTCGATGCCTCCGCTGAATTGGAGCTGCGCGCCGCCTATGCGGCGACGGGAGAGCCGCGATTCCTGCTCGAAGCGGCGCAGGCGGCCGTGGATGCCGGGCATTGCGGAGCCGCTATCGTGGCCGTGCGGCAAATGTATCCTCAACTTGAAGCGCATCCCCTTTTGGAAGTGCCCAGGCAGGTTTGGCTCGCCGCATATGCGCTGCCATTTCAATCCTCGATTCGGCGCTGGGCTGGAAGCGCGTCGGTGGATCCGATGCTCGTTGCTGGGTTGATCCGGCAGGAATCGGCGTTTGAACCCGAGGCGCATTCCGCGGCGAATGCCTTTGGGCTGATGCAGCTGCTTCCATCCACGGCGCAGCGTCTTGCGAGGCAGGCAAAAATCCGCTACTCGCACCCACGACTGCTCGACCCGGATTACAACGTGAGACTGGGAACAATTTACGTGGCAGGCCTGCAAAAACAATTCGGGGATATCGAGTCGGCGCTGGCGGCGTATAACGCTGGAGAGGATCGCGTGCAATCTTGGACCGCGGGGCAGAACTATCGCGAGCCAGCGGAATTCGTGGAATCCATTCCGTTCACGGAGACACGACAGTACGTCCAAATCGTGACGCGCAATGCGGATATCTACCGCAGATTGTATGGCGCGGAAACCGATGCGCGAAAAAGCCGATCAGGCAGCGGCCATTAGAACAAAATCACCGCCGTGGGCCGGCCAAACGAATGTTGAAAATGCGTCGCGCCGCGCCCTAGGTGTTAAGCTCGAACGACTGCTGGTACGCGGGAATCGTGACCTGCCAATGAAATTGGGCCACAATCGCGGCACGTAGCGCGTCCAGCGCCGGCGGCTCCCCGTGCACCAAAAACGTCTCTCGCGGGGGCGCCTGAAAACCTGAGAGCCAGCGAAGCAGTTCACTCTTCCCTGCGTGAGCGGAAAGCTGTCCCACGGCGACGATCTGTGCGCGGACAGTCACCTCTTCTCCGTAGATGCGCAGATATTTCGCGCCCTCGAGCAGCGCTCGACCGCGCGTTCCATCCGCCTGATAGCCAACGAGAAGCACAGTGCTTCGCGGATCGGGGAGCCTGCGCGCGAGATGGTGGAGGATGCGCCCGCCCGTGGCCATGCCGCTCGCGGAAATGATGATGCAGGGCGACGTCACGTCATTAATCTTTTTCGATTCTTCCACGGTGCGGGTCATGTGGACCTCGTGCACATTCAATGGATCGCGATTCCCTTCGGACTCTCCCTTTGTAAATTCGAGATCGTGGTCCTCGGAGTGTTTGACGTACATTCCCGTCACGTTTATCGCCATGGGGCTATCGACATAAACTGGCAGGCGCGGGATGCGCTGCGCCGCTTCGAATTGCCGCAGGTAGTACATCAATGATTGCGTCCGGCCGACCGCGAAGGCGGGAATCACAATTGCGCCGCCGCGCTTTGCGGTGTCGTTCACGATGGTCGCCAACTCGTCCGCCACTGAACCGGACGGATGATCACGGTCGCCGTACGTTGATTCACACAGAAGAAAATCTGCGCGTGTGGGGGGCTCGGGGTCTTTCAGAATGGGCTCGCCGTAGCGACCGATGTCTCCCGAAAAAACAATCAGCGTCTGCTTGCCATTTTCGGTGACGGTGAGTTCGAGCCAGGACGAGCCGAGGATGTGACCAGCGTCGTGCCCCCGCACCGTAAATTGAGGGCTGATCGTGAAGGAATCCGCGCGGGGGATGATCTTGAATTGACGCAGCGCTTGCTGGGCATCGCCGACAGTGTAGAGGGGCAAAGGAGGCTTGTGGCTCGCGTAGCCCTTTTTCGCGGCGTACAGGGCATCTTCTTCCTGAAGGTGAGCAGAATCCGGAAGTAACAGGCCGCAGAGTTCGGTGGTGGCTGCATTGGCGTAAATCGGGCCGCGGTAACCGAAATGTACCAGCCGGGGAAGATAACCTGTGTGGTCAATGTGAGCGTGCGTGAGGACCACCCAATCGATGCTCTCGGGATCAATCAGGAGCCGATCCCAGTTGCGTTGTTTCAGTTGCCGGGAGCCTTCAAACAGCCCGCAATCGACGAGGAGTCGCTTTCCTTCCGCTTCCACTAAATATTTCGAGCCGGTTACCGTGCCTGCTGCCCCCAGAAAAGTGATTTTTGGCATTGGGCAAGTATTCTAAGATGCTTCGCGCCACGACCGCGTCATTTTTTGGGCCTTTGCTCCCAAGATTTGGGGGCGGAGATTGAAAACCTATGGGGCGCCTTGCACACGCTAATCACTCTTGACACCCGGAGGGTAGTCCGGCCATCCTAGTTGGCTTTCCATTCGGCTTTTATGTGGGCCGCAAAGGAATATTGGGTGCGAGTTCGAGTTTGCTTTCACGACAAATGTTTTGACGGAGCTTCGTCCGCCGCAATTTTTTCGCGCTTTTATCGCGAACGCATCGAGCCTCAGGCGGAGTTTCTTTATACGGGCATGACGCACAAGGCGTCTCAGCCATTCGAAGACGGGATGTTCGACGGCGACGAGAACGCAATTGTGGACTTCAAGTATTCGAGCTCGCCGCTGCTTACCTGGTGGTTCGATCACCACCAAAGCGCATTTCTTACGCCGGCAGACGCCGAACATTTTCGCAACGATCACTCGGCCAAGAAATTTTACGATCCGACTTACAAATCCTGCACCAAGTTCCTGGCGACAATCGCATCGGAAAAATTTGGATTCGACAGCAGCCCTATCGCGGAGCTGATCAAGTGGGGCGACATCATCGACGGAGCGCAATTCGCGTCGTCTGAAGAAGCGGTAAGTCTTTCGGAGCCTGCGATGCAAATCGCGCTGGTGATCGAAGCGGCTCCCGAGCCGAATCTCGTGCCGCAGATCATCCCTGAACTTGCATACATCCCGCTTCGCGAAGTGCTTGAGCTGCCGATCATAAAAAAACATCTTGGCCCGCTGCTGGAACGGCACCGGCGCTCGGTGGATTTGCTGCGCGAACGCGCCGACTGCCGCGGAGGAGTGGTTTATTTCGATGTGAGCGACCTTGACCTCGAGGGCTATAACAAATTTATTCCCTATTACCTTTATCCTGACGCTCTGTATACAGTGGGCGTGAGCGCTTCGGCGGTGCGCGCGAAAGTGTCGGTAGGAACGAACCCATGGAAAGAAGCGGCGGCGGAAGTGAATCTCGCGTCGCTGTGTGAGAAATATGGCGGCGGAGGACATGCGCGAGTTGCCGCAATATCGCTGGGACCTGGCGACCTGGTTCGAGCGCGCAAAGTCGCCAAGGAAATCGCTTCCACGCTTCGCCGATAAAAGATATAGGCTCGGCGCTTTCTGGCGCGGGTCTGCGCTCATGCTACAATAAGATTTTTGCGGGCCGCTAGCTCAATGGTAGAGCAGCTGACTCTTAATCAGCGGGTTCGGGGTTCGAGTCCCCGGCGACCCACCAACATTTTAGTTAGAAGTAATAAGTCTTTCCTCGCTAGGCGCCACAAAAGGAGAATCCGTCGACAATTTCCTAGGAGACGAGAGCGTTCGTTTCGTCGACCTGCCAGAATCTGGCACGGGAACAATGCTATTGTGTGGTGCTTTTCTGGCGTTCTGTGCGAGGAAGGTCCATGCCTGAAAAATCTGCCACTATCGAGTTCTACGACACTCAAGCGAAACGGAAGCTCAGAGACTTCGTCTATTACAACAAAAGACTCGAACAAGGCTGGCAAACCATCGCCGAATGGGCTGGTTCGGCTTCCCGAATATTAGAAGTGGGCTGCGGAGTCGGCTCAATCTGCTGGAGGATGGGACGGCGGTTCCCAAAAGCGGAAGTCGTTGGAATCGATTACAGCCCCGGAAATTTGGACATTGCAAACCGCGTTTTTGAACGTCGGAACGTGAAGTTCGTTTTGACCTCGGGGACCGAATATTTCTCACTTGGTCGGTTCGATCTGATTGCTGTGATGGACGTATACGAGCACGTTGAACGAACGGAGCGTGCAGTGTTTCATGAGAATCTTCGTAATTCGCTGCGCGACGAAGGAAGAGTAATTCTGACGGTCCCCACTCCGAGGCACCTTGCATGGCTAAGAGAGCACGACGCGAAGGAAATCCAGCCAATCGATGAGGACATAACCCCAGAAGTGCTGTCCGCGCTAGCGAACGATCTGGGGCGAGACTTGCTCATGTATCGAGAAGTGAATATTTGGCGACGCGGAGATTACGCCCATGCGGTTATCGGGCTGTCGCAGTTCCCCGAGTCAGTGCCCCATGCCTCAAAGTTTCCCGGCCTTGCCTTTATGGATCGAAGAATGCGCAGAAAACTCGTTAGGAATGCTGGGTTCGACATTTGAAGGCTTGCACGCAGTAATCCGCAATTTATGAGGTCCGAGCGGAAACCATGTGAAGACTATGAGCACCGCCGAATTGCGAGGTTCGATCGCATCGCGCCAAGCCGCAATGAAGTTCATCGTCTGCCTTGGCCTCGTAAGTCTGTTCGCCGATGCCACCTATGAAGGCGCTCGCAGTATCGTTGGGCCCTACCTGAAGGATCTCGGCGCGAACACATTCCAGGTGGGAATCATCATTGGCTTTGGCGAAATGTGCGCGGCGAGCCTGCGTTATTTCTCCGGCAAGCTAGCGGATCGCACGCGCGCTTACTGGCCTCTGACAATTAGCGGTTATCTCCTGAATATCGTCGTCGTGCCCGGTCTCGCTTTCACTGGCAATTGGAAATTGGCCGCGCTGCTGGTAATCGCCGAACGTGCCGGCAAAGCGCTGCGAGGCCCCTCGCGTGACGTCTTGCTCTCCGAAGCCACAAGCGAAGTTGGCCACGGATGGGGCTTCGGTATTCACGGCGCAATGGATCAAACAGGCGCCGTCTTGGGGCCGTTGTGGGTCGCTTGGGCCGTGCTACGCGCCCACAACCGCTTTCAGCCCGCCTTTCTGCCGCTGGTGATTCCCGCGACGGCCGCAGTTATAACCTTGCTGGTGGCCAAGTCAGTCCACCCGGGAAAGGGTAAACCTCCGAAAGCCGCTGCGGACCAAGTGCTGCCTAAAGTTTTTCGTCTCTATGTTGTTGCCGCCGGTCTGTTGGCTCTCGGATATATCGACTTCCCATTCTTCGCGATTCATTGGGTGAGCCACTCGCTCACCACAAATTCAATGATTCCAGTGTTGTACGCCGCGGCAATGGGCGGAGAGGGTCTAGCGGGATTGCTTATTGGCAGACTCTATGACCGTTACGGAATCGGAATTCTAAGCTGGTGCACCTTGATTTCGCTCTTATCGCTTCCGCTTGGCTTTCTGGGGGGATTGCGAGCCGCCCTTGTTGCGGTCGCCTGCTGGGCAGTCGGTAAAGGTGGGCAAGACGCATGCTTGCGTTCCGGGATAGCGTCGGTGATTTCTATGAACAAGCGCGGCAACGCTTTTGGCGTGTTTAATGCCGTGTGGGGCGTTCTGTGGTTTGCAGGTAGCGCCGCCGTGGGATTTTTGTATCTTCACAGCATTGTGGCGGTTGTGGTTTTCGGCATGGTGACGCAATTGTGCGGAGCAGTTCTATTTTTTATCCTGCGCAAGTCACTTGCCGCCGCGAGTTGACGCGTGGAACCCAGGTAACAAAATTACGTTTTGATTACCTCGATCGGTAGTCGATCCGGCGTGCACGGAAAAGCGGCGAGTCAGCGATACTTCAAATCCTTGAAGTCATCGCGCACTTTATCGACCCGCTTGCGATACGCGGAAGCATCGCCGTATGGGAGGAAATGCGAATATCGGTCGTGGGCATTCCGGATTCGACGTGCATGCCTGATCGGGCACCAGTGCTGCTCGGTTCGGCCCGCAATTTCCACGACGTACGCCAGCAATCCGTTCGCGTACGAGCAGTAAATGCAATTCAGACCCTCGAGCACGTTCAAATAGCGCAATTTGTTGCGGTCAATCGCCATGTAATCGCTGCGCCGCGCTTTTGGTATGCCGTACACCGGAAAGCATACGGCCTGGTACGTGGAAACGAAGAGGTCGAGCAACGCAAAGGGAACGATACACGCGTAGATAAACGGCGCCGTAAGGATCGCCAAGAATCGCGAATGCAAAACATAGTGGGCGAGAGAAATCTTTAACTTGCTGTGCTCTCGCTTGATTTCCTCCGAGAACCACACTTTGCCTTTCCGGAATTCGTAGAATCGAGATTTGACCTCGTCTTCCAGTTTCTCCAATTCGGAAAGCTGCACGAGTGGCTCAGTCTTCTTCGAAGAATCGTCTGCCATCTTGGCCTCGCAGGGTGCCGGTCAGGTTGACTACCAATCTCAAACGCTCTCGCCTTGTTATTTTTATAATCCGCACTACCTTGACAACATAAAGTCCGCTAAGACTCCGAAGTCCTTCGTTGGCAGGCGGCTCGCCACTTTACTTCCATTGACATACGCTCGCTAGCCACGCTTCTTATCAAGATGGTACAGTAACCGAGTTTGACCGGGCATGTTTGTATTCGAATGGTCGTTGTCGAGGGGATACGGTAAGCACGTTTGCTTTCATAGGAGGTTCCAGAAGATGCGAAACAAACTTGCGACAGCAATTTGCATGATGGCGATGGCCATCGGAGGAGCGGCGGCTCCGGTTTCCGCGCACCACGCGTTTGCGGCGGAGTTCGACGCGAAGAAGCCCGTGAATTTCAAGGGGACGGTGACGAAGATGGAGTGGGTGAATCCCCACGCCTGGGTGCACGTGGATGTGAAGCAACCCGACGGTACGGTGGAGAACTGGGCGATTGAAGCGGGCACGCCGAACGTGCTATACCGCCGCGGATTCACAAAGGAATCTCTGCTGCCGGGCACGGTGGTCGTGGTCGATGGCTATCAGGCAAAAGACGGATCGCACCGAGCCAACGGCCGGAGCCTGACGCTTGCGAATGGGCAGGTATTGTTCCTTGGCTCCTCCGGCACGGGCGCTCCTTACGAAAATCAACAGAAGTAAGCGATTGAAGCAGGCTGCCGTCAGTTTATTTTTATTGGCACGCGCAGGAGGTCTCGAAAATGCGAACTCGTACCAAGTTGTCTCTAGCTGCGCTAGGAGCCTCCGCGCTCGTTGGCGTTGGAGTGGCCACGAGGGCGACTGGTCAGACGGGAATTGCTCAAACGCAGTCGGGTGGTTCCGCGAAGGCGCCCGCGCTGAAGACTCCGTGGGGCACACCCGACCTTCAAGGCGCATGGAGTAGCGTGGCCGTGGTGCCATTCGAGCGGCCGAAAGAATTTGGCAACCGCGAATTCAAGACGGACGCCGAATATAAGAAGGCGCTCGGGGATTTGCTCGAGCGTGACAAGAGAATCGGGCGGGACAGCCGAGAGAGCAACGGGAAAGATATCCGCGGCACCGAGAAGGATGTGGCGCGCGCTTACAACGAGCACTGGTTCGGCGACAAACCCACTGAAGTGAGCCGCCGCACGTCGATGATCATTGATCCACCCGATGGGAGGATGCCGGCCTTTACGCCGGAGGCGAAGGAAAGAATCAGCGAGAAACAGGGATACCTCGATTCGCTGCTGCAGGGCACGCCGAGCGGAAAGCCTGGGCCGATCTCGTCGCGTCGAAGCGAGCCATCGCCGGATTACAACCTTGATCGGATGAATCGCGCCGATGGCCCGGAGGATCGCAGCTACCGAGAGCGTTGTCTGCTGGAGCCGGTGCCGGTGATTCTCCCTCCGGGACAACTAACGGCGGATGGAAGACCCTACGGGAATTTTGGCGGGGTGATGCGGATCGTCGAGAGTCCTGATTCGGTGGATGTCTATTACGACTATGGCCAGGGCACGGGTTTCAACCGCCCAATTCCTATCTCAAACGGACCGCACCTGCCGAAGGAGATCCGGCAATACTGGGGCGATCCGATCGCACGCTGGGAAGGCGACACGCTGGTGGTGGACATCACGAATTTCAGCAAAGAGACCAACTTTCGCGGTTCCCGCGAGAATCTGCATCTGATCGAGCGCTACAAGCGGTTGGACGCGAAGACGCTGCAAGTTACGATTACGGCGGAGGATTCGACAACCTGGGTGAAGCCGTTCACCTTCGTCGAAGAACTGCAAAAGAATGCGGACAAGCCGAATATGGTTTACGAAGGCGGCTGCCACGAAGGCAACTACGGCTTGCTCGGCATGCTCGCGAACACCCGCGCGGCGGAAAAAGCATTTTCCGAGGGCAAAGGGCCCGATCCGGCGCTCGAGGACAACGCAAACGGCGATGGCGGCGACAACTAGATCGGCCCACGCCCGGCGGATGAAGGCGGCGAACTAGAAAACGTCGCGAGGCAACTCCAGTTCGGTCGAAAGTATTTTTACTGCGCAGATTTCAAAAGCGAAGAAAGAAAAAGGGCGAATCCATGGGGATTCGCCCCTTTTTTGTAGTCGTTACTTAACAACTCTACTTAGCAGCTCTCACGTAACAGGCGGCTCGGCTAGCGTTTTTCACGCACTACCCGGAAGCCGATGTCATTAAACATATAGTTTTCGGGAAACTTGCTGCGAACCGAAACCCGGAACAGAAACGGATAATACTGCCCCGCGTTCGCACGATAGGACGAACCGCGCACTACCCGCAGCTCGCCGCTCGAAGGTCCCTTGGGATCCGTTGCAGTGTCGTCCGGGTACGGGCTGTACCAATCCTGCACCCATTCCTGAACATTTCCACGCATATCGTAGATACCCCATGCATTCGGGCTTTGGGCCGCCACTGCGTGTGGTTCGAGAGCCCGGCGGGCCCTCTCTCCTGCACCACTCGGGTCGAATAATCCCGCATACTGCGCTGCCGTGCCAGCGCGCACGACATATTCCCACTCAGCTTCTGTCGGCAGACGGTAAACGTATCCATCGTTGCGAGCATTGAGTTTCGTTACGAATGCCTGAGCATCCTCAAAGCTGATTTGTTCCGCAGGAAAATTGACGTCGCCTTTGTGAGCGCTGGGATTTGAACCCATCACGGTTTGCCACAGCTTTTGCGTTACTTCCGTCCTTCCCATTTCGAAGGGTTTCGTGATTTGTACCAGGTGTCGAGGTTTTTCATCCTTGTCGCATTGGTTCGGTTTGGCATCCTCCGAACACCCCATCACAAACTCGCCAGTAGGAATGACTGAAAATTCCATCCCCAGGTCGTTGGAGTGAAAAACCATCGGACCCGTCACCACAGGCGGGTGGGCCACAAGGATTCGCGGTTGAGCTTCCGCGGCGGGGCTGCTTGCCGCCTTCGCACTTTCCGCCAACGCTTCTCTTTCCTTCATTCTCGCCGCAGACAAGCTAAATTGGATGCCGACGTTCCCTTCGTGGCACGCGTACTCGACCAGTTGTTCCTGATTCGTGAGCCGCCACATTACATACTCCACGCTCCACGGCTTGGTCCAAGTGCCGGGATCCTCGACCGTGAAGCCGTACATCAGGTGGGTATCATCCAATCGCTTCCAGCGCTCTATGATGTGTAGCTTGTCTGTGGTGCCATAGGCGCTGAAGTTTCCTATGCCCCAGGGCGTGAAGTTCGTCGATTCGACGACAAGCACATCCCCTTCCCAGTGGCCGCGAGAAACTCCCTTATTGAGGTGAACGCTGTCTGCTGGACGCGAGCGGCCATCCAGATAAACCATTTGCGCCGCATGCAAAGCTTCCTGACGGACCACCACCGTGTCTGGACCTTGAACGATCTGCATGGTGGTTTCCTGACTTCCGGGACCATTCCCAAGAATGGGCGGCCCGGCCCTAACAGCCGTGAGGCACCGGCTCGTAGTAGGCCGGTCTTCCGGACCAACCGCAGGACGATTGAGTTTAACACTTGTTAAATACGCTCGACTTTTGGCCTCATCCGTTAGCGCGGGGATGCGCCCATCGGATGGATCAACGACCTGGGAAGTGTGCAGCGTCGTCATCGGCACTTTGTACCAATAGCCGTCTCTCCAGAAAGAGTTGTAGGCGTCCGTTGATTTTTCACCGGGCGGAGTGATCGTGGGTTCTACACGAAGATCGATCTCTTTCTTCTGCGCAACGTCTTCGGCCTCTTCCGCCTCTGCGGCACTGATCTCCGTATCCTTTTGGCCGTTCGGCCGCTGCATCGGTGTTAGGATGCTGAAACTCCAGATGCCCTGCAGGTCCGGTTTGCCCTCAGGTGTCCGTGGCACTTTCCCAGTTGGGACCTTCGCAAAGCTCGACTTCCAGTCGTAAGGGTGGTCTGGCGACGGATCTGAGACAGCAGGCTTGGTGTTCTTGGCGGCTGGCCGAGATGTTTGCGCGTGAACTCCAAAGGAAATTAGTCCACAAAGGCCGAATGCTGTTGTGGAGGCGAGGATAAAAGCGAAATTTTTCCGACCCATGAATGCCCCTCCCGTTGTTTTTGCAAATTGCGGCGCAGGATACCTACGCGCTTCATATACCCGTAAAGACAATAGTGTCAAGGACTCTCCCATATTGACGGAGCCCAGCAATTCGCGGTTTCAACTGTTATTCAGAAAGACCCGAATGTGTTTTTCAGCCGCTTGGGAAGCCGACCTTCAAATTACGGCCCGTCCTTCGGGTCGGCGTTTACAAAACACTTATGAAAATCTAATGGTGTCGATATATTAAATGAATTTGACGATATCCGGCAGGCCTTGTAATTTCATGGTTCGTAAATCCACTGAAAAGGCCGAGGGCTGTGGATGATACCTGTCCATTGACCCGCCAAATCCTATGAAAAAATATAAACTTGAATACATCTGGCTAGACGGCAAGAAACCGATACCCGAATTGCGCGGCAAGACCCAAATCAAGGCGTTCGAAAAACCGCCTACATTGGCGGACCTGCCGAATTGGGGTTTTGATGGCAGCTCGACGATGCAGGCCGAGGGCAAAAGCTCCGATTGCGTGCTGAAACCCGTGGCTCTCTACCCGGATGCCGCCCGCAAGGACGGGTATATCGTTCTTAGCGAAGTGCTGCACGCCGATCTCACTCCGCATCCGACAAATATGCGCGCTACCATCGAGAACGACCCAGATTTATGGGTTGGTTTTGAGCAGGAATATTTCCTTTACCAGGATGGGGTTCCTCTAGGCTTCCCGAAAGAGGGCCATCCGAGCACTCCGCAAGGACCCTATTACTGCGGCGTCGGCTACAAGTACATGGGCGACCTGGCACGCACGATCGTGGATGAACATCTGGATCTGTGCCTCGACGCCGGCATCAACCATGAGGGCATCAACGCGGAAGTGGCAAAAGGACAGTGGGAATTCCAGATTTTCGCCAAAGGCTCCGCAAAAGCGGCCGATGACCTCTGGACTGCCCGCTACCTGATGATGCGCTTGTGCGAGAAGTACAAAGTGGACTTCATGATGCATTGCAAACCGATCAAGGGTGATTGGAACGGATCCGGCATGCACACCAACTTCTCGACGAAATACATCCGCGAAGTGGGCGGCAAGGAGTATTTCGAAGCGCTGATGAAGGCTTTTGAAAAGAACATCCCGGAGCACATTGCCGTCTATGGTCCGGATAACCATCTGCGCCTGACGGGTCTGCACGAGACGCAGGCCATCGATAAGTTCAGCTACGGCCTTTCCGATCGTGGCGCTTCGATCCGCATGCCCATTCACTTCATCAAGAGCGGGTATAAGGGCTACCTGGAAGACCGCCGCCCGAACTCCGAAGCCGATCCGTACCAGATCGTCTCGCAGATTCTGAAGACCATCAACGGCGTACCGAAGCCAAAGATGGTTATGGCGTAGACAGAGCGCACCGGTCTATTTGCAAACGAGAAGCGCGGGCGGATGAATTCCGCCCGCGCTTTAGTTTATTAGCGATTGATCCTCAGACGACCTTCAGGTGATCCTTCCACAACGTCTGGCGGCGCAAGCCGAACAATTCCCTTCCCTGCAGTATCGTGGAACTGGCTTGACCGATAAATTAGTCGGGGTGGCAATGGCAGGCTTTCGACCCCAAAGCTTTTCTTGAGCGAAATGTCAGACAGTCCTAGCCGTATCCAACTGTCTGCCATCAATTTCGAATAACCTTACCGCATTACCCCCCGACGGAGTTCGTCTATCGTCTTTGCATTTTTCGGGGCGACGAACGCAGGTAGTGGTTTAGGAAGACGCGCATCTTCATTCATCGCCATTACGCGCGCAACAAAGCGGAGCAGGGAAAGCCATTTTGTCACTTCGCGAGTATTTTCGCGGGAATCCGGTGACAAACTTAGGTCCCCTGTAGGTTCACTAATCATATGCGCTATCTTGTTGCGGATGGGCTCAAGGCTTTTTTCACGGACCCTGTTGAATTTCCATCCGCGTACTTCTTCGGGAACAATATGGTCCCAATTCTGGTCAGCGATTCCGGACGTTCGGATGACCGGAAAGATTTCTGCAAACCGTTTTCTTTGCTCGATCGCATTTTCTTCTAGCCGCTCAGGGAATTTCCTGGGTAATAGCTCCTTATGGATTGCCGCATCTGCTTTTCTCTTTTCATTGATGCCTTCAACCATTTTGTACCAGCACAAAAATTGGTAGTTTTGACTGTTGCTGTTTATCCCTTCCCGATAGAGAGACAATAGAGATTGAATATACGGGGTATTGTTCTGCTCGATACCCGCAGGCACTGCATCAGGGTAAGGACAGATGTAATTCATTGTAGTATTCTGCGTGGAAACTTGTGTTACATCCAATTGGGCCAATCGAACCGGAACATCAAGTTCAAAAGAGAGCACGCTTAGAAATGGGCTGACTTCGCGAAAGGCGGTATTCTCAGCATCCGGAAAGCCCGCTGCCCGGACTTGCACCAATAATTTTCCCAATCTTCCTTTTGGATTCGCGATTCCCCTTATTTCATATTTGTGCGTTCCGGTTGCATCCGTGTGACTTGAGAAGACAACCATTTGATCTGGGTCAGTACCAGAGCGCTCTTTTTCAGGTTTGGTAAAAACGATGTAGGAGTCTCCGGATATACCAGACTCAAAACTAAGGTTTTGCTTGTCAGTGACGTCACGATCAAGGGTGAATACAACTCGATAGTCATCCTGCAAGACCACAAACTGCGACTTAGGGTCTTCTCCCCTTCTGAGCATTCTTGTCCAACATTGATAAGCTGCTCCGGGCAGCCCCAACTTGTCACGAGGAATACTTGCGCTCGTAGCAGCCTGTTGTGGCTTTTCTGACATTTGGTTTGGCCTCTGAAGTAGCGGCCCATTCTTTCCGTGGCATTTCTTATACTTTTTCTGACTGCCACATGGACAAGGCGCGTTTCGGCCTATCTTTGGCATTCCGATTACTCCGCTACAACCGAAGTACTAATTGTCCGTCAAACATAGGCGAAGACAAAGCGAAAATTTGGCGCTGGTTTTTTGGGGTGACGAAGGCCGAAATGCGTTTTATGGATTTGTGCAACTCTTGGCCGAATCTTTCGACACTGGGGAAGCGGTGACACAGAGGAATAAGAGCAACTTGAGAAGTTGGGGTGGGCGATGGGATTTGAACCCACGACATTCGGAGCCACAGTCCGACGCTCTACCAACTGAGCTACGCCCACCAACGGGGAAAAAGCAATTACGTCAGATGCGCAAGGGCTTTTGATTCTCCGCCTGGAATGATAACACCCAAGCTTGTTGTTGAGTGTAACACGGCGGGGATTGGCGCGGAGCCGTATTGCGCATCGGCGAAAGATTCGGAGCGGCGCGAACAGCTTATTGAATTGCGGCGCGGCAACGTCCTTCCAGGGGCGCCGAGTGTGCCGCACCGGCGCGGGATGCATCGGCTCGGCGTCTGAGGTTGCTGCGAAACAGCCCCGGCGACCTACGGAGTGGCTTTGGCAGTCGGAGGGGCGGGCTTGGCAAATTTAGCGGCGGGGACCGCAACGTTCGGCTGGACTTCGGTGAGCTTGATGGTCGATTGCCCGTCCACCCAGGTCACGGTCCAGCGAAACGGAATCTTCAACCCCGCCACCGGCCGGTAATCGGAGTACTCGATGTGTGTGGGGGTGACGCCGACCGCAGTATTGGTATAGCGCACTTGGCGGACAAGAAGGCCGGAGTCCTTATCGAAATAGAGCTTCACGCGCATTCCGCCGGGCGCTATGCCCTCGACGATCTGGACCATGTGATCGTCGATCGTGATGGAGGGAAATCCGACCCGCCAGTTCGTAAGTTTTTGCTTGATGGAACCGGGAAACGAAAGCTCGGCATCAAGCTTGGCTCCTTCCAGGTCCGCTCCAACGAGCGGCAAAACTGGCACGGGCGTGAGCGTTTCAGGCGCGGCCATCCAGGCGTTCCGTCCATCATAGATTGTGGAGCTATCGCCATTATCCAGATGGACGATCACAGCGCGCTGGTCTGGAGCTTTGGCAAAAACGTCCACGGGCACTTCCTGAAAATCGGTGTCGTATCCACCGTAGGTGCCTTTGGCTGAGAAACTCGCGAGCTTGGAGGATCCGCCGACCGCCTGAACATACTTGTCGAGAATTTCATCGGCGGAGGGAGACGTCTGCGGCGTGGCCAGAACTTCCGCTTCATCGGGATCGTCGGGAGGAGGAGGACCATTCTGCGCGGCAAGGCTCGGAATCACCTTGGGAATCTCGGCGCCACGGTGGCAGGTGTAACAGGTGACAGACCGCGACCCGCCGAAATCGCCCTTATTGATGGCATTCACCATCACTATCATGCGCCGCGCCATCTCCTTAAGGCGCGTATCGGCGGCGTACTTGCTCCAATCGCCGGCGCTCTCTTCACCGTGGCAATCGGTGCAATTGAGCCCAAGGGATGCCGCAAAAAATCCCATGGTCTCCATAAATTCCTTCGCCGGAATCCCGCGCAACACCTGGACGTTCTTGAAGGCATCTTCGGCCATCAGCGGTTTCTGAGCGGTGTTCGGCGACTGCGTGGTGCTCGGCGGGCTGGTTTGTGCGTGCGCTTGTGAAAGGCAGAACGTGAAGAGGGAAAGCATGAGGACGACCGAAACCTTCCTCGCACAATGGGAAACTCGCTGTGTTCCGAACCTCATGCCGCCTCCATATTGCTTTTCCGCGCGACGTGTCTCAGCCAAATGAGCGCTCGCACAGTTTACACTCTATTTCGAAGGCCGCTTAAAGTCCGAGTCCGGGGCGGTGAGGTTGTCATAGCGCTGCTGCTCGACCGGGGAGCAGCCAAACTCCTGGATGTCGGTGTGGGGGTCCTGCAGCTTCATCTGCAATTTATCCATCGTGACCCAGGGCTTTGTATAGATTTTGGGATCATCGATCGTTTCGGAGAGCTCCAGCGTGTCATAGTTCACGCGATGGTAGGTTTCCGTCACTTTCGCTTGATCGCTGATGGGCCTGCCGGTTGAGTCGAGCCAAACGCGGTCTTCTGGCATCGTCCCGACGGTCTGAACCACGAACGTTGAATCATCGGTCCATTTGCCGACAGAATAGCCGTAAAAACGCTGGTCTTGATAGCGGTCGGCTGTTTTCACGCCTCCCTCAACCACTTTGGGAAGCGAGCGGCCATCGGTCCAAATGAGGCGCCACCGGTTGTCGTAGTGGTACAAAATCGCGACTTTGTAAGGGTCTTGAAAGATTTGAGTAAGTCTCAGGTTGTAGTGGTTCGCGCGGGGAAATCCCAGCGGCTCGCAGACCTCTCGCGGATCGTTGTAGTCTCCGGGTGGAACGGCATCGAACCCCTCGAGAGCTTTGTGCGACTTGTAGATTTTCAAGCCGTAAGGAGTGAACGGCAACTGATGCTCGGGCCTGCCGTCATTGGGCATGGCCTGTACACCGACGGCCTGAACGCCATTCAGGGCGAGCCACGTTCCGGAGATGTCGCGACGGGGAGCGGGACGCGGCGGTGCGTTCTTATTTTCTTTTGGGGCCGGGTCAAACCAGCCGCCATCGTTGCCGCTGCTTTGGGCAAGTGCGCTGAAGGCGAACGCTACAATTACAAACGCGAGGCATCCAGATAAGAAGGCCACAACGCCGACGCGCTCATTCCTCATTGGCCTCATTTGCAGTCTCCACCGCCAGGGCTTTGCCGAATTACTTATCACAATTTCCGAAATCTGCCTAAAGGTCCGTGGTGAATGCCCTCACGTTACGGCTCGAATTGCTTAAAGGCCTTAAAGAGAGATCTTGCGCTCCGTCTTGACAACGAATTTGGCGACGGCACACAATGCGCGCGGGTCTTGTCGCGAGTTCCTCTCGGTGAGCGATTCTATTCCGGGTGCGGTGGAGGAACAGTTCTCTGTGGACGAAATCCCGTTCACGTCAATTCTCATCGTGGTCAAATAGTCGTCACATGGTGGAGGAATTAAATGCTGCCGACGGAGCGAATCGCCTATTCGCCGATAGTTGCAAGGCCGCGGCTGAAATTGCCGGGCGGAGCGCGATTGGTGGTGTGGGTGATCGTCAATATCGAGGAATGGAACCCGCGCGAAACGATGCCGCGAACCGTGCTTACGCCGCCTGCCGGTGGCTCACCAATGCCGGATATTCCCAACTGGGCCTGGCATGAATATGGAAATCGCGTGGGTTTCTGGCGCTTTATCGAGGTATTGGACCGGCTCAAAATTCCCGCAGCGCTGGCGATTAACGGCTCCGCAATCGGGGCCTACGAACCGATCGCTCGCGCCGCGCTCGAGCGGAAATGGGAATTTATCGGGCACGGCTTCGGGCAGAAGAATATGCAAAAAGTGCCCGATGAGCGGGAAGACATCGCGAAGACTACGTCCGCGATCCTACAGTTCACAGGGAAGAAGCCGCGCGGATGGCTAGGCCCAGGACTCACCGAGACGTGGGATACGCCGGACATTCTGGCTGAGGAAGGCTACAAGTACGTGTGCGATTGGGTTCTCGACGATCAGCCTGTGATCCTGAAAACCCGCACAGGAACGATCGTGAACGTGCCCTATACGCAGGAGTGCAATGACGTTGCCATGATGCTGATGCAGCACCATAAGGCGCCAGAATACAGAGACCGCGCGATCGATCAATTCGAACAGCTCTATGGGGACGCGCAGGATTCGGCCCGAATCATGGCACTTGTAGTGCATCCATATATTATGGGAGCCCCGCACCGATTGCGGTACTTCAGGGAAGCCCTCGAACATATTCAGTCGCGCTCGGGGGTAGTGTTCTGGACGGGCGAACAGATTGTTGACTGGTACCTTGTCGCTTCCAGCTCTTCTGCCGAAACGCTGGATGGGTAACAACTTCGCCCAAACGCCGATTCTGCCCTAGCGGTGGCCTTGTGCAGGTCGCAGACCTGAGTAATCACCGCCGCCTTGGACCTGGGCGATTGCCACAATAGGTAATCCCCAGCCGATGTTTATATTCTGGTTAGGTGGTTTATTGAGGGGCCATACTTAAGGCAAGTCAATGGCCACTGATTATTTCTCTTGACATATGTTGGCTTCTATTAGATAAGACGCCACAACATCGTCTCTGGTGGAGTGCGGTTCAGACCGAAAACCTAAGCTGGCCAATAAGCCAGAAATGGAGGGTGCGTCACATGATCGTGGGCAAGCATGCCATTCAGGGTGGTCTTTTTTCAATTTTGGCAGCCGGAGCGCTGCTCTTATTAGTTGCGGTCTCGGTAGCAGCTCAGCTTCCCACGGGAACATTTCTGGGAGTGGTGAAAGATACGTCTGGCGCGGTTGTTCCAGGCGCGACGGTGACTATTCACTCCACCGAAACCGATCAGACGCGCACCGCTACAACCGACACCAATGGCACCTTTCGCGTGCCTGCTCTGCCGGTGGGCCACTATGATATACGAGTGGAGCACGGCGGCTTCAAGACGGACGCCCAAACCGGTTTGAACCTGGAAGTGGGCCAGGAAGCGGTGGTCGATTTTACCCTGCAGGTTGGAACCGCTGAGCAAACGGTGCAGGTGACCGGCGAAGCCCAGCAAGTAAATACCACCAACAGCACACTCGGTAGCGTCGTCAGCGAGCAGACAATTCAGGATTTGCCGCTAAATGGCAGGAACTATACAGATTTAACTCTGCTCCAGCCCGGCATCACTCAGCACAAGAGTTTGAGCAACGCGGGCGGCAATCAACCGGGTACGGTATTCAGCAGCAATGGGGCGCCAATCCAGTCGAACAGCTTTTACCTGGACGGCGCATCTTTGATAAGCACTTACAACGTAAGTTCGTCGTCAGGTTCGGGAAACGCGCTGGGCGTGGATGGTATCCGTGAATATAAAGTCGTAACGAACATCACCAGCGCTGAATACGGCATGACTATGGGAAGCCAGACGATTCTCGTCAGCAAGAGTGGGACGAATAGCTTCCATGGTGACGGCTTTGATTTCCTTAGAAACTCGGTCCTGGATGCGGCGAACTTTTTCGATAAGCCCACGGTTGGAAACGGCGAAGAGCGTACGCCTCCTTTCAAGCGTAATAATTTTGGAGGAGCTTTGGGTGGGCCCATAAAGAAGGATCGAACGTTCTTCTTCGTGGCCTATGAAGGGCTTCGCGAAAATATCGGGCAGACAAACGTCACCACGACAGTGCAATTTCCTCTTGCCGGTACCAACTTTAAAGACTGCTTCACTCCCAGAACCAACAATCCCTGCGCGACGGGCGGCACCGTAAATCCGGTTGCGTATCAGATACTGCAGCTTATTCCGAAGCCCAACTTAGTCGGAGGGTCGGCCAGCAGTCCTATTCCTGAATTCACGTATCCCATTCAAGAACCTATTAACGAAAATTGGGGCCAGGGGCGAATTGACCATACATTTTCCGGGGCCGATACGCTCTTTGCACGGTACACCTTTGACGACTCCTTCTTTTCATATGGGCTGGAGTTCCCGCCCTTCACCCAAACTCAGGCGACCCGATCCCAGTTCGCAACTATTGCGGAAAACCATGTTTTCTCGCCCACTTTGCTGAATACGGCTCGATTCTCTTTCAGCCGGACTTCGACGACGACTGGTGGACCTACTGTTTTCCCCGGTTATCCCCAAGTGGTCCCTAACCAACAGCTTCCCGGGTTTGCGACTTTCCAGATATCGAACTTCACGGCGTCAACGGCAACCGGCGCCGGAGCTGGATTGGGACCTACTGCGACCCTTCCCAATTTTCCCCGGCAAAATATCTGGGGGTATAGCGACGACTTATTCTGGGAGAAGGGCAAACACGCCCTTAAGTTTGGAACTCTGATTAACCATTATCAAATCGACTATCTGGATTTCACGGATAACAGAGGAACCTTCAACGCATCCAGCATCGGCAGTTTCCTGGCAGGCAATCTCACTGGTGGGACCGTCATTTACTATAGCCAGCCCAGGCGGCATTTCCGAAACGACACCTTCGGGGTCTATGTTCAGGATGATTACAAAATCCTGCCGAGACTCACCCTCAATTTGGGGTTGCGCTATGAATTTGCGACGGAAATCAAGGACCCCAGAGCGGCTAATCTGAACGAGCACGTAGACTTGTCCGTCAACTACCCCAATTTCCCAATTGGGGAGAACTACCAGCCACCGTACTATCATAACTTCAGCCCTCGTGTGGGCTTCGCGTGGGACGTGTTCGGCAACGGCAAGACGAGCCTGCGGGGAGGCGCCGCTCTGCTGTATGACGTGGAGACACTCGGGTCACTGCTGCAAGGCATCATCCAGCAAGCGCCATTAGCGACTAGCTTCGCTCTGGCCGCTACGACTCTCCCTTCAGCTGTCGGCGGTACGATTACGCTGAACCCAACCAACCCGACTCCTGCCAACGTGGGAAATACGGGAGGAGGTATCGCGTACAACATCAAGGCGCCGAGGATGTACACTTGGAATCTCACGGTGGGTCAACAATTGGGTTGGAATACAGCACTGGAAATATCTTACGTGGGATCCCGCGGTATCCACTTGGTCATGCCTGCGGACGGCAACCCAGTGCAGTTCACAATCCAGAACGGCCAGCCCTTCTGGCCGGCCTTTAGCGCCACATCCACACCGCAGCGCCTCGTCAACAGCACTTGGAGCACGGCCCCGTATGCGAATGGCGGCAATTCGTATTACCATTCGCTCGAGGTTAGCGTCACAAAACGCGTTAGCCATGGCCTGCAATTCCAAAGCGAATATACCTATGCAAAGCTGATCGATGACGCGGACGGAAATGCGCCGTCTCAGTCCGGATCGACCGCCAATCAGCCAATCAGCGTCCTCGACCTGAGGCTCGATCGCGCCTTGGCGTCCTTCGACATTAGAAATAACTATCGCTTCAACACGATCTACAACTTGCCCACTGTCAGTTCTTCGAACAGTTTCGTCAAAGGAGTTCTCAATGGCTGGTGGACCGCTCTGATTCTTTCGGCGGAGAACGGATACCCCTTTACTCCTTCGGTCTCCACGCAGCGCTCGCGTGCGGAGGCGGGTGTCAGCGAAGCCAACTTTGACCGACCGGACTGGGCGCCCGGTCGCAATCCCTACAACGCCACGCACGGCGTGAGTTCCGGTTGTGCGCTGACAAGCGGTTCAATAGCCGCAGGTACGCCCCTAGGAGGACCCACGCTTTTCTTCGATCCTTGTGCGTTTCTGTTACAGCCGGTCGGATATGAAGGCAATGTGGGCAGAAATAGCGTGATTGGCCCAGGTCTCCTCGACATGGATTATTCACTGGTGAAGGACACCTCCGTGAAGTGGCTCGGTGAAGCAGGCAAAGTGGAGTTCCGCGCGGAATTCTTCAATATCCTGAATCACCCCAACTTTGCTCAACCTGTCCGGAGCCTATTCGCGGGCACTATTACGGACGGAGTGAACTGCCCGATCACTGGCTGCCCGGCCGGTTCATTGCCAGCGGCGGAGAACCCGGCTAGTACCGCCGGGATCATTCAGTCTACCGCCACGGGAACCACCGCGACGCAAGCAAGTGGTAACTCACGGCAGATTCAATTCGGCTTGAAGATCGTTTGGTGAGTTTGATTTAAACATACCTCCGGCGGCGAAACACTCAAGTTTCGCCGCCGGAGGTTTTTGTTTTCAGCCAATATTTTCGATCGCGGTTTTCGATTAACGTGAGGCTTTTGCCGCGGCCACCGCTTGCTCCCCCATCTGCTTCATGAATTGCCTCATCGCAGCGACATGGCCTGGAGTGCGGCTCTCGCTCCACGATTCGTAACGGTGTGCTGCCTTCTCAAGATGCGCGAGCCACAGTTTGTTTACGAACATTTCGCGGGCCTGAGGAACAATGGGCTTCACCCGCTCCCAGACGCCGAAAAATTCCCCGGTCGTTTCGAAGAAAAGGTCCTCGTGAAGCAGCCCGTAATTGAGGAGCGCGCAGGCTTGCTCCCAATACGTGATTACCATCATGGATAGAGCCCCTCCCTCGGTGCCGGGAGCGGCAACGCGCATAACGTCTTCCCATTTTTCGACGAAGTAGTTTTTGAAAAACCACTCGCGACCTTGCCGAAGTTTCGCCTCACGGCGCATTTCGTAAAGCTCCAGGTGAAGCTTAGCCTGTTCGTGCGTCGGTTTCGTTTCCATCTCTTTCTCCCTTTTATTTTTAGTTTTTATTTTTTGCTTCTGAATACGACTATCCGGGTTGCGAATGCATTAAGCAAGCCGATGATGGCGCCACAAGCACGCAATTTCTGAATTGAGCCTAAGCGGACGACATCAGAAAATGCCTTCTACCCTTTCTGGTTTTCGAGCTGTTTGCCCAGCTCACGAGCGCGCTCTACCGCTGGACCCCACGCAAAATCCTCCAGCTCAAAAATTTGGCGAATTTCTACTTCGGCGCCGCCATCGAACGGCGCCTTTTTGAGCCACTCGACCGCCTCTTGCAGCGATTTTACTTTCCACAGCCAAAACCCGGCGATGAGTTCCTTGGTTTCCGCGAACGGTCCGTCCGTTACGATGCGTTCTGCGCCGCTGAATTTAACTCGCTTGCCCTTTGCGCTCGATTGCAGCCCATCGGCGGCGAGCATGACTCCAGCCCTCACAAGCTCTTCGTTGTACTTCCCCATCTTGTCCAGTATCTCC
>Ga0206868_10084_pt1 | contig 28894 bp, 22 predicted proteins | sample Alteio_BWOrgCont_38_FD_152901 | JGI IMG/M metagenome (GOLD analysis project Ga0206868, IMG submission 152901) | Enriched cells from forest soil in Barre Woods Harvard Forest LTER site, Petersham, Massachusetts, United States -... | ecosystem: Environmental > Terrestrial > Soil > Temperate forest >... | reverse complement strand
CGCCAGCTTCTTGCTTAGGGCCGGAGGAATCGAGAAGTATGCGTACGACGACAGGTATCCGCCCGACTTGATCGCCAACTCGCCGTCGATGTACACCTCCACGTCGTCGTCGTGGTGCAGGCGGACGTAGAACTTCGTTCCCTGCTCTTGCTCGGGAATGTCGATGGTCTTTCGAAGCCAGATGTCGTCGGTCTTCCACTCGGTTCCGATCACGGCGCCAGGCGTGCCGGCGGTTCCGAAGCCGCCCGCTCCCAACTGCCACGTTGAGTTGCCGAAGTCGGGTTTTGTCCAATCCGGACCGGGCTTGGTCGTGGTGTACTGCCACGTCTGCGGCTCCTGCTCGGAGGTGGGGATCACCGGTTCCAGTAGCAGCGGCGGTTCGAAAAGATCGAGGATCGCGCGGTGCAGCCTCTTCTCATCTATCTTTATGACGGCCCGGTCATAGGTCATGAGACCGTTGGCCTCGGTTTCCACGTCGGTGGTTTGCGTGTAAACGGCGGCCGACAGTCCCGGCGAATCGATCAAGAGTCTCAGTCTTTCGAAGAGGGTGACCACCGCGTCGGAAAGCTCTTCGCGTGTCTTATAGGACTGGTAACCCCAGCCCTCCTTTTGCCACATGTGCTCTGGAACATGTAGGCCGAGGCCGCCGAATTCGCCGAGAACCGAGACGCGGTTGTCTTCCGGCTTGGGGCAATCGGGGCCCGGATAGATGTGCCAATCGTGCATGTCCCCGACGCCTCGGTCGGCCCAACCCGTCGTGCTGTCGACTAATCGAGTTGGGTCGTATTCCCGGATCAGGTCGGTGATGCGGGCGGTGTCGAACTGTCCCCAACCCTCGTTAAACGGTATCCAGGTCACGATCGACGGGTGATTGCGGAGCGCGTCGATCATCGCCTTCAGCTCGGTTTCGTATTGAGCTGCCGACTCGGGCGTCCGGTGAATGTCGGGGTCGCGGGGACCGATGAAGGCGTCGCCGCTCGGCATATCCTGCCAAACCAGCATTCCCAGCTTGTCGCACCAGTAGTACCAGCGGTCCGGCTCGACCTTGACGTGCTTTCGGATCATGTTAAAGCCGAGCCGCTTGGTGACCTCGATGTCGTACTTGAGGGCCTCGTCGGTCGGCGCGGTGTAGAGTCCGTCCGGCCAGAAGCCTTGATCGAGGGGCCCGACCATGAACAAAGGAGCGTCGTTGAAGTAGATTCGAGCCAGTCCGCTGCGGTCGGTCCCGATGCCGACCTGCCGGAAGGCGCAGTAACTGTCGACCGAATCCAGTACGTTGCCGTTCGCGTCCTTGATGGCGAGCTTCAAGTCGTAAAGGAAGGGCGATTCCGGCGACCACCGCTTTAGGAACGGGATTTTGACGGTCACGTCCGAGGTATCGGACATCGGCTCCTCGGCAACGACTTCGCCTCGATCCAGGATCTGGACGGAGTACTTCAAGTCTGGAGCAGCCCGGTGGACTCGAAACCCGACGTGCAGTTGCTCGTGAGTCATTTCGGTAGTCAGCACGACTTTGTCGATCGCCGTCCTGGGCGTCGGCTCAAGCCAAACCGTCTGCCAGATGCCGCTGGTCGAGGTGTAGAAGATCCCGCCCGGCTTCCGCACCTGCTTGCCCCGGGGCTGCGTGCCGGCGTCGCTCGGATCGGTGACGCCGATAACGAGTTCCTGGTGATTGCCTCGCTGAAGCAGGTCGGTGATATCGAAGGTAAACGGGTCGTAGCCGCCCTTGTGCGAGCCCGCCATTTTCCCATTGACCCATACCGTCGTTTCGAAATCGGAGGCTCCGAAGTGAAGCAGCAGCCGCTGGCCGATAGGCCGATCGAAGCTTCGCTTGTACCAAAGATGCGCGCCATCCGGAACGTGCAGGGCCAAACCGGAGAGCGCCGACTCGACCGGGAAGGGAACCAGAATCTTCTTGTCGTAATGGACGCGGCCCGGTTCCGTTTGGGTCGAAATGGCGAAATCCCACTGGCCGTTTAGGTTGACCCAGTCCTTCCGCACCATCTGCGGACGCGGATATTCCGGGTGAGGCAAGGTCTGGGACACCGAATCGGTCCAGCGCGTCTTCAAATGAGGCGTAACTTGAGTGTGGTCGGACATGGTCAATAGCAGTAGCGGGAGCGCAAACATGGTAGTTCAAGCGAATCCGCTTGGAAGGCTACCCAACTCGACCGCCCCCCTCTCCTATCGTTCCGGCGATGCGACAGGGGCCGGGGGTGAGGGTTGCAGTGCCGCCTCCGGCGGTTCAGTCACCCTTCGCTGGCAAATCTCTCGCCCAGTTGAATGTTGGCATCACGGCACCAGGGCCAAGGCCCTTCGCTGGCAAATCTCTCGCCCCGTTCGGGCCTGCTTGCAGCGGCCGCCGGTCTTAGCGGTAGCCCGGAACGGGCGAGAGACTCTCCAGCGAAGGGCCTTGGCCCTGGTGCCGTGATGCCAACATTCAACTGGCCCTGAAGGGGCCGCCATCCGGAACCTCGCGGATGCACGGACCCATCGCCCAAACATGGATTGGGACCAATCAACCCCGCTAATCGCGACTCCTTCAGGGCCGACCGGATTTGTCGCCGTGGTACCAGGGTTCCCTCACCGCCTCCGGCGGTTCAGTCACCCTTCGCAGGCAAAATCGCTCGCCCCGTTCGGGGCTGCTCGGAGCAGTCGGGAGATACGAGGCAATCGCAGTCGTTCCTCAGCCGCCGCCTTGAGCTTGCCGAATTTGGGCGATGATGTCGCTTAGGATCTCCCGGAGCTCAGCCGGGAGGGATTCGGGGACGCTCGGAATCTGGCCGGCGGTAAGGCTTCGGAGGGCGGTGGCGAATTCGGGCAGCGGCGGTGGCCAACCCTCGATAGTGGAGAGCGCCTCTTGTTCGTTCGGGCCGATCGGCTTTCCGCCGAACCCGGCCATCGCACAGGCGATCGTCAGGCCTTTGAGGACCTTCAACGTCTCGCTTGGTAATGTAGTGCCGCTTTTGCGGCGCTCGACTTCGGTAAGCATCGCATCTCGCTTCTGCGCCCATTCGCGGGCAGCGGCCTCATCGTTACGCTCCGCCGCGATTTCGCATAGCGTGTCATAGGACTTGTAAGCGTCGGTTAGGCCGAGACGTTCGCGAATCTTCAGCGCCAGCAACGCGCACTCCTCGGCTTCGTCCAAGTTGCCGAGGCGAACGTGGATTCGCGCTAGTTCGTTGCGTGACTGTGCTTCGCCCACCTCGTCTCCAAGGCTCTGGTCAATGTTCAAGCTTTGCTTGACAGAATCGCGGGCCGCCCTGTAACGCTCGATCGCTGTGCTACGGTGTCCATGCTTCGCGGTAGCATCCCCTTCGAGCCGGCAAACAGTGCCGATGTTTAGAGCAGCTGCCCCGAGGCTAAGTTGGTCGTTGAGCCTTTGGGCTAGGTCGTGTGACTTTTCGTACCAAGCGCGAGCTTCTGGCAAGCGACCCTGGTTCCGTTCCACAAGTCCTAGGAGATTATAGGTCCGCATTATCCCCCCGATGTTGCTCGAAGCTTGGAAAAGTCCCAGAGCTTCAGCGTACAGAATGGCAGCGCGTGGCCATTGGCCTTGCTCAAGCGCAACGGTCCCGCGGTGCTGAAGGAATGTGCCCTCTAGTTCTTTGTCCCCAGCTTCCTTTGCCATGGAAAGTGCCATGACATAACGATTATCTGCTTCATCCAGCCTACCGAGTGCCGCAAGGATCTCCGCGCATTGACCATGGCCTGCTGCGGCTGACCGATGGCTACCACGCTTGAGATCGATGGCCAGTGACTGCTCAGCGGCCATTAGCGCCTCGGCGTACTTGCCCGAGCCGCGCAATGCGTTGGCTAGATCGCTCATCGAGGCGGATAAATTATCGAAACGGGCGGGTTTGTGGAAGGTGTGTCCTTCGTCAAGGCAGGACCGCCACGGTTTGGACTCGGCCTCCTCAACCAGGATTTCCCATTTAGAGACAGCCTTTTGCAAGATTTGGACCGACCGGCCGCTTTCTCCGGAGGCATGCAGGATGCGCCCGAGCACAGTAAGAGTGTTGGCCAATTGAAAGGCTGGGTCAAAATCACATTGTTGTTCAAGCCGCTGTACAAGCGTTGCGAGTTGTTTGAGGGCGCCTTTAGGCTCGCCCTGTCTGAAACGAGTCCATGCCTGTTCCCGTTCGTACTGTGCGGCTTCCTCGGTGAACCCTCCCGCTCCGATTGCGTCACGTAGCATGTTTACCCAGGCATCGCGCTCACGTGGGCGACCGGACACTTGCAGGTATGTGCCGAAAACCTCACCCAAAAGGGCTGCAGGGCCTACCTGGCGACCTGCAAGTGCCCAGCGGACGGCTCTTCGACAGTTAGCGTCCTCTAGACTTAAGACATGCATCGCGATCCGAGGCCGGGAGCCCTGCAACGCTTGACTCAGCGCTCGAGCCAACGCATTATACGTGGCGACGAACTGCTCCCTGACTCGGTGTTGGTCTGCGATCGAGTTATCACACGCGGCGGCGAGAGTTGGGTGGAAACGGAGGAAAGGGCGGTCACGAATGAGGATATCATCCTCCGTTCGGATCAGGGCGATGGCTTGAAGTTCTTGGAAAATGGGTGTCCAGTCCTCCGGCTTAAGCTCGCTGACATCGAGGAAAACCTGCTCGAATACGCCGCCCTGGAACAAGCCGAGCCAGGCGAGCGCGGCGCGGCCGGTAGGGCTTAGGTGGCGGCGGGAGAATTCTAGGGATGCACGAAGGGAGGTGTTTCGGAACTCGGATGCGTCTTGGCTGAATTGATCGATGAGTTCGGCGAAGTCGGTTCGGATTGCCTCTGGAGAGAGCTTGCGCAAGTGGGGGCCGACTAGCTCGATCGAGAGCGGGTGGTCGGCGAGATCTTTGAGGAGAGGGTCGAGGTTTTCTCGTGTCAGGCCGCGTTGTTCTAGGCTAACGTCGTCCTGGCGGAGGATGTTGGAGAGGAGCCAGAGGGAGTCGGGGCGGGCTAAGCCGTGGAGCTCGTACTTGTGGGCGCCGGCAAGGCCGGTTTGGCCGGGGCGGCAGGTTACGAGGATGCAGCCTTTGCCGGGGCCGTGCGTCAAATCATGAAAGAGCGATGAGAGAAGGTGGCGCTCCTCGTCGGTGTAGGGGCTGGCGGCGTCTGGCGCGTCGTCTTGGAACTGGGCGAGGGTACTTTCGAAGTTGTCCCAGACCATCAGGACTTCCTTGGTTTGGAAGTGCTCTAGAACGCGCTCACGCTGTTCCGCGTAGGCCGCTCGGTCGAAGCTTGGACCCTCGATGTATCCGCCCAGTACTTGGACGACCCGCTCGGCAGATGCGAACTGCTCGAAGCTGATGAAGCAGGCGCCGTCGCGGAAGAGGCCGCTGCGGGTCCACCAGTTGGCGGCTTCGGTGGCGAGGCTGGTCTTACCCATGCCGCCCATGGCGTGCAGCACGACGCCGCGATGGGTTTGGAAGCGCCGTTCGAGGTCGTAGAGCTCTTTGGCACGGCCATGGAAGCCGAACCGAGGCGGTAGCGGAAAAGCGCCCGTTTCGTCCCGACCGGCAGCCGAGCGGTAGCCTCGCTGCGCACGGGCATCTTCAGCATCTTTACTTCGAATCAAGCGGGCCAGGAGCGCCGCGCCGTCTTCGTCCTTCGCCGGATCGGCGAAATCGATCCAGCGGACCTCGTTGAGGTCCGCCGGCATTTCCAGATCGTCGAACTTGACCGGCAGGAGGTGCGATTCGTTCCCGTTCAGCTCAACGTGCTTGTCGATCTCCCATCGCACCCAGTTCGACTCTATAGATGTGGCTGATGCAATTGGGACCGTAAATCGGCTCTGGCGGATGCCGTCTTCGCATCGCTGTCTGAGGTTTCCCGGTGAGTCGTTCCAAGGAGCAAACCAGACTCGTAGACCGTGCCGATTCGACAGAACCTTGGCAAGCGCCTCGGCACGATGTTCGTCGTGTTGGTTGTAGCTCAGGAACAAGTCGTACCGTTTGAGCGATCCTTTGCCGGCAGCCTTCTCTGGAACCAAAGCGTCGTCGCCGGCGCGTTGGTAGAGGTGGGGCAGGAACCAGTCCTGAAGCTCGGTGGCCTTGCCTTGCGGACCGAACTCAAGGAAGCGGACCGGCATCGTGACGAGCGTCAACCGCGCCTGGGCCACGGCCTGACCAATGGTGTGGCCGAGGACCAGTTCCTCATAGAACCGCTTCATCAGGCGCCTTGCCGCCTCGATATGGACGGCGTGTCCCATCGAGAGCACGCTGTCCACACCGGCGGCTATCAACCTCGGCGCGACGGAGCCCAACAGCGAGTTTCTTGACACGGTACCGCTGCGGCAGGCTTCCAAGACAGCCAATGGGATCTTATGGGTCGCCAGAATCGTTCCCATGCGGTCGGCAACGACTAGATCGGTCCTTGAATCTCCTGATCCGGCATCCGGCTGCTCGAAGCAAAGGGCGCCGACGGCCGAGTGGGGCATGAACGTACCGTGGCCGTCGAAATGGACGATATCGTATGGATCGCCCGCCGTTTCCGCCTGACGGAGCATCGCTTCCATCCTTTCCACCGTCGGCGGGCGGCAGAAATCCAGCCGAACGTTGGCGCCGAGGGGGTCGAGGGCATCGAAGAGCGATCTGGCTGTAAAGCGGGGATCGATAAAGCCGGTGTCTTCCGGGCGGCTGACGATGTAGAGGATTCGAAGGGGAAGCTGAGCCTGCCGAGGTTCGGTTGCTTCCGGGGTCGCCAGTTGGCGGCGGATCGAAACGCGCATGGCCAACGGGCCGGCATCGTCGCGCATCAACTCCCAAGGGATGCGAAGCAGGTCCGGGATGTCGGTGGCAATGGTCAGTTCTTTAGCGTCCGATCCCGCGATGAGTCCAGCGAGAACCTTTTTATTGGCGGCGGTCGAAAAGACGGCGTCGTATAGCTGGCGGCCCCATTTCTCCAGGTCTTTTTCGACGCGCTTGGCGCGGACGACAGCGCCGCCATCGGGGAGGTCCATGTACTCTTCGAGGTACCAGCGCACGTCCTCGAAGTCCGTTTCCTTCAGAAACGACTCGAATCGGACGGCTTCGCCGCCGTCGATGTGCGCCGCGTAGGCGCCATCAAAGGGTTCGAAAGTAACGCGAAGTTCTTTCATGTTAAGGGGACTTACATGGACAACCTACTTTACCAGCGGCCGGCTGCTTGAGCCCAGCCAAAATGGAACCTTGACATGACGTTAGCTCAATGCCTGACTATGGTCGTCGATGCCTTCGGTCTCGACAACCGGGCCGAAAAGTCCGACGTCGATCCTTGGGCGACGTTCGATCTTCTCATGATCTTTTCCGCCATCCGTGAGGAGGATTTTGCCGAGGTCCTGGGGACGGTTTTGGCCGACATTTCGCAGATCGCTGCAGTTGACCCTTCGGGATGCTGGCTTTGCTTGGAGGCGCTCGAAAGGCAGTTCGACTTTGGGGCCCGTTCGCGGGGTCGGACACTGTATGGTGCAGAGAAGATTATCGGAAGAAGGCTGTGTGCACTTATAGGCCAGCTTTCGGACCATCAGATCGTGGCACTGCGGAAGTGGCAAGGCGCGGCGCTTGCGGAGTACGAGACGGGCGGGTTGGACGAATACGCCGACCCCGACCTGTTGGACCAAATGAGAGCGGTGTTAAATTGGCTAGACGACTTCCGTCCGGCTTAGCGGACCGCGTACTCGAGGCCGAAGGCTTTGCGGGCTTCGCGGTCTTCCCACTGCAGGACGGCCAGGGCGTGGGTTCGGGAGACGCCGGGGTAGATGGCGAGGAACTCGTCGACGGTTCGGCCGCAGCAGAGGATGTCCAGTAGGGCGGTTATGGGAACGCTGGTTCCGCGAAAGCGGATCGCCCCCGCTAAGATGTCCGGCGTCGAAGTCAAAACGCCCTCAAGGTCCTTTGGAATCATGTCCCTGGTTCTTTGACGTTCATCTGGGGTGAAATGAAACGAACTATGGTCGTGACGCCCTGTTTCACAGGTTTTGCCGGCGAGGGACGACGGGCTGCCCGCCGGCAAAAACCATCCGGCGGCTACAGGACATTCGAAAGCGCCGAGGTTGTGGGTACGCTGAACCCATGGCTTCGGCGGAATTGATGCGGCTTTGGAAGCTGAACCAGATTGATAGTGGGCTTCTCGACGTTCGGCAGCGGGCGGCTAATCTGGATGTCGGAAAGAAGATCGCGGCCGAGCTGGCGGAGTTGACGCAGCAGGAGGCCGAGGTCGGCGGGCGGGCGAGAAAGCTGTCGGCGGATCTGACCGATCTCGAAATCGCCCAAAAGGGCTTCGAGGACAAGATCAAGAGGATCGACAAGCAGTTGTTCGGCGGCACCATCGTCAACCCGAGGGAAGTCGAGAACCTGGAGAAGGAGATCGCGGCGCTCAAGAGGCAGCGCGATGCCAGCGACGGAAAGATCCTCGAACTGTGGGAGTTACTCCCCCCCGCCAAGGAAGCGGCGGCAAAGATCGAAGTAAAGCTTGCCGAAAAGCAGAAGCAGCTAGCCGACCGGAAGAAGGCGGTGCTCGCCGAGAAGACGGCGCTCGAAGCCGAGTTCGCCAGGCTTACCAAGATGCGCCCCGACGCAACGAAGGGAATCTCGCCCGGATTGATGGCCAAATACGACAGTATCCGGCAACGCGGCGCAGGCGTAGGAATGGCCGAGGTCACAAAAAGGCTTGGCTGCTCGGGTTGTGGAACTGTTTTGGCCGAAAGAGTTGTCGTATCGCTTAAGGAAGATAAGGTGATTACGTGCGAATCCTGTCACAAAATCTTGTATTACTCGGAAGGCGTGGTCTAAAGGGCGTCGGGTTGCTCGGAGTTGCCGCAGTCTGCGGTAGCTGCGCGAAGTTCCCGGCGAACGCCAACGCCGGCTTTACGGCGATTACGGTTTCGTTCAGCGTGGCCGGGCAGATCAATCCGAACTACATCTACGACGTCGCGATCGCCTCGTACGGGAACGCGAGTCCGAACCCGACCAACCCGAACGCGACGCTGGCTCCGGTCCCCGTCATTAATTCGAGCAACCCGAACGGACGGATGGCAGGCTCGCCGACCGAGTTCGTTGAATTCCCCTCGCCGGCCGGCGCACAAAGCGCGAACCCCTTCGCGCTGTATCAGTTCGCAACGTCGGTCCAGGTCCCGAACCCGAACGACCCGACCAATCCGATCAACCTCGGGGTTTATACGCCTTCCTCGGTTGCACAGATTTCGAATTTCACCACGCCCTGGACGGGTGGGGATCCCTCGACGCTCACGTTCACGATCTACACGAACATGATCCCCTCCTCGTTAGGGCAATCCGGCAAGGATCTTGTGACGCTTCAACTGAACATCCTCACGATGACGCGAGTCGCGAACCAAGGCGGTGGCGCGCGGGTGATCGATGGGTTGGGGGACAGCCGAACGGTCAGCGGCCTGAACAACTTCTTGCAGATCAACCTGCTGCAGACTTCCCCATACACCAACGCGGCAGGGTTTGAGCCGACCGGAGATACCTTCGGCGGAACCGACCCCGATGTCGATATCGTCAACTACACGATCAGCATCTCGCCGGCCTAGTGATGCCTCGTGTCTCGATTCTCCTGACCTGCTACAACCACATCGCCTACCTTCCGGCGTGTGTGGAGGGGATCCGGCGGCAGACCTTCCGCGACTTCGAGATCGTGGCGATCGACGATGGGTCGAAAGATGGAACGCGCGAATGGCTTTCCGAGCAGCCCGATATCCGGTGCATTTTCAACGCCGAGAACCTGGGCACGTACGAGACGTTGAATGTCGGCTTGCGGTCGACTTCCGGCGAATTGGTCGCCGTGTTGAACGACGACGACCTTTGGGAGCCGCAGAAGCTGGAGAAGCAGGTGCAGCTTCTCGATGCGAATCCCCGCGTCGGCTTGGTGCATACCGGCGGAACCTTCATCGACGGCGAAGGGCGTCTAATGGAGGGTAACCCGCTCGGGTTCGCGTTTCCGCGCTTCAAGACCGGAGATATCCTGCTGGGCCTGGTTTACGAGAACAAGGTTATCGCGAGCGCCGCGCTCGCGCGGCGGGAGTGCTTCTCCAAGCTTGGCGGGTTCAATCGCGAGTATTTCGGTTCCGGCGACTGGGAGATGTGGTTCCGCATCGCCGAGCAGTACGAAGTCGGCTTCGTCGACGAGCCGCTGACCCGCTATCGGGTTCACGGCGCCAATGCCAGCCATAAATTGGAGCGGATCTGGCGGGACGACGAGAAGCTCCGCGAATGGATCGCCCCGCGCCTGGAGGCGCTTGGCGACCGGTTCGCGTCGTCCGACGTGCGTCAAGCCCGTGCCTTCAACCAGGCCGCCCTCGGCACCGTCAGCACCCTGAACGGCAAACCCGGTCAGGGTCGTCAGTCCTACGCCAAATCCATCGCCTTGAACCCGCTGCGTTGGAAAACATACGCCCGTTTCGCGGCGACATTTTTGCCCGAGAAGGTTTTCCGGAAGCTCCTCTAAGCGCCAACAGCGCTTTCCGGAACCGATTGCGGGATGCGATTGGTTCGACTGGATAATGGGGACGACATGCCGATAGTCACGAAGCTGGGACTGAGGGGGTTGGGACTTTGCGGCGTCGCCCTCGTTTGCGGTAGCTGCGCGAAGTTTCCGTCGGGAGGCGGGTTTGGGAACTTTACTTCGATCACGTTCAGCTTTCGGGTGAGGGGAAGTATTCGGACGCCGACCGACGTCGATCCGACTTACTACATTTATGACGTCGCGATTGCTGCGTCGCCGGATCCGAATCCGCTGCCGAAGTCGGCGCCGATTCCGACGGTGGATTCATCCAACCCGAACGGGCGGATGAATGGATCACCGACCCACTTCGTCGAGTTCAACTCGCAGGATCCGCTTAGCCCGCAGCCGTTTACGCTCTACCGGTTTGCTCTCAATTCGGAGATTAGGGACACCTACGACGCCGGCAACCCGACAAACCTCGCCTTCTACACACGCTCACAGCGGGGCTTCATCACGAACTACACGATCCCGCAAAACGGAGGCGATCCTGCCGTTCTGACGTTTACAATCACCGCGAACCTGCTCGCCGACACCGACGCCGAGGCTCGGCTGCTTCGATCCCTTCAGGTCAATATCCTGACGATGACGCAGCCCTCGAACTTCACGGGTGCAAGGCGGGTGATCGACGGACTGGGAGACAGCAGCACCCTCCAAGGGTTGGTCAACTTCGCGCAGATCGACCTTCTGAAGGCGGGGACTACCAACAACACCATTACCATGTTGGAGCCGGCTGAAGAAGATACCTACGGCGGCACCGAACCGGATGTCGATATCATCGACTACTCGATTACGGTTAGTCCGGTGGCTGGGTAGGCGGGGCAACCGGACCCTCACCCCCCGGCCCCCTCTCCCATCGCCGGAACGATGGGAGAGGGGGAGCGCTACACTCTTAGCGATGGCTTCTCGGCGCATCTATTTGGATCACGCGGCGACGACTCCGGTTTGTGGGGAGGCGCGGGATGCGATGGCGCCTTGGCTTGACGAAGGGTACGGAAACCCGTCGAGCTTGCATGCCGAGGGGCGTCGGGCGAAGGATGCGATCGACTCGGCCAGGGAGATCTTGAGCGGGGCGCTTGGATGCCTCTTCGCGGAGGTTTTGTTTACCTCCGGGGGCACCGAAGCGGCCAATTTGGCCATCGTCGGCGCGGCCCTGAACAACGTGGGTTCGCCGCGAGACCGGATTTTGCTCGGGGCAGCCGAGCACCACTGCGTTCTGAACGTAGCGCCGATTTTGAGGGCGCTAGGCTATCGGGTTGAGCTGCTGCCGGTGGATCGAGAGGCGCGGCTTGACTTGAATGCCTTGGAAAGAAGCTTGGACGAAGACGTCCTGCTGGTGAGCTGCATGCACGCCAACAACGAGCTGGGTTCGATCAATCCGATTCGGCAGATTGCGGATCTCGTCCATCGGAAGGGCGCGCTGCTGCACACCGACGCGGTGCAGACCTTTTTGGCGCCGGGGCTGTCTTGGCGAGTGGCGGACTTGGATGCCGATCTGCTGACGGTGTCGGCGCACAAGCTTTATGGCCCGAAAGGAGCTGGGGCGATATACATACGTGCCGGCGTCAAGTTGAAACCCGTCCAAGTCGGCGGCGGGCAGGAGCGCGAGATGCGAGGCGGCACCGAGAACGTCGCCGCCATCGCCGGCTTTGGGGTTGCCGTTCGAGCGGCAGATCGGCCCGTCGGCGAGAATCTGCGGGACGAGTTCGTCGAGCGGCTTCGTCCGCACGGGGCGGCGCCCTCTTTGGGGTCTTGGGCCGGCGTCTTATCCGGGCACGCACACGTGAGGTTTCCCGGAATCGATGCAGAGACGATGTTGATCGTCCTCGACCGACTCGGCGTCAGCGCAAGCAGCGGGGCGGCCTGCTCAAGCGGGAGCATCGAGCCAAGCCACGTTCTTTTGGCCTGCGGATATTCCCTGAGAGAAGCCAAGGAAGGGTTGCGGTTCAGTTTCGGGCGGTCGACAACGCGGGAGTTGGCGATCGAGGCAGCGGACCGAGTGATTGAAGGCGTGCGGCAGATTAGGTCGGCTGGCGCCTGAGCCCTCGCCCAAACCCGCTCCCGAACCCTCAGCCCCAGCCCCTCCCATCGCCGGAGCGATAGGAGAGGGGAGCTTGAGAATTGCGATATGATGGTGGGTATGAGACTCTTGAGTATGACGGTTTTGATGGGGTTGGTGGTTGTTTCGATGGCTTTGCCGATCGCAGCCTCGGCTACCACGGCTACGGCTAAGACGCTGTTGACGGCGGCTACGACGAAGGCCCGGAAGGAAAGGAAGAACGTCATGGTTATCTTCCATGCCTCCTGGTGCGGGTGGTGCAAGAAGATGGACGCCATGCTCGAGTCGCCGCAGTTCAAGACGATGTTCGAGAAGAGCTACGTGATCACGCACGTCGACGTGTTGGAGAATGAAGGCCCCAACAAGGCATTGGAAAACGATGGCGGCGCAGAGCTCATGAAGACGTTGGGCGCGATGCCGGATTCGGGCATTCCATTCTTCGCCATCCTGTCGCCGGACGGCGTCAAGCTCGGCGACTCCCTTCTGCCGGGCAAGCAGAACATGGGTTTCCCCGCCGAGCCGCAGGAAGTGGTCGCCTTCATGGCGCTCCTGAAGAAGACGGCGCCAAGAATGACCGAAACTGACCGCACGACCGTCGAAACCTTTCTGAAAAATCAGAAGATAAACGCGACGGGGCACTAGGCTTCGCCCGGTCTTGCGGTACTCAGTCTTCGCCTTGTGTCGCGGCGCTGAAACGCACCGCACGGGTCACCCGAAATACCGCAACGCCGGAATACCGTAACACCAGGTTATTTTGAAGGCGGCGGCCCTCCCGGCTTCCAGCCGGGAGGCGGGCCGGGGGTGATCGGCTCGGGCTTGTGGGCAGTCATCTGCAGCACCATCCTCGCCGACTTCTCGTTACCGACGCTCTTAATCATCGTTTGCTGTTGGTCGGGAGTCAGCTTGTCCCAGTCTCCGCCTGAACTCTTCGCCCAGGCGTTGACGTTGTTGCCCATCTTCTCCTGATCGGCGGTCAGTCCGCTATCGTTACCCTGGCACCCGGCGGCGCCTAGCAGCGCCGCCAGGCTCATTAATCGACAGAAGCGCGCGATCTTCATGGCTAAGGAGCGTTTACGAGCCACCGCTTGGCTTGATACAGGTCGCCGGTCGGCACCAGCTTCGCGTGGCCGTCAGTGAAAATCGACACCGGGCCGGGCCCGTACTTATGCCAAGCGCTGTAGGCAACGGGGTCGCTGGTCGTCGTTGCGAAGGCGAACAGGTACACCTCCCAGTCGAAGGAGAGGACGCTGCGGTAATTCCACCAGTCGTAGCAGTAATCGCCTTCGGTGGTCAGCGACCAAGGGCAACCCCACCAGTCGCCAACGATCTGCTTTCGGCCGTCTACCAGCATAACGGTGTCGGCCGGATACGCCACCGATGTCGTCGAGACGTCCGTATATCCTCCGCCGGCATATCCGAAGAAGGAGAAAACGCCCTGTCCGCCGCACACGCCGAAGGGGCAGTTGCCGTACTTATCGACCATCGCGTTCATGATAAACGCCAGCTTATGGGGGATTCGCTCGGCAGTCGGGGGCGGAATCATTGGGTTGGGAATCGTATCCACCGGGCTGTTGAAGAGGTCGGAGTTCTTCAGATATGGCCCTATGATCGCGTCGCTTGTCCAGGTCAAAAGCGGCCATGCGCTCCAGTTAAAGTCGTAGTCGGCCTTGGCGTAGATGTCATCGCTATCGGTCGCGTACATGATCAGGCCGAGGCCGATTTGCTTGGTGTTCGACAGTACGGCTGTTTTCTTGGCGGCTAGCTTTGCCTGCGCAAAAACGGGGAAGAGGATCGCCGCGAGTATGGCGATGATGGCGATGACCACTAAGAGTTCGATAAGGGTGAAGGCGCGGGATTTCAAGATGGACCTCCTCGTTAAGGTCGAACGATTTCAGGGTGAATAGATGATTGAGAGCGAATCTTAGGCCGGAGTTCCTCCGGTCGAAGACCTAATGACCAGGCGGGCCGGGAGGCTCGCCTCTTGGATGGGGCGCGCCGGGTCCTCAATCCTTTGCTCAAGGAACCGGCAAGCGATTTCGCACATCTCGGATAGAGGTTGGGCGATGGTCGTGATGGGAACTTCTAGGTATTCGGTGTCTTCGATGCCGTCGCAACCGACGATGGCGACGTCGTCCGGCACGCGGATGCCGAGGTCGCACAGGCCGCGATAGGAGGCAATCGCCATGTCGTCGTTGTGGCAAAACAGGGCGTCGGGAACGCCATGCGCTTCGACGTAAGCACGAACGGCGGCCCGGACCCCGGCTCGGGCGGAGGGCACGTCGATGTATTCCGGGGCCAGGCCCGCCTCAGGCAGCAGGGCATTGTAAGCAGAAAACCTTGGGTCGCCCGATCGGTGCGCCAAGTCGTCGGTGACGTAAACGATCCGGCGTCTTCCGATATCCAGCAGATGGCGGATTGCCAGGATGGCGCCTTCGGCGACGTCGATAACGACGCGGTCGGCATTCGGCAGAAAGTGATAGGCGCCCGTCGAAACTACGGGCACAGGAGGCCGGCGCTCTCCCCGGAACTGGGCCTGGATGGCCGGGCCGGCCTCGTGGGCGATGATGCCGTCGACATGCCAGGCATCGAATAGGTTGTTGTGCGGGGACTGAAGCGTAGTCCGGCTTACGAGGTTCACCAACAGCTGGTAGGACCGGTTTAGCGCCTCGGCGTGCATCACTTGCGAAACATTCGCATGGTAAGAGTTGGGCAGCGCTTCCGACCATAGCCACAACGCAACCAAGCCGGTCCGGCCGGTGAGCAGCGACCTCGCGGCATGATTCGGCCGGTAGCCCATCTCTTCGGCAACTTGCCGAACCCGAAGCCGTGTGGCTTCGGAGATGAGCGGATCCTCCGCGCGATTGAGGGCCCTCGACACGGTCGCATGGGAGATATCCAAGCGCTGAGCGATGTCTTTCAGCGTGATTCGCCTGCCGTTCGCTTTCTCGATCGTACCCATTGGCGTTTATGCACACGTGTGCGGTAACACGATTACGATATCACGTGTTCTATGTGATTGCAAGGAGTTTTTGCGGCGGAGGTAGGCTTTGCCCCGATGGAATACGCGACGCTGGGAAAGACTGGGCTCCGGGTATCCGTCATGGGCCTCGGCTGCGGCGGTCACAGCCGCCTCGGGATGAGCCAGGGAAAGTCGGATACAGAGGCAAGCCTAATCGTTCGCGAGGCGCTCGATATGGGCATTAACTTTATCGACACCGCCGAGAGCTATGGCACCGAATCGGCCGTCGGTTTGGGGTTGCAAGGGGTGGTTCGCGATCGGGTGGTGATCTCAACGAAGGCAGGAGTCGGTTGGCAGGACCGCCGATGTACGGCTGATGAGTTTAAGCAGCGGGTCGACTCCTGTCTCCAGCGCCTTCAGACCGACTATGTCGACGTATTCCACGTCCACGGCGTGCGGATCGAGGAATATGAGTATGCGTGCGAAGAACTCGTTCCTGCGTTAATGGATCTTCGGACAGCGGGGAAGATCCGCTTCGTCGGGATCACCGAGGCGTTCGGACCAGATCCGACGCACAAGATGCTCGTTCGGGCCGTTCAGGACGATTGCTGGGACGTGATGATGGTCGGACTGAACATCCTGAACCAGTCGGCCCGTGAGCGGGTGCTTGCCGTTACCCAGAAGAAGCAGATCGGGACCCTGTGCATGTTCGCCGTCCGGCGGGCGCTAAGCCGGCCGGACGCGCTGCGGGAACTGATCGCGCAGATGGTGACGGATGGCTTGATCAAAGACGTCGACCCGGACGACCCGCTCGGTTTTCTTGTCGCGGATGGCGTCGCCGACAGCGTCCAGGATGCCGCCTACCGGTTCTGCCGCTGGGAGCCCGGGATCGACTTGGTGCTGTCCGGCACGGGAAATGTCGACCATTTGAAGGCAAACGCCGAGTCATTGGCCCGCCCGGCCCTGCCGCCCGAAATCGTCGAGCGGCTCAAGTCGATGTTTGCGGGTGTGGACTCGGTTTCTGGGAATTGAAAAGCTAGTTTTGAAGCGTTATAGCGCTCGAGGGACACCGGGCGCTTGGAGCCTTCCCTTGAACGCTCTGACGCTCCAGCGCTAGCGAAGCGAACCGCTTCCCTTTGGTCCCATTTCGCTAGCTGGCCAGGTCCCAAATGTCGTCACAGGTTTACGGGACAGGAAAAGGATGGCTTTTGTGAAGAAGAACATCGAGTTACCTTTCGAGGCGAACGGAGCAAAGGCGATGAATCGAATAGCGATTGTTGTGTCGAGCCAGAGTGGCCATACCGAGAAGATAGCCCGGTCGATGGCCGGAGCCTTGAGCGGCGAGAACCTGCAGGTCGACGTGCTGAACATCGATCAAAATCAGCTTTCAGCTTTCAGAGGGTATGACGCCGCAATAATCGGCTGTCCGGTCTACCTCGGCGATTTTTCGCAGGCGCTGATCGATTGGACGTGGGAGAACCGCGAAGAGCTCAACTCGATCCCGTCTGCCTTCTTCACCGTCAGCCTCAACGCAGCCGACGCCCGGCCAAAGGCGAGGGCCACCGACGACAAGGCCCTCCGGAGCTTCATCCACCAAACCGATTTTCACCCCCGATTCGTCGCCAGCTTTGCCGGCGCCCTGAACTACACGCAGTACAGCTTCTTCAAGCGCTGTGTGTTGCAGGGTATGAGTGCCGCGGTCGGCGGCCCGACGGACATTTCGCAGGACTTCGATCTGACGAATTGGGACGAAGTCTCGCGGTTCAGCCAGGCGTTCGAGAGTCAGGACATCCGGTCCGAATTCGCGACCATCAACCGGCTGCCGGTTGCACCCCAACCCCTGTGGCCGGCTGGGCTTGCCCGGGTCGCCTGAGTCTCTTTGCAGGCAAAGATCAAAGCGCCGCATAGCCGCAACCGATCGCCTTGTTTGGTGCCGGGGAAATCATCACGCAGAGACGCAGAGACGCAGAGACCACATCGCGGCGTAGCCGCAACCAATCGGCTTGCTTAAGGCCAGGGGAAAGCATCACGCAGAGACGCAGAGACCGCAGAGATAGGTTTCAGAACATCCCATTTTCCTGGCTTGGCCGAACCACTAAGCTCGGGAATTCAATCTGATCCTCTGCGCCCTCTGCGTCTCTGCGTGATGATTCCGGGGAGCTGAAAGCTCTAACTGGCTTTTCACCAAACCCTAAAAACTGCGCCGCAAAACAAGAAAGCAATCGTTAGCATTGCAAAGATGGGTTTCAGAGGCCTATCTTAAGCCGACTTTGCCTAGCAAAGCCAGGAATTGGGCTTGCGTGCGCATGTCGATGGTTTGGGCTACGAGTTGGCCTTGGCGGTTGTATAGGAAGCTCTTCGGGATGCCGGTGACTTTGTACATGCTGTTGACGTTTCGGCCTGGATCGAGGAGGATCGGCCAGGTGTACTTGTGGTCGGCGATGAAGGGATTTACGGTACCGGCGGGTTCGTCCGAGATCGAGAGGATCACGAAGCCTTTGCTCTTGAAGCGGTCATATAACACCTGAAGGTCCGGCATCTCCTTGCGGCAGGGCGGGCACCAAGTAGCCCAGAAGTTGACCAGCACGATCTTGCCTTTGAGGGAGGATAGCGTCCAGGCGTTGCCTTGAGTGTCGTTTAGCGTGAAGTCGACCTTCTTGCGTTGGTCGTCAAGGGCATTGAGTTGATCGACGGCGGCCGTATATTCGGCCGACTTGAGCGTCACTTTCATCTGCTCGTATTTCGCCAACTGGGCGAGCTCGTCATAGCCTGGCGATGCTTCGCCGTTTCGGCCGCTCTTGGGCGCCTCGGCTAGGGCTTGCGATAGGGTCGTCGTGACCTCTTGAAGCGTGTCGCGTCCGAAGTCGCCTTCGGTGGCGAGGTTTGCCAGCGAGTTGGCGAGGCCCACCTTTCTTACACCGGCAGGCAACTCTCGAATCAGAAGAGCGAGGCGCTTGGTTGCGACTGCCCGGTCCGCATCGGGCATTTGGCGCAGCTTGCCCAGCGTTTGGCCAATGTACTTTTCAGTATCCGCCTGGCCAGTCAGGCCATAAGACATCGTAGCGGATACCAGGAGTGTGAGGCCGGCCGCTGCAACGGCCTTCGTACTTGAGCCAAACGATATTCGAGCCATAACCTGACGATACCAGTCGACGTCGATTGGTAATACGTGATATTATTATCACGTATCCGATGAATATGGATTCAGACACCGTCTGGCGGGCGCTTGCTAGCCCGCACCGCAGGGCGATTCTCGATGCGCTTCGGGAAGGGCCCAAGTCGACCGGCGAACTCAACCGCACATTGCCAGAGTTGAGCCGGTTCGCGGTGATGCAGCACCTCAAGGTGCTGGAAGAAGCCAATCTCGTGCTGTCTCGAAGGTCGGGGAGGAGTCGCATGAGCTACTCGAACCCGGTGCCGCTGAGGCAGATGTACGAACGCTGGGTAACCGGCTTGGCTTCCGGCGCGGCCGAGACGGCCTTACAGTTCAAGCGATACACAGAATCCAAGGAGGAAAGAAACGACTTGAACAGTTTTAGAAGTGTCCAAATCGAGACCGAGGTCTTCGTCAAAGCGCCCGCCCAAAGGTGCTTCGACGCCCTCACGAAGAATTACAACGACTGGTTCCCGTTCCGGTTCAAGAAGGGATCGACGGTTTATAGCGACGCCCACCTGGGCGGAATGAACGGGGAGCGATTCCCGGATGGCGGTGGGGCGGTCCACGCAACCGTGTTGTACGTCGACGCGCCCTATGCCCTGACCTACGGGGGACCGGGAGCGATGCTCGACGGCTGCAGCATCTTCAGCAGCTACAAGCTGGCCGAGCAGGGGGACGGCACCCTCGTTCAGAGACGGATGCACCTCTGGGGCGACGTGCCTGAGGAACTGGAGAAGTCCCTGCGTGACGGAACCCGGTACATGTTCGAGAACTCCTACCGGCAGTACGTGGAGAGCGGCGTCCTGTTCGCGGAGGACCCATCATGATCTTTGCCTTTATCGCGCTTGCTTCACTTCAGCAGGAGCCGATCCTCTCGGATCCGACTTACAAAGAGCTCAGCAAGCTGGTCGGCGGCGATTGGTCGGCCCATCCCGACGCCAACACCGTCATCCGCCAGCATTTCGAGTTCGGGGTGGACGGCAAGGTTATCCGAGGAACCGGTTCCGTCCAGGTTCACGGCAAGACGGTTCTGTACATTCACTCGAACCTGGGCTGGGACCCGGTCGCCAAGAAGGTCACTTACGTGGATTTTCATAACCACGACACCATCTATATGGGGCACGTCACGTTGAAGGACGGATGGCTCGAATACGACTTCAACGAATTCGCCGACCCGAAGAAACACTACGATGCAAAGAGCCGCGTAGTGGACGCCAACCATTACGAGTTCATGGTCGGTCAGGAAAAGATATCAATGGAACGGAAGCTTTAGGGGCCGGACAAGCCTCTCGACGCCAAACGCTGGTTTTTTCCAGTTTCTAGAAACAATTGACGCCATTTCGGGGGTCTTACGGCGGTGGCTTTAGGAAGTGACCGTGGACCTCATGAATGAGTAATGAATCTCCCTCCGACGCATCTGGTCGGAGGGGCTACGCGAAGGGCTCGACGTCGATTGGACTGATTGGAGTCGTGCTCTTCTTTTTTGCGGGCGGCATCGGCTCCTATTGGAACGTTCACATCTTGAATCACGATAGTGAGCTTGTTGCGCATACAAACCAGGTCTTGGCCGCCCTCGGCGACTTGGGCTCGCTCATGAAGGATGCCGAAACCGGCCAACGCGGCTATGTAATCACGGGCACGGAAAGTTACCTGGAACCTTACAACGCGGCCCTAAGGCAGCTTGGCGAGCGCACCGGCGATCTTGAAAGACTAACCGACAAGGACCAGGTCCAGCAAGCCCGACTCCAAGACATGAAGTCTCAGATTCATCTCAAGCTTCAGGAACTTGGCGAGACCATTTCACTGCGCAAGAACCAAGGCTTCAACGCCGCGCTCGCGACGATCCAAACCGACCGAGGCAAGATTGCCATGGATGCGCTGCGTGCAGACATCGACCTGACGCAGCAAGACGAGCGAGTGCTCCGAGATTCGCGAATTGCCGAAATGGAAGGCGCCTATCGATTTGCGGTGATCGGAGTGCTAGTTACAGCTCTTTTGGGGATGATCCTTACCGTCATCGTCGCAGTTCAAATGCAACGTGCCTCATCCGCGGGCAAGCGGCAGGAATGGCTACAAACGGGGCAAGTGGGCCTGAGCGCCGCGATGTCCGGCGAACAGCGACTCGAACAACTTGCCGAAAGCATCCTCAAGTTTTCAGCCGAGTATCTGGACGCCCAAGCGGCAGCCTTTTTTGGAAAGGGCGGGGAGGGCTATCAGCGTCTTGCCACTTACGGACTGGCCGCCAACAGCAACACGCCGGACCGGTTTATGATCGGCGACGGCCTGCTCGGTCAGGCGGCCAAAGACAAGCGGACTTTTCAGGTTCGAGACGTGCCTGAGGGTTACCTGACCGTAACTTCGGCTCTGGGAAGCTGTAGACCAAGACACCTGATCGTCGTGCCCGCGACCGTCGACCAAGACGTCAATGCGATCTTGGAATATGGCTTCATTCAGCCACCCAACGAACTCACAGTTGAATTACTCGCCCGTGGGGCGGGTGCTATAGGAATGGCCGTCCGATCTGCGTATGACCGTGCGAACCTGCAAGATTTGTTGGAAGAAACCCAGCGGCAAGGCGAAGAGTTGCAATCCCAAACCGAGGAATTGAGGATCACCAACGAGGAAGTCGTCGCACAGCGGGATGATCTAACCCTCACGAAGGGCGTTCTTGAAGTCCAGGCGAAGGATCTCGAACGTACCATTCGATTCAAATCCGAATTCCTGGCGAATATGTCTCACGAACTTCGGACGCCTCTTAATTCAGCACTCATCTTGTCAAAACTGCTTGGAGACAACCGCGAGGGCAATTTGACGGCTGAGCAGGTGAAGTACGCGCGGACGATCCAGTCTTCCGGTAACGACCTCCTCGTCCTCATCGGCGACATTCTCGATTTATCAAAAATCGAGGCGGGACACATGGAGGTGAATGTCCAAAAGGTGCACATCGATGAGGTGGTGGAAAGAATCTCGCGCACGTTCGCCCCGATCGCCGGAGACAAGGGGCTGGAGTTTAACACGACGATCTCAACGGATGCCCCCAGGATCATTGAGACCGATAGCCAAAGGCTAGAGCAGGTGCTCAAGAATCTCCTTTCGAACGCGATGAAGTTCACAGAGGACGGGCGGGTGAGTTTGGCAATAAATTCGGCCCAGGTTGGTTTCATCACTTTCTCGGTGAACGACAGCGGCATCGGCATTGCAGCGGATCAGCAGGAGATGGTGTTCGAGGCTTTTCGGCAGGCAGACGGCACGACGAGCCGGAAATACGGCGGTACGGGGCTTGGCCTCTCCATTTCCCGTCAACTGTCGCACCTGCTAGGCGGCGAGATCGTCCTGACTAGCGAACCTGGACAAGGGTGTACGTTTGCCTTGACCATTCCGAGCATCCTGGGAAAGAGCAGCAGCCGTCAAACTCTGCTCAACGCTCCGAAAAAGTTTCAGACTGCCGTTCGAGAAAGTCCGAACGAGACCAGGGCGGCTTCCGTACCCATGGTCGACGATCGCGAAGCCTTGGCTAGCGATCGCCGCGTCATTCTCGTTGTCGAAGACGACGAGAAGTTTGCCCGGATCCTATACAATCTGACTCGCGAGCACGGGTTTCAATGCCTTATTGCAGTAACCGGCGAGGAGGCTTTGGCGCTCGCTTTCCATTTTCTGCCAAGCGCGGTCTTGTTGGACGTAGGATTGCCGGACCAGTCCGGTCTGTCAGTTTTGGACGTACTGAAGCACGACGTCCGCACGCGGCACATTCCGGTGCACATCGTTTCTGGCGCCGACAACGCAAAAACGGCGATGGCGATGGGGGCTGTCGGCTACCTGCTTAAGCCCGTGAGGCGCGAAGAGATTATTCAAGCGTTTGCCGTGCTCGAGTCGAAACTCAACCAGCGAATGCGTCGAGTTCTTGTCGTCGAAGACGACGCGGTTCAACGCGACAGTTTGCGTCTGCTGCTCACCTCCCGGGATGTGGAGACGGTGGGAGTTGGGACCGCAGCAGCGTGCCTCGACATTCTGCATACCGAAACCTTCGACTGCATGGTGCTCGATCTTGGCCTGCCCGACGCTTCAGGATTCTCTATCTTGGGAAAGCTGAGTGAGGAGGACGAGTATTCGTTTCCGCCGGTCATTGTGTACACAGGCAAAGAGTTATCGACCGATGAGGAACAACAGCTCCGCAAGTACTCCAAGTCGATTATTGTAAAAGGCGCCAAATCTCCAGAGCGGCTACTCGACGAGGTTACTCTGTTCGTTCATCGGATAGTTGCAGACCTTCCGGTCGAGGAACAACGCTTGATCGAACAGGCAAAGGATCGCGACAGCGCTCTTGAAGGCCGGGTTATCCTTATAGTGGAAGACGATGTCCGCAATATATTCGCGCTTACCGGCATCTTGGAGCCGCGGGGGGCAAAAATAGAGGTCGCTCGGAATGGCCGTGAGGCCATTGAGTTACTTGAGCGAACATCGAAGATCTCTGACAAGGTAGTAGATCTGGTCTTGATGGACATTATGATGCCGGTAATGGACGGATTCGCTGCGATGCGGGAAATTCGCAAGAGGCCGGATTGGACCAAGCTGCCCATAATAGCGCTTACCGCAAAGGCGATGAAGAGCGATCAAGCGGCGTGCCTTGACGCGGGTGCAAGCGACTATATCGCCAAACCTCTGGACGTCGAGAAGTTGCTATCCTTAATTCACGTCTGGATGCCAAGCAAGTAAATATGACTACGAAATCCAACGAGATCGAGCTAAAGCTGTTGCTCGAAGCAATCTATCAAAGGTATCACTATGACTTTAGGGGATACTCCTTAGGGTCGATGAGTCGACGTCTTACGGAAGCAAAGACACGCTTCGAGTGCAAGAGCTACTCTATTCTACAGGATCGCGTTTTACATGAACCGGCAATCCTGCCGGAGTTGCTATCCTTTTTAACGGTTCAGGTTAGCGAGATGTTCCGAGATCCCGTCTACTTCCGGTCCTTGCGCGAAAAGGTAATTCCATACCTGAGAACATTCGCTTCGCTTAAAGTGTGGGTCCCCGGGTGTAGTTCTGGGGAGGAACTTTATTCCCTCGTTATTCTGTTTCGAGAGGAGGGGCTTGAGAGTCGGACGCTCTTCTACGGTACGGACATCTACCCCGAGGCATTACGCAAAGCCAAAAAAGGAATGTATTCGCTCGACCGGATCGCGCTCTTTACGCAAAACCATCGACTTTCCGGAGGGAAATCGTCCTTGTCGGAGTATTACAGGGCAGCCTATGGCGCCGCCATACTCGACAAGAGCCTCCAAGAACGAGCAGTTTTTTCGGACCACAGCCTTGCGACCGACGCCGTCTTCGCCGAAGTCCAATTGATCTCTTGCCGCAATGTTTTGATCTACTTTGGTAAGGAACTGAAAGACCGCGCAGTAGGCCTCTTCAAAGATTCGCTGGCCAGAAACGGCTTTTTAGGACTTGGGCCCCACGAATGCCTTCCGCGTTGTCAGCACCCCTCATGGTTCACCGAATTCGTACGGACGGACCGCATCTACCAAAAGAGGGAGGCGAACTGATGGGGCCGGCCATATTGAATTCAAACTTCACGGTCAAGGTCCTGTTGGTGGACGACTTGGAAGAGAACCTGCTGGCGCTTGAAGGTTTATTGCGCCGCGACGGGCTTCAGATTTTTACCGCAAAGTCCGGTACCGAAGCGTTGGAGCTTTTGCTTACCAACGATTTCGCGCTCGCTATTCTCGATGTTCAAATGCCCGAGATGGACGGATTTGAGCTAGCCGAACTCATGAGGTGGTCGGTTAGGACGCGGCAGATCCCCATTATTTTCGTTACGGCCGGCGGGATTGACGAACGCCGGAAGTTTAGAGGTTATGAAGCGGGGGCCGTCGACTTCCTGTTCAAACCGATCGAGCCGACAATCATGCAAGGTAAGGCCGACGTCTTCATCGCCCTTTATCGACAAAGGCAGGAAGTGGTTCAGCAACGGGACATCCTGCGGTCGACTATGGCGGAGAATGCCCGCCTGTACGACAGAATCCTGAAGCTGAATGAGTCGCTGGAGGAGCGCGTCAAGGAGCGTACAAACGAGTTGACCGAGACGAATGAGCTTCTCTTAGGGTTTACATATTCGGTCGCTGTCGATTTTCGTCAGCACATCCAGGACGTGGCCGCGAATGCCGAGATCGTCCTTGCGGAGACCTCGGACTGCCTGGGCGGCCATCGCGAGAACGTGGCGCAGGTACTGCAGATCGCGAAAGTCATGGATCAAATGACGGAAGACCTCCTCAGCTTCGCACATACCCGCAATATAACTCTGCGGCTAGTCGATATCGACTTGACCAAACTCGCATGCGAGATCGCATCGGCGTGCCAACTGACGCTGCCTGCCACGCAATCTCGGATTGCCAACGGCTTACGAGTTCTCGGCGATCCGACGTTGGTCCGTATCCTCGTTAAGAGCCTTCTTGACAATGCGTTCAAATTCTCTCAGCATGCAGTCGATCCCCTTGTCGAAGTGGGGCAGGACGAGCAAGGTTTCTTCGTGCAGGATAACGGCATTGGGTTCGATATGATCTTCGCCGACAAGATCTTTTTGCCGTTCGAGCGCCTTCACGGCCCAACCGAATTTAGCGGCTTGGGCATAGGGCTCGCCAATGCAAAAAGCATTGTCGACAGGCTCGGGGGCGTCATAAGCGTAAGCTCAATGCCCCAAAAAGGCACAACCGTCCACTTTTCCCTTAAACCTAGAACTCAAACGTGAGCGTCAGTCGAGGGCGCAGGTTTTCGTGGGCGTCGGTTTGGCCATAGAGCTTGTAGACGGCGGAGCGGCCCCCGGCGCTGGGGTCGATGGCGGATGTGATGCTGAGGCTCAATTGATGGGTGGGTGAGGCTACGGCAGTCTTGAACAACTTCTCGAAGAGGTTCGGTCCGGCCATCAGGTCGATCGCGATCGGCACCGGCGCGTCGTTTAGGATCTCCTTGGGATAAGCGGAGCCGTAGACGGCGGTGGCGCCCGGCGCCGGGTGGACTTTGCTCAGCATGTCGAAGGTCCAGGTCTTGGCGTCGAAAGCGCCGGCAATAGCTCGGGCTTCGAGCGGTGTTTTCTTGGCACTATCGACGGTGAAACCGGGGTTGGCGATGTTGAAGAACTCGAGTTTCGCCGACTTCAGGATCGCTCCGGCGGGGATGTCGGATAGGTCCCACTTGAGGTAGCTGCAGGAGAACTGGCCGGCATCCTCGCCCTCGGCCGGCCACGACTTGCCCTCGGCGCCCCACGCCCGGAGGAACGTTCCGTCGGCGGGCGACGACGCGTTCTCGTAGACCCAGACAGTCTCCTTCGGGACGAGCGTGACGGTCTTCGGCGCGAAGCACACGAAGGCGGCTAGCAGCAACATGGTTATAGTATGGCGAGGCGGGGCCTTGGCCTGTTCCCCTTTGGGTGTCTTGATCGGGGGGCGGTAATGGGCGAAAGTCGTAATTTCACGCGGAGGGCGCAGAGGTGGCGCCCTCCGCGTGAAATTACGATCTGCCGGCAAAGTCCAACCCAGGGTCGAGCAGCCAAGCCCCAAGCCCCAGACCTGCCAGAATGAAGCCAGATGCACGCGTTTGAGGTGCTTGAGTTTGATGTCATCAAGCAACGTCTCCAGGATCACTGTGAGACGTCGCTCGGTGGCGTCTGGGCACACGACCTCAAGCCGACATTCGACGCAGCAGAGACCTGGGATCTGCTGGCCCTCACCGGCGAGGCGCACGATGCGCTCGGCAGGCACCAGGTTCCAGCGCTTGGCGCTGTGCGCGACTTGCGCCAACAGTTGAAGATTGCCTCGAAGGGAGGCGTCATCGCCGGCAAAGAACTGTTTATGATCGCGGACGCCCTGGCGGCGATGCGGAACTTCAGGACGTTTCTCCTGGCGCGTCGGGCCGACATGCCGAAGCTGGCGCCGTTCGCCGAGAGCCTGCCGGAGGCAAGGCGGGTCGAGGAGTCGCTGTTCGACAGCCTCGAAGCTGACGGCGCTGTCAAGGACGGCGCCAGCCCCACGCTATCGACACTGAGGCAGCGAAAGAAGAACACGACCTCCCGTATCCAAGAACGAATTCAAAGCTACACGACCGGCAAGACGCGTGAACTGCTCAGCGATCCGATCTATACCGTTCGCGACGGTCGATACGTAATCCCGCTAAAGGCGGAGAACCGGGGCAAGATTCGCGGCATCGTCCACGACACCAGCGCCAGCGGGCAGACGATCTTCGTCGAGCCGGAAGACGTGCTTCAGCTCGGCAACGCCCTGCGCGAAGTGGAGGCGGCCGAAAGGGCCGAAGAGACGCGGATACTGATGCAGCTCAGCGGCAAGGTCGGAGCGGTGGCGACCGAGGCGACAGGCGGCATCGAGGCTGCTGGGCAGCTCGACCTGTTTCTGGCGAAGGCGCGGCTGGGATACCAGATGAAGGGAACTATGCCCCTGCCGCAGGGAAAGCACTGGATTCAGGTGCAGGGCGGCAAACATCCCCTGCTGAACCCGGAGACGACGGTGCCGCTCGATCTCTCCGTCGGCATCGGTTCCAACGTTCTGATCACAGGACCGAACACGGGCGGCAAGACGGTCGCGATTAAGACGATCGGCTTGTTCGTGCTGATGGCCCAGTCCGGATTGATGCCGCCCGCTCTTGACGTCCGGCTTGGGCCGTTTACCCAGGTCTGGGCAGACATCGGCGATGAGCAGAGCCTTGAGCAGTCGCTTTCCACGTTCAGCGGTCACATCAAGAACATCGCCGAAGCGCTGAAATACTTTAGACGAGGAGCGCTCGTCCTACTGGATGAAGTCGGCGCGGGAACTGACCCGGCAGAGGGCGCCTCGCTGGCACAGTCGATCCTCCAAGAGCTGGCCGACAAAGGCGGAGCGATCCTCGCCAGCACCCACTACGGGGAGCTCAAGGCGTTCGCATACAACACGCCTGGGTTCCAAAACGCGGCGATGGAGTTCGATCAGAAGAATCTGCGGCCGACCTATCGCCTGCTGATGGGCGCGCCGGGCGCTTCCCAGGCGCTCAGGATCGCCGAGCGGTACGGCATTCCAAAGAATATCGTCGATCGGGCCAGAGCCGGCTTGGGCGTTCAGGCGCAGGATATGGCGGCCATGATGGAGCAACTGGAGCAGTCGCAGCGCCAAGCCCGCATTGCGCAAGGGGAGGCCGACCGGCGTACCGAGGAGCTTCGAAAAGCCGAGCAACGGGCATCGCGCAAGCTTGCAGAAGCCGAAGAGATCCGAAAGACGGCGCACTCGAAGGCCAACGAGGTCATCGAGGCAGCGCTCCGGGAGATCCGTCTGGAGGCGGCGCAGATATTCGAAGAGCTCAAGAAGGCTCCGGCGGATCAAGGCACGCGGCAGTCGGCCCGCGACCGGCTCAAGCAACTTCAGGACGTCGGCCACGAGTTTGCCGGCGAGTTTGTTCCGAAGGCCAAAAACGGCAGCGGCCCCAAGCCGGGAGAGTTGCAAAAGGGTATGTCGGTGAAAATCGACGGCCACGCTCAGGTGGGCACACTCGTCGACGAGCCAAGGGGAAACACGGCGGTCGTGCAGATGGGCCCGCTCAAGATGACGGTGCCCGTTTCCAGCCTGACGCCCGCACAGCCGAGCGCTGCGGGCGGATTGAAAGCCCGGCCGAGCATTCAGCTTCAAAAAACGATTAACGCCACGACGGAGATCCACCTCCGGCACATGCGGGCCGAAGAGGCCGTGCGCGACTTGGAGAAGTTCGTCGACGACGCAATGCTCGCGGGCCTGCCCAGCGTGCGGATCATCCACGGAAAAGGCCAAGGCATCCTCCGGAAAATCACCCAAGACTTTCTCCGAAAGCACCCCGGCGTGGCCTCATACCGAGACGGCGAGCCCGCCGAAGGCGGGCAGGGGGCGACGATTGCCGTCTTTCGTTGAACTACGCGCGGCAGCCGAAACGGCCCGAGAAAACGCTTACGCGCCCTACAGCAACTATAAGGTCGGGGCGGCGGTTCTCGACGACCAGGGCGGCATTTGGACGGGGTGCAACGTCGAAAACGTGTCCTATCCCGCCGGCATCTGCGCGGAGCGGACCGCGATCGTGAAGATGGTCAGCGAGGGACGCCGTGTGATCCGGGCGGTTGCCGTCGCGACGCGGGATGGCGGCACGCCCTGCGGGATCTGTCTGCAAGTGATGCTCGAATTTGCCCCCGATCCGCACGAGGTCCAAGTTCACACGATTT
>Ga0206868_10083_pt1 | contig 29064 bp, 21 predicted proteins | sample Alteio_BWOrgCont_38_FD_152901 | JGI IMG/M metagenome (GOLD analysis project Ga0206868, IMG submission 152901) | Enriched cells from forest soil in Barre Woods Harvard Forest LTER site, Petersham, Massachusetts, United States -... | ecosystem: Environmental > Terrestrial > Soil > Temperate forest >... | reverse complement strand
CCCTTCACTCCTGCGGCCTTGCGTGCGCGGGCGGCAAACGTATTGAGCGATCGCTCGCTCACTCCCGCGAATTTTTTCTTCAGAATGATCAAGTCGTCAAAAGTAAAACGGGAGGGCGTAAAAGCCCTCCCGCACTATGTTACCAACTTTACTCGCGTACTGTATTGGTTCCGTCCGCTGCCGCCGGAGGCATTTCGGGCGCGATCTGCGCCTGTTCTGCTTCCTTAGGCCGCGCGCCAAGCGCCGGCTTTACCTCAAGCGCCAGGTCAAGTTGCTCCGCCGTCGCCTTCTTCTTGTCCTCGTAGGCGCGGATGATCCGCTGCACCAGGTGATGGCGCACCACGTCACCCTCGTTGAAGTACGTGAAGTGAATTCCCTCCACATTCTTCAGGATGTCGGCGGCTTCCACCAACCCGCTCCGCGCTGCGTTCGGCAAATCGATCTGCGTCACGTCGCCGGTGATCACCGCCTTCGAGTTAAAACCAAGGCGGGTGAGGAACATCTTCATCTGCTCGCTGGTCGTGTTCTGCGCTTCGTCGAGGATCACGAACGAATCATTGAGGGTGCGTCCGCGCATGAAAGCGATAGGCGCAATCTCGATCACGTTCTTCTCGAGATAGCGGTCCACCTTCTCCGGCTCCAGCATGTCGTAGAGAGCGTCATACAGCGGCCGCAAGTAGGGGTCGACCTTCTCCTGTAGCGTTCCGGGCAGGAATCCTAGTCGCTCGCCGGCTTCCACCGCCGGACGCGCCAGGATGATCCGCGCCACGCGCTTGCTCATCAGAGCAGAAATCGCCATCGCGACCGCGAGATAGGTTTTGCCGGTTCCGGCCGGACCGACGCCGAACACCATGTCGTGCTTTTCAATCGCTTCGAGATAGCGCCGCTGGTTGATGCTCTTCGGCTGCACCGTTCGCTTTCCAAACGAGCGTTGGCGCCCCGCCTCGGCCAGGCCACGCAGCGTCGCCGTCTGATCTTTCGTCAGCACCCGCAGCATGTCGCCAAGATCGCCATTCTGGAAGACGTGTCCGCCGCGATGCAAGTGGTCATAGTCGCTGAACACCTTCTCCGCGCGGTTCACATTTTCCAGCTCGCCTTCAATCTGAATTGCGTCCGATCGCAGTTCGATGCGGACATTCAGGCCGGTTTCCAGCACCCGTAAGTTTTCGTCCCGTGTGCCGAACAGCGTTTCGATATTCGGGCTGATCTCGATATTCTTCTTCATTGAGTCTGGGATTCACCCTCCGTAAATCCTATTTGTAACGTGCACGAGCAAAAGCACGCTCCGTGGAGCGCGCAAGGCATTTCTTCTTTTTGTCGGATGGTCGAACGGGATGGTGGCCGATCGAAATTCGCAACAACGGGTTGGAAGTGCCTCCAATGTTCGGGAGAGTATCCCGGCTTTCTCCGGGAGTCAACCGGTTCTTTTCGGAAGTTCCACCGCAAACACCCGGAATCCAGAGTACCCACTCAATACCCCATGCCACACCATTAGATGTAGAAACTTGGCAGAAGCAGCTTGGCTTTAAGTAATCGCAAGAAGAAATGTTAGGCAACTTCCATTACGGCAGCGTGAATCGAGGTCTCTACTTCGGGGACGATTGGCCACTCCCACTCGCATAACGATCCAAATTCGTCTTCAATCGAACCGGCGCTTCGGGATCCCGCTCCTGAACCGCCAGATCCAGCGCCCGCTGCCCGGCGTTCATCGCGTCTCCGAACCGCCCGCTCTTTTCATAGGCCTGCGCCAGCAAGTCCAGAAAGCGCCAATCCTTGCCCTCGGTGAGGGCGACCGCGCGCTCGTACGCCTCGACTGCTCCTGCCTGATCGCCATGCAATTGCAGCGCGTATCCCAGGTTCACCCGATACTCCGCGGAGTTCGGCCGGATGGCGTTCGCCTCCTGCAACTCCGCAATCCCATCGTCCAAGCGCCCCGCTTTCGCCAACTCCCATCCCAAATGATTATGCGCATCCGCAAATTTCGGCTCGAGCGCGATGGCCTTTCTTAAGTGTTCCTCGCCTTCCTTCGCCTCTCCATTTTCAAACAGCGCCGTTCCGAGGTCGGCCTCAGCACCAACCGACTTCGCATCGATCGCCAGCGACTTCCGCCAGCTTGCAATGGCTCCGTTCATGTCGCCCGTATTCGCTTGCGATACCGCCAAATGGTCGAGCCACGCCGTATGCTTCTCAGTGTCCAGCTCGCAAGCTTTGCGATACTCACCCACGGCTTCTTGCTCGTGATCGGTCGCGCTCAGCGCCGACGCTAGCGCGTAATGCGCCAGACCTTCCTCCGGACCGTACTGCACAGCCTGGCGCAACACCGGAACCGCCGCCGCCCATTCCTTGTCTTCCACGAGGTCGTACGCCCGGATAAACAGACGGTAGTACTCGGTCGCCTGCGGGTCGATCTTCTCCAAGCCCTCCGGCTTCACATTCAGAAACTCCGGAATGTTCACTGCGCGGTTTGCCGCCGTCGTGTTCTCCACCAGGATCGCGGGACTATCGTTCCCATTCGCGTCGATGTGCGTCAGCATCAACTGTGTGTACGCAGTTCTTCCCTTCGACGAAAACGCTATCCATCGTCCGTTCGGCGAGAACGTGTGCCACGAATTCATCAGCGGCGTATTGCACCGCATCAACCGCGCCTTCCCACCCTCGAATGGCACAATGAACAACCGGCTATCTGGACGCATCAAAAGACCGTTGCGGTTCTGTACGAACACAATCCACTTTCCATCCGGCGAGACCTTGGGAAAGTTATTGCTCATACCGTTTCCCGATGCTCCAGCAACCGGCACAGCTTTCCCGCCCCGTCCGCCGTTGAACGGAATCTTGTAAAGGTCGTACTGGATCTGCGTCTCGTGCGGATCATTCGCGTACTCCGCCGGCGGCACGCCAGGCGGATATGGATCACGAGCGACTGCCCGACTGAAGATCAAATATTTTCCATCCGGCGACCAGAACGCGCTGGTATGCACATAGTGCGGGTCATCCGCCCCCGGCAGCGGATGCAGCGTTCCCTCCTGCCGGTCGTACCACGCCAGAATCCCGCGCGTGGGATAAAACACCTGGTTGAATGGCGGCCCTTTGAAGTTGATGCTGTAGAGCCGGTCCGCAATTCCCGGCGCAAAGCCCGGAAGCACATCTTTATGCGTTTCCTTCAATCCCGGCGGCCCAATCGAAGTGACGATGTATCGCCCATCGGGCGAGAGTTGCGACATGAATCCGAACCGCTTCACTGCCGGTTCTGAACTCCGCGCTGACTCATCCTCCAGAAACGAACTCCACCGGATCACATCCTGGCTGCGGATGGTCGTGTCCTTCGTAAGCGAAGCCACCGCGTACAGCCCTTTGTCGTTCTTCGGTCCGTCCAGGTCCAGCCCAATCTCTTTTCCGTCGCTGGCAAACGAATGGCAGTTGATGCATGTGGGCACATGCGCCATCACCGTGCGACTTTGTGCCTCGCCAATGTTTCGCAATCGCCACTTGATCAGCGGAATGGCAAACGGCGGCAACGGCTGGATCGCTCCCTTCGCCTCGCGCGGCGCCTCGAGCAGTGGCAGATCACGATAAAAAACCGGCGCACCCACCTCATCGATCGATGTCGATATCCGAATGCTTGCCGTAGAAACCGCCGCCCCGCTCTCCGTCATTCCATTGATCGTGATTGTCGCCGGAGCCTTCATCGCATGTTGCTTGATCCGCGCCCACGTCTGAGCGTCCGGCTTCCAGGTCAGCGTAGCCGCCTGTTGTGGTGACAGCTTGTACAGTTCCTCTCCCGTCGCAGCCTCGGTGTCGATCTCCCCCAACTGCATCGGCTCGCCGGCCTGAGCAATGTGAATTCCCTCGGAATGGTCTGAAAACGAGACTTCAATCGCCCACCGCTTTACGCTCGCATCCGGATCGCGCCACAAGAACATCGGCTCCGTGATCTCGGGCGGAAACACCGATCCATCCAGCGGGTAGTCGATCAGGATCTTCGATGCCGCCTTCGCTGAACGCGAAAACCGTCCGCTCAAGAAGAGGAATGCCCCCGCTCCAACGAGCGCCACCAGCAGCAACCTATTTACTCGCCGCATTGGCGTTCTCCCGTCTCACCTTCGCGATCACCAGATGCACCTCGCCCATCGTGATCTCCGCTGGCACCGCATCTTTGATCGGCCGCAGCCGCGCCGTGCCCAGCTTCGCGCACGCCTCCTCAATCGCCATTCGCCGATCTTCGGCAACCCATCCGGACTTGAATTCGATATCCCCGGTTTCCACGAGGTTTGCGACCGCTGCAATCACCGTCGAAAGTTGCCGCCCGCGGATGTTCGCGATCTCCGCAAAGCTGTGGCCTTTTTGCAGAAGTTCAATCGTCTCGTGCGAAGGCTTACTCAAGTTCCAGCTCGTCGAAGCTTTCTCGGCTCGGCCGCCCTGCTGAAAGCCTTCGAATGCTTCGAGAATCGCTGGCCCGTAATCGGCAGTCTTCACATCGCCAAAGCCGGAGACGGTTCGCACCTCCGCCAAGTTCTTCGGTCGAATCCGGCAAAGATCTTCCAGCGAGCTGTCATGCATCACCACGAACGCCGGTACTCCGCGCCGCTTCGCTTCGTCCTTACGCCACAAACGGAAGTAGGCCAGCAGGTCTTCGTCAGGAAGCCCAGCGCTTGGCGCCCGTAGCCTGGTACGCGGCTTGGTTTCGAGTGGGAGCGTAAGCTCGCCTGCATCTTTTCCTAGCCAAGGCAGCTTGGTTCCACATACATCGCAAGCCTGGCAGTTCTCCCACTTCTTTTTCTCTCCGAAGTGTTCGCAGATCTGCTTATGACGGCACTCGTCCGTCTCTACAAACTCGCGGATCGTACGGTAACGGTCCCAGGCCCGCTGCTTCTCGTTTGGATCGGTGATCTGCTCGATAAAATACGCCAGCAGTCCAGCATCTTTCTTCTGCCACAGCAGTGCGCAATCCGCTGGCAAACCATCGCGGCCCGCGCGTCCGGCCTCCTGGTAATACTGCTCTAGCGATTTCGGCAGCGACAGGTGAATCACCGCGCGCACTGCGGGCTTATTGATCCCCAAGCCAAACGCAATTGTCCCGACGAGCACTCGCACCTCGTCGTTCATCCACCGTTCCTGGTTGCGGCTGCGGATTCCGCCATCCATCTGCCCGTGATACGGAACCGCGGTTATTCCCTTCTCCTGCAGGAAATCCACGGTCATTTCGACGGTGTTGATCGTCGGCGCATAAATAATGACGTTCTCATCCTTGTAGTGCCGCATCGCTTTCAGCAGCAGGTCGCGTTGCGAATACGCATCGCATTTGCGGGCGATGTACCGCAAATTCGGACGATGAAAGCTGGCAATGTATTTATCGGCGTGTCGGAACTTGAGCTGCTCGACGATGTCATGCCGCACGCGCTGCGTAGCGCTGGCCGTGAACGCGGCAATCGGAACATCCGGGAAACTCTCGCGCAAACGTTTCAGCTGCCGATACTCAGGACGAAACTCATGCCCCCACTCCGAGATGCAGTGCGCCTCGTCAATCGCAAACAGCGACAGCGGTACGGTGCGCAGCCAGCCAACCGTGTCCTCCCGCGCCAAACGCTCCGGCGAGAGATAAAGCAATCTGTAATCGCCCGCTTTAGCCTTACGCATTACCGCCGACTGCTCCGCCCCGCTCAGCGAGCTGTTCAGCAGCGCGGCCGAGATCCCCATCTGCCCCAGCTGCACCACTTGGTCTTTCATGAGCGCAATGAGCGGTGAGATGACGACGACCGTCTTCTCCGAAATCGCCGCCGGCAACTGGTAGCACAGCGACTTCCCGCCTCCGGTCGACATGATCACGCAAACATCGCGTCCCGCTACAACGCTGCGGATGATCCGCTCCTGCATTGGACGAAACTGGTCGTAGCCAAAGTAGTGCTTGAGCGCGGAATTGAGTTGGGCGGTAAGAGGATCCATGACTTCAAGGGCCGAACAACAAATCTGTTTACGACCTTTAGACTACCTCACTACCTGTCCCGCCAGACGTGTCGAAGATCACACCATAACGTGTAAACAAAAATGGAGCACAACGCACCTCCGTGGGGGTGCATTGTGCTCCAGCGCAGAACCTTTTGTCGTTCAACTACTCCGGGTCACCCGGATCGTTGAACAAGACCGTGAGCTTGATGCTGCCATGTCCGAATTGCGGGAAGCCCGCCGTTGCCGGATTGCCCGGGTCCAGCGTTGACGCCGTGTCGTCCGGCGGGAACAGCACCAGCGAATTCAGGAACGCCAGCACCGCATCCGACTCCTCATGCGGCAGCTTTGCATACGCATTGCGCGATTTCAGCGATTCCCCACCGTGCCGCAGGATTACGTCATCCAGCGATATGCTGCGCCCGTCGTGTCCGTACGGCGCCGTCGTTCCCACGCCCCACAGTGGACGCGTCATGAACGTCGTCTGGATCGTCCCATCCCAGTTGCGCTCATAGAACCCGACACCCACATCATGTCGCTTGAAGTCCGTGAAGATGTCCTGCACCAGGAACGAATTTCCCGCCGGCTGTTTCAAGGTCGGTTGTCCGCTACCGTCGTCTATCACGTTGATCAGCGGCGTGGCCGTTGCGAACAGGCTGTTAAAGATTCCCCGCACCGGATCGTAGTCCGTCTCCAGATCCGCTACGCGACGATCATGGTTGATGATGAAATCCGCCATGTGGCATCCCGAGCACCCAATGCGATTGAACACTTTCCGTCCGCGCTCGGTTCGTTCATCCTGTTGCCCGTGGCCCGGCTTGAAATAATTCAGCAGGTAAAACTCGTAGTGGTCCACGATCGCCGGATCGATCTCGTTTCCGTCCTTCGGATCGGGAGCCGGTGGCGCCGGAATCTTGTCCTTCGATCCATCCAGCACCATGCCGGAAGGCGTCACCACGCGTCCGCCTGCACTCGCCGTAGTGATGTCCGGATCGTTCGAAGCCTGCAGCCCCAACTCGTTATTGAGCGCCGTCAGGATGAAACTCCGCAGTGAGAACTCGCTGCCTTCGGCGAAGAACGGCTTCACCCGCAGATCTGGATCAACGCCCGTCACGTGCGACAAATCCACCGTGCCATCGGCGTGCGCCGTAAGGCTCCCGTAGTCGACGCCCTTACTCACCAGCCGCATCGTCATCGGACGCCGCCGCTGTATCGCGAGCGCCACCGCCAGTGTCTGGGTGTTCCGCAGGTCGGTCGTGATCTCGTCTGCCAGCATCTCCCGCAAGCCGATTCCGAACAAGTGCGGAGCATCGCGGCTGTCGGGACGCGAATTCACATCGCCACCCACACCCGCAGATCCCTTCGGTCTGCCGTGGCAGCCGGCGCAGCTATCGGACAGTCCCGCCCCGATCGCGTTGTTGGCATTGATGTCCCCCACCCCGTCGCCAACATTCGGGCCCTGTCCCTGTGCCTGCGTGAACTTCCTCTGGAACAATTGGCGTCCTCGACGCACCGACCGGAACGGGTCGCGGTTAATGATGTAGATCGAAGATCCGGGCGTCATCAGGTCTCCCCGACCCGCCCCCACTTCATCTGTTAGTGACTTGTTGATCCCGGCCTTCGAGGTACTGATAGCCTGGGTGTTATCGACCAGCTGTGCCGACGCGACGGCTCCCGGCAGCAGCAGCGCCAATCCGAAATAGCGAAGCACCTTACGCCATCCCATAGTGCGACTCCCCCTTCCAAGGTGAGTTTTCTCTGAGAATTTCGGGAAACGCCCACCAGTCTCCAAGGAGTAGTGCGCGCCACATGCGGGTCAATACCGACTTCAAACATCCGATTCGGAACGGATCGTTCGCCCGGCCATTGCTTGCAGTAGAGATTGCTCGGCCGAGCAACCACCACTTCCTTCCGGCTTCTAGCTTCGTGAAGCCGGGCGACGATCTCGGTCCTATCGATTGCGACAGCACTCGACCAGGATTTCCCCAGCCCTGCCGAGTCGTCGTAATCGCTTCATCGTGGGTCGAACTATCCCCGAAGTCTCAAAAGCCTGCAACCGATCCGCGTCTGACTTTGTAAGCTGCTGGATGGATTGGGGTTAAACAGATGGCTGAATTTCCGTGCTAATATCTCCGGCTACCAAGTGGGGTGGTTAGGGTCATGCCGGTGCCTGCAACCAGGGATAGTATCGTTCGGTTTGGTATCTTCGAGGCCGACTTCGAACAGCGCGTGCTCAATAAGTCCGGACAGCGTGTCCGTCTTCAAGACCAACCCTTCCAGATTCTCCGCCTGCTCGTAGAACGTCCCGGTGAACTTGTTACCCGCGACGAGATCCGCCAGCAGCTTTGGACCCCCGACACGTACGTCGAGTTCGACGACGGTCTCAATACCGCAATAAAGAAGCTCCGCACTGCCCTCAATGACAGCGCCGACAACCCGCGCTTCATCGAAACCGTTCCCCGTCGCGGCTACCGTTTCATCGCGCCCGTCTCTTATCCCGCTCCCCCCGAGACCGGCGAAGTTCCCGTAGTGCAACCCGCCGCCACTCCGCAGGGACCGCCTCGCGTTCGACCCGCCGCGCCATCTCCACGGACTCTCGTCCTCGCTGTCTTCTTTTTAATAGCAGTCGTTGCCGGCGGCATCTTCTACCGCGCCCGTCATGAAGCCCGCGCCGGAGAGGCCAAGCCTTCCCTCGGCGCTTCCGTCCGGATGCGCCCCTCCATCGCCGTCCTCGGCTTCCAGAACTCCACCGGACGCCCCGACCAGGCATGGCTTTCCACCGCTCTGTCTCAAATGTTGAGCACCGAACTCGCCGAAGGCGAACAGCTCCGCATGGTCTCCAGCGAACAGATCGCCCGCGCCGGCCGCGACAACGCCTGGCAGCCCGGCGAGACTCTCGCCAAGGATTCTCTCGCCCGCCTCCGCCTGAGTCTCAATACGGATTACGTCACCCTCGGCTCCTACACGGTCGTCGGCAGCGGTGACCAGGCCGTCATTCGCCTCGACGTCCGCCTGCAAGACGCCATCGCCGGCGAAACCGTAGCCGAGACCTCGGTCTCCGGAAACGAAGCCCAGCTCTTCGACCTCGTCTCACAAGCCGGAACGCAGATGCGCCAGCGTCTCGGCATCGACCGCGCCACCGTTGAGCACGACGCCCAGGCCAAGGCAACGCTCCCCAAGAACGTCATCGCCGAGCGCTTCTACGCCGACGGCGTTGCCAAGCTCCACGTTTACGACGCCTCCGCCGCTCGCACGCTTTTCCAGAAAGCCATCGCCGCCGACCCGCAGCACGCGCTCTCGCACGCCGGCCTCGCTGAAGCCTGGCGCGCTCTCGGCTACGACGCCAACGCCACCAACGAAGCTAAAAGTGCCGTTGATCTCTCTGCGAATCTCTCGCGCGAAGACCGCCTCTCCATCGAAGGCCGCTATCGCGAGATCACTCACGACTATCCTCATGCGGTTGAGATCTTTAAGACGCTCAATAACTTCTTCCCCGATAACCTCGACTACGCTCTGCAACTCGCTCGCGCCCAGGTCAAGGTCGCGCCCAAGGATGCTCTGCCGACCATCGCCGCCATGCGCGCTCTGCCCGCGATCGAGGCCCACGATCCTCGCATTGATCTTGCTGAGTCCGTCGTAGCCGAAAATCTCAGCGACTTCAAGCGCAGCGAACAAGCCGCCGAGTCCGCCGAAGCCAAGGCCGACACCATGGGTAGCCGCCAGCTCAAAGCCGACGCCAAGGCCCGCGAAGCCTGGGCATGGAACCGCCTCGGCGAGACCGACAAATCCATCGCCGCCTACAACGCTGCCTTCGAATTGAACAAAGCCGCCGGCAATCCCCGCGAGGCTGCCTCAGCCTTGCACGGCATCGCGCACTTGCAATACAGCAAGGGCGATCTAGTGGCCTCCCGACAGTCGTACGAAACCGCGCTCGCCGACTTCCGCAAAATCGGCTCTCTCTGGGATGTCGCCTCCTGCGAACACAATCTCAGCGTTCTTCTCACCGACGAGGGCCAGCTCCAGCTCGCCAAGACCCATCTCGAAGAAGCTCTCCGCATTCAGCGCGAATTGAATGACGAACGCGGTGTCTCATCCGACCTCGACGATCTCAGCAACGTGCTCCTCGACCTCGGCCAGCTCGATGCCGCTGTCAAGATGAAGCAGGAGGCGCTACAAGGCTTCGAACACCTCAGCAATCCAACAGGCGAGGCGATCACCCTCAGCAATCTTGCAGTCGTGCTGCTCGCCAAGGGCGACCCGGCGGCCGCGAAGGAGAAACTCGACCAATCTCTCGCGATCAAGCAGAAGATCGGCTTTAAATCGGGAATCGCCTTTACTCAGTTCACCCAAGCGATCGTCTTGCTCGCGCAAGACCACATTCCCGAAGCCCGCAGCAACGCCGAGCAGGCCCAAGCCACGCGTATCGAGCTTAAGGACGAAAACCAGCTCGCTAACGTCCGCGTCGTGCTCGCGATGATCTCACTGGAAGAAGGCCGCCCCACCGACGCCGAGCCGCTAGCCGCCGGTGCCGCCGATGTCTTCAAGAAGCAACAGGATGCCACCGACGGCGCCATCGCCAACGCCGTGCTCACTCGCGCCCTCTTCGCGCAAGGAAAAGTTCACGAAGCCCAACTCGCCGCCGATCGCGCCGTCGCTCTTTCACGGCAGAGCGAAGACCTCACCGTCCGCTTCCAGGCCCGCCTCGCCGCCGCCGAAGCCCAGATCATGACCGCCAAATCCGCCGAAGCCCTCAAGTCATTCGAGTCCATCCGGCAAGACGCTCGCCGCTACGGCTACGTCCCCTACGAACTTGAAGCCCGTCTCCACCAGGCGGAAATTCAATTTCACGCTGGCAACAAACCGGCCGCCCATGCTATTTCTATCGAGTTAGAAAAAGACGCCAGCACCCACGGCTTCGCCCTGATCGCCCGCAAAGCCACAGATATCGCGTCGCACACGAGCTAAATCACGAAGGATTCCTGAATGTCGGGGCGCACGAACGAAAATCCGGCGACGATAAAACGATTTCTGTCGTGGTGCTTCTGGATCTTCATTTCCTACCTCTTTTTAGGTGACAACTTCTGGAATTTCCTTCTTCCGCTCCTCGCTGCCTGGCTCGCGGCCATTTGCATCGGCGCAATCTGGCTGATCACCGTCGAGCTCTACACCAAATACGCCAGCTCCATCTTCAGCGAGCGCTACGTAATCCCCGTCCCCTTCGCCAACCGCCAGGCAACGCGATAACCGAACCCGGCTGGTGTAGTATCACGCCACCAAAAATTCCATGTACAACCAGCCGCGATCTGCTCAGAAACCATTCTCCGCTCGACAAATCCAGATGATCTGGATCGCCTTCCTCGTATTCGCGGCAGGCGAAATCGCGGTTCCTGAGCTCATAGGCGAACCTCCAGGCACCCTAATCACGAAGTTCCATTGGGTAATGGCCGCGATGGCCGCATGGGCCATATTCGGAGGCTTCGACTTTCGCAGAAAATTGCTCGCCAAATCCAGCGCATCCACCAATCAACTCGACGCATTGAGAAAGTGGGGCGTAGCTTACATCGTGGCATTCGCCTCAGCCAATGCCGTCCTGCTCTTTGGATTCATCACGCAAATATCTCCGCCCACTCCCCCACGCTGGTTCTCCGCCTGCTTCTATGCCCTCGGCGTTCTTCTCCTCTTCCTCTGGCGACCCACTAACGCTCCCGATGAACGCAGCATTTGAAATCGACATAACGAATTCATTGCGAATCCTCCCCGCCGCACCCTCATCCAATTCCCGATTGGAGTTCCTCATGCCGAAAGTCATCCGCTTCCACGAACCAGGTGGTCCACACTCTTTGAAATTCGAAGAGATCCCCACGCCACAGCCGAAAGAAGGCGAAGTCCGCCTCAAGGTCAAAGCCGTCGGACTCAATCGTGCCGAAGCGCTCTTCTCTCGCGGCAAATATCTCGAGCAGCCCAAACTCCCCGCCGGACTCGGCTATGAAGCCGCAGGCACCGTCGACGCCGTCGGCCCCAACGTCAACCCGTCCTGGCTCGGCAAAGAAGTCGCCACCATCCCCGCCTTCTCCCAGAACCAGTACCCCATGCTCGGCGAAGAGGTCCTCGCGCCCGTGCACGCCCTCGGCGAATACCCGCCCAATCTCACGCCCGTGCAGGCCGCCGCTATCTGGATGCAATACCTCACCGCCTACGGTGCCCTCATCCAAATCGCCCACGTCACCACAGGCGATTACGTCGTGATCCCCGCAGCCTCGAGCAGTGTCGGCCTCGCCGCCATCGAAATCGTCAAGGCCGAAGGCGGGATCTCCATTGCCGCCACGCGCAAAAGCGACAAGGCCGCCGAACTCCTCAAACTCGGAGCCGACCACGTCATCGCCACCGAGGAAGAAGACTTCGTCGCCCGCGTCAAAGCAATCACCGGCGACAAAGGCGCTCGCGTCACTTTCGACCCCGTGGCCGGCCCCTTCGTCGACAAGCTCGCCGCCGCCGCGTCCAACCGCGGCATCATCGTCGAGTACGGCTCGCTTTCCCAGCAGCCCACTCCATTCCCGTTGGGCGTGGCATTGACGAAAGGTCTCACCCTCCGTGGTTACGTCATCTGGGAAGTCACCGGCGACTCGCAGAAACTCACCGTCGCGAAGAAATACTTCTACGACCGCCTCGCCGACGGCCGCTTCCACCCCAAAATCGCCAAGACATTCCCGTACTCGCAGACCATCCAGGCCTACGAGTACCTCGAGTCCAACCAACAAATCGGCAAGGTCGTGATCACAATCCCGTAATCGCGGGGAGGGAGGGTCATTCTCGGTTTGACCCCCACCCCGTATTCCCGTAAAATGTTCTTTCGGCTACACGTCGAGATTCTGTTCAGAGGACACCCGTAAGTTCATGGCAAACCATTATTCGGCGCTTAAGCGCGCACGTCAGACTGAAACCCGCACCACGCGCAATCGCGCCAACACTTCCCGCCTGCGCACCTCGCTGCGCCAGCTGCGCGAGGCCATCACCGGCGGAGATGCCGAAGCCGTGAAATCCGCCCACAACGGTGCCGTTTCGCTGCTCGACAAGGCCGTCCAGAAGGGCGTTCTGCACAAGAACACCGCCAGCCGTTACAAGTCGCGCCTCAACGCCCGCGTCAAGGCGAAGTCGTCCAAGTAACTTCAGCCCAAGTTTTCGCGACGGCAAGCCTCGGGGCTTGCCGTTTTCGTTTGCTATCGATCCTGGATTTACACAATCAGACAATGCCCAACCTACGGGCGATTGAACTCTGCTCACCAACCCCGGTAGAATCAGTCTTTCCGGAAACTCCGATTTTTACCGTCCGTTGAAAGGACATTCATGCAGCCGTTGCGCTTCTCCGTGGTTGGGCCCGCATTCATCCAGGTTCTCCGGTTCGTCGCACTCATACTTCTGGTCCCTTCCGTAATCTTCTCTTTGGCCTGCGGTCACAGTAGCTCCGCCGCCACCACCACCGTCGGCGTCGCGCCAACGTTCACCAGCACTGCTCCGCCCATCGTTCAGCAAGGCGTCGTTTATACCTACACCCCAACTGCCGTAACTTCCGACAACAGCACCGTGACCTTCGCGCTGACTTCCGGCCCAACCGGCGCCGCCATGGCCAACGGCACGCTCACCTGGACACCCACCGCTGCCGAGTCCCGCATTTCGAATGCCTTCGTCATCACCGCGACCACCAGCAACAACGGCACTCTGGCGCAGGATTTCAGCCTCACTCCGAACGGGACAATTACCGGAACCGCCGTCGATCACGCCATCACCGGAACCGGATTGATCAATTACTCACAGCATTTCAGCGCGACCGCCGTCGAAATTCTTTTCCCGAACGGAACTGGCGGGTATAACACTCTGCGCGGCACCAGCGACGCTGACGGTAATTTCTCCATCCCCAACGTGCCCGCGGGCAGCTTCTGGCTGCACATCCCCCACACCTACGACGGGGTCGTCGCCGACAATTACATCTGGACGAACTCCAGCACCATCGACGCTGGTCAGCTTCTGATTGGGCGACCGGATTCCGTGATCGCCTCTTCCGGCGTTACGATTCAAGCTTCGGATGTCACTCTCAAAGTCCCACCCACTTCGACCGACTCGATCCAGTGGGTCAGCCCCGATGCCCGCGCGAGCGGCTCGCCTGCCGGAGTTCCTACCACCCCGCTGAACGCGACCTTCACTCAAACCGGAGGCCTGTTGGACGCTGCCAGAGGCGATCGAGGATTCCTGCTCCATTCCACCACTTCCGGACCAATCACCCGTGAAGTGGAGTCCGAAACTTTCGACTCCATTACGCAAACCAATGGCGGCACCACTACCCTGACGGGATCGATGACCGCGAATACCGGATCGACGACCGATCCCAACATCAAGATCACACAGTTCGACGCCGTCCTCGATGGTATCGCTGGCGCCACCAGCCCTTACCTCAAGAGCTTCACCCTCTACGATGTCGGCTATCCCGGTACCGAAGGCTGGCTGCCATCGACGGTCTACGCCACCCAGGGCAGCACGCCCATCCAGTTAATTTCGGCCTCGCTGAGCAGCGTTTCCGCTGACACCGATCTCGGCAGCATCCCCTACGGCATCGTAAGCAGCAACGGCGTCGCCTACATGCAGTATTTGAATCTGGCCTCACGCACCTTTTACGTTGGAAGCTCGAAGTACACCTTCCAGGACGAGGGCTCGATCATCGTCACCAACGCCGTGCCCACTTCCGGTAGCCCGATCGTTCCGCTTCTATTCGAACCGCAAGCTCCCAGCGTGAATGGCCTGGATTTCCTAAGTAATCAGACCAGCATCCCGCTCGCGCCCCAAGTCGGCTGGGCTGCACCCAGTGGTGGAACTGCAACCGCATATGAGTTGACGGTCGTCAACCTCGCGTCTCTCGGTACCTCGACCCCCGACATCCATTACTTCTATACCTCCAACCCCGGCACCTCGATTCCCGCCGGAGTTCTGCAACCCAGTACCTCGTACGTTTTCATCCTCCAGGCAATCACCTACGAGAATCCGTCGTTCTTGACCGCACCTTTCCGCATGGGCACTGGCAACTACTGGACCGGCGAAGTCTCCGGCATAATAACCACCGTCAGCAGCGCGAGTGCGAAGCCGAAGAAAGCCGTGGCAACTACAACCCCGAAGTCATTCCGCATCGTCCCTGCGGAGAACGGACGCATCGCAGTGTTTGAAGAGAAAAAGTAACTTCGAAATTTGCGCAAATAAACAACGGCGGGCCTAGGCCTGCCGTTTTCGTTCGGGCGATAATACTTCCAATCTGGGCTACATTCACTGCGGTAACTATGGCGAGCAGCAATAAGCTTGCTAACTTCCAACTCTAGCGGCTATGATCGCTTTACTCCCTGCTCGGTGCGTCCCTCGAAAATGTGAGGATCTATGCGCCTTCTGGCCGGCAAGAAAGCTTTCGTTTTTTCATCCTTCCGCTCCATCACCATAGCCTTGTTGCTTTCAACCATCGCTCTTACCGGATGCGGCGGCGGCTCAAGTTCCGTGTCTGCTCTGCCCCCATCGTTCTCCAGCACTCCGCCTGCTGCAGCGCTAGAGGGCGTTCTTTACACTTACAATCTCGCCGCCACCGATCCCGCCGGCGGCTCCGTCAGCTTTGCTCTCTCCTCGGGACCGTCCGGAGCAGTGATCACCGGCTCAACGCTGAGTTGGACACCGACGCACGCGCAGTCTCGCGAGTCCAACGCTTTCATTGTCGCTGCGTACACAACCGAGGGCGGCGCTGCCGTGCAAAAGTTCACCGTCACGCCCAACGGCAATGTCAATCTGACGGCTGTCGATCATGGCATCACGGGTGCCGGTCTAGTTGACTATCCGGAGTACTTTTCCTCTGCCGAGGCGTTGGTTCCCAACGGCTCAGGCGGTTACTCGGTCATCGAAGGTACACCCAGCATCCTCGGATCTACCACCGTAGCAAACGTCCCCCCGGGCAGTTTTTGGCTAAACGTAAATGTCTACCCCTTTCGGGAGGCTCTGAATTCCTACTACGTCTGGACGAGCAGCAGCGACATCGATCTAGGGCAATTGGTTCTCGGCCGCCAGGATGCGGTCTGGGCGCCCGTCGCGGAAATCGTCAACGAAGACATTGACCTCAAGGTCACGGCGGAAGCCTCCGACCTGATTGACTGGAGAAGCCCGGATGCCGGAAGCCTTCTCGGCATCGACGAAGGCGTCTATCCACTCACCAATCCCATGCTCACTTCTCTCCGACAGAACGGCGGACTCATCGACAGTTCTAAGGGTGATCGCGGCTTCTTATCGCACACCCGAACCATAGGGAATGTCACGTACGTCGTGGAATATCAGCAGTTCGATTCGCTTGCCGAGAGCAATGGCGGTTCCGTCACTCTCACCGGCGGGATGACGGTAGCGGATGGCTCCGTCACCGATCCAGTCATCAAGATCACGCAGTTCGACGCCATCAATGCAAGCGTGCCAGGTAGCGACGCCCCGAACGGTTTCAAACTCTTTCAGCTCTTCGACGCTGGATATCCCGGCGAAGAAGGTTTCACAGCAAATGACCCTACGGCAATTGACCCGGGGCCGATCACACTGGTGACCGCATCCCTCAGCCAGATCAACGACGATACCGATCTCGGCCCCATACCATTTCAGGTGGAAAGCACGACCGGCATACCTTTTATGCAGCTCTCTGACCTCGACTATCGGACCATCGCGTCCGGAGGTTCAACTTATGTCGGCCAGTTCGGCTACTTGATCGTATCGAGTTCCGTTCCGACTTCGGCGAGTCCAATTGTTCCAGTACTTGGAGAGCCGACAGCGGTGAAGGTCGATGGAAAAGATTTTCTCGCCAACCAGTCCAACGTTTCGCTCGCTCCGCAAATAACTTGGGCGCCTCCCACCATTGGCGCTCCGACGGGGTACGAGTTGACGATCATGAGCACCGTCCAATCTTTGCCGTACGACTCTTACGACACCTACTGCTTCTACACCTCGGAGAACAACCTTTCGGTGCCTCCTGGCCTCCTGCAACCAGGAACTCCCTATCTCTTTTTCATACAGGCGATGAGCTATCAGGATGGTTCAATCGAAAAGGCCCCATTTCGCATGGGCAAGGACTACGCGGTCACGAGCGAGATGTCCGGCCTTATGACGACTACGGGCAGTTCCAGCTCAGCGCACAAAGGACCCAGCGCCACAGGCGCACCCAAGATCGTGCGCGTCAACCCGGACGCGAACGGACGAATTAAGCCTCGCCATACCGGACAGCAGATAGGTGTCGAACTCGATCTCAACGGCAGGCTTCGGCCTGCCGTTTCTTCATTCCTGCATCCCACCCTCCGGGGACACCCATCGCCTTCCGAGGGATTTCCTCGCGAAGCCATTGGACTTACTCTGTGCCTGTTGATAGCAGCGGTGACATCAGCAACTGCAGTTGAACTCAGTTTCTCCGTTTTGATGTTCTCGGCCTAAAGCAGTGCAGTGACCTCCTTTTAGCAGTCGGCTTCAGGGCTCCTTCGAACCAACGGGCTCCGTCTTTGAATTTGGGCTAAAGCAGCGACGCAAGTTTCATCCAATTTTCCGGTGCAAATCGCACCGGCTTCATAAAAGCCTCGGGAACGATTCCGAGGCTCTTTTTATTGCTGCGAAAAGCGAACGCAAAAAACCCCGGCACCAAGCCGGGGCTTTTCATCAGGAGGGGAGTTTTCTAGCTAGCTTTGTTCATCTTGCACGACGCGCCGCAGCAGCTCTTGCCGGCCTTGGCCATCTCACACTTGCCGTCCTTGCAGCACGACTTGTCTTTCGCCATGTCCTTGCAGCAATCCTTAGCGCAAGCCATCTTGCCGTCCTTCATGTCACAGCACTTGCCATCTTTGCTACAGCTCTGGGCCGTGGCGCCAGTCGAGCTGCAACATGCGCAAGCGGCTTTGTTGTCGGTGGTGGCGGGAGTTGTCCCCGTCTGCGCCACCAGGCTGAGTGCAAACAACATGATTACGAACATTACTGCGATTGCGTATTTCGCTTTCATAAGAATCCTCTTTCGATCGTTGATGCCGCGTGAATTCACTTCGCTCCATCGAACGCAGGCCCAAGCCAGCGCGATCTAGTGGCGAAAATTGTGTGAGTGTGCGGAACCAGCCTTCGGACGAAGGCTTTCGAGAGGACTAAATACGCAGGTCGGCTTTGCTATCGAGGACCGTACGTTCAAACCGCGGACCAGCACGTTCCCAAGGCGCGCCGGAAGCTTCATGAGACACAATCAGGAGTTTGGTCGCATGGGCCGTGGCGCAATAACGCGCCTGGCCGTCATCATGATATTTCGCGGTTCCGCTGAGTGCCTCGTCGCCGTGCATCACCATGCACCGGTTCATCGAGTCACAATCGCCGTCGCCGTGCATCCGGTAGCAGACGATCACAACCATCTTCTGCGGCGGGCAGCATTTGTGCGAAGCCATCCCCTTCACATGCGGATGCTCCATCACCATCGTGCGATACGCCATCTTCTCGCATGAGGGCATGTGCATTGCCGGGATCGGCGCGCATAATGCGCTCATCGACCACGTCAGCAACGCGACCAGCACAAATGTCGAGATGGCTTTGCGGAACTGCATCGATTGTCATTCTCATCCCAATCGAGCCAGAGCGCTGTGACCTTCATCACACATCAAACTTCTTTTCCGGCAACCGCCGAAATCCTTCAGGCCTTGTCATCCTGAGCGAAGAATCCGCGCACCATTGCGGATTCGCAGCCGAAGGATCTTGCGTTTCGCCGTGCGTCAGCCACCACATCTCGCGTCCCGCCTTGCGAGATGCGAGAAACGAGACCAACATACTCCGATACGCCGCAACAATGCGTTACCCTATCCGAGTCATGTACACCGTCCGCCCCGCCACCATCACCGATCTCGACACCCTCGTCCACCACCGCTATGCCATGTGGCGCGACATGGGACGCGATCCCAAACTCCTCGCCATCATGGAACCCGCCGCTCGCGAATACTTCACCGCCGAGGTCGCCAACGGCGGTTACCGCGGCTGGCTAGTCGAGTCCGACGGCAAAATCATCGGCGGCGCAGGCATCGTGATCAGCGCATGGCCCGGCAACCCCGGCTCGACGCTCGCCAAGCGCGCCATGATCCTCAACATGTATGTGGAACGCGACTACCGCCGTCGCGGCATCGCCCGTGCCTTGATGGAAACCGTGATTGCCTGGTGCAAAACCCAAGGCTTTTCCGCCGTCGGCCTGCATGCCAGCGACGAAGGCCGCCCCCTCTACGAATCTATGGGATTTGAACCGACCAACGAAATGCGCCTGACGTTCTAATCTTCCGCGATGACGGTCACGCCATCCAGCACTTCCCTCACCTTGGCCGCCAGCGCCGTCGGCGTGAACGGCTTCTGCAGGAAAGAGATTCCCGTATCCAGCACGCCGTGATGCACGATCGCATCATTCGTGTAGCCCGACATATACAGCACCTTGATCTCCGGCCGTTGCGCCGCAACCTTCGCCGCCAGTTCGCGGCCGCTCATGCCCGGCATCACCACATCGGTCAGCAGCAGGTGCAGCTTGCCTTCCACTTCACAAACCTTCAGTGCTTCCGACCCATTCTCTGCCTCGCAAACCGTATATCCGCATCGCGCCAGGATGCTCCGGGCCAGCTTCCGCACCTGTAGATCGTCTTCCACCAGCAGCACTGTCTCCGTACCTTTCGTCGCCGCCGGACGCTGCCCGCTGCCAAACAACTCCGCCTGCTCATGGACGCGCGGCAGGAAAATCTTGAACGTCGTTCCTTTGTCCACTTCGCTGTACACCCAGATCGTTCCGCCGCTCTGCGTCACGATGCCGTACACCGTCGACAACCCGAGTCCCGTGCCGCGACTTCGGTCCTTCGTCGTAAAAAACGGCTCAAAGATGTGCGCTTTTGTCTCCGCGTCCATGCCGATGCCGTTGTCGCTCACCGCGAGCATCACATAACTGCCGGGAACAACTTCCACGTGCTCGCGAGCGTCGCTCATATCGAGTGCGACGTTAGCCGTCTCCAGCGTCAACTTGCCGCCGCGCGGCATCGCGTCGCGGGCGTTCACCACCAGGTTCATGATGACCTGTTCGATCTGCCCCGGATCAGCCTGCACCGAGCCCAGTGCCCGATCGGTATGCGTTACCAGCTCAATGTCCTCGCCGATCAGCCGCTGCAGCATCTTGTCGAGGTTCGTCACCAGCACATTCAGGTTGATGATCTTCGGCTGCAGCACTTGCCGGCGGCTGAACGCCAGCAACTGGCTCGTGAGTGCTGCCGCCCTTGCTCCCGCCTCGTCAATCTGCTCGACATCTGCCCGCATCGCCGGATCATGTTCCACTTTGTCGAGCACCATCCGCGCATAGCCGCGGATCACCGTGAGCAGATTATTAAAGTCATGCGCAATGCCACCCGACAGCGTGCCGATCGCCTCCATCTTCTGCGTCTGTCGTAATTGCTCTTCCAGCCGTTGCCGTTCGTTGATTTCATTCCGCAGCTGCGCATTGGCCGCACTCAACTCTCCAGTGCGGTTCACGACTTCCTCTTCGAGGTGCTCCTCGTTTTGCAGCAGCTGCTGTTCTGCCCGCCGACGCTCCGCAACCTCCGCCTGTAAATCGCGCGCAACCCTCTGCTCACGCTCCTGAATGATCACCACTCGCAGGCTAGAGCACAAAAACGAGATCGACACCATTGCGATCGCGAAGCTCAGCCGCTCCCGCACAATCACCATGCATAGCATCAGCACCATGAAGGCGCTCAGAATCGGGAACAACCGATCGCCGATCAGCCCGGTGGTCCGCGGCGCAATCTCCAGATCGCGCTCGTCCGTCTGCACCCACGTCCCGGCAATCACGATCGGCGCAATGTTGAGCAGCGTCCAGATGATCTGATACCACGTGCCGGCTTCGATCTTGTAATAGTCGTAGAAAAAGTCGGCCAGGCATACTGCCGCGAGGTAAATCGACAGCCGTCCAAACAGCTTCCGCGTGGCTGCCGAACTCGTCAGCAACGAGCGCAGCAGAAACAGCGTTGCCATCGACAGGTCATAAACCAGCGATCCCGCCCACGTCGCCTGCAACCATGAGTGCGCGATCACCGAGTTCTGTCCCACTTGCGCAGGCATCCGGTGGAAGAAGAAATAGATCGCCACCCAGAACAGCAGGATCTGCACAAAATCCAATAGGTGGATCGGATCGAACTTCTTCCTCTCGAAATCCGGATCCAGAAACAGCGTCAGACTCAGCGGCGCCAGCCAGAAGACCGATAGCTCGTCCGACAGTTCAGCCAGTCCGGGATACGCTCTTACGGCCTCCGCGAAAATGCCGATCAGCAATGAGCAGCAGAAGAACGAGAAGCACGCAATCGCCGTGAACCACAGGTAGCGCGCCAGCCCTCGCGATCGCCGCGACGCCTGCCTGATCACCGCCACCGAAATCAGGTTGAGCCCGAGATCGACGAAGAAATTAAAGAGCGGCCCGCGCCCCTGCGTCCCCAAAACCGCAACATTGATGATCTGCGCGGTCAAAAGCACGCAGGCCGGCACGATCCACCAGAAACGCGTAGGGATGGAGGGTGTCCGCGCGACCGTCGTGCTCAGCCCATGAGCCATAAGAAATCAGCAGAGAAGCTCCGATTATCGTTACCGGGCTGGACGGTTGCAATCCTGGAATTTTCCCGCGTGGGTACTATCGAGAGTGCCTTTTTGCTCGCAGCCGCAGCGCCAACTCCCGCTTTCCCGCGCCCAATAGCCTTTTTGGGCCAACTCAGCGCAGAACTCCCGCCATCGGATGGTTTGGCATACCTCGACGTATAGCCGACCCCAGGAGGACGTTTTGACCAATCACGCATCAGCAACCCGCCGCATTTGGATTGCCGCTATCGCCGCTGCATTCCTGGCGATCTTCACCCTCGCCGGATGCAACCGCAACGCCCAGCACGCCGACGTCAAGGACGCCGTCGACGGCGCCATGACCAGCAACAACCTCGGCGTAGTAAAGGTTTCGCAGGACCGCGACAAAGGCATCCTGACCCTCACCGGCGACGTCATCTCCGCCGACGACAAGACCCGCGCCGAAACCATCGCCAGGCAGAACGCCCCGGACTACACCATCGCCAACGAACTCGGCGTCCGTCCGCAAGGCAACGAGAGCCAGGCTAGCGCCGTCGACAACAAGCTCGACGATGGCATCGTGGACAACTACAAGGCCGCCATCAAGGCCCACAAGGCCCTCGACGATCAGAGCATCTCGGCCAAGGCCAAGAATGGCACCATCGTCCTCACCGGCAGCGTGAAGACTCCGGCCCAGAAGATGGAAGCCGGCAAACTCGCCAAGGCCGTTCCGAACGTCAAAGAAGTCGTGAACGAACTGAAAGTCAAAGCCAACAAGGACTCGACGACCGCCTCAGCCGAGTAAATCGCGAACAAGAAAATCCCCGTCAGCTCCACGCGGAGCGACGGGGATCGTGTCATGGTGAGCGAAGGACGCGGCGATCTTCCGCGTCCGTAGTCGAATCCATCCCTATGCCGTCTACTCGGCAGCGTTCTAGTCCCTTATCACAAGCAAATGTGACAAAGGTGGGACGCCACCCTCTTTGCAGGGATTGGCGAATATGTCGCCCGGCGATACTCTCGCTCCACTCGATATGTGGATACCTTTCGAACCCGATGCCGACCCTCTCGAAAACTTGTCAGAGTTGGAATTTGCCCTGAAGCAGGCGGCCTCGGTGGAACAAGACCCCAAACGCCGATCGGAATACGACGCTCTGTTGAGCGAGGTTCGCTTCCGCGCCAACGTATTGCGCGTGGCACCTACCCTCCAACATTGACCGGCATATCCAGCGTGCCCATCCGTCGGTTTTCTATATCGCACACCCCAAACCGCAGCCGATACTTCCCCGCCGGCAGCGTGATCTCCTGGTGCACCGGAATCCCTCGCTTCAGCGCATCGGCAAACGCATCCTGATCCAAATCTAAATTCACCACCCCTGCCGACTGCGGCGGCTGCGCCGGTTGCGTCGTCGAATCCGTCAGCGCAATCAGAAGCACCAGCAACTGCGCGTGGTGATGCCCATTCGCATCCACCGAAAACTCCACCGTCCGCGGATCGATCCTCGAGTCCACCCAGGTCGTCGCATGTTTCGGATCGGGCAAAGTCACACGAGAATTCAGCCGCAGCACCGTCGAATCCGGCGTTCCCGGCTGCAACGCTCGATGCAAGATCTCCTGCGCATCGTTAGCCGACGGTTGGTCGGCATACGCGTAATATCCGCGCCGATAGGTCAGCGACGTCCCCTTTTTGTCCACTACAACATGAATATTCCGGAACGCTCCATTCCAATTCTGGTTTTGCGGACGGTACGCCACCGTGTAAAAGTTCGATCCATCCTCAATTCCCCGCCGCAGCGCCCACGCCAGATCGTTGGTGCTATAAAACGACTCCCCACCCGTCTGGTGCGCGATGTTGTCCATGTTGTTGCGCAGCACATTGCGCGTGTTGAACGTTCCGCGCATGGTGTTGACCATCGCGGCACTTGAGGCTCCGGCGCCCACCGAACTGTCGCCGCTCGATTGCGCCCCCACAAAATCCGTCTGCACGCCCATCACGTTGATCGGATACACCGCAATCTGCATGCTGGCAATCAGGTTCGCCGTCTCCCGCGATCCCTCAATGTCTCCAATCTGCTCAGCCGCGCTCATCGCAGGATTGTCGAGCTGCATATATGCGCCGACCGCCGTCGGAAAACTAGCCGACAGCCAAAGCAAGTTCTTTCGTCCCGAATATCCGCTGGTAGCGTGCGCCAGATCCGCAAACGCCAGGATCGTGATCCGCGCCCGCGTGTCCGCGTTCACCGCGTCGTAGAGCGTATCTTCCTTGGCCCAGCGCGACGTAATCGACCCACCGTCGGCCTCGGCGCTCGGACTCCGCCCGATCGCCGCCTCCCACCGCGAGTAAATGTCCGAGGTCTGCATCATCTCGCTCTGCGACCGAATCAGCTCCGACGGCTTCGCCTTCAGCAAATCGGCCGCCTGCACCAGCAAATCCGAGCTCCCGGTAAAACTCTGGACCATGTGCAGCCGATCGGTCAGCACGAACAGTGCGATCTGCTGCCCCGGCGGCAGCGCCTTCAGAAATTTCAGCATCTGCCCGCGCGCAAACTGCTGGTCGGTCAGCGGAGTGTTCACCATGTCGAACAGCAACATGTTGATCGACCCCGATGCCGTCCCGTCCTCCGGCACATTCGCGAACGTCAATCCCGCATTCGCCTTCGCCGCCGGAGCCGCCTTCGCCGAAGCCAGGTCATAACTGTGCTCGTTGAAAAAATCGACCGCCTGCGGCTTTCCATCTTCCGCGACTTTGAAGTCCGCTTGCTTCAACCCACGAACGCACCGGCCGGAAGAATCCCGCACCACCACATCGACATAAACCAGTCGCGTAGCAACGCGAATCGTGGTAGCCGGGGCCGCTGACGATTGCGGAGCAGAAGCCTGGGCCGGCGCAGTCGTCTGCCCCCATATCATCACTGGAAGCAGAAGCATTCCCGCAGCCCAACTCATCGCCCGCATCGACCCTCCCCAAAGCAGCACAACTCTACCGGATGCCCTCCGTTTCGACGAAGGGCATTGACCAATCGTTACATGAGGATGTTAATGCTTTTTCGCCGAGCGTGAAGCGCGCCAACTCGACCATGACCAGCACGCCTCGCTGTTCCCAAGAATCAAGGTCACGAAGCAAACGGCAAACACCGAATGGTCCAGCGAAGCCCCGAAGTATTGCCAAAACGCCACATGCGCCACCGGGTAATTCGACGAGAACAGCAGCGTCAACATATACACGACTCCACCCACGCTGGCCGCTCGCACCCACACTCCCAAAACCAGCGCCAGTCCAATCGCCAATTCGCCAACCGCCACCATTAACGCGATCGCCGTAGCGTGCGGCAAAACAAAGTTGCGCAGCACCGGGGCCATGAACGGATAAGCCCCGTCCTCCAAAAACCGGTTGATCCAGAATTGAAATCCGCCGCCGAACACAAATGTACGCCCGGTCACCTTGTACTCGGCAAATATCAGGAAGAACACTCCAATCGCAATCCGCAGAAAAGCCAGGGCGCGATCGTTTCGAGAAGGGGCAGTCAACACGCGCGAAGTATACCAGCCACTCCGCTGGTTCCATTTCGGCACACCCACATTACCCGCGTACTCCCATTCCCAACTTTTTCGATACGTGAGGTCGCACTGCTCTCCTATTCTTTTCTTTACGGTACATCTTCAATCTTCTTCCGGGATATCGTCATGCAATCTTCCAGGGTCCTCGTTTCCCTCCTCATCATCGTCGTAGTGTGTTTTTCCGCCGGCGGCATGTTCCTCGTTCACTCTCACAATGCTCCGGTGCAAAACGCCGCCACCGCCGAGATCATCAAGACCGGCCTCGAAGGCGATCACGCGACAGATCCGCAAGCCTATCGCAACTATCAGGACGCCATCCGCCTCCTTCTTGCGCAGCAGAACTACGAAGAGCTCGACCGCCTGGCCAATTCCGCACGCGCCAACAAGGAACGCTTCCCGGGAGGCGGACGCAAGCTCACCGCCATCTACACCTCCTTTGAGGACCCCGACGGCGCCGATAATGCTTCCGATGCCGCCTGGACCGAAATGCTCAACCGCCTTGAGCGCTGGAAGAAACTATCCGCGAATCCCCTCACGCCCACTCTCGCTCTCGCTGGCGCCTACAACACCTACGCCTTCGTCGGCCGCGGCGATGGTTACGCCAATACGGTCACCGCTGCACAGTGGGACCTGTATCACGACCGCCTCGCCAAGGCGCAGGCGCTCCTGGAAGAAGTTGCGGATCAAAAAAACGACGATCCCATGTGGTACGACGCCATGCTCACCGCTGCCACTGAAGCGGATCCCGTCGATCAACGCGCCCTCTTCGAAGCCGCAATCGCCTACGATCCCACCTATCGACGCTATTACCGCAAGTTTGCCTCTTCGCTCCGCCCCGAATGGAACGGCAAGCCTGGTGACATCGTCCGCTTTGCCAACGAAATGTACGAGCGCCTCGGTCCCATTAACGGCCCCATCGAATATTTCGATATCGCCGCCTTCATCATCTGCAACTGCGGCCCGCAAAGCGAGATCAAGCGCTTCTCCCTCACCAGGATCAAACAGGGCTATGCACTCTCTGTCCTCAATTACGGTGAAAGCACCACTCAGTTGAATCAAATGGCCTTCATCGCCTGGCAAAAAGAAGACCCCGTTGCCCTCGACGATGCGTTAGCTCGTATCGGCTACAACTGGGATCCCTCCGGATGGACCGACGACCGCAAGAACTTCGAGTCCGCCCAAGCGTGGCTGGCCTCTTTCCGCATCGGCGGAGAACCATTCGACGCCGTTGACGAAGAAATGAAAACTCAGGAAGGGCAAAACTACGCCAAGCTAATTCAGGCCGACTTCGACAGGAAATACAGCAAGCTGCTCGATGACTGCCGCAAGGACGTCGGAGACGATCTCCGCGGCTTCTACTTCTATTTCAAACAAGACGGCACCGGCAAACTGTCGACCGCCATGGGCTATCCGATGAACGCCATGGGCGCGTGCTTCCACAAAAACGCCTTGCAGGATAAACCAACCTTCATAGCCCCACCGCACGCTGGCTACTGGAACAAAATCGTAGTCCGCGATCACTAACGAGATTGAAACGTCACGGCCGGTTGGCGAACTAGGGTGGGTACAAGACGCGCCGAAGACGCAACCAACTCTTCGCAACCGCCTCGGAAAACTCCACTGTCGGCACTGCCGCATCCCAGCCCGGAGGGCGTCTCGCTTCTCAGCCCCGGGTGACAACCCGGGGTAGGACCGCGATGAAATCTCCTCCTTGCTGCCGCAGGCGATTTATTGCAACGGTCGCGTCCTTTGCGACCGTTGCCAGATGCGTTTAGTCGCCGGGGATCTCACTGCAACTCAGGTAAGTTCAATCACGCCGCACGAAAGCAGGTAGTGGGCGGTGGCATCGAACTCCGCAGGGCTATTGGTCGCATCTCCGCCATCGCCCGAAGGGATGTAAATGACCATGCCTTGACGAGCGCGGGTGAGCAAGACGCGGTACGCGTTCATCCGGTATCCCCTTTTTTCCGAGTTGGTGATAGCGCCCCACTTGCTCCGCGGGCCGTGACGTAGAGCTCGAAGCTCCCAGAAACCTTGCTTACTCCAGATGAGATCTCCGCCCCAGCAGAGGCCGATCCAGTCCAGTTCAAGGCCCTGAATTTCGAACTCGGTCGCGAATACCTCGCAGAAGTAGCTCGATCTGACATCAGTCTCTCCACCGAGATACCAATGGTGCCAAGGATAGTCGGCATGAAAGGAGGAATTGGGCTCGAGTCCTTCCGCTCGTAATCTCGCTGCACCAGAGGAACCTGCCAGTCCGTACTGAGTGAGGCCGATCCGCTCCTGCTTAAGCTTGTGTCTCGCTGCGGCTAAGCTTCGCGTCAAGAATATGGGAAACCGATCTGCTATTTTTAACGAGGCGGCGCGACCAGCTTCGCCTTCCAAAACTAAGTTGACCCAGGTGGCAAGGTTCTCGGCTCGTAGGCTGCGGTTCGACGTCCTAAGATGCAGCGCTTCACTTGTATGGACCGTCGGTGAAGAGCTCAGGTCTTCGAACAATCGATGACCTGCGGTCGAGGGGCCGCCGTGCAACACCTCAGGCGACGCGTAAACCCTCCACTGCTTTTTGCTTTGTAGAAGAGCCCTTCCCCATTCTTCAAGACCAGCCTCTCCGTCATTGATTTCCTGGCCGCCTCCGACGAGAGCAATCACAACAGCCCAGTCTGCGTGCCGCTCCATAATCTGCAGCAACATCCACGGTTCAGAATAGTCGCGCTTGAATTTCTTCTGGTTCTGCTCTCGATTCCACGCGCGCTGAGCTTCGTCGAAGATGATGGCGTGATTCGACGGAGCGCCAGGGTCGGCGTCCGTATAATTCCGCGCGAACACGTGGACATTTTCGATCAGTGTTTCCGCTTCGATATGCGCTTCTGTCGAGTTTTTCCCGTTTCGCATGCTCTCTTGAGCAAATAAGTGCTGTAAGACCTTCACGAGCGGCCCATTCCCGCTCATGAAATGGATTGCATTTGCGCGATTCTCAGGTGAGTGAGCAAGGCTAAGACCGACGAGAGTCTTTCCCGAGCCAGGAACGCCCGTCAAGAAACAGACTGCGTGGTGACGTTCGGTACGCGCGGCATCTAGGCACTCTTGCACCGTTTGCCGAACCGCTTCGATTTCATGTTCGGACGCCTCCGAGTGTGCAATCTCTCTAATTGAAAGGCCGCCCCGAAGTCCTATCGCTGCGTCAATGATGCTCGGCACTGGGAAGTATGGGCTGTCGTCCCATTCTTTAACGTCCAGCGGTTCGGAAGCGTCTGCCCGGCTAAGAAGCGTAGCTGGAAGATCATTCCACCGCAGGTGGCGCACGGGCTCAATCCAGTAAGACGGAAGTTGGCGGAGACCGGCACTCGATGCCCCGCTCCTTACCGATGGATGGGATCGCTCTCCGGCAGAAATGACGATCGGCACGAGTTTCTTGTCACGCGACCCCTTGTGAAAGTAGTGTAGTAAGAGCGCGTACTCTTCGATCTGTCGATCCGCGGACGCATCATCTGAATGGGTCTTCTCCTCCAAAATTACGATCGATTGCCCAACTAGCAAAACGGCATCGACACGTCTTTCCTTACGAGGAATTGAAAACTCCAATAGCAAACCCCACGACCCCGCATCGGCGCGGCTCGCAACGCAGTCAGCCAGAGCGCTGCGAAGGGATCGAATATCACGGTTCCATGTAAGGGTCTGCTCGGAATATTGAGATGTGTAGCCGCGGCTCGCGTAGGCGGTAGACAGCGTTGCATTGATGCTGTCCTCCGACCGGGCGAGGAACTCTCGTACTGAAGAACGATAGAAAGCGGACATGCGATCGAGTCAGTTCAGAAGAATGGTAGCAGTCTAGGCTTCTCCGCGCACGCCGTCTTTCGACTGCTACTCATCCTCACTAAGGCTGAGTGAAGATGAGGTGAACTTCGCTTGGCGAAGACCGGGCGCTAACGC
>Ga0206868_10082_pt1 | contig 29155 bp, 20 predicted proteins | sample Alteio_BWOrgCont_38_FD_152901 | JGI IMG/M metagenome (GOLD analysis project Ga0206868, IMG submission 152901) | Enriched cells from forest soil in Barre Woods Harvard Forest LTER site, Petersham, Massachusetts, United States -... | ecosystem: Environmental > Terrestrial > Soil > Temperate forest >... | reverse complement strand
AACATGACGACTTTCCTGACTTCTGCTATTAGTGCGGTTCCGCACACCTATCTCGCAATCATTTTAAATTTGGCAGAAGTCAGGACTAGAAATCGCATTACGCTACAAACGAACCTTATCGATTACAATAGCAGTGGGCTGGCTAACGTCCTGAAACCGCACTAATTGGCAGAAGTCAGGAAAGGAAGCGTGGAGGGAATGAGGAAACGGGCGCAAGACGGGCTAAAACGTATTGAGTCTGTATTTACAGAGGGTGGAAAACCTCTACCAACAGTGCTAACAGACGATGGAGGAGAATCCCAGTCCAAATCACCTCCTTTCTCACAAGCAGCAGAAAACGATAAACCTGCTAATTTAAACAATGCTTCTTCAGCTGCTAGTGGTGCATCTTCTGCTTCTTCGGGTGTGGGTGCTATGGAAGGCAATGAACGTTAAAAAATACATTGCTAAATAAGGGCTGTGGACGATCCTACGGAACGTGTGGACAACATTGATGGACGAAATATGCAAAACAAAAAACGTTTTGCACATTATCGCCCACAACATTGCCCACACTTCGTCCACAGAGGTTTTTAACTACAATAAAAAATATTTTGACATTAAGGGGGGGCAAAAATTCCATCTGTAGCTACTAATTTTTTAGTGGTTCCTAGGGAATATTCAATCCGTTAGCCTGTATTATACACTAAGCTCCTGTTTAGCATTGAATTTCAAATATCAAGATGAGAAAGGGGTATTCGTATTTCTTCTGCTTTGAAACCATTGGCCCCAACCTTTAGCGAAAAATTCCTTACCTACTCTTTGGGTTGAATTTCTGAACCTCTGCTTCTATCTTTTTAACCTCTACCTCACCGTGTGATTCCCAGATGTTAACACCCCAATAAGTGAAGCCTGCTGACAAAAGAGTTACAATGGCTTTAAACGCTGTAACACCCCATCGATCCCTGCGTGCACTGAGTAGCTCTGCGTCCTTGGCTGAGAACGCACTTGCAAAAGAAGCAAGCCTATCTGTAGCAGATGGCTTCTTAGCGGCAGAGTGGGATGGCTTGTCTATGATATTTAGCAATTCTTGGGCTCTGCTGCATTTGTTCTGTGTCGAGGCCGTAAAAATAAAATAAAAAGAACCCTTTCGACTATCCAGGTGCGTTATATAATCTCTCAAGATCTGCGCAATTTCATTAGCTATCTGGTCATCATCCTTTGCTTCTAGTGATGGTTGAGCAATATGCTGTTGATGATGATGTTGCTGTTGTTGCTGTTGATGCGGTTGATGTTGAGCAAGCAGGGGTGCCACCGCCTGAGATGTCGTTTGTGATGCAGAACCTGCTTGTTGTAATGCTACTGCGGACTTATTGCGCTCTTGAAGCTGTTTGTTTTCAGCATCCAGGCGCTGTGTAATTTTTCCGATAATATCATTGTCTTGCATCCACTGCCAATGCGGAGCTGCATCGGTCTTTTTGCCCATATACGATGTTATTTTTTTGTCCTTGACACTTAATTGATGGAGTAGCTGTTTCCTATCTTCAGAACGAATTTCAATATAAAACGCTTCCGGATCGCTCACCCTTACCCCATAGGTAATTACGCAGGGTGGTTTATCGCAATTTACCTCGATTCTTTTGTCCTGCTTTTGCCTTAATCTCTCTACCACTCGTTGTGCTAAGTTAAATAACGCCGCGTCTTGGTTTTGAGGAGCGCTTTGTTTTTGTTCCTGTGGCTCCGCCCCCGCCGATGGTGGCTTTAGCGCAGGAGTAGCTTTTTGCTTTTGCTGGCGTTGTTGTAGCTGTTTGCGTTTATACGATATTATGCTATCCAGCTGTGTTTTTGTCCGAGATAAATACTGAGCGATATGGATAGGAGCTCCTTCTCGGTCGCTGTAACGTGCGGTGATTAATTCAGGAGATTGTTGTTTCACTAACTTGATTGCTTTAGCTAGCCTCTCGTGTGTTATGAATATGCTGTTATCCGGGTCAACTCTCTTTAGCTCTTCTAATAATCCTTCAATCTCGTTTGCTTGGGCAATTAATTGCTGCATCTGCTGAGTGGGCGACCCATCACTATTTCCGTATAAAATAGGGAAAAAGTGGGAAATGTTCTGTATTTTTTGTGTAAAAAAGGCTGCTAGTCCGTACGTGCTTCCCTCCATTGAAAGAGAGCCATGTAAATCATTTTTCAACTCTGTTGCTTTCATTTCCTCCACATTTCTTTCATAATAACGTAAGACACCTTCTTGCTGAGAAGGGTTAATAAATGTAGACATTACATCTGAGAAAATAGAGTTAAGAATAGCCTCACCCGGATTCACCGCATACTGCGCACGGAGCCTTTCCGTTGCGCTTACTGCACTCTGCAATAATGGAGAATTTTGCATAGCAAATTGATCAAGACATTCATTAAATTCTTCATTATTTGTGAGTGGATCAGGTGGTGCTGTATGGCACATAGCTTGATAAAAATCACTAAAACTTTTGTATTCCGCTTGCTTTTCTGCTCCAGCGCCGGAAGCTGCCTGAGGAAATGTGTCATGTATTTTTTGAATGGAGCCACGTAAAAACGTATGCATGACCTCGTTAAAAGCGTCTTCTTTTTTCTTTTTCAACGTAGGGGTTGTTGCAATCAGTGTTTTGAGGTCAACTAGAAGTTGAAACCACTCAGCATTCTTTTTATTGCTACCTATCTTGCTTGAAGTAACGAAGCCCTGTGGAAAAAGGAGCGTAATGAGTGGCGCCCATTTCTGTTGTTCCTCTACAGGCAGGCACTTTAAAATAACATTCGCGTTAGTTTTGGCGGTGTGAGCCACGTATGCAATATCAATGCCAGCTATCAAGCAAAATTCCTGTCGCAATTGCGCTACCAGAGCGCCGGTATAGAAGGGGCTTTCTGGATTGAATAGAAAAGCAACCTGCCCTAGACCAGCAGACTGGTTTTCTTGCGCCACGAGGTCAAACTGTTGAACTGCTTCATTTGCTGCAGTTATGATTTTGAAAGCAGCGGTTGCTTTTTCTATATTATCGCGATTTTTATCAGGGTGAACGGCTAGCGCTAGTTTCCTATGGGCTTTCTTTATATTTTCCTTCGTGACATCGGTTTCTTCTGGAATTGAGAAAAGGCTTCTTGCTTCCTGAGTTGTCATTTGACGAGCGGCACCAAAATCATTAGGGTATAGGTTCAGTATACGATCAATTTCTGTACGGCTATCCATATAGAATCCCCTCTTAAGATAAGTATATAAGTGAAGTATAGCAAAAAAGGATATTTTTCCACCTGTAGGCAGAAAAAAAATAACCAGTTCATTCAACGGGATGGGATGAAGGTTCTGTTTCTTCCAACATATGCTCCAGCAATCGTTTCGCGACTATGCCCAGCTACCTCCGCAATTTCCTGCCGAGCAATTGCGTGGATGTGAGATGGGATTTCACCATCGCCACCTTTGACAGGACTAAGCGTACCAGTGATCTCTTGGTAAATTTCGTTGAGCCGTTCATGTCGACAGATTTTTTTCGTTGAATAAAGGATGTCGTTAAATTCAAAATTGACATTGCTGCGTTTTTAAAGAATTATTTCATTACTGCATTGTTTCGTTACTTCGTCGCTTCGTCGCTTCGTTACTTCATTGCTTCGTTATTTCATTGTGTCAATTGCGTCAGTGGTGAACCTTTTAGTTCAAAAAGGCGATCAGTCATTTCATCACAAACCTGCTGGTCTTGTTCTGCATTTACAGTCGGACAGAACGGCGACTAAGCTTAAAATAATACTATAAATCAGCCAAAAAATCAATCTAAAAATTTATCTAAAAAATTAATCACACAGAGTAGTCGATTGTTTCAACTTTTCGTTCAGGGGGCCGTTCACAGTTGAATTTTTATTTATTTTAATTTGCTATCAACGAATTAGTGATGAGGTGCGCGCACTCTCTATTGATTTCGCTGCGCTCATCCACAGAGAGTGCGACTTATTAATTAAAGCAAATATGAAAATGAAAGAGCGTAGCTGCTATTGCTTCCGTAACACCGTCACAACCCGCATGACTATTCATTTTTTACGTTACTTTTATGTTGTCTGGTTGTGACGTGTCACTCTTTCATCAGTAACGGGTAACAAGCCCGTCACATTAAAATGCTGGAATGGCGAGCTCTGTGACGTTGTTACGTTTAGGAGGGTCAAGGTAGCGAGCAAATGCATCTACAAAGTGGGATTTTAAATACCCTTTTGCGGTCAATGTACCAATGCGTATGGTATTGCTAATGATGCCAAACTCTTTTAATCGATTGGCGATTTGCCTAGGCTTAATCTCTGACCCACGATTATACGTTGCCCATGGCTTTTCATCATTTGCACAAAGTGAGCGGATGAGTTCAATGGATGAAACCCTATCAATACGCTTAGTCTCAAACATTTCTTGGATATCCGTTAGCAACTCAACCCCCATACTTGGTGCAAGTTCATTATCACCCGTTGTTCCTAATAAATAATTTCTATCCAGTCTATGGTCTTTCTTTAAATGGCCAATGATAGGCTCTATTCCAGAATGAGATCGTAGCAATTTTTTTAGTACCCCTGCTAACCGTTTTGTTCCTGATATAAAAATACGCGTCCCTTCTGGATGATGCCTTTTTCCACGATATCCACGATCAACAAAAGCATCTTCTGCTTTTATCTCTGTTAAACGCTCACTCTGACTTAAACTCTTTCCCAGTGTGCGACCATCGTATGGATTACCATGTACTGCAAAAACCGACGTCACCCAAGGTTCCTTGCATGTCGTTGTCACCGCAACCTTGCAGCCAAATTCGTATTTGGCCTTCGCTTTTCCTTTTGCAATACATTCCACCTCGGGCGCATGTAAACTATAAAGCTTATTTTTATCCTCACGCTTTTGTGCCAACAACCTTTTTGATAAACAAATTAATTCATTTAATTGACCATCTGGGTGGGCTACCTTATGAATAATATCCCGGGTCACTCTGCCTAAATAATTCTTTAATTTTCTAAGCTCTTGCTGAGCTCGCTTCATTTGTCTTGCATGCGCGTAGCGATTTTGTTTTAACAAAGCATATTTACCAACGTAACTATAACTTTGTCTTAAAAGAACATGCCGCTTTTTAGCTTCCTTTACTAAATCTTCTCGCATTTTATTATACAACTTTGCGTCTGTTGGAAATGTAATTGCTTTCTCTTGCACCGTTGTATCGACGTTTACTCGCCGACATAATTTCTTTGACAACAATCCTTCCCGTTTCGCCGTATGAAAAATTTTACCACAAAAATACAGATTTTTTCCTTATTTATTAAGGTAAAAGAGGTTTTTCAGGGACGACTAACTATTTCTCGGAGAATAGAGGGATTTTTGGATTTCTTCGGAACGTGTTGGAAGGGTTATTTGCGGAGAGGGTCGGAATCGAACCGACACGATGTCGCCATCACCGGATTTTGAGTCCGGCGCGTCTACCAGTTCCGCCACCCCGGCATTTAACCTAAATTTGGCAGTTAGAACCGTAGTCTCTCTCGCTACGGTTCTAACTGCCGAATTTAGGATAAACTATCCTTTTGATTTCGTAGCATCTTTATCAAGGCCTGCATTTTGTTCGATGAATTTGATAATGGCGCCAGCGACATCTTTATTGGTTGCTTTTTCAATTCCTTCGATACCAGGTGAGGCGTTGACTTCAATGATCAAGGGGCCGCGATTTGAACGTACGATGTCAACACCTGCTACATTGAGTCCAATGATGCGTGCGGCGCGAATTGCCATGGTTCGTTCTTCTTCAGTGATGTCAATAGATATGGCTCGTCCACCGCGGTGTAAATTAGAGCGAAATTCTTCGGGTGATTTAGCTTCGCGTTTCATGGAGGCAACGACATCATGTCCTACGACAAAGCAACGGATATCAACTCCGGCTGCCTCTTTAATATATTCTTGTACTAGTATATTTACCTTTAATCCCAGAAAAGCTTCAATGACACTACGAGCGGCTTTTACTGTTTCTACCAACACCACACCTACGCCTTGGGTGCCTTCTAGGAATTTAATAATCAGTGGCGGGCCGCCCACCATTTTAATTAAATCTTGAATTTCATCTGGTGAATGTGCGAAACCAGTAATAGGAAGGCCTATTCCTTTTTTTGATAATAATTGCAATGAACGCAATTTATCACGTGCGCGGGTAATGGCGATAGAATCATTGGCGCACAAGACGCCCATCATTTCGAGTTGGCGTACCACGGCAGCGCCATAAAAGGTGATCGAAGCACCTATACGAGGAATAACGGCATCATAATTGGCGAGCGTAGTCCCTTTGTAATGGATCGTCGGTTGCGCAGAAGTGATGTTCATATAACAGCGTAACGTATCTATCACGTCTGCTTTGTGACCGCGTTCTTGTGAGGCTTCTACCAAGCGGCGAGTAGAATATAAATCATGTCTTCTGGATAAAATTGCAATTTTCATAGGGTCAAACCTTTCTTTGGCTCTTGTGTGAAGGAACGCGCAGGATTGACGGTAAAGCGTTTTCGGATAGCGCTCCGTCCTAGTAACATACGAAATAACATCGAATCTCGTTCAGTGAGAGTGATCTCAGTTAACCAAGTTTGATCTGCTAAAGCAATGGGGGTGCTAATGACGTATCGCTCTTCGCTATGGCCACCAGAATCAGTGATCCATCGTTTATCAATGATATCGGCTATGCAGGTCACGACTTCGATTACATTGTGTTGAATGGGATGAATATCAAAGCGAATTTTATCTTTAGTACCTTCTTTATAAGGGTGTAAAGCAAAAGCATGCAGGGCAGAGGTGCGAGCGCCCGTATCAACTTTGGCTTTGATTCTATTAATGCCCAGCGCTGGCAATGCAACCCATTCCCGCCAGCCTATCACATGCTTTTTTTTAAGTGGTTTAGTCATTCCAAAGGAGTCACCTTATCGTCCATGGGGGTGACATTACCTGAATCTTATATATCCTGCAATTTATTATTTTCTAAAAATGCTGTCATCTGTACTGCGTTTAAAGGTTTGCATAGATAGTAACCTTGCCCTTGAGGGCATCCGTTTTGAGTGAGAAATTGTAAATGTTCTTCTGTTTCTATCCCTTCAGCAATGACGTTCATGTTTAGTTTTTTTCCTAGATCAATAAGTGTCTTAACAATAATAGCGTCAAATGAATCGGGAGTAATATCCTGTATAAATGATTTGTCAATTTTTAATGCTCTAATGGGCAAGTGTTTTAATCGTATCAAAGAAGAATGCCCTATTCCAAAGTCGTCAATAGTGATGCTAATTCCCGCAGCCGATATTTTTTTTAAAACAGTTTTAAAGTAATTTGAATTTGTTAGAAAGGCTGTTTCCGTTAATTCCAAATCGAGTAATTGTGCAGGAATATGGGCATTTTTAAAAATGCGCATTATTAATTGGGGGAAAGATTTTTGTAGTAATTGATGCGATGAGATGTTGAAAGAAATTTTAAATTTATCATAGCCATCATGGTGCCATTTTTTTGCTTGTTCACACACTGTTCTTAAGCCCCACTCACCAATAGATGAAATTAATCCATTTTTCTCGGCAAGTGTAATAAAAACATCAGGGGCTATGAGACCGCTGACGGGATGGTGCCAGCGTAATAATGCTTCTATGCCAACCATCTTTTTAGTTACCAGATTGAAAATGGGCTGGTAGTTTAAATAAAGTTCATTTTTTTCGAGTGCGAACCGTAAAGCATTTTCTAAATAAAATCTTTTTTTATATAATTTGTCCAGTTTGTTGGTATGGTATTGATAATTGTTGCCGCCTAATGATTTTGCATGACACATGGAGATACTGGCACTTTGTAGTAAACTGTGAGAGTCGTTTCCTCCGTCAGGATAATAGGCAATGCCCATGCTCGCGCTAATATGCGCATTGATACCATCTAAATTGTAAATTGCTTTAAAACAAGCCATTAACTTATGTACGGTATTGCCCGCCGCTTGGATATCAGCAATGTTTCCTAAGATCACAGCAAATTCATCGCCGTCAATGCGTGCGATGAAGTCGTCGGCGCCAAGACACGCGGCCAGCCTACTCTGTGCCTTTAATAACAGTTTGTCGCCTATATGATGACCTAACTGGTTATTTATGGATTGAAAATTGTCGAGATCAATCAGCAGTAGTCCCACAATGTGGTCGTGTAACTTTGCATGTGCGATTTTTTGATGTGCTGCTTGATGGAGAGCGAGCCTGTTTTTATGGGTATCTGTTAGCTCATTGCTCAAAGGTGCCCCTGCGTTCATGCATCGTATCCTCGTTTGCGTCATTATTTTTAGTATAGTGAAAGACAGGGAAAAATGTGCTCATAGCGGAGATTTATGTTTTTAATGACAATATGTTGAATACACTATATTTTTGTAAGTCCATTGTCACAATGGGCAATGACGGATTACACTATCACTTAGGGTGCATGAATAAGGAACTTAAAAATGTCTTTCACATGGATAGAGCAGTTACGAACCGCGTTGCTGCAACAATTCGGAGATAAAAGAGGCAAATTGCTTTATGCTAAATATCAGACAGCTTTTTCGGTCAGTTATCAAGATGATTGTCCTGTTGCCCGGGCGATTGCTGATATTTTGCAAATTGAACAGGCCTCAGCGGAAAAAATATTTCAGATTGATTTTTATCAGCTATCAGAAAAAAACGAAAGTTCTTTGCATTTAAGGCTGTTTCAATACGGTGCAGCTATTCCGCTCTCAGACATTTTGCCTATATTGGAAAATATGGGGCTACGTACCTTTAAGGAATGTCCATATAAGATTAAGCTTTCGGAAGTAGACATTTTCGTCAGTGATTTCAGTGTCGCTTACACGGGCAAAAACATTATCGATGTAGATAAAATAAAAATTATTTTCCAAGATTTATTCACGCAGGTTTGTTTAGGGTTGTGTGAAAATGATGGTTTTAATAAGTTAGCGATTGCAGCTCAGCTTGATTGGCGTGAGATTGTTGTTTTGCGGGCTTATGCAAAATATTTACATCAAACAGGATTTAGGTTTACTCAAGCATATATTGAAAAAGCCTTTGTACAATATGTTGAAATTGCGAAAGATTTAGTAAGTCTCTTCAAGTTAAATAATGAACCTAAACAAAAATCTTCTATAAAAGGTGTGCTCGTTGAGCTAGAAGCCAAAATTCTAAAAGCATTGGATGCTATTACTAGCCTCGATGATGACAGAATAATGCGGCGTTTCTTTCAGGCAATGAAAGCGACTTTGCGTACGAATTATTTCCAAACGCAGGATGGTAAACCAAAAGAATATTTGTCATTCAAATTGAAGTCTGATGCTATTCCGGAGCTGCCGTTGCCGCGACCATTGTATGAGATATTTGTTTATTCTACACGGTTTGAAGGTATTCATTTGCGTAGTGCAAAAGTTTCCAGAGGAGGTATTCGGTGGTCTGATCGTCGCGAAGATTTTCGCACAGAAGTGTTAGGCTTAATGAAGGCGCAAAAAGTTAAAAATGCAGTGATTGTTCCGTCGGGCGCTAAGGGCGGATTTGTTTTGAAAGCATTGCCTCAGCAGGCTGATCGTGCGGCAGTGCAGGCGGAAGTCGTTTCTTGTTATCAATCTTTCATTCGTGGATTACTGGATATCACCGATAATATTAAAGAAAATAAAGTGGTGCGCCCCAAAGATGTGTTTTGTCATGATGATGAAGATCCTTATTTAGTTGTTGCGGCAGATAAAGGCACAGCAACATTTTCCGATACTGCTAATGGTATTTCTCAAGAATATCAATTTTGGCTGGGGGATGCATTTGCCTCGGGTGGTTCGGCAGGGTATGACCATAAAAAAATCGGTATTACTGCCAGAGGGGCGTGGGAATCGGTGCGTCGTCATTTTCGCGAAAGAAATGTTGATATAGATGATCCAGCGACGCGTGTGAGCGTAGTTGGCATAGGAGATATGAGTGGTGATGTTTTTGGTAATGGCATGATTTATTCATCTCATATTAAGTTAGTAGGTGCATTTGACCATCGCCATATTTTTATTGATCCTGATCCGCATCCTGAAGAATCATACAAAGAACGGGTAAGATTGTTTCAGTTGCCAATTTCATCATGGGAAGATTATAACCTTAAATTAATTTCAACAGGGGGTGGCGTTTTTAAGCGTACAAGTAAAACTATCCCTTTGTCTGCAGAAATAAAAAAATTATTAGATATACAAGACGATTCTCTTACTCCTAGTGAATTAATTCGTGCTCTGTTGAAGGCCCCAGTGGATTTATTATTTAACGGGGGTATTGGTACCTACGTTAAAGCAACCAGCGAAAGCCACGCAGATGTAGGGGACAAGACGAATGAATTTTGTCGTGTTAATGGCAGTGAGTTGCGGTGTCGCGTAGTGGGTGAAGGCGGCAATCTTGGTTTTACCCAGTTGGGTCGGGTGGAATATGCCATGACAGGAGGATTAATCAATACAGATTTTATTGATAATTCTGCTGGGGTAGATTGCTCAGATCATGAGGTCAATATTAAAATTTTGCTGAATACGGTTGTTGCCGAGGGTAAATTAACAGAGAAAGAGCGGAATAATTTATTGGCAACGATGACAGAGGACGTTGCTGCAATGGTGTTGAAAGATAATTATAATCAAGCGCTGACAATGAGTTTCTCAGCGTTAAGTGCGGCGCATTATATAGGACTATACCAGAGTTATCTGAAAGAGTTGGAAACAGCCGGCATCGTAGACAGGGTGGTGGAGTATCTGCCGGATGACAAAACGATCTTAGATCGTAAAGCAGCTGGGAAAGGGTTAACGCGACCTGAAGTGGCTGTGTTACTTGCATATAGCAAGATTCATATAAAAAATGAAATTCTTAAATCAGATTTACTGGAAGATCCTTACTATATTCAGACGCTAGAGCATGCGTTCCCTAAAGCGTTAATCCAGCCATATAACACCTATATGCGAAAACACAGGTTACGACGCGAGATTATCGCTACGCAATTGAGCAATCGAATTGTAAATGAAATGGGCGTTACTTTTGTGTATCGTGCACAAACAGAGACGGGAGCTGGTATTGCTGAAATTGTAAAAGCGCATACTATCTCGGCAGAAATTTTTGATGCAAAGGGATTGGAGAAAATAATTAATTCTCTCGGTACAAAAATTGTAGTGACGTTGCAATACGAATTATTACATTATGTGAGAACGTTATTAAACCTTTCTACGCGCTGGTTTTTGCGCAGTCACTATTTGGCAGATGATATTTCGAAAACAATTGGTCGCTTTGCAGGCCAGATCAAGCAACTTGAAGGTGTTATTCCGAGTTTAATGGCGGGGGTTACTAAACAGTATTTAACTGTTCTCAAGGAACAGTTTGTTGAGCGTGGGTTTCCTCAGGAAATAGCAAATAAAGTGGCTGTATATCGTGCGCTGTATACTTCTTTGAATATTATCGAAGTAGCGACGCGCCATCAATTTGATTTGATCAAGGCTGCAAAAATTTATTTTGATATTGGCGTTAAATTTAACCTGGTGTGGTTTCGCGATCAAATTGCAATGGATACAAGAGAGGGGCATTGGAATACATTGGCCCGGCTTACGTTGCGTGATGAGTTAGATCGCTTGCAAACCATGCTGACTTTTTTGGTGATGCGTAGTAATTCAAAAGAAACGAACCTGGATAAACTGATTGAGACTTGGATGAGCAAACATAGCCGATCTGTGGAGCGTTGGGAGCAACTCTTGCACTTATTGCATGGTAGCGCCAGCATTGATTACACCATGTTCTTTATTGCATTGCGAGAAATCTCAGGGTGGGTACAGTCAGCGCTGGATGGCTAAATCAATGTGCTGATAACTGTAGTCTGATGCGGTAGTCTGGTGCGCTGTTCTAATGTAGAATACAACTCTAGCTAATGAGAGTAGTCGCGCTATCAATAACAGGATCGCTGTGTGTCAGAACTGAAACAATCTATCGTTGTTCTAATATTGAGCTGTATTTTAGTGGGCTGCATGGTAGGCCCTGATTTTCATTCGCCATCACCCCCAACAGCGACGACCTATACAAAAACCCCTCTTTCTGCCAAAACGGTGAACATCGCTGAAGCAGGGAAGGCAGGCAAAGCGCAACAATTTGTAACAGGCCAAACTATCCCCGCTGAATGGTGGGCATTGTATCATTCAACGGCACTCAACCATCTCATTACTGTGGGTTTAGCCAATAGCCCTAACTTGGCTGCAGCCAAAGCAACCCTGCGTCAAGCGCAAGAAAGTTTAAATGCGCAAATTGGATCGCTTTTATTTCCTGCGATTGCTGCCCAACTAAATCCGCAACGACAAAGCTATGCTGGCGCTGCGATTGGAGGCGGAGTGCCTTCGAGTGTTTTTAATTTATACAATGCTTCTGTGAATGTTACCTATACTCTCGATGTGTTTGGTAATTCTCGACGCCAGATAGAGGCAGCACGTGCCCAAGTAGACTATGAGTATTATGAGCTGAATGCGGCTCACCTTAGCTTAACAGCCAATATCATCACTACTGCTATTACCGTTGCCTCGTTGCAGGCACAAATTGCTGCTACTAACCAATTAATTCGAGCAGAAAGTGACTTATTAAGTATCGTTAATAAACAATTTGATCTGGGTGGGGCTTCGCAAGAAAATATTTTATCTCAACAAACATTGCTTGAACAAACGCGTGCACTTTTACCACCCTTGGAAAAAAGTCTTGCACAATCACAGCACGCATTATCCGTGTTAGTGGGATCGCTCCCTAGTCAGAGTCAGTTACCTTATATTCATCTGGATGAGTTGACCTTGCCCACGCGGCTGCCCATCTCTTTGCCTTCTTCTCTCGTGCGTCAACGGCCTGATATTCAAGCTGCAGAGGCATTACTACGTCAGGCTAATGCCCAGGTGGGGGTCGCGACGAGTAATCTCTATCCGCAAATTACCTTAAGCGGTGACTACGGTTGGTCATCTAATGTGCCAAGCACATTGTTTCATCCTGTGTCTAATGTATGGGACATAGGGGGGCAATTAGTACAGCCTATTTTTAATGGAGGCGCTTTACGGGCACAGCGGCGTGCAGCTATTGCTGCTTATGAATATGCCAATGAACAATATCGTCAAACAGTCTTGCAAGCCTTCCAAAATGTTGCCGATAGTTTGCGTGCGCTAGAAACAGATGCGCGCGCATTTAAAGCGGACACACACGCTGAGATAGCGAGTCGTGCTACACTACAGCTAACACGAAAACAATTTCAGCTGGGAGCAGTCAGCTATGTTAATGTGCTCAATGCAGAACAACAATATCAGCAAACAGTCATTAACCGTATTCAAGCGCAAACAGCACGTTACTCCGATACAGCGGCATTATTTCAAGCTTTAGGCGGGGGATGGTGGAATGGAGAGGGAGCAGTGACACGATGAAAAAACCCATGTTAACAATGCTCGTCATTGTGGGCTTATTATTTGGTTGTATATTTGGCTATAAGACAATCACCGGAATCATGATGGGTCGCTACATGGCATCCATGGGTTCACCCGCCGTTTATGTTTCTGCAACGGATGTAAAATACTATAATTGGCAACCACAAATGAAAGTGGCGGGTAGTTTGCGCGCTGTGCTCGGCGTGAATATCACTACAGAATTAGCTGGCATGGTACGAACTATTCACTTTACACCAGGGGCTCTTGTCAAAAAAGATGATTTGTTAGTGCAGCTTGATATTGATCCAGACACAGCACAATTACACACGCTACAAGCTAATGCTGAGCTGGCTGCGATTACTTACAAACGTGATGCTGCGCAGTTCAAAATCCATGCTATCAGCAAAGCAACGCTGGACACGGATGCTGCGAATCTTAAAAGTGCCGATGCGCAGGTTGCACAACAAGCCGCAATTATTCAGCAAAAAACAATACGTGCTCCGTTTAGCGGTCGACTAGGCATCTCTGCTGTTAACCCAGGGCAATATCTTAATCCGGGCGATAAAGTCACTATGTTGCAAACACTGGATCCCATGTATGTCGATTTTTATATTCCACAACAAGCAGTCAGTGCAATCAAAGCTGGGCAGGTTGTTAGTATCAAGGTAGATTCTTTCCCTCGTCTAAAATTTAAAGGAGTCATTTCAACAGTTGATCCAGGGTTAGATTCCAGTGTTCGCAACGTCGCTGTGGAAGCAACTATTCCCAATCCGAAATTTGATTTAATGCCTGGTATGTTTGCATCTGTCACTGTAGATACTGGGGCACCTATTCCTCAGCTAACGGTTCCACTCAATGCCGTTAGTTTTAATCCTTACGGTGAAGTAGTTTATATTATCAATAAAGTTCAAAAAAATAAAAAAAAATAAACCTGATTTAGTGGTCAAAGAAACTCTTGTTGTGACAGGAGAAAAACGAGGGAATCAAGTTGCCATTCTCAGTGGATTAAAAGAAGGTGATTACGTGGTGACCAGCGGACAACTTAAACTTAAAAATGGAAGTGTGGTCATTATCAATAATACGATTACGCCTGATAATAACCCAGTATCAGCGTCAACAAATGAGTAACCACTGCAGATGAAATTTACGGATCTTTTCATTGAACGCCCCGTATTAGCAACGGTCATTAGCTTGCTTATTTTAGCATTGGGCTTGCGTTCTCTCGGTTCGTTACCTATTTTACAATATCCTTTTACCCAAAATGCAGTCGTTACTGTTTCTACAACATATACGGGTGCCAATCCTTCACTGATCGCCGGATTTATCACAACCCCGCTTGAAAATTCTATTGCTCAAGCCAATGGCATTGATTACATGACTTCAAATAGCACCCAAAGCGAAAGCACGATTCAAGCTAATTTGTTGCTTAATTATGATCCTAATAAAGCGGTTGCCGACATTAATACCAAAGTCAATGCAGTCCTCAATCAACTTCCTGAAGGGGCGCAACAACCTGTTATTAATGTGACAATTGGAGAAACAATAGACTCTATGTATATTGGCTTTTATAGCAATATCCTGCCAAGCAACAAAATCACAGATTACCTTGTACGCAATGTGCAACCTAAGCTACAAGCGATTAATGGCGTACAAATGGCTGAAATTCTAGGCCAACGCACATTCGCCATGCGTGCTTGGCTAGATCCCATAAAATTAGCTGGCCAAAAAATGACTGCGACCGATGTTACCAATAAACTGGCATCTAATAATTTTATTTCTGCTGTGGGTCGTACAAAAGGCAGTGCGTTTACAACCGATTTAACAGCGGATACTGAACTGCATAGCGTTGATGAGTTTAGTAACCTCGTGCTCAAATCACAAAATGGCGCTATTGTTCGTCTTGGCGATGTGAGTAAAGTCAGTCTAGGTTCGCAAGATTATAACACGGCGGTACAATTTGATGGAAAACCCTCTGTGTATATTGGTATTAAAATTGCGCCTGCAGCTAATTTGTTAACAGTGATCGATAGAGTAAAAAAAGCCTTTCCTGATATCCAAGCCCAACTACCGGAAGGATTAGATGCAAACATCGTTTATGATGCCTCTGCTTTTGTAAACAGTTCCATCCATGAAGTCGTGCACTCGTTGTTTGAAGCGCTGCTGATCGTCACTGTTGTCATTTTTTTATTTTTAGGTTCGGTGCGTTCGGTGATCATCCCCGTTATTGCAATGCCACTTTCTTTGGTAGGCGCATTCTTTATTATGTTACTACTGGGTTATTCCATTAATTTGCTTACATTACTTGCGCTAGTGCTCGCCATAGGTTTGGTTGTCGATGATGCTATTATTATCGTTGAAAACATCCATCGTCACATAGAAGCAGGCATGAAACCTATTCCAGCTGCTATCCAAGGGGCTCGAGAATTGTCAGGGCCCATTCTCGCTATTACTATTGTTTTGGTTGCTGTGTATGCTCCTATCGGATTTATGGGAGGGTTAACAGGTGCTTTATTTACCGAATTTGCCTTTACCTTGGCGGGCGCTGTTACTGTATCTGCTATTATTGCATTGACGCTTTCTCCTATGATGTGTTCTCGGTTTTTAAAAATTGGCAATAATAATCATGGCAAGTTAGTTAAATATATTGATAATTTCTTCGATAAATTACGTAATATTTATCATCGTGCTCTCAGTAATGCGCTGAATTATTTAGCTGTTGTTGCAGTATTTGCTGCTATTATTTTATTTAGTAATTATTTTTTATTCACATCATCAAAAGCGGAACTTGCGCCACAGGAAGATCAGGGCATCATTCTTTCAATGATCACAGCAGCACCTAATGCCACTCTCTCTCAGACGCAGCTTTACTCGAATGCCGTCAATAAAATATTTTTTCAATTTCCAGAAACCGATCATACTTTTATGATAGACGGCTCTAATGGGTTAAATAGCAGTATTGGGGGCATGGTTCTAAAGCCTTGGGATCAGCGGAAGCGTACAGCAAATGATATGCAGCCCGCTGTACAAGAAGCATTAAATCACATTTCGGGTGCTCAAATTGCTGCTTTCCAAACTCCCTCGTTACCTGGCGGCGGTAGCGGGCTACCTATTCAGCTTGTCATTCAATCAACACGTAGTTTTGATGAGCTCAACACATTGGCTCAAGCATTTATCGCTAATGCTTGGAAGAAAGGAATGTTTTTATATCTCGATTCCGATCTAAAGATAGATAAAGCACAAACAGAAATTGTGTTGGATCGTGACAAAGCATCAGAGCTTGGCTTAACAATGCAAGATATAGGTAATGCGCTCGGTTCTGCTCTCAGCGAAGGCTATGTTAATTACTTTGATTTTGCTGGGCGTTCATACCAAGTTATTCCTCAAGTAGCACAGATCGATCGCTTAACCGATAATCAGCTCCTAAATTATTATATTACAGCGGCCAATGGTGCTTCTGTTCCATTATCTACTATTGCAAAGTTAAGAAGTAAAGTTGTGCCGGAATCTTTGAATCATTTTCAGCAACTTAATTCCGCAACGATTTCTGCTGTTGCTTTTCCAAGTGTTACCATGGGAGAAGCATTGGATGCATTCAGGGCAATTGCAAAAGATATTTTACCGCAAGGCTATGCTCTTGATTATGCTGGGCAATCACGTCAGTATGTCAAAGAAAGTAGCGCTTTGATCGTCACTTTTTTCTTTGCACTGATTATTATTTACCTTTCGCTTGCAGCACAATTTGAAAGTTTTAGAGATCCTTTTATTGTTCTTATCAGTGTTCCAATGTCTATTTGCGGTGCTATGATTTTTATTAGTTTAGGCGTAGGGGGAGCAAGCCTCAACATTTATACTGAGGTAGGTTTAGTTACTTTAATTGGGTTGATTAGTAAACATGGCATCTTGATTGTGCAATTTGCCAATGATTTGCAAAAAGAAGGTAAAAATAAACGCGAAGCAGTCGAAACAGCCGCGGCTATTCGATTAAGGCCTATCCTAATGACAACGGCTGCCATGGTACTTGGAGTGATTCCCTTGATCATGGCTTCTGGAGCGGGCGCCGCCAGTCGTTTCAGTATCGGGCTTGTGATTGCCACGGGTATTTCCATTGGCACACTGTTTACTTTATTTGTTGTACCAGCGATGTATATTCTCTTAGCGGAAGATAAAGCTGCCGTCACATCATAAAAGCATAGCCCTGTCAAATGTGCGCAATTGATAAATAAATTGTTTACAAAACGACCATTTCTAGGTATTATGTGCTCCAGTTTGATATTTTTAAATACGAGGATAGATCTGCAATGCCTAGAGATAATCGAGAAGCCAGATTTTTTAACTGGAGAGACACGAATTTACTTGGGGGTACAGGGCAAGGGATGGCTGTGGGAGCTGGTTGTCATTTACTAATGATAGTGATAGGAGGTATGCCGTTTAGCTGGCCAATCCTATTGGGCTGCCTAATTATTTTTGGGATACATGGACGTTGCAGGCGTGTAGATCAACGTAATCAAGCAATAGAGATAGAGAGGGAGGAAGAGCAGCAGGGGCTAGCCGTAGCTGAGTTTCTTCAATATGAGCGTGATCAAGCAGCAAGGAATCAGACGGGAGAGCCACAGGCATCAGCAGTCCTTAATAGGCCGTTAAATCTTCCAGTTCCATCAGCTCCTCCTCCGGAACCCGTTGTTGTTGCTCCACCAGGAGGTCTGCAAATAGAAGAAGAGGATCAGTCCAGTACAGTGCTTCCTAGTAATAGCCATGCCTTAGTGTCACAACAACTAAGTGCTTCTCAGGGCATGTTACAGCAGCGTCAAGGTGGTTGTAGGACAACGGAGGCAATATTCCGCGCTAATGGAACGCAAACCATCTCAGTGACGGATACTATTGGAGGTGGTGCTATTACTTCGCAAACAATAGTCCATACTAACCACTCTTGCGTAAGCCTCACCATAAACAATAGAACTGGGTCAGTCGTAGTTGAAACTCCATCACAATTTGGCGTGCAGAGACTAGCGTTAATTTAACCAAACTAAAATGGCAAAGACATATCCAGAAAATCAATATTGAAGATTGGATATTCTGGCGGCGTTTTTTTTATCTTCAGGGTTGTGGATCCGTTAGAGCCTGACCCCATATTCCATATTTTAATTAATGACGGTTGTTAAGCTGGCCTGTTAAATACTTATGAATGATGCTGGATAGTCAGCTTTGATAAGGCAGCCATTCCTTTTGGGGTTTTTCCTGAATCCTCGTAAGATTCCATTCGTGAACGCGCCCGGGAGAGGGGAGTAGTTAAAGGATGTGATTCTTTGAATTCGCTAGATGTTTTATTTATCCTTGATTTTCTGGAAGCTAGCCTTCTTTTATTTTCCAATATATGATCAAAATCGGAATTTCTTTTTTGGAATTTATTTTTCTTATCTTCTATATCTTTCATTTTGGGTGCATCATTGTTTAGTATTTCGTAAATATTTTCAGAGCGCATCGCATAATCGTGCCAAATTCGAATTGTAACTGCGGCAATAACAATAGATAAACCGAGAGGAGTCCCTACTAACGATGCCGCAAATGCTTTCAACGCAAAATTTGCCAAAAAATAGTTATTACAAAGGTTCGCTAATAGTTTTGTTCCTTCAAAAAAATATCTTATCCCTTTTTTTAGTATACCCTCGATAGGTTTTTTTATTTTTATGTTTACGATATGGTTGTTAAATAATTTAGCTAATTCTATATTATCTTTATATTCTTCGATGCCCATCTTTTTGTAGCAGTTTGAGTTACATGCAAGTGTATCATTAATTTTTTCTGTCGCTTGAATTTGTTCATTATAAAGTACAACAGTTTTTTTATTTACTGTTTCAGATGTTCCAATCCATTGTTTCAGGAAGGGTGCACTGCCAAGATAGAAGATAACGCATTCAGATATAGAAACAATAGCACTCGTTGAGTTAATGCAGGTATGTGATAGTTGATGAACAATATCAGGTAATATTTGCTGAATTCCCAAATATCCGCCTAGTCCCATGAGTAAAACGTTGCCGAGGTATAGGGTGATATAGAATAATGATTTCCCCCATCCCGTCGCGGGAGGCGTAGCTTCATAAGACATTTTGTGTTTTTGTTCGGGTGGAAGTTTTTTCTCAAGATAAGACAGTGTGTTTTTTATAATAAGCAATTTATACATCTCGATTGCAATTTGGTCTTCTTCTGAAAGTTCTGTTTCCCGTTGTGTATTTCTTCTTGGAATTTTAAGTTTTCTCTTTGTTATTTTTAACTGAAATTGACGTTCTTGTTCTTGTATGTTGCATAATGTTTCGAATTCTTTAGCTAGTTCTTTTAACGTGACTGGCCCTGTTTTTAAAGCAAGCTCGGATTTTATTTCTTGGGGCAGTTTTCCGAGCGCTTCTTGAAGATCCAGAGTGTTATTGTTTGATTTTTTGTCATTCTTAAAAATAAAAATACAATTTGTTTTGCTAACTTCCTGGCCTATTCCGGTGGTCGATAGGAAAGGGCGCAAAGAGGTTGCGGTTGTTGAGCTTGAAGTGGGGCTCTTTTTTCTTGTTTTGGAATGTAATAAAACACATTGCATTGAACGTGCGCTATCTTTAGACACTTTTTTATCCTCGTTTCGTCTATTTTTGTGCTTTTTTAGGGCAACCAGTATACTGTGCTAACATTAAGGAATTATTAAGAACACTTTTCTTCTATCCGCGGTGGGATATGGAGTACGGAATTTAAATTATTTATTAACTTGAATATTACAATCCCTTTCTATAGAATAGCGCCGTTATTGCGGGGTGGAGCAGCCTGGTAGCTCGTCGGGCTCATAACCCGAAGGTCGTTGGTTCAAATCCAGCCCCCGCTACCAAGAAGAAGTAAATATAAAACCCCACCTGGGGTTTTTTTGTTTAAGAACATATACCAATCATATTTGAAATGAGAGGCTGTCATTCTTCGCTATGCTCAAGATGGCAAATCGCATTTTAAGGTGAGACGGGTATAGATACATGGGAAGATACCATGACAAAAGTAGCGACAACATTACGTGATCGTTTAGCTTCTGTGGTGCAGATGATGGGCTACGAGTTCGTGGGTTGTGAATACCATAGTCAAGGTCGGTATAGCATATTGCGCATTTATATCGATAATGCAACAGGTATTACGCTAGCAGACTGCTCGCGCGTGAGTGAGCAGTTGAGTGCGGTATTGGATGTGGAAGATTCTATCCGAGGACAGTATTCCTTGGAAGTGTCTTCTCCTGGTGTAGATAGGCCGTTATTTGAGATTGCGCATTACCAAAAGCAAATTGGTAATAAGGTCAAAGTGCGTACCTATACCCCTATCCAAAATCAGCGTAATTTTGCAGGAATTGTATTGCGGGTGGAAGGGAATGATATTTGTCTTCTGGTAGATGCGGAAGAGAAGAAGTTGTCTTTTTCCGACATAGAAAAGGCAAATTTGGTGGCGGATATCCGCGGAAAATGAGGTCGATCTTATGAATAAAGAAATTTTGTTAGTTGTAGAAGCTGTTTCCAATGAAAAAGGTGTGGACAGTGCTGTGATCTTCGGAGCCATTGAATCGGCTTTGGAGATGGCGACTAAAAAGCGTGCTGGCGAAGAAATTGATGTGAAAGTGACTATTGATAAAAAAACAGGCGACTACAAAACGGTGCGTCGTTGGTCGGTTATTGCAGATGAAGATGAAGATAATGAGGTAGAAGATGGCGGAGGTGACGGGTGTTTGACTCGACTCAACTTGACCCAAGCACGTGAACGTAATCCTAAAATTAAAGTGGGTGAGTACATTGAAGAATCAATGGAGTCTGTTGAATTTGGTCGCATTGCGGCGCAGAAAGCGAAACAAGTCATCGTGCAGAAAGTGCAGGAAGCTGAACGAGCACAAGTGGCTAATGCTTACCAAGAACGATTAGGTCAATTAGTGACAGGTATTGTTAAGAAAGTGACGCGTGAGTTTATTATTTTGGATTTAGGTAATAATGCAGAAGCAGTTTTGTCGCGTACGGAAATGATTCCACATGAAGCAATGCGTATGGGTGATCGCGTACGTGCTTATCTTGCTGATGTACGTGCTGACATGAAAGGCCCCATGATGATACTCAGTCGCACACGCCCCGAAATGTTAATAGAATTATTTAAGATTGAGGTGCCTGAAATTGGCGAGGAATTAATTGATGTTAAAGCAGCGGCGCGTGATCCAGGTTCCCGGGCTAAGATTGCTGTTAAAACGAATGATGGTCGTATTGATCCTATTGGTGCTTGTGTCGGTATGCGCGGTGCGCGTGTCCAGGCTGTTTCAAGTGAGTTAGGTGGCGAGCGTGTGGATATTGTATTGTGGGATGATAATCCAGCGCAATTAGTTATTAATGCAATGGCGCCTGCTGAAGTAGCATCTATTGTGGTGGATGAAGATAGTCATACAATGGATATTGCAGTGAAAGAAGAGCAGCTTGCACAAGCGATTGGGCGGAATGGACAGAATGTTCGTCTGGCAACGGATTTAACTGGATGGAAATTGAATGTCATGACGGAAGAACAAGCTAAAACAAAATCCGCCAAAGAAGCGGAAGGGAATTTGCAGCTATTTATGGATAAACTAGGTGTTGATGAAGATATCGCGCAAATATTGGCAGAGGAAGGTTTTACCTCACTAGAAGAAATTGCTTATGTACCATTGCAGGAAATGCTGGAAATAGAAGGTTTTGATAAGCCTTTGGTAGAAGCATTGCGAGAACATGCAAAAGCAGCGTTATTAACGAAAGCTATTGCTGAAGAGCAAGAGTTAGCAAAAGTTGAACCTGCAGCAGATCTATTAGAGATCGAAGGCATGAGTAGGAATTTAGCTTATATACTAGCGAACCACGGTATTATCACGCGTGAAGATTTAGCTGAGCAATCAGTTGATGATTTGCTTGAAATCAATGAAACAAAGTTAGATGAGCAAAATGCGGCTAAATTTATTATGATAGCGCGTAAGCCATGGTTTGATGATGCGAATTCATGATGCAGCTATTGATCTGAGTAGTGTAGTGAGGAATTTAAATGGTAAAAAAAGATGTGCTGACAGCACCTGAGAAAAAGGTCTCGGTTAAACAGGCAAGTAAGGACGGTGTTTCTATGGAAAAACTTGCCAAGTTTGCCAGCGATATTCGCGTGGATGTTGAAGTCTTGCGATCTCAATTTAAGGATGCTGGTATTGCCATTTCAAAAGATGATACGATTTCTGAAGAAGAGAAACAAAAATTATTGCGCTATTTACAGCAACACCATGGCGCAAAATCGGATGTCTTGCCAGAAAAAATTGTTTTGCGTCGCGCTAAGACGAGTGAAATCAAGGTGACTGGTGGGCAAGGGGCGAGCAAAACGATTAGCGTTCAAGTTCGTAAAAAACGGACTTTTATCAAGCGGCCGTTATTAGTTGAGGAAGAACAGCCAGCGCCCACATTAACTATGCCGGTTTCTGCAACGACTGTATCTGTGCCCACTGCCTTGACTGAATCGAAGGAACAAGATTTACAAGCTGTCACAGTGGAACAACCAATAGAAAAAACCATTGCTGGATCATCTGCGGAAGAATTTGTTATTGAAACTCCTCCTGCTACAGAAGAAAAAGCTGCAACAGATAAATTGAAAAATAAAGTCAAAAAACATTCTGAGGCGCGCGTTGATTTGGATGAGGCTGAAGGCGATCGGCTTAAGAAGAAAAAGAAAGGTCGTGGTGGTTCAGGGCGAGAAAATGAACATAAATACGATGCTATTCTGGGGAAAGGCGCGAAACTTGGTTTAGTCTTGCGGGGAGGCAGCGGCGAAGATCTGGATATGCTTGAGACACGACGCTCACGCAAATCAGGCAGAATGCGCAAGCCACAGGTACAAGTTCAAGCATTTACAAAGCCCACTGCGCCAGTAATAAGAGAAGTTGCTATTACAGAAACGATTACAGTAGGCGATCTTGCGCAAAAGATGTCAGTCAAAGCGGCTGAAGTGATAAAGGTCATGATGAAAATGGGTGCTATTGTGACTATTAATCAAGTCATTGATCAAGATACAGCAACGCTTGTTATTGAAGAAATGGGGCATAAAGTCAAATTGATTAGCTCATATGCGTTAGAAGAGGCCTTAACAAAAGAGATTGGTGTTCAGGGCCAAGGCGAAGAAACACATCGTGCGCCTGTTGTAACAATTATGGGCCATGTTGACCATGGTAAAACTTCTTTGCTTGATTATATTCGCCGCACTAAAGTGACGGCGTTAGAGGCGGGTGGTATTACGCAGCATATTGGTGCTTATCATGTTGAAACGGGTAAGGGCATGATCACTTTTTTGGATACCCCAGGTCACGCAGCGTTTACTGCTATGCGTGCGCGAGGGGCTAAGTTGACGGATATTGTAGTGTTAGTGGTTGCTGCTGATGATGGTGTCATGCCTCAAACAGTTGAAGCGATTAATCACGCTAAAGCAGCCAATGTTCCTATTGTGGTTGCAGTTAATAAAGTAGATAAGCCGGAAGCGGATCTTGATCGTGTTAGAAATGATTTATCGACGCATGGATTAATTCCAGAAGAATGGGGCGGTGAAAATATATTTGTGCCACTCTCTGCTAAGACAGGTCAAGGAGTTGATAAATTACTGGATTCTATTTTAGTACAGGCCGAAGTATTAGATTTGAAGGCGATGATTGATTGTCCTGCAAGAGGTGTGGTCATTGAGTCACGTCTGGACAAGGGGCGTGGTGCAGTGGCGAGCATTTTGGTGCAGCAAGGCACATTGCGTAAAGGTGAATTGGTATTAGCGGGCTTTGAGTATGGTCGAGTGCGCGTGTTATCAGATGAAAATGGCAAGGTGGTTGAAAGTGCTGGCCCCTCTATTCCTGTGGAAATATTGGGATTGTCTAGTACACCAAATGCGGGTGATGAGTTCATGGTTGTAAGTGATGAGCGACGTGCGCGTGAAGTTGCTTTATTCCGGCAAGGAAAATTCCGTGAAATTAAGTTGGCACGTCAAAATGCTGCGAAATTAGAAAATATTCTGCAACGCATGGGCTCAGATGAAAAAGCAGAGCGTACATTGAATATTGTTTTAAAAGCGGATGTGCAAGGTTCTGCTGAAGCACTTGCACAAGCGTTATCTGAAATTTCTGCGCCAAAGGTGAAAGTCAAGATTGTTTCCAGCGCTGTCGGTGGGATTAATGAAACAGATGTCAATTTGGCGGTTGCTTCAAATGCCATCATGATTGGTTTCAATGTGCGCGCAAATGGTGAAGCGCGTAAATTAATTGAATCGGAAGGTGTAGACATCCATTATCACAGCATTATTTATGATGTCATTGATGAAGTGAAGCGCGCTGTCAGTGGTTTCATTGCGCCTGAGATCCACGAAAAAATTGTTGGGCTTGCAGAAGTGCGTGATGTATTCCGTTCGTCAAAAATTGGCGCAATCGCAGGTTGTATGGTCTTAGAGGGGTCGGTACGCCGTCACTCCCCTATTCGTGTGCTGCGCGATAATGTCGTAGTATTTGAAGGTGTTTTAGAATCATTGCGCCGCTTTAAAGAAGATGCCACCGAGGTGCGGCACGGGATGGAATGTGGTATTGGTGTGAAAAGTTATAATGATATTAAACCGGGTGATCAGATTGAAGTGTTTGAAAAAGTTGAAGTAAAAAGAGCGCTCTAGTGATGCCTAAAAATTATAGTCGTACGCAGCGTGTTGGCGATTTAATTCAAACTGCACTGGCGGATATCTTGCAGGTGCATGCGAAGGATTTACAATGCGGTTTGACGACTATCATTAGCGTAAAAGTTTCAGCAGATATGTCTTTTGCAAAGATTTACGTCAGTGTCTTGGAAGATGAAAAGGCGGTGGAAGTCATTGCTACCTTAAATAAGGCAGCGAAGTTTTTGCGGTATGAATTAGCCAATGCCGTTGAATTGCGCATAACCCCTGAACTGAGATTCTATTACGATGATTCAATTGTGCGGGGTAGCCGGATTTCTTCTTTAATTAATGATGCATTAAAAAAATAATAAAGCATATGTCTAAACCTATCTTAAAAAAAATCGATGGTATTTTGTTACTGGATAAACCCATGTACATCACTTCCAACGGTGTTTTGCAGCGCGTAAAGCGATTGTTTGGTGCGAAAAAAGCAGGACACACCGGCAGTCTGGATCCACTGGCCACGGGCATGCTACCTATTTGTTTTGGTGAAGCAACGAAATTTTCACAATTTTTGCTTGAATCTGATAAGTGTTACCAAGTAGTGGCAAAATTAGGTGTAAAAACCCGCACAGGAGATGCTGAAGGAGATATTGTAGAGACCAAGCCTGTTCTGAATATCACCCGCGAGCGTGTTGAAGCAGTATTGCGCCAATTTGAAGGGGCAATTCAACAAATCCCTCCCATGTATTCTGCTCTTAAAGTCCAAGGTAAACCTTTATATGAGTTAGCTCGTCAAGGTATTGAAATCCCGCGAGAACCACGTTCTGTACATATTTATTCTCTGCAGCTGACGGACTTTCAGTCTGATATGCTGCAAATAGAGGTGCAGTGTAGCAAGGGCACTTATGTGCGTACTCTGGTTGAAGATATAGGTGATTTACTGGGGTGTGGTGCGCATGTGAGCGCATTGCGTCGCGCTGCTGTGTTACCCTATAGTGGAATAAAAATGTATACGTTGGCTGCGTTAGAAGATGCATACAATCAATTTGGTATAGATGTATTGACCCAATATTTATTGCCGCTAGAAACATCTGTTCAAACATTGCCCGCTATTAAGCTGTCTAACACGGCTGCTTTTTATATCAAAATGGGGCAACCTGTCATGATCCCGCATTTTCCTGCGCAGGGGTTGGTTCGTATTTTTTCTTATCACGATGAATTTATGGGGGTGGGCGAGATTCTCGAAGATGGTCGTGTGGCGCCCCGACGTTTAGTCACTTCACTGCAGAAAATGGCACAAGCAGGTTAGGTTGTCACCCTGGTGATTTAATGCTTGTTCTCACCCTTTGTCCTCGCTACAATAGCCGTCTTTTATAAATATTGAATTTTGGGAGTGAGATACATGTCGTTAACTACGGCTGCAACAGCGCAAATAATGAAGACCTATCAACGGTCACCAAAGGATACCGGTTCTTCAGAAGTACAAATTGCTTTACTGACTGCGCGAATTGAGTATTTAACCGAGCATTTGAAGGCTCATCCACATGATTTCCATACACGTTATGGTTTGACGAACTTGGTTAGCCAGAGACGTAGGCTATTGAATTATATTAAAAGAAAGAATCTACAGCTGTATCGCGACTTGATTCAAAAGCTGGATATGCGTGGGTAAGTTTGGGTGTTTTTCTTTACCCTTTTTGTTTCTTCTCCTTCTGCAATTGTTCTCATCCCCACAGCCAATATGTCTCGCATCCAGTGTGGGTTGCGAGACATGAGCTTAGGGTCTTAGAGGTTTTTCATATTTTTATATAGGATAGTGACATGGCATCAGTAAAAAAGACACTACGCTACGGCGACCATACCCTGATACTTGAAACAGGTGCAATTGCGCGGCAAGCCACAGGCGCAGTCATGGTAACAATGGATGACACAGTTGTATTAGTGACAGCAGTTGGTAAAGAAACAGATAATGAAGATCGTGATTTCTTTCCATTAACGGTTAATTATCAAGAACGTAGTTATGCAGCAGGTCGCATCCCAGGGGGTTATTTTAAGCGTGAAAGTAAGCCAAGTGAAAAAGAGACATTAACTTCACGGTTGATTGATCGTCCTTTGCGTCCATTGTTCCCGAAAGGATTTACCAATGAAGTGCAAATTATCGCGACCGTTTTGTCAATGAATCCAGAAATTGATCCTAATATCCCTGCGATGATTGGTGCATCTGCGGCATTGGCCGTATCTGGTTTACCTTTTATGGGGCCACTGGGCGCTGCACGTGTGGGTTATACCGACGGGGCTTATATATTAAACCCAACCTATTCCCAACTAAAAACATCTCAATTAGAAATGGTAGTGGCTGGAACAGAGCATGCTGTTCTGATGGTTGAGTCAGAAGCGAAAGAATTGCCGGAAGCAGTGATGTTAGGGGCGGTGATGTTTGGTCATCGCGAAATGCAAACAGTCATTAAGGCAATTAAAGAATTAGCGGGTGAGGCGGGCAGGGCGAATTGGGAATGGGAAGCGCCTACCATGAATCTCGAAGTCCAAAAGCAAGTGACTGACTTGGCTAAAGCTGAAATGACGCGTGCTTATCAAATCAGCGATAAACAAGAACGACAAGATACTATTGCAGATATTCGTGATTCTATTCTTGATCAAGTGTTACAAGCTAATGCAGGCAAAGAAGATGATGCGGTGCTCATTGCAGACGTGAAATACGTATTAAATCATTTGGAAAGTGATGTTGTGCGTAGCCGTATATTAGATGGCTTACCACGTATTGATGGTCGTGATACTAAGACCATTAGGCCCATTCATATTCAAGCAGGTTTTTTACCGCGTACGCATGGTTCAGCCTTATTTACACGGGGTGAGACGCAGGCCATCGTTGTTGCCACATTGGGTACAGAGCGTGATTCTCAAGTGATTGATGCGATCGAAGGCGAACGTAAAGAAACATTTATGTTGCATTACAATTTCCCTCCCTATTCAGTTGGCGAAGTGGGATTTGTAGGCAGTCCCAAACGTCGTGAAATTGGGCATGGTCATTTAGCAAAACGCAGCTTGGCTGCCGTGTTGCCTTCGCAAGCCGAATTTTCTTATGTAGTGCGTATTGTTTCGGAAATCACAGAATCCAATGGTTCAAGTTCCATGGCGACAGTGTGCGGTGGGAGTCTTGCACTGATGGATGCGGGTGTTCCTACACGTGCGCATGTAGCAGGTATTGCGATGGGCTTAGTGAAGGAAGGTGATCGTTATGCCATTTTGTCCGATATTTTAGGTGATGAAGATCATCTGGGTGATATGGATTTCAAAGTAGCTGGTACGCTCGTTGGTGTGACTGCGCTGCAAATGGATATCAAAATTGATGGCATTACCGAAAATATTATGAGAGATGCATTAGAACAAGCCAAAGCAGGGCGTTTACATATTCTAGGCATTATGAATGCCGCGCTGAGCCATCCTCGTACGGAGATGTCAGCTTACGCGCCCCGTATTTTAACGATGCGTGTCCCTTCAGATAAAATCCGTGATGTAATCGGTAAGGGTGGCGTCATGATTCGCGCATTGACCGAAGAAACGGGTACTGTGATTGATATCAGCGATGATGGTGTGGTGCGTATTGCGGCAGCGGATTTAGCTGCATGTGAAAATGCAATGCGTCGTATTGAATCTATTACAGCAGATGTCGAAGTGGGAGGCATTTACGATGGTACGGTGGTTAAGCTGATGGATTTCGGTGCGATTGTAAATATTCTTCCTGGCAAACAAGGCTTAGTGCATATTTCGCAAATTGCACATGAACGTATTGAAAAAGTGAGCGATAAGCTGGCGGAAGGTCAAGCGGTGCGAGTAAAAGTGCTTGAGATGGACAAACAAGGTCGTATTCGGTTGAGCATGAAAGATATTGCGGAGGGGTAACAGCTCTTCCTCCCTATATCGCTGTCATTGCGAGCGAAGCGAAGCAACCCAGGCTTTTTGATGCTGCTTCCGAGTTTCGTGAACTCTATGCTAATCAGCGTAATAGCTCACCCCTATCTTTCCTGACTTCTGCCAAATTTAAAATAATTGCG
>Ga0206868_10079_pt1 | contig 29446 bp, 30 predicted proteins | sample Alteio_BWOrgCont_38_FD_152901 | JGI IMG/M metagenome (GOLD analysis project Ga0206868, IMG submission 152901) | Enriched cells from forest soil in Barre Woods Harvard Forest LTER site, Petersham, Massachusetts, United States -... | ecosystem: Environmental > Terrestrial > Soil > Temperate forest >... | reverse complement strand
ATCTAACGGGACACTGTGAATTTTGGTCATTGGATTTAATCGTAACTTCGGATACATTGGTTCCTCGACCAGAGACAGAATTATTGGTCGAGCTTGTTTTGAGAAAAGCAAATCACACGTCTTTGCGGGTTGCTGATTTAGGCACAGGTTCTGGCGCTATTGCACTGGCTTTAGCGCACGAAAAACCCAATTGGACTATTTATGCTACAGATTTTAGCTTGGCTGCATTGAATGTGGCGCGGGCGAATGCGCTGCGATTAGGGATCAAAAACATTATTTTTTGCCAAGGAGTGTGGTGTGCTGCATTACCCACAATGTATTTTGATGTGATTGTGAGCAATCCTCCCTATATCGCAGAAAGTGATCCACATTTGCAGCAAAGTGTTTTAGCGACGGAGCCCTCACTGGCATTGCTTTCGGGTGTCGATGGATTAAAAGATATTAGCCATATTATTAACGAAGCAAGAACATATCTCCGGCCCGGTGGTTGCTTATTGTTGGAGCATGGGTTTTCTCAAGCCAACGATGTGCAAAGCAAATTGTTAAAAGTAGGTTATACTGAGGTAACATCCCATCCAGATTTTTCGGGGCTGAACCGTGTTACAACGGGTATTTTTGGTATAGAATAATCATCTTAAAAGGATTTTGTTAGGTTAGGAGAAGATACAATGGCTACAAAAGATATTTTAGAGCCAAGTTTAGAAGTGCTGGGCATTAGTCCTTATAAAATTAAAAAAACGGAAGAATACATGAGCACTAAAATGCGTGCTCATTTCACACAAATACTGACCTTATTACGTAAGCGAATTATGGAAGAAGCGGATCGTACTGTGCATCACATGCAAGATGATGCCATTAACTACCCTGATCCAAATGATCGTGCTAGCCAAGAAGAAGAATTTCGCTTGGAGTTACGAGCGCGTGATCGTGAGCGCAGGTTGCTTAAGAAAATCGAAGAATCATTACAGCTTCTCGTTAATAAAGAGTATGGCTATTGTGAGGTATGCGGTGTAGAAATAGGATTGCGTCGTCTCGAAGCCAGGCCCACAGCGACTCTTTGCATTGATTGTAAAATGCTAGATGAAATTAAAGAGAAACAGCAAGGTTAAAGGGAGATAGTTTGTTTCGTACGAAGTCAAATACATTAAATATCTAGGTGGGAAGTCATGGCTGGAGGCGGAGGACAACAGGGCCAACCTGATAATTCCATGGGATTATTATGGATTATTAGCGCTATTTTTATTTTTGGCGCAACGATTTGGTATGTTTTCAAAAAAAATATTATTTCCTTTTACTTCACCATTAAGCTTTGGGAAATAGCTGCTATCAGCCTTTTTACCCACAAATTAGATGACGTGCGAACCGTCATTGTGACGACGGATCCTGAGAAATTCTCTTTTGAACAGGTCGCGCAGCTAGGGCAAGTGATAGGAGATTATTTGCGTTTCCCTTTTGTATTGATCATCCTTATTTTAGCTTTTATTATTTATTTTTCGAATACCACGCGTGTATTTAAACGCGTTTATGACATGCGTGCATTAGCGGGTGAAGAACAAGTCAATTGGCCACAAATTACACCTGTCCTTGATTTAAAATTGAATAAGACCGATATTGATAAAGGCCCTTGGGCAATGGCAATGACGCCCATGCAATTTTGTAAACGGTATAAATTATTGGATGAATACAAGGCATCGCCTAAAGAAGGTGCTCCGCAGAAAGATCGCAATCGCATTGAAGTCGCTTTAAGGCGAGGTGCGTCAAATAAAGTGTTTTCGATGCAGTTGGGTGCATTATGGCCCGGTCTTGATAAATTGGCGCCACATATACGTGCTTTGTTTGCTGTATTTGCTGCGCGTAATGCGGGTGATAGTAAGGCAGCAGCCGAATTACTGGCGCAAATTAGCGCATCGTCAATGAAAAAATTGAATTTTGCTGGTGTCGATGCCTTATGCAAAAAGCATCAAGACATCAAAGCGGTACAAAGAATTATGCAAGGGCATGCGTACACGCTGACGGTCATGGCCTCCATGTTGGAAATTGCACGTGAAGATGGTGTGCAAGCATCAGCTGATTTTTTGTGGTTAAAGCCTGTTGATCGGCGATTGTGGTATATGCTGAATACAGTAGGTCGGCAGACGCCTTTTGTCGAAGTTGCGGGCCCTTTTGCGCATTGGGTAGCTGAAAAACAACTGGGTAGGCGTATATTGGTTCCCATGGTGGAAGAGGCAACTAATGCACTCGAGTTGGTTTTAAAAGAAATACTTTATAGTCCAGACGAGACAGACTGAAAGCCTGTGTGGAATAGGCCTCAAGGAATTTGAATTATGCAGCAACGTGGTTTAGATGAACAACACGAACTCTCACCTCAGCTGTTGTTGCGGGATACGCGCACGCTTGGGATGAAAACGGTTGATTTTTTTAAAGATCCCATTAAGAGTGCTACGTTGTTGATTGGTCTTGCGATGATGGTCGTTTTTTTTTCGGTCATGGCTGATGTTATTACTTTAGTGGCCATTGGTGTTTTTGTGTATGCATACACGCGAGAATTTAAGCTTCCTTTTCGCATGCCGCTCCGTTCAGGTGCGCCAGATTACAATGATCCCTTGCCAGGTAACACGAACAAGCCACGCAAAGCGCGAGGTATCAGTTTTTTTGGTAATCGAAAAACGAATAGCGAAGAATTATGGTTCAATAATGACGACATGCGTACGCATGTTCTCATTTTCGGTTCAACCGGTAGCGGTAAAACGGAAGCACTTGTTTCTCTTGCTTTTAATGCACTAGTACAAGGAAGTGGTTTTCTTTACGTGGATGGCAAAGGCGATAATAGTTTGTTTGCTAAAGTGTTTTCCATGGCACGTTTTATGGGACGTGAAGATGATATTTTATTAATTAATTTCATGACAGGTGCGCGAGACGTTGTGGGTGCACAGGAAAAACGGTTATCCAATACGATGAATCCATTTTGCAATGGCTCATCGAGTATGTTGTCTCAATTGGTAGTGAGCTTGATGGATTCGGGTGGGCAAGGTTCTGATGGTGATATGTGGAAAGGCCGTGCCATAGTGTTTGTTGAGGCACTGATGAAAGTATTGGTCTATATGCGTGATGCCGGCAAACTCCTGTTAGACGCTAATACCATTCGTAATTATTTTGAATTGCCTCGTATAGAAGCGATTGCGATGGATAAAATGTTGATCCGTGATAATCAAGAGCCTGTTAGTTTAGCCGATGCACCTGATATGGTGCTCGAGCCTATTACGAACTATGTGATCAACTTGCCAGGTTATGATCGCAGTAAAAAAGGCAAACAAGGTTCGCAAGTGCTAGAGCAGCACGGATTTATTACTATGCAATTAACGCGTGTATTTGGTTCGTTAGCAGATACCTATGGACATATTATTCGTACCAACTTAGCCGAAGTAGATTTAAAAGATGTCGTATTGAATCGTCGTATTTTAGTGGTATTATTGCCTGCATTAGAAAAATCACCGGATGAATTGGCTAGTTTAGGTAAAGTTATTATTGCGTCGCTCAAGGCGATGATGGCTGCAGGGTTAGGCGATGCTGTTGAGGGTACATTTAAAGAAGTGGTAACGCGTAAGCCCACTAACTCGGCAACACCTTACATGTGTATTCTGGATGAGTACGGTTATTATGCAGTGAAAGGGTTTGCTGTTGTGCCTGCACAAGCGCGTTCTTTGGGATTTTCTGTTATTTTTGCGGGGCAAGATTTGCCTGCATTTCAAAAAGCGTCGAAGGAAGAAGCGGCATCTATCGGTGCAAATACCAACATTAAAATTTGTATGAAACTAGAAGATCCACAGGAAACGTGGGAATTTTTCTCTAAAACAGCCGGTGAATCTTATGTTACAAAGGTCGATTCATTTCAAACAAATGCGCACAGTATATTAAATAACTATATGGATAGTCGTAGTGCATCGTCTGAAAAAAGAGCACGCCTTGATTTGCAAGATTTGAAAGAACAGCGCGAAGGCGAAGCGACTATTTTCTTTAAATCCAAGATCATTCGTGCTCGTATGTTTTTTGCTAATCCAACACCGGTTGAGCGCATGCGGCTTAATCATTTTCTAAAAGTTGAGCCGCCTATTGGACGTGTGCTGATTGATTTGGAAAGTCGATTAGAGCAATTTAATATTTTACTGGAAGGTAGTGAAGGTAATTTTGAGTACAAGGCAGATGAGGCGGAAGATGTTCGTTTCATTGCCAATTTGATGCATGAAAATACGGAAACAAATTTAATCGAGCGAGGTGTTTCCGCGCTATTGGCATTCCATAATCGTACGGCTGTCACGGATGAAGAAGTGGTGGTTGAAGAGACGGCAGCAGAAACCGGTCAAATCCATATATTTAATAAAGCGGTACTGGGTGAGGATGTAAAGAGCTTGCTAACAGGGGCAGGTGAGCTTGAGCGATTCAGTCATCCTTTGATTATCAAGGCGTACATTAAAGATAAAATTGAATTACTGGAAAGGGTCTTGGGACGTTCTGGTTCGCAGGCAAATACTGTTGCGGGTGAGATTATTAAAGATATGTTGACGGCGACCGATTATCCTCCTTTTATCGAAGGTGTGTTTTTGGATATTGAGCATCTTTGTGCAGTAGGGCAAGAGCTAGTGGAATATGTTAAGACTCAGAAGACGACGGAAGGTGCTAGTGAATAAATTTCATAAAAATAAAATCAGGGTGATTGGCTTGATTTTTTTGTTGGTTTGTTTTCTCCAAGGCTGTGCTTCGTCGGATGTTTCCAGAGGTGCTGCGAGTGAAGCAGATAAAGCTTATTTGGATGCGGATTACGCGTGGAGTCATGCTGATGAAGGTAGTGTCACGGATGCCTATCAAAATACCAGCCAGACAGCAAAAGGTGTCGTAGCGGGTGGCGCGGTGGGTGCTGGGGTAGGTAGTTTCAATTCGGGTATAGGCGTGATTCCTGGGCTTGCAGTAGGCGCTATTTTTGGTGGAGCGTTAGGTGCTTATATTGACTCACATACCACGTTGACTGATAAATTGGAAAATCGCGGTGTGAAAGTGATTGTTTTGGGAGATCAAATCCTGCTCGTACTGCCTTCTGTGTTAATGTTTAATGAAATGACGCCGAATATTCGTGCGCATGCTTATTCAACGCTGGATTTAGTGGCCGAATTTATTAGTCACAATCCTAATATGTCTGTCAATGTCGCTGCTTATACTAGTGCGAGTGGTTACCCCGAAAAAGTGAATCTTGCATTGACACAACAACAGTCTGCTGCGATTGCAAGATATTTGTGGATCAAAGGTGTTAATACACGATTATTATCAGCGGCGGGTTATGGTGGTGGGAAATTAGTGACGGCGAATAAGCCGGATTGGAATAGTGATAATTTCAGAGTGGAGATCACATTGGAGAAATTGCCGGTATGATAGGTCGAAAATATGAGTTGGCTAGATTGCAGAGTGATTTCTATCGTGACAATTATTATAAAATTTTGCGGAGTGTTATGGTATCAGTCGTTGTTATTTTTTTATTGATTGTAGCCATTCTTTATTATGTCGTTTTCACCGTGCCATCTCAGTATTATGGGAGTGCGACATCAGGGCAAATTATTCCTATGGTTCCCATGACATGAAACAAGAAAACGCAGAGAAGGGTCGCGAGTATATTCAATATTACCATTATTTTATTATTTCCTTGATCGTAGCGATTTTCTTAATACTCTTATTGCTGGTGTTAGTATTGTATCAAGTGCAGCATCGTCCTTTACCGCAGTTTAATGCTGTTGCGCCGACAGGGGCAGAAATGGCATTAAATCCATCTGACATGCCTAATTTATCGTCAAATACGTTAGTACAATGGGCAACCAAAGCCGCTGTTGCTGCTTATACATTCGATTTTGTGAATTATAATAAACAAACAGCGCTGGCTCGTCCTTATTTTACAACCGCAGGCTGGTCTCAATATGTGAGTTCGATAGGTGGCCTCATCCAGGCGATTAGACAAAATCAATTATTGGTCAATGGCGTGGTGACTGGTGCGCCTGTGATTGCTAATCAGGGAGAGTTACCAGGGCAGGGTGAAGTGTGGCGTATACAAATGCCATTTCTAGTTACATATCAAAGTGCAGATGGAGTTTCAAAAAAAGCATTTACAGTGATGGTGACTATTGTGAGGGTGCCTACGTGGAAAAATCCCGCTGCTATTGGTATAGATCAATTTGTGATGTAAAAGAGAGTGCATGATGAACGAAAACATAGATAGTGTTGAAGATCCGCTTATTTTAGTGCATTTACGTAATCAGTTTTATAAAAAAAAATATTATTTAGTACTGGGAACATATGTGCTTTGTATGATCGCGATTGTGATTTTAGTTACTCTATTGGTTTATGTTGTTAGACACCCTACGCGGCCTTTATATTTTTTAACGGATTCGGTTGGCCGGTTAATTCAAGAAGTGCCTGTAACAATGCCCGGTATGTCGACGGATGCCGTATCTGCATGGACAATCGAAGCAGTAGAAGCCGCCTATTCTTATGATTTTATGAATTACAGGGCGCAGTTGCAGGATGCGCAAAAATACTTTACTGAATATGGCTGGCGTAGTTATATGGCCGGTTTGACTGCGTCTAATAATCTGTTGGCATTGGCTGAGCGTAAGATGGTATTTGTTGCAAATGTGGTAGGGAAACCTAAATTAATCAATCAAGGAATATTAGGTAGAGCCTATGCTTGGAAGTTTCAAATGCCATTGCTTGTCAATTTTTTGGAACCTCCCTACGATAAAACGACTTTTTCTAATGCTTACCAAGTGACTGTTATTGTACAGAGGCAAAAATTACTACAAAGCTATAAGGGGTTGGCTATTTTACAAATGATTGCCGCTGCTCCTACGTCTTGATCCAGAGATTGTACAGTATTGTGTAAGGAAAAATGCTCTTTTTGTTTATTTTTCCTTACACAATACTGACGTTAAAACTGCTAGTCTGCTTTCTCGCTATCCAGTATAGTAAACGTTACCTATTGTATCGGCTGGCGAGAAGGGAAATGGCTGTTGAAGAACTGCAAATCATTCGCCTGAAGAAGGATTTTAATAAAGATGGCTTCCGCAAGATTTTATTTATTTTGGGGGTGTTAATAGCGGCTGTTGTATTATTAATAGCAACTTCTTTATATCTCTTACTGAATGTGCCAGCGCCAGTAAAATTTTCTACAGATAATGAGTGGCGTATTGTTAAACCGGTACCAGTAGAAAAGCCTTATTTGGCTCAGTCAGATTTGGTACAGTGGGTAAGTGATGTGCTTCCTAAGCTTTTTAATTATGATTTTATTAATTATAAGAGCGAGCTGCAAAAAAATGAGCAATATTTTACCGGCAATGGATGGAAGAAATTTTTAGGAGTATTGAACACTTATGCCGCTTATACCTTAGTAGACAGTGCTAAATTATTCATTACGAGCAATGCTGATGGAGCGCCTTTTGTAGTGAATCAAGGATTACTAGGAGGTAGGTACAGTTGGTGGATGCAAATGCCAGTTAAAATTAACTACAGTGCTGGGCAGATACAAACGCTAGATTTACAAGTATTGGTTGTCAGAGTGTCTACCCTTGATAATTTGTATGGGGTGGAAATAGAAAATATGCTCGTTCTCGAGAAAGGGAAACCAGTTGAAAGCCAGGTAGTATCGCAATGAGTAAAATGATTGGAATGATAGCAGTGTTCGTTCTATGTGCTAACGCATGGCAAGTTGCTATGGGGCAAGAGCAAGTGACGGCAAGCCATCCAGTCGATTCTCTAGCGCAAACGAATGAAGCGCAGTTTCAGGCATGGCTAAAAAATAATGGGCAAGAAAGTATTCCACCACCTCCTGTCCCTGTCGTGTCTAACCAGCCAACTCCAGCATCAAAACCTGTTTCGCAAAGCAAAGAGGCGCCAGTGTTAACAGTTGTAGATGATCAAGATTCTCCCGTGATTTCTCCACCCTTAACATACAGTCAATCGCAGGCATTAATGCTAAAATCTGCTCCGCCGTCTGTTTCTCCTAGTGCAGAATCTAAAGACGCGTTTAATGCGATGATGCAGCAAAACTCTCCTTTATCGCCACAACAAGTCGTCAAATTACGCCAGCTTATTGATGAATCGCAGCGTGCTGCTGCTATTTCACCCACAGTGCCACCCAAGCCAGTTTCAAGTACGATCATGATTAATTTAGCGCCGGGTGCAACACCCCCCGCTATTCGTTTGGCGCAAAAACATGTGACATCACTGGTTTTTGTTGATTCGACAGGTGCGCCTTGGCCTATCGCTTCTTTTGATGTGGGAGACTCAAAAGCAATGAATACACAGTGGGATGGAAAGAGTAATATCCTCTTGATCCAAGCGGTATCACCCTACGATGATAGTGATCTCGTGATTAGGTTAGCGGGGTTGCCAACGCCGATTACATTAGAATTGGTTCCGGGGCAACGCGTGGTGGATGCTCGAACAGATATTCATGTGCCGGGCATTGGGCCTAACTCAAAAGATATACCAATGGGTGTCGGGTTACCCAATAGCGCTAACCAATTATTGTTGGATGTGCTGGATGGCGTTGCGCCGCCAGGCAGTAAGCAGCTTACTATCAAGGGTGGTGATTGTCAGGGTTGGCTCTTAGGCGATAAAATGTTTCTCCGTTCGCGTCTCACGTTGCTTTCACCTGGCTGGGTGGGGCGGATGAAAAGTCCAGACGGTATGATTGCTTATGAACTGCAGCTCAGTTCTTCAGTTCTAGTTTCTCAATATGGACAGCCTATTGAGCTTAAGGTTGAGGGATTCTGATGGCATTTAAACTCCCTAAATTTTTTTCTGGTACTAACGCAAAATCCAGAGCGGTTATTTTATTAGCTTCGTTTGTCGGTATTGCCGTATTCATCTATGTTGGGTTGCAATTTTTGGGTGGGGATACTGCGTCAACAGGTCCGTCAAGAGTCGCGGGTGCTCCGACCGATTTACAATCTATTCCGGGCAGTAAATTATCACCAGAGTATTATCGCACTTTAGCTCAAGCAAATGCGCACGCAGCCCAGCAAGCTCAAATTTCAGGCGGCAGTGCTGTTCCTACATTGATTAATGCGCCGGCTCCGCAAGAGACATCTTCGCATAGTTGTACTATTTTATGTCCTAGTGAAGAGCGCGCGAATGTAATGGATGAGATAAATGCGCTGATAAAATCAGGTAAACTGTCGCAAAAAGAAGCAGATTACCTGGAAGAGCTTGCTAAAAGAAATGCATCTATCGCGGAATATGCAGCTGCATTAGATGAGCTTGTGCGTCAGGGAGGGTTAGCAGCTGAGCAGGCGCGGGCATTATTGGAAAAATATAAAAAACAACATGCCAATTGGTTGTTGGCTCAGAGTGCAAGTGAGATGGATGGTTTAATTAAATCTAGCAAATTACCGTTGAGCGTTGCAAATGATTTACTCGACCTGCAAAAGCGCAAGGTAACACCGGGTGACTATGCAGCTTATTTGGATAAATTAGTTAAAGAAGGAAAGCTTTCCCGAGAAGCGGCGGCACTTTTGCTTGCACAATACACTCAGCAATATGGACTTGAAGCAACAAAAGATGGCGGGTTAGCAATACGGCAAAAGGCTAAAGCGGGTCAGATAACACCTGATGTGGCGGCAATACTGGAGGATATGCAAAGTAAAAATGTGCCATTAGATCAGTATGAAGCCACGTTAGCTAAGTTGGTTGCAGAAGGAAAGATGACGCCTGCTGTTGCTGAGCAATTATTAGCGCTTTATAAAGGACAGCGCACGGGCATTGGTGCATCAGGGTTGCTAGGCGATATGTTGGCTAAAGGAGGTGCGGCAGCTGATGAAGCAAGGCGATTGTTGAATCTACAAGCTAATAACGCTTCATTGAGTGATTATGCTGAAGAGTTAAAACGAGCTGTGGCGGCTGGGTTACTGACCCCTGAACAAGCTGCGAATTTATTGCAGCAGTATCAAGCGATGCTTGCACCGTTTGTGCCGGGCGTATCTCCTGGAGTACAAGAAGTGATTCCCGGTGCTGAGGATTTTGCTAAATTGCAGCGTCATATTGAAACAAAAGCACCCGCGGTAGCACCTGTTGGGGAAGATCAATTTGCAGCATCTGTCGCGCAACAGCAAGTGCAATCAGCGCAGGATAGGCAGCAACAGATAGAGCAATTACAGGCAGCCATGTCAGCGCAATCACAAAATTTACTGGCCGCTTGGCATGCGCCATCGATGAAACATGAAGGAGGAAATGAAGCTGCGAAAAGTAATTCATCGGGTTCGGTGGCGAGTGGAAAGACATTGGAAACGACAGCGGCAGGCGGCAGTGCGTTAAATGCTGAAAAAGGTTCTCTAAAACCACCTTTAGTAAAATCGGGTACCATTGCCTATGCTGTTTTGGATACCGCCGTTGACAGTGATTACCCTGATACGCCTGTTATGGCAACCATTGTGCAAGGACCATTAAAAGGTGCAAAACTCCTTGGGAAGTTAGTTCACCAGCAAGCGCTGGATAGGGTGAGTTTGAACTTTACTCAAATAGACAAAGAAGGATGGTTAGCGGTTAAACCCGTTTCTGCATTTGCTGTAGATCCCGATACTGCTCGCACCGTGCTGGCAAGTGATGTAGATTATCATTATCTCAAGCGCTACGGTGCTATCATGGGAGCGTCATTTTTAACAGGCTATTCGAGTGCAATTACACAGGCAGGCACGAGCACAACAGGTATTTTCGGTACCAGTTCGACTCACAACGCATTGAGTCCTACCAATAAAATTGCAGTGGGTTTGGGTCAGATAGGAACAAACTTATCTACCTTAGTTCAACAATATGTTAATACACCTGTTACAGTGAAGGTGCATTCTGGCGTAGGGTTAGGTATATTATTTGTCAGTGATGTAACAGAATAGGGTCTGTGTTCGAGGATCTGTCCCTATTTTTGATCTAGGAGAATGTTTTGCAGAGACTGTCAGGGGGCGCGACCAATGGTTGCTGAAAAAGAAGAGCGTTACGAAGAAGAGGGAGAATACCATTTTTCTGATGATCAGGTTAATTATGATGCTGAGCCTGAGGCGCCCAAGGCATCATCAACTTCGTTTTTTAGTAAAGGGGCATTATTAGAAAAATTCAAACGGCATCGAAAAGGGTTGCTTGGGACGCTGTCGCTTGTCGTGTTAGTCAGTGTGGTGTATAAAATATTGATACCTGCCTCTACTTCTCCCGCCACTGAGTTCAGTCAAACAGGCACAGCGAGTAAAACAGAAAAACCAACAGAAAAAGCGGTGGTAGCTAAGCCAAAGGATACAACATCGCCACCTGCTCAACCGGTTGTGCAATCTAACGCTGTGCCTGCTGCTTCAACTTCAGCGCCAGTGATGCCAGTTCAATCTGTTGAAAATAAGCAAGCAATAGACGGCAAACCTACTGCGCCAGCGCCGGTTGTTGCGCAGCAAAATGCAGCGCCTACAGTGACGCCTGTTGCCACTCCCACAGCATTGCCATCTGTAAACCCTCCGCTCAACGCAGTGCCACAATCACCTCCTATTGTGACACCACCCACTGCGGGTTCTTCCAGTAACCAAGTGGCCAGCACAGCACCTCTTGCCACATTGCCCCCTGCGCAGCCAGCAGCGAGTGTCACTGTGCAAGCACCACCTATCGTTGATGCACGAACGAAGGATAGAATTACTGCGTTAGAACAGCAAAATACGGCGATGATGAATTTATTACAAACAGAGTATGCCCAAAAAATTGCAGATACTGAAACACAATCGATGGCAATGCGTGGCAAGATGGAAGATTTGACGAAGCGCATCAATCGAATGGAAGCAAGCTTGAACCAAATAACTCAGTTATTGCGAGGTACTGGTAGATCTCAAGCATCGGGTGTGATGGGCAATACCTCAAGTGCTTCTTTTAATACAATGGGAAGGCCGGCAGAGCCGAGAATGGTTTATGGTGTTCAGGCGATTATTCCAGGTCGAGCGTGGCTAAAATCAGAATCGGGTGATACAGTCACCGTGGCAGAAGGAGATTATTTAAAAGGATATGGCCGTGTTACTAAAATTGATCCTTATGATGGAATTGTTGCGATTGATACCGGCAATAAAGTGATTAACTTGTCTTATGGGGTTGGCGGAGATTAGAAGGGAAATGTATGGTATTGACTAAAATCTTTAATAGGCAAGCCGTATGGTTCTTAAATTTTTTTTTGACGTTAGTGGGTGGTATTGGCGTCATGCACTCTGCTTATGCGGCAGATTTATTTGATATCAATCCTAGAAATCTGAGTGCCGCTACAATCATCACAAACCTGAGTAATACGATACCTAATTTGATGGAGCTTGTGACGGCTATCGCTTATGTGATGGGTATGTTTCTCGTTGTCAATGGACTGTTCCAGTTGAAAAAATACGGTGAACAACGTTCTCAAGCATCGAGTGAAGCCCATTTAAAGGGGCCTCTCCTTTATTTGATTGTGGGCGCAGCACTGCTTTATTTGCCAACAACGGTGCGAGTGGGAATGTCTACTTTTTGGGCTAACCCAACACCTTATGGATATGAAACCGATGAAAATGGCGCATGGGCTGAATTAATTAAAGCAGGCTTTATGATTATTCAGCTAGTGGGTACAATTTCATTTATTAGAGGATTACTGATGTTGACTCATTTAGGGGGAGCAGGTGCCCAACAACAAGGTACATTAGGTAAGTCGTTGGCGCATATCATTGCAGGTATATTGTGTATTAATTTATACGATTTTTTACAAACGGTGTTTGATACGTTAAAGTAATGTGAGTGTGGCATACGCGTATGCCACACTCACGTTATCCCGTCAATTGTGAGCGCTGTTTTTGCGCGAACAATTTTTAAGACGGAATCCAGAGAGTTTTTTTATTTATTAACATTAAGGAGAATAGAGTGATGAATCAATCATTGGAAAAAGCACTGTGGTTAGCGATGGGTGCCTTGGTTTGTTTATGTATAGGCACTGATGCACTTGCTGCAGGCTCATTTGCATCAGGTACGGGTATTGGTGCAGTGGCAGGTTCTGTCAAAAGTAATTTAAGAAGTATTGCATCACTGATCACGGCAGGTGCCTATGTTGCAGGTATGGGTTTTGGTGTGGGTGCTATTGTGAAATTTAAAGCACATAAAGATAACCCGACTCAAGTTGCTATTAGCGTACCTATTGCTATGTTATTTATTGCTGCAGCACTGCTTTTTGTTCCGACTGTATTCAAGACGACAGGAGCAACATTGTTTGGAGCAAGTGGCGTGCAAGGCGGTATTTCTGGTGTAGCTAGCTTTTAACTTAAGACATACGCCATGCGTGAGCTTCAACTAGCAGTTAATTTAATGGGCTGGCGCGTTTTTATTCGGCGCCGCGATGATAAGGCGTTTCCGTCTGTTGCAGAGAAAATATGGTTGCGAGACAATTACACTTGTCAGTATTGCGGATTTCAGGCAAAGGAATATCAAGAAATTGTCAATGCTGATGGTAATTATGGGAACAACAAATTTAGTAATTTAATAACAGCTTGTTGTTTTTGCTCGCAATGCCTGTTTATTGAATCGATTGCACTCGATGAAAATGGAGGCGGGCAATTAATCTACTTGCCCGAAATGACCCAAGCACAGGTTAATAGTTTTTGTCATGTTTTATTCTGTGCAATGGGTAATGGCACCGGTTATCAAGATAGTGCGCAATCTATTTATCGTAGTTTTAAGTTTCGTAGCCAGCCAATTGAAACGAAATATGGTGCTGGTACAAGCAACCCTGCGGTGTTAGGGCAGTTGATTTTGGAGCACCAAGCGAAGCATCCAGAATCGAAACGCGATATTTTAAAGGACTTACGCCTGCTTCCATCCTACACTAAATTTAAAGTGCAGTTAGATGCATGGGCAGCGGCCGCTTTGGAAGAGCTAGCCGCGGAGGCACAATGATTTTATGCGCAATATATTAGATCCTATCCTGGATGGCATTGATTCTATTCTTGCTTGGTTTAGCACGGAGCTAAAGCAGACAGTCGAGTCTTACTGTGATTTAGAAACAGCAGATGATAAGGTAACGTTAGTTGCACGTGATGGTTCTTTAATCTCTGTCATTCAAGTACACGGGGTGACACGACTGGTTGGCACGGAAGAATTCGATAGAATTCATACTGGGTTAACACAAAGCTTGCAAGCGTCGCTCAAACGCCCCGGTCATGCAGTACAAGTCTACTTTAGCTATGATAAGGCCACTGTAAAATCTGAAATTGAAGATATTCTTGCGCCAGCAAAAGCAACTGCAACTAAATTACAATTGGAGTTAAATGATTTATTTAAAGAGCGTGTAGATCATTTAGCGAAATATTGCGCGCATGAAGAGTTGTATTTCGTGTTATGGACACGTCCTTATTTGTTGAACAATGAACAACTAGAGCGTGCAGGTAAAGAGAAGCTCAAAACAATTCGGGAGAATAAGATACCTCCTTTTTTGAATGGGCAAAATCTCATAGCGGCGATTCCGGATTTACGTGAAGCGCACGCTTCTTTTGTGAGAGCATTGGTCAATGATTTAGGTGGTTTGAGTATCTATTGCCGGCTACTGGAAGTGCATGATGCCGTGTATGCGATGCGTTGTTCTGCTGACCCCGATTTTACAGATAAAAATTGGCGGGCTTCTTTGCCGGGAGATCCTATCCCTACGCACGAAGCGCGATCTTTTGCAAATCCATTATCTGGTTTGATGTGGCCGCCGTTGGCACGTCAAATCTTTCCTCGTGATGCAATGACGCTCGATTTACGTACCATTCGGGCAGGTGATCGCATTTATACGCCTCTTTTTATTGATTTATTCCCTCAGGAATTGAAATCATTTTTAAGTCTTTTTGCTAGGACGTTACCGACGCAGGTACCTTGGCGCATTTCGTTTTTAATTGAGAGTGGTGGTTATCGCACATTGGGATTCAAATCGGCAATGGCAGCGATTCTTAGTTGGTCAGCAGCGCATAATGGTTTGGTGCATGATGCAACGAAATTATTGAGTAATATCGAAGTTAATACAGATGACGCGGTTGTGAAATTACAAGTGAGTCTTGCAACATGGGCACCTGAAGGGAATCTTCGCTTGTTAAGAACGCGTGCGGCGGAATTAGCAAAAGCAGTGCAAGGGTGGGGATCGTGTGAAGTATCCGAAGTGTCGGGCGATGTTTTCGCAGGCTTGGTTTCCAGTGTGTTAGGGTTTAGTGCATCGAGCGTTGCGACACCCACTGTCGCGCCTTTGTCTGATGTGATGTATATGCTGCCTTTTGCACGGCCTGCTTCAGCGTGGGAACATGGCGCCGTATTGTTGCGTTCTCCCGATGGAAAACCGTGGCCTTATCAACCTGGCTCTGCACAACAAACCACTTGGATTGATTTAATGTATGCGCGCCCAGGTTCCGGTAAATCTGTTTTATCCAACTCGATTAATCTTGCTCTATGTCTGTCTGGTGGTATTCAGCGTTTGCCACGGATTGCTGTGATTGATATTGGCCCATCGAGTAGTGGATTGATTTCCTTGTTAAAAGAAGCATTACCTACCGCCAATAAGCACTGGGTTGCTTATCATCGCTTACGCATGACGGCAGATTATGCGATTAATCCATTTGATACGCAACTTGGTAGTCGTTTCCCCACAGCGCAAGAGCGTGGGTTTTTAGTGAATTTTATTACATTATTAGCAACGCCTGTCGGTGCTGAGAGACCCTATGATGGTATTTCAGATATGACTGGGTTGATCGTAGATGAAGTGTATAAATATTTGGCTGATGATGGAAAGCCTCATCTTTATACGGATGGAGTAGAACATTTAGTCGATGATATTTTGAGTGAAATTGGATTTGTATTGGATGAACATACGACATGGTGGGAAGTTACAGATGCGTTATTTCTAGCAGGATTTCATCATGAAGCATTGCTTGCTCAACGGTTTGCTATGCCATTATTGGCTGATGTCGCCGCTATTGTTCGAACGCAAGCGGTAGAAGATTTATATGGATTAGTAAAGGCGCCAACGGGCGAACCTTTGATTCAGGCATTCAGTCGTATGATATCGAGTGCGGTGCGAGAATATCCTATTATTGCAGGCATCACAAAGTTTGATATTGGTGATGCGCGCATTGTGTCACTTGATTTGGATGAAGTGGCCAAGAGTGGTGGTGATGCGGCTGATCGTCAAACAGCTGTGATGTATATGTTGGGACGTTATGTGTTAGGACGCAATTATTATTTAACGGAAGATGTGTTGAGTGATTTTCCAGAAGCGTATCGTGAATATCACCGTACTCGTATCAGTGAAATCAGGGAAGATCCTAAGCGGTTAGTGTACGATGAATTTCATCGTACGTCTAAAGCACGCGCTGTGCGTGAGCAAGTCATTTTAGATATGCGTGAAGGGCGTAAATGGAATGTGCAAATTGCATTAATTTCACAAGCGCTCGAAGATTTTGATCCTGTGATGGTTGAATTTGCGACTTCCATTTTCATTATGGATGCAGGCCCCGAACAAGCAATCAAGCGCTCAACAGAGATTTTCGGTTTATCAGAAACAGCCCGCGTTGCATTAAAAACGCGTGTACATGGGCCGCGCGAAGGTGGCGCAACTTTTCTTGCACAATTTTCGACGAAGAGCGGTATCAATACGCAGCTATTAACTAGCACCCTAGGCCCAGTAGAATTATGGGCATTTAGTACGACGGCAGAAGATGCGCAAGTCCGTAATAAACTCTACCAAAAATTAAGCCCCGCCGAAGCGCGTCGCGTACTGGCAAATTTATTCCCCAATGGTTCAGTAAAATCACTGATTGAAGCACGTCTTGCTGTGTTGAAGGAAAAGCAAGGTATGATTGAAGAATCAAGTGCGTTAGGTATAGTCGATCAATTAGTTGAAGAAATCCTGCAAGCCTATGCGGTAAATCCAGATGTTAAGAAGCTGTCAGGCTAACAGTCTGCGCAAAACCCATTTGACTCTCCTATTATGTCTAGACTATTATTGCAACTTCTTTGAGTTTATTAAAATAATGCTATTAACAATACAACAAGGGGTATGTATGAAATTATATCGAGCAATCGCTAAAACAAGTTTTGCAGCTTTACTATTTTTATGCTTTTTTAATAATTGTTTTGCTGAGCGTGACCATGTACGTTTTGTTACGAATCATTCAAGTCAGCCATGGGTTGTCAATTTTGATTTTACTCAGGGTGTCGAAGCAGAGGGTTGGGACAATCACAACATTATAGGAATAGTCAATTCAGAGTGTCAGCAAGCAGTAGATTGCACCATTAACCCAGGTGAAACTAAAAAAATTATTTACCGTGTTCCCATGTTTGACGAATTGGCAAGGAATTACAATGGTTCTTTGACAGTAACTGATAGCAACAAAAATAAATTTGTTTTTGTAATACAAGGTCAATACTTCCATACTGGCCCATCGATTCAAAATAATTCATCAGCTCCAGCCGATGTGATTGCGTTGAATAGTCCTAAAGGTGGTGATGTGACTATAAAACAAGATCTCTGGAATGCAAAGCCATAAAAACAGCAAGCGCTGTTTCTTTGGGTACTCTTTGACCCGTCACCCCGCAAAATTTTCGTCCTTTGTTCTCAACAAAAACACTGGGTTATCACGAAAATTTATGCGGGGTCTGGTAACGGCTGCAACAAGAAAAGTAATAGCTCAACCCCTATCCTTGTCATTGCGATAGGGTGAGCTGTTACCAAGAAAACAAAAACACAGGTTAGAATCGCTCCGGATCCCGCACAAAAACACGTAACATAGGCCTATTTTCTTAAACAGGACAGTTAACCCACCCATTTTAATTCATCACATTTTCTAATCCATGGTTTGAATTCTTTGATTTTGGAAGGCAAATCAAGCTTTGCTAATTCTGCATGTCCTAGTGCGGGATATTGTCCGTAGGTGAGTACATACCAGTCGCGGCCATTGTGTTTGGTCTGGCCGATATGGGTTGGGGTGCTTGAATTTAATTTCGCTTGGCGTTGTTTAAGAGGGGCAAGGTAATAGCTACCTAATAATTGTAGCGTGTACTTTGAATTGGTAGCAGAAGTGGTTGTTTCTTTGAATAGCTTAGGCACGATCTTTGCTAATGTTGTTTCATCGGGTTGTGGCATGATAGTCACGTGGCCACCTGGTGTCAGTGCGGGCGCATCATTGAGTGTTCTCAAGAGAGTATTTTTTTCGGAATTAGTATTTTCTGCCTCTGTTTTGTTGATTCGTTGAGGAGCAGATTCGTGAGGGGAGTGTCGTGTTTCTGCTTGTGCAACAGTGTGTTCCTGTATGGCGGCAAGTGCTCTGATCGCGGGAGCGTAATGTGCGGCAGCCGCTTTATTCATCCAAAATATCCCTGATTCATTATCTTGAGTGACGCCATAACCATAATAATACATGTAGCCTATACCGTATTCTGCTTGTGGAATACCTTCGGCAGCGAGAGGTAGCAATTGATGAAATGCAGATTTAAAATCGCCAGCCATAAAGCTCACCTTGCCGCCCTGTAACCTTTGCGTGTCAACAGACGAAGCGCAAGACTGTATGAGCAGGCAGCTCAGGATCAGTAATATATGGCGCGTGATTTGCACTTTATTGCTCCCTAAGTAATACATTTTTGGGCGAACCCTTAAATAGCAAAGGTTGCCGTGATAAAGGTAGTTTTTCCGCATGGCTGCCATTTTCTAATATAACACCATCCGCTGTAATTGCTTTAATATGCACGCCAGGTGATACACTATCGCCAACTTGATAGATTTTACCAGGCTGGCCTGCCTCGGAAATGATAACACGTGATGCGCCGGCTGGATTAGATTGAATGACACCGAGTAATTGTAATTGCAGGCTCGTAATAGGTAGATTAGCTGCCTGCATCGATGCACCAAAAAGATGCTTGTCTGGGATTTGCATAATCAATGCCATTGTCTGGTCGGTAGAAGATTGCGTCTTGGTTGTTGTCGCCTGATTATGTGCCAAGGTGTAATCACTATGCCAAGCGAATGGTGCTTCGATTAAAGTGATGAGTAAAAATAAGCTGAAAATGACCATGGCGGCTAGGCCGCTGCGTCGTCCCCATTCTGTTGAGAATAAAGGTGCGATGATTTCTTCAAACATGCTTCATTCCTAGGGTGATTGTTGTCTATGATAGTCAAATCGGAGCCATTCTGCTACCTGCTTTGCAAAATACGTCAATATGGCATCTGCACCCGCGCGTTTCATGGCGATTAATGATTCCATCACGGTGGCTTTTTCATCTAGCCAGCCCAACTGTGCCGAGGCTTTTAGCATGGCATATTCACCACTGACTTGATAAACAAAGGTAGGTACTTGGAACAGTGATTTAGTTCTTTGCACCATATCTAAATAGGGCATGCCCGGTTTGATCATGACAATATCGGCGCCTTCTTGCAAATCCATGGCCACTTCATGCAATGCTTCTGCTTGGTTGCGCGGATCCATTTGGTACTGGTACTTGTCTGCTTTTCCTAGCATGGCAGCAGAGCCGACTGCTTCGCGAAAAGGCCCATAAAAGCTGGAGGCATATTTAGCGGCGTATGCGAGGATTAATGTTTGGGTAAAACCAGCCGATTCTAATGTGTCACGAATGATGCCGATGCGTCCATCCATCATATCGGATGGTGCGATGATATCGGCGCCGGCCTCAGCATGGGACAAAGCTTGTTTGGCAAGAACAGCTATAGTGGCATCATTCGAGACATAGCCTTTTTGATCAAGAATGCCATCTTGACCATGAGAAGTATAAGGGTCGAGCGCAACATCGGTAATGATGCCCAATTCAGGGTGTGTCTTTTTTAATTGGCGCACGGCGGATTGGACTAAGCCGTCTGGGTTATAGGCTTCTTCAGCCAGTAGGGTTTTTTTTTCTGTGCTGATGAAAGGGAAAAGCGCAATGGCAGGGATGCCTAGCCGGACGATTTCTTCCGCTTCTTGGAGTAGAAGGTCAATACTAATCCGGTGTATACCGGGCATGGATTGAATGGATTCTTTATGGTTTTTACCATCCATAATAAACAAAGGGTATATCAAGTCATCTACGGTAAGATGGGTTTCTGCCGTGAGACGTCGCGAAAAGGGTGCAATACGCATGCGGCGTAAACGGGTTTTAGGGAAGCGACGCTGTAAATGTATGGTCATCATTTTGGCTCAAGATAGTAGACGAGTGTATTATAGCGTGTTATAGCCATGAGGAGGTATATGTTTAGTACAACAGCCATTTTTCCTGCGCTTCCTAGTTTGGAGGCTCCTGCCATGGCGCTTGCGCAGCAGTTTAATTTGCCATTCACGTTGACGCGGCAGTCGGCTTATGAGTATTTGCTGGTGGTGACGCCAGATTACGTGGGGCTGCAACGAACAGAGGGTACATCGCTGCCTTGGTACATTGATTTTCTTTCGGGGAAAGTGAATTATCGTTTTCGGCATACTTCTCTTAAGAGCGAAGCTTTAGCAAGAGCGATGGGGTTGAAAGGCAATACTCATCCTAGAATTGTTGATGCAACAGGGGGATTGGCAGGTGATGCTTTTGTTCTTGCCTCATTGGGCTTTGAAGTGACAGCGCTTGAACGGTCGCCCATCGTTTATATTCTGGTGATGGATGCCATCCAGCGGGCGCAAAAAAATTCTCAAATTGCACCTATCATCAATCGATTGCAGTGGGTGCATGTTGATGCCATGGCATGGTTTTCACAAGTAAAGCATCCTGAGCGGCCGGAGATTGTGTACATAGACCCCATGTTTCCTGAACGAAAAAAATCTGCATTGCCTAGGCAGGAAATGCTTATATTACACGATATTGTAGGTGCTGATGCAGATGCAGACCGACTTCTCATGGCCGCATTGGCTTGTGCCACTCAGCGTGTTGTGGTAAAAAGGCCTCGTTTAGCGTCTGTGTTTGCTGTGGGCACTGCTCCTTCTTTTGCTCTATCGGGCAGTAGCAGCCGTTTTGATGTGTACTTGACACGAGAATAATATGGAAGCGCTGCATTATTTAATCGATTTTGTCCTGCATCTCGATGTGCACTTGATTGCATTTGTCACTGCCTATGGTGTTTGGACTTATGCATTACTTTTTTTAATTATTTTTTGTGAGACCGGCATTATTTTTTCAGCTGTTTTGCCGGGTGATTCCTTGTTATTCGCAGCGGGTGCTTTAGCAGCGAATGTGGCTGATATTCTTAATGTGCATGTGTTATTCCTCTTGCTGGTAACGGCCTCTGTGCTAGGTAGTGGTTTAAATTATTTTATTGGTAAATGGCTGGCCCCTCGGGTTTTTTGTTCGAGAGATTCGTGGTTATTTAATAAAAGACACATAGATAATGCGCATGGCTTTTTTGAACGGTATGGCGGTAAAACGATTATTATCGCGCGCTTTATCCCTATGGTTCGTACCTTTGCTCCTTTTGTGGCGGGTATTGGTTATATGACATACAGGCAGTTTCTATTTTACAGCTTGGTGGGTGCTTTGTTGTGGATAGGTATTTTGGTGTATGGTAGTTATTTGTTTGGCAATATTCCCATTGTCAGGCAGCATTTCTCTTTGGTGATTTTAGCTATTGTTGTATTATCTATTTTGCCCGCTTTTGTAGAATTTGTGCGCAGAAAATTCTCTAGCGAAGCTATCTAATTCTTCCTTTAATTGCTTGTATTTTGCCTTCAACTTCTGTTAAAGTGTCGATAATTTCTTATATCTATATAAAACACACCGCTTTGTGCAGAATACTGTACATAGTTGAAAGGGCGTAAGGCAGGGTTTTATGACAGCTATCTTGGTTTTACATGGGCCTAATTTAAACTTGCTGGGGATGCGCGAGCCCTATCTCTATGGCCATGAAACGCTAGCTACACTGAATACTAATATTATTGCTTTAGTAAAAACGCTGGGGCACGACGCAGCTGTGTTCCAGAGTAATGCAGAATCTGCATTAATTGACCGTATTCAGCAAAGCCAAGATGATGTGGATTTTATTATTTTTAATCCTGCAGCGTTTACCCACACTAGCATTGCGTTACGTGATGCTTTAATTGCCATTAATAAGCCATTTATAGAAGTGCATTTATCGAACATTCATCGCCGTGAAGTATTTCGCCAATCTTCGTATTTTTCAGATATTGCTATTGGGACGCTAACGGGTCTAGGTACGAAAGGATATTTACTGGCTGTACAATACGCACATTATTATTTAACAAAACAAGAAGGAGCATCGTACCATTATGGATCTGCGCAAAATTCGCAAGCTCATTGAGCTTATACAGGAAACAGGTATTGCAGAAATTGAAATTCACGAAGGTGAAGAGTCTGTACGTATTAGTCGAGAGAATACGAAAGTATCATCAGTGCCAGCCATGATGATCCCGTCGCCGGGGCCAGCTCAGCACGTGGTGACAGCAGCACCTACCGTGCCTGTGACTAAATCTGAAGAGGCAGAGACAGTATCGAACAAGCATACTGTGAAAGCGCCTATGGTTGGCACCGTTTATCTTGCTCCTTCACCGGGCGCGAAAACATTTATACAAGTAGGTCAAACGGTAAAAGCAGGCGATACGCTTTGCTTGATTGAAGCAATGAAAATGTTTAACCAAATCGAAGCAGATAAATCCGGAACAGTGACTGCTATTCTGGTGAGCACAGGTGTTCCTGTTGAATTTAATCAACCGCTTGTCGTGATTGAATAGACAGGGAGCATCGCATGTTAGATAAAGTTGTCATTGCTAATCGCGGAGAAATTGGTCTACGTATTTTGCGTGCTTGTAAAGAATTAGGTATCAAAACAGTTGCAGTACATTCGGAAGCGGATCGTGAATTAATGCATGTGCGCTTGGCGGATGAATCTGTTTGTATTGGCCCTGCGCCTGCAGCAGAAAGTTATCTGAGTATCCCTGCTATTATTAGTGCCGCAGAAATTACAGATGCCGTGGCTATTCATCCTGGTTATGGTTTTCTAGCTGAAAATGCAAGCTTTGCTGAGCAAGTTGAAAAGAGTGGATTTATTTTCATTGGGCCATCTCCCGATAGTATTCGGGAAATGGGAGATAAAGTAGCAGCCATTACTGCCATGAAAAGGCTCGGTATTCCTTGTGTGCCAGGCTCTAGTGATCCTATTAATGATGATGACGCAGCCACTGTGCGTATGGCGCATGAAATTGGATATCCCGTTATTATTAAAGCAGCGGGAGGAGGGGGTGGACGAGGGATGCGTGTCGTTCACACAGAATCACATTTGCTGAATGCGATTGCCATGACACGCGCCGAAGCAAAAGCAGCATTTAATAATGACAAAGTGTACATGGAAAAATATTTGCAAACGCCACGCCACATTGAAATTCAAGTGCTGGGTGATGGCCAGGGTAATGCCATTCATTTAGGCGAACGTGATTGCTCTATTCAGCGACGCCATCAAAAAATCATTGAAGAAGCGCCAGCTCCGGGCATTACACAAGAGCAACGTGAGGCGATTGGTGAGCGTTGTGCGCAAGCGTGTCGCGATATGCGTTACCGTGGTGCGGGAACATTTGAGTTTTTATATGAAAATAAAGAATTCTTCTTTATTGAAATGAATACACGCGTGCAAGTAGAGCATCCTGTCACGGAATTGATTACGGGTGTGGATATTGTGAAAGAACAATTACGCATCGCAGATGGGCAGGCGCTGTCCTTTGCCCAGTCGGATATTAAGATCAGAGGGCATGCCATAGAGTGTCGTATTAATGCGGAAGATCCTCGCTCTTTTGTGCCATGTCCAGGCACAATTACGCATTTCCATGCGCCTGGTGGCCCTGGCATTCGTCTGGATTCGCACATTTATAGTAGTTATAAGGTTCCGCCTTATTATGATTCGCTTATTGCGAAAGTGATTGCTTATGGCGAAAACCGTGAAACTGCCTTGGCGCGTATGCGGAATGCACTAGATGAAATGATTGTGGAAGGCATTAAAACAAACCAGTCTTTACATCAAGATATTTTGCGCGGAAATGCGTTTCAAAAAGGGGTCGTCAATATCCATTATTTGGAGCAGTGGCTGAACCTTTAGATGTGATGTAACTATTGCGCACTGCTTTTTTGGGCGCCTTCCTCCATGGAGGGTACGCTAAGCAGGGCTCGTGTGCCAATGTAATTTGTTGTTTACAAAGTGAAATTTAAAAAACCCCAAATGACGCAAAAATAGTCATTAATTTCATTGCTCGAACAACGAACAGTGATGTATAATATTTCGCTTGAAAGGTTTTGGGAGCTTTTTAACTATTTTGGATCATTTCTAAATTGAGAGAATACAATGACTACTAATACAACTACCGCAGAAACAGAAGCAGGGCAAAAGGCGCAATCTGCGTTTATTGTTGCGCATAAAAATCAACCGCTGCACGATAGCGTTAGACAAGCCCTGGAAAGCTATTTTACGCAACTAAAGGGTCAGCCACCGACCAATTTATATGAATTAGTATTGGCTGAAGTGGAAGTTCCTTTGCTTGAAGCAGTGATGGAATATACCAAGGGTAATCAATCCCGTGCGGCAATCTTGCTAGGTTTAAGCCGTGGTACATTGCGTAAGAAGCTAAAAATTTATGGGATGCTAGACTAATCCAATCCCTATAATGTGACTGCTCGCCCTGTTTTATATAGGGTGAGCAGTTTTGCCCTGTCAAAGAGTATGATCGATATTGCATCCCCTCTTCAAAAGCGACTGTAGCAGAGAAGCGGGGATTTTTTTGTCTGTGAGTGTTCATTTAGGTATAATCCCTGAGAGCCTGTTTATAAGGCAGTAGGGGAAACAGATAATGATCACGACCAATAATGATAATACAATGCTCGATGGTATGCCCCTCATGGATGCGGCGGGTCAGGGGCTTCTCTCTGCGAAAAAAGAATCTTACCTGACGCCCACGCAAAATCAATCAATTGACCAGTCCGATACGCAACTGGTATTACGTAGTAAATTCGCTATACATCATCCCAAAGCGGGCTTAAATCCGTTAGTCGATATCGCTGGATATTTATTTTCTATTTTAGGTAAATTAAAGCGGCTGAAGTCGTATCGTAATTTAAATAAATTGCATAAAGAGTTAGCAGCTGAAATTAGTGATTTTCAAGATGCAGCAGAAGCAAAAGGTTATCGTTCTGAATGTACTATGGTAAGCCGTTATGCATTGTGTGTCACATTTGATGATGTGATTGCTAATACGCCATGGGGTGGGCAAGGGCAGTGGGATAATTATAGTTTGCGAGCTGCTTTTAATGCGGAGACTGCGCAGCAAGAGCGATTTTTTCTGATTCTTGAGCGCATCATCAAAGAGCCTGCGCTTTATATCGATGTCATGGAGTTTATGTATATTTGCTTAAGCTTAGGCTATAAAGGAAGCTATCGTGCGACAGAATTTAGCAATAATCAATTGGAAAAAATTACCCATGGGTTGTATAAACGTATTCGCGCCTATCATGGTGATTTTAGTACTGCACTTTCGCCGTTTCCCATCAAAGCATCGCCGTCTACAAAAATCACATCACCCAAGGTGCCATATGGGCTACTGTGTTTAGCCACTGCAGTGGTTGTTTTATTATTATTTGTAGGCCTAGGTTCAATGCTGGATACGATTTCAAACCAGGCTTATCAAGCTTTAACGCACATTGGAAAATCGACGCCGTATGAAATTAACAAAATTTAGTCTCTCTCATCCTCTTACCTTATTTGGTCTGTTTGCTATTACTTCCTTGTGTATTTGGTTTGGCGGGCCATTGATTAATGTGAATGGCTATGCGCCGTTGCAGAACGTTGAAAAAAGAATAGACCTCATTGGATTGTTTTTTTTATTATGGCTATTAACATTTCTTTTCCTGGATAAATATACTGAAAAAAAATCGGCGCATACGCCCGTTACTGAAGAAATAAAAAAAAAATTAGAATACTTACAGGGTCGTTTTGATGGCGCAGTCAAATTTTTAAAGAAGACAGTTATTCATAAAAATGGTAAAGACGTTAATTTAGTGCGTTTGCCTTGGTATATCGTACTGGGGCCTTCCGGCTCTGGAAAGACGAGTTTGTTGGCTAACTCAACAGTGAAGTACATTTTGGCCAAACAATTTAAGGCTGATACGTTAAAAACAATGCCGCCGTCTGATTCATGCGATTGGTGGGTAACACGAGATCTTGTTTTTGTGGATGTGCCAGGCATCTATCTTATTTCTAAAACAAAAAATATGCCACGGGTGAAGGAAGCTTTTCCTTTTCTTTGGCAGCATTTTTTGCATCTGCTACGTCGTGTTCGTCATGAAAATAAGTTGCGAGGTGTGATAGTCACTTTGCACTTACCAGAATTAATGAGGCAGACCAATGACCAAAAACAAAATGAAATGGTTGCTGATTTGAAAAAATGTCTGGCGGATATAATGGAAACATTGGGTGCGTCCATGCCTATCCATTTGGTGGTTACGAAATGCGATCTGCTGCCAGGGTTTGCAGAATTTTTTAGTGAGAGTAGTAGTGATGAAGTTGCCCAAGCATGGGGCGTTACTCTGCCCAATCGTTATGAAAGTGAAAGTTTATTGGTTTTGTTCGAACAACGGTTTAATGCGCTGATTAAACGATTAAACAAGCAGCTTATTTGGCACTTGCATCATGAGAGAAATGCAAATGCACGGCCATACATTAAAGATTTCCCTTTGCAGATTGAGCGATTAAGAGAATCCATTGTGCAAATATTAAAAGCGCTAGCGATTCCCGAGCTGCCTTTATCTAGTGTTTATCTAACAAGCAGTACTCAGCATGGCGAGGAAGCAACGGAGACTGCTCTAGTGTCCACGGGCGCAAGTGGCAATTACTACGCTAGGCAACCTTCGGACATTATGTCCATTCCAAAAATGCCAGCGCGAGCTTATTTCATACGGCAATTGATTTTGCATAATTTGTTAATAATGCCAGCGCAACCGGATGCTGTGATTAAGCATAATATTGTTTGGCAACGACGCATGGCTTATGCGACGGCGATCAGTGCAGTTCTGATTGCTTCTGTTCTATTGGGGCGCGATTTTCAACGCAGTGTGCAGCAAGCTTATTCAGTGCAGAATGATTTGACACAATATCAATTGAGTTTGCAGCAATCTAAGCAGAAAAATGGTCGTATCATTCAGATATTGCCGTTATTAAATGCGTTGCAGCGAGCGGCAGATGTAGAGACGAATAAATTATTATTGACTTTTTATTCCAATAAATCAAAAAAAACAGCAACCCTTGTTTACCATGAAGCGTTGCAAACTCTTTTTTTGCCAGCCATAAAAGATCATTTTGAAAAATATTTACAGACAGCAAGCAACAAGAATCCAGAGCAAATTTACGGTATGTTGAAAGCCTATTTAATGCTAGGCGATGAGGCGCATTTTCAATCCAATACAATGGCGGATGCGTTACAGCAGCTGATGCCAGATGTTGGTGGTGATAGAGAGGCTGTTATCGAATTGGCTGATCATATTCATGCCGCTTTATTAGCGAATAATGCTGTACCGTTGGACGATACATTGATTGCAGTGGTACGCAAGCAGTTACTGGGCTTGTCGAGTTCTGCGCTGGGTTTTGTTATTTTGAAAAATATGGGTGACAATAATAGAGAGGATGCGATTGATCTTGGCACTGTTCTTGGTAACCCACCTGTTTTAGAAAGTAAGGGAATTGCCACTCTTATTCCTGCTATGTTTACCGCGAAGGCATTCAATAATATTGTTGTGAATGAAGTGAATGTAGCGGCGTCCGAAGCACTACAAGGCAATTGGGTATTGGGCATTAATACGATTGCGGGTGATCAGTTAGCGATAGAGGCATTAGCAGTGCAATTACGTATGCAATATATTGCTAATTATGTTGATATTTGGGAAAGTTTACTGGCTAATATTCAACTAAGTACGCCTAAAAATCTTGCGCAGTTAGATAAAATGGTTGCTGTTTTAACGGGGAACAATTCGCCTTTACTGCAACTGTTAGATACTATAAAAATAAATACAGCATTGGCACCGATCACCACAGCAAGTCCAAAATTGCAAAGCTTGAGTGTGTTGTTAATGAATACCGATCATAAGCCGAATGCGTTGTATGGGATTTTTATGAGTTTGCAAGAACTGCACTCTTATTTGCAAGCTATGCTGAATACCCCTAATGTAGGAGAGTCTGTGCTCCGCGCCGCAAGTCAACGCATGAAAAATTCAACAGAAGACCCGATTACACATATTCGCTTGATTGCTCAACAAAGCCCTGAACCAATGAAGACTTGGCTTAACACGATTGCGACAAAGAGTTGGCATTTTATGTTGGAGGAGACTAACCAAGATGATTCAGTCAACCAATTCCTTCCAGCAACGGCATCGACTTCTCCGGTAAAGTTACAATAATCTTCTGCATACAGATGGGACTAGAGTTTGACGGATCCAGTTCTTACTGTGCCAGCAATCTATCTATCTGACCTAGTAAATAAAATGGTAGAGAAATTAGTTCATAATCATTCAGGTCACCTGTTGTTGTTTTTGATGTGATGTGATCGCGTTGAACGGGGCCCGCATAAAAACGAATGGCAAGTTTCCACGGTTTTTCACTCATAAATTGATGCAATGACCTTAATTTTCCCTCAACACCGGCTTTCACTTCAATCGGAATCAATCGTTGATTGTCTTGAATTAAATAATCAATCTCAGCACTCGAGCTTGCTAATTCACGGCTCCAATAATGTAATGTTGGTTCGACATAAGATCGGGATAATAGGCGTAATAACTGTCCTACGACTTGCTCCGCCAGCGCTCCTTTATTGATGACGAAAATATCCTCTATGTTACTAAATTGATGCAGCTTTAAGCCTAGCATTGTTGAAACTAAACCGACATCGATTAAGATAATTTTGAATATTTTTGACTTTACTTCGGCCCCAAGTGGAATGCCATTTGCGCTTGTACTTTGTACTTTATGACACAAACGTGCTTTTAATAACAGGCTCAGTGCTTGTTTAATACTTTCATGTCGCGCGGCGGGATCCACGTGACTATAAATAAATTTTTTGGTTAATAATGTTGGAACTGCATGCAATACTTCTTCCAAATAGGTAATCGATAATTTTCCCGCATACTTCATAAAATCATCTTGATAAGTATTGATTAAATTATTATGCATTTCTGCCAGTGCTTCCAATGAAGATGTTTTAATCCAAGTAGAAACCGCTTCTGGCATACCACCTACAGTGCTTCGTACAGGACAATTTTTAGAGTTTCAAAAGGAAATTAGTGAAGCAACCCACTGATTAATATATCATTCATGGTTTTTTTCGACCAAGAAAAGGAATCATGTATGGATAGAACCAGTGAGTTGGCAGGTATCTTAAGTAAATTTTTCAAATAGAACAAGGCTAGATTG
>Ga0206868_10081_pt1 | contig 29480 bp, 26 predicted proteins | sample Alteio_BWOrgCont_38_FD_152901 | JGI IMG/M metagenome (GOLD analysis project Ga0206868, IMG submission 152901) | Enriched cells from forest soil in Barre Woods Harvard Forest LTER site, Petersham, Massachusetts, United States -... | ecosystem: Environmental > Terrestrial > Soil > Temperate forest >... | reverse complement strand
GACTCTGCCTGCGTCAAGCGTACCTTATCCAAGGCGCGGCGGCAAGAGCGTGGATGTATCTTGACCGTCACGGCTTGGGATTTTTCTGATTCGGTTTGTGCCGAATCAAATTTCACGGCCTGGGATTTGTATGATTCAATTTGTACCGAATCAAACTTTACGCCGAGAAAGTGAAATTCATTTTTAATTTGCCCCATCCTTGTTTTTTGCGGGGACAACTTTAATTTGAGATTAGCAAGAATAACACGTAATCGTTTTTTTGCAGCAACAAATTGCCTTTTTGTTTCTGTCAAAATCAGCACGTCGTCCATAAAGCGGGCATAAAAAACCCCTTGGCGAAATTCAAATGCCTTATCTAACGGTGATAAATACAAAGCACCAAAAAAAGGAGATAGGCTGCTACGAACAGCGATGCCCTTATTAGGTACACTGATCATGCCATTTTTTTCAATACCAATCGTGATGATATCATTTAAATAACGACATAAGCGAAGGTCATTGAATTGAGAAGCCACTTGTGCCTGCAAAATAGCATGGTCAATGGAAGCGTAGTAGCTTGCGATATCAATCCGAATCACATAACGAAATGTGTTTGTTTCAAGTGCTTTCGTGACTTGTTCAAGCGCTGTTTTCACACCTGCAGGGCCTTTTAAATGGAAACAATTTCTTGAAATGATATGAACAAACAGAGGACGAATTATTTTTAGCAAAAGAGATACCATCAATCTATCGCTATAAGACCACATTACAATTTGTTCGTGAGAAAAGATATACGTTTGCATGGGTGAAAAAACGTAATATCCTTGAACCAACGCATCCAGTCGCGTACGTAGAGTCGGCGTCCAATAAAATAAAAAATCCCACCACTGGCTTTGTTCGTTGACAGGCGATTTTTTCCGCTTCATCTGTATCAGCCAACGCGCGGCTAAATCGCTTAGACGAGAGAGTTGCCAACGAGGTTTCTTGTACGTTTTTTTCATCACTCTATCGCCAGTCTATTATTTTAGTTGAAAGGATAGAGCAGTGAGTATGATCTTTTTTGGTGATCTATTCAAGAAAGGGAGTAGAGGAGGAACAAATGCCCATTTAAAAAGCATTTATTCTGTTGAGTTTCTCTTTTCTATGAACAAAAGAATATTTACAAAAAGCTCCTCCCTATCCTATCTTGAGCTTGAATGAATGTTAAGAGTGAAAATTTTAAGTTGAAAGCATCCTGATTTTTTTCACTTCTTCTTGCCATTGTTCATAGCGTATCTTGGCTGTTGCAATCGCCTGATTCATTAGCTCAGTGGGTAGCTTCGGTAAATAGCGCATTAAATCAAAATAAAACCGATCGACCATCGTTATCAGTGTGATTAGCTGAGTGTTATTTTCCACAACCTTATTTTCGAGATGATCTACAATGATCTTCATGCGTTCTTCTGTGCGAGCAAGGAGAGTATGAATGACTTTACCCGTATGATTTTCACCCAATTTTCCAGGTGATTCGACTGCGCTTGCCATCTCTTCACGCAGTAAAAAATATTCTGATAAGCCATCACGAATAATTTTTGCGCGTGTACTACGCCGAGCGAGGGCTTCCTGTGTTACGCGTTGATAGATATCTTTCGATACATACGTTTTTATCTCATATTTTTTAAGCTGCATAAGATCACCTTCTGTGTTTTAAGCGGTGCGGTTTATGTTGTCCTATGGCGTGTCCTCCTAAACGGTGTGTACGCTCTAAGTGGAGCGCTTCTTCACGCTCTTTGATTACGCGCGATAATTGCTTATGCCAGTCGGGTGCTAGGCGGTGATGGGTTTGCTCTTGCACGATAACTTTTTCTTTCACCAACTCATGAAAGCGTTTTGTCATGGCGTCCGCATACTCTTGCGCAAACGATTGGGTTGGAAAGTGAGGTTGGGGTTCAATCCCGTGGGTTTTGACAAATTCAATGACATCGCGATCTAAGCGTGAGGTAGGTAGCGATGCTAAGTGTGCCATGCTATGGTGGTTGTGCAAGTAAATATGTTCATGCGGTTTGTTATCTGCACTTACAAATTTTCTCATCTCAAGCGTGATCACATCCTCATTTTTGAATTCAAATTGATCTCGTGCTTTGACAATGCTATTTGTCGCTTGAATATAATGCACCTTGCCATCAATGCCTTCCAGTAATAGATAACGCCTGTTATGCAATTCTTCTTCTAATCCCATGCCAACCACTTTGCCTGTGAGTGACTGACGTTCTTGTAGCTGGGTGGGTGCAGGCAATTCATGCGTCAAGGTCTGAATATTGTGCCGAGCGCGTGACTTGATGATATCATTGGAAAGTTGCATTTCCCGCAGTGTGGGTTCAAGGCGATCGCTGAGTTTCCATTCTTTTTTGCCAATTTTTTCTGCAAGCCCGAGTTTCTCTAGAAATTTTAACCGTCCGATTTCAAGCAACCGCAACTCCCGTGTGATGAGGTTATCTGAAACGGGTTGGGCAAAGCTCACCACAGAATTGACTGCTTTATGGCGGAGACTTTTGTCCATTTCAGTGACGTATTCGCGTTCTAATTGTCGTGTACGTGCCAGCACTCTGTCATGGTTGAGCCTTAAGCCTAGAACCAGGGTGGCGAGTTCTTGGCTGCGATGGCGTATGCCACGCGAAAGATAATCCCGTTCCATCCTCAATGTATTACCGTGCTGGTCTCTGCCACGTATTAAGAGATGCAAATGCGGATGGTCGGTATTGTAATGATCAATGGCAGCCCATTCGAGTTTGGTTCTTAAATCTTTTTCCATGTATGCTATCAATTCTTTGGCATGTTTTTTTAAATCCATTTGATGCCCGTTTTCAGGTGAGACGATCAATTTAAACATGTGCTCATCTTTCTCACATTGCCACTGGCGTAAGGTTCTCTTCAAATCAACCGCATCACTTTCTTGGTTAAATCCACGTCCTTTTTCATGCATAGTCTGCGCATGCTCACGCTGAAGATACTCTCCGTGTGCAGCCCAGGAGCGCGTTTTACTGTTTTTGGTATAGGAAATCTTAACAATACAGCGTTGATTGTGCCGGCCCTGATAGCTCGCAAAGCTGCCTGTGGCAAGCGTAGGAATAGAATCAGCAATCCTCTTTCTCCGCACTGCTTTTTTCAATGAAACGCGCTGTTGCCTAACGTGCGTTGGCGCTAGATCAAGTGCGTGACGTGTGGAAGAAGATTGCATGTATCACCTCATGAGTCGGACAAATAGAAGCGTTAGCCAACAGATAAATATCCTGTGGTGTATCGACAGATAAATGCTTACGGATTGGTAAATGCTTAGCAAAGCATAACGCGAGAATTGCAACAATCATTAACCAACATACAGCAAGAGGATGACGTTTTTTTGGCAAAAAATAATGACAACACAGCATAAAGAACCCCCTTCTGTTTACAGTTTAATAGCATCTGATTAACAAAATGGGGCACAACCGAAAGGTTAGGCTAAATCGTCCTACCCGTTTTGATGGATTCCTGTGAGAATACATTCTCAAACAAAAAGTTATCTACTGTCAAGTAGAATTGTTTATCTTGCCTTAGCGGAGTCAGGGCCTTGATACAGGCGCTTGTTAGGATATTCAGCCATAAGGAACGGAAACTCTTGACCGCGCCCACTAGCCTTAACGATATCGTAACCCCCTGGTGCTTAAAAACACCCGTAAAGCGGATAACCGCGCCCGATAGCAACGCGGTTTTTTTACGCCATTGGTCGGGCGTGGGCTAATACAATACCCGCAAGGGAAATATGCCCGCCGTCTTTACGCGGTTTTTAGCGCCTGGCCGCCTTTCTTTAAAAAAAGAATGGCACTTATAAAAACTTCGTAAAGGAAAAAATATGGACACTCAATTAAATATTCCACCTAATGATATCTACCGCCTTAAAGAAGGACTCAGCCAACAGCAATTATCAGCTGCTATTAACCGTTGACTCTGCCAAGCGGAGGCATTAGCTGTGGTTGCTACTATTGCAGATGCAGAAGCAGTGGGAACAGACACCATAGACCACTATTTATGAATATTTAGCGATATTATTCAGGCGAAAGCATAAGCATATTTTGATTATTATGCAGCTTGTTACTCGTTAGAAAATTTTATACAGAGGGAACTTATAGTCTACTTGGATTTTGCCAAAATCTTTTTCACCCAATACAGGTGGTATAATTTTAGCTTGCGAAATATTAGCTTTTTCCTGAGGAGAAAGCGCTAAATATCTCTGGGGTGAAAGCACCTCTGTAGTTGCTAATCTAAGGTCTTTTAGCATTCTAATCATCTCCTAAGCTGCCCCGTATGCCGAAGTATAAATGAACATACAAGCACAAGCTAACAGCATGGCGGTTCCTCTTCTAGTTTAGAATTGGATTTTAACTAAAAGTTGACTAAATTGAGTTTTTAGCCAGCGGGATATACAGTAACTCGTTGATTATATTGGCGTCCCCAAGGGGATTCGAACCCCTGTTACCGCCGTGAAAGGGCGATGTCCTAGGCCTCTAGACGATGGGGACCTATGATTGTGTTAACTTTAATCAAATCAATTCTTAAAAGGCGAACTGAGATAGCACTCTCACTTCTTTGGTGGAGCTAGGCGGGATCGAACCGCCGACCTCTTACATGCCATGCAAGCGCTCTCCCAGCTGAGCTATAGCCCCGCTGCCACACCATAGAAATGGAGCAGCGATTCTCTAATACCCTCAACTTGTTGTCAACCTAAAATAGCCAACTTATTCTTAAATTATAGACAAAATCGCGACCAAAGGGAGCCGCGTTCACTCTTGGCTAGCCAGGTGGAGGAGAAATTGACGCATATGATGCCAAAGCGCCATTCAAACGAGCTACTGTTTTTTCACGACCTAACAGAGCTAATGTCATATCAATGGGTGGGGAGATCGTATCGCCTGTCACTGCCACACGCAGCGGCTGAGCTACTTTACCCATTTTCATCCCTAATTTTTCTGAGACTGTTTGAATAACCTGATGTAAAGGTTCTTTTGTCCACTCTGTTAAATGAGTCAGCTCATCTCGAAGCATTGTCAACACAGGCATCTCCTCTACAGTTAAATATTTCTTAACCGCATCGTCGTTATACTGTACATCAGCATAAAAATAACGGCTTTTTTCCGCCATTTCCTTTAACGTCTTGACACGCTCTGCCTGCGCTTCAATAAGCTCCTTGAGAGAAGGCCCTTGTGTTACATCAATTTCTAATCGCTGCATATGCCAAGCTAATTCTTTAGCGACATCATCAGGCGCATTAGTCTTGATATAATGCTGATTCAACCATATTAATTTTTCCATATTAAATGCAGCAGGCGCTTTATTAATGCCCTTGATATCAAATAATTGGACTAATTCTTCTCTTGAAAAAATTTCTTGATCGCCATGCGACCAGCCTAAGCGCACCAGATAATTCAGTAACGCATCAGGCAAGAAACCATCTTCGCGGTATTGCATCACACCCACTGCACCGTGTCGTTTCGAAAGACGTTTTCCATCGCTCCCCAAGATCATCGAGACATGTGCATAATGCGGCAATGTGGCGCCTAATGCCTTTAAGATGTTAATTTGACGCGGTGTATTGTTGATATGATCATCGCCGCGAATCACGTGCGTGACTTTCATATCCCAATCGTCAACTACCACTGTAAAATTATAGGTTGGTGTTCCATCGCTGCGAACAATAATTAAATCATCTAACTCTGCATTGCTAAAAGTCAATTTACCTCGAATCAAATCATCAAACTCAACGACACCTGAATCGGGATTACGGAATCGGATAACATAAGCTCCTTCTTTTTTTTCCTGTATGGAACGGCAGTGACCATCGTAACGAGGTTTTTCTTTATTCTCTGTTTGTTGGTTACGTAATTTTTCCAAACGCTCTTTTGAGCAATAGCAACGGTATGCTTTGCCCTCTTGTAATAATTGTTCCGCGACTTGGCGATACCGATCAAAGCGCTTCGTTTGATAATAAGGGCCTTCATCATAATGAAGATCTAACCACTGCATTGCATCCAAGATCGCATCAACTGATTCTTGTGTAGAGCGCTCTAAATCAGTATCCTCAACACGTAAAATGAATTTGCCTTGCAGTTTACGAGCATATAACCAGCAATATAAAGCGGTACGAACACTACCTATATGTAAGTAGCCTGTAGGGCTAGGCGCAAAACGGGTAACAACTGTCATAAGTAGCCTTTCTCTGATCTATATTTAATGGAGCATTGTAACAGCGATTTAGGAAAGTCTAAATACATTGACCTACCCAATTAAGCCACCTACAATTCGCAATCATTGGGCGATTAGCTCAGCGGGAGAGCACTGCCTTCACACGGCAGGGGCCACTGGTTCGATCCCAGTATCGCCCACCAGGTAAATAGCTGGGTTATGAGGTGTAATGCGCACTCAGTGTGGATATTCAAACACCGATTTTATTGAAAATGTATCAAAAAAGATTAAAAAAATATCGTACGATCGGCTATTCAATCGAATAATATTTCTAGGAGCTGTTGACATTTTGCCTTAATAAATGTCTCAATTAAGAACAAGCTTGTAAAAATTGCTATTCCAACACCAATAATAAAAAAGGTTTAAAAAAATTTTACTCAGCAAAAAATTGCTGCCTGGATACGAAAAGTTTGAACCTTTAGCTTAGCTTCTTGCAGTAATTGCAAATAATTCTGATCTGTAGGGTTAAAATTATCTTTCTTAGTTAGGTCTGACATTGTTATTTTTCCTTATGTTAATTAATCTATCAACCTCTCCACCGCTTTTGCTTTATGCTCTGGCACAAGATGTGCGTAACGCAATGTCATCTTGATATCTGCATGACCTAGCAACTCTCGCACTGTGTTAAGATCAACACCTGCCATGACTAACTTGCTAGCGAAATGGTGTCGAAAAATATCCAAACGTTTGGATATTTTTCGTTATCCAAACCTAAATAAAATCCCAACCTTTTTCAAATGTTACTGATACTTAAGGATTTTAATTAAAAAAAGTTCGGATTTTATTTACTGTTTCATTGACTTGACGCCACAGAATTTTGCTAGCTTGCTTTTTTCATTTTTCCATTTCTTTGATACTTTTTTGTCACGCTCATCTTCAAGTGTTGCAAGAGCTTTTAATTCCTGCTCTAGAGTGATGTCCATATATACCATTGTTGTCTGAAGTTGTTCATGTCCTAACAAAAAGGATATTTGCACTATATTCATACCCTCCTCTAACCAATGGCTAGCCTTCGCATGCCTCAGCTGATGTGCATGAAGATCCAATGGCACTTCATCACACATTTCATGTGCAGTTTTGGCGTGTTTTTTCAGTTGCTTGTTGACTGTGGTCTGACTAATTTTTCCATGCAATCCTACATTCCTTGAATAAAAAACATAAGCTTCCGGATTTAGATTATCACCGTGGAATTCTTTCAGATATTTTTTTAAATGCGCAATTGCCTTAGGCAGAAGATACATGGTCCTTATTTTGTTTCTTTTTCCAATGATGGTGACATTTGGTTTTTCCGCATCCAAATGTAGTTGTGCTATTTTTAAAGACAGGATTTCATCGATTCTAGTGGCAGTGCTGTATATAACAATCATAAGTGCTAGATCTCTTCGTCCTGTTTTTGTGGATAAATCTGGAACCGATAACAATGTCTGTACTGCTTTTCTGCTCATCCCTGTTACTTTTTTACGAACCTCCTTTTTCCGTGGAATCCTTGTTGCATCTTCAGAAAGATACAGTAGGGAGATTTCTCTGCTCCCAAGGTATTTTAGGAATACCCTTAAGGATGCCAATCGATTATTACAGGTTTTTGGGCTGCAGCTACGTTGTTCCATCAGCCATTGTAGCCAATGTTGCCCTGCTAAAACACGTACCACACAGACGTTCTGCACTGATTCCTTTTTCTGTTTCTAGAAAACCGATATATAAGGTCAGCGCATCTTGATAGGATTTTAATGTATGGCTACTGCTGGTCTTCTGGGAAGGGACATATTCATTCAGAAAAGCATTAATATGGCGTGCGATTACGACGGATTCATTCATCGCTTTTTTCATAATTCACCTTCGGCACAATGCGTTCAAAATCGATTCCTGTTTTTTTTTGCAGAATATTAGCCATTTCTGGGACGAGGGAATAGTAATACTTTGTACTTTCAAGTGTGCTATGCCCCATGCTTTTACTGAGATAAAGCAGTTTTGCGTCAAATCCAAAACCTTCATCTGTCCACCGATTAATGTTTTCTATGGCATAATGGTGTCTGAGTTCATATGCAGTAGCATGAGAGCTATTATATTTATCCCACAATTCTCGGAAGTTCGTCTGTACCCACCGCCTTGTATGGAAAGTGTTACGCCTAGCAGGGAAAAAATAAGTTCTTTGAGGGCGCTGCTCCCGTATAGCTGCATCATAGATTTTCAAAAGTTCAAGCATTGAATCGTGCAGCACTACATAATGCTGAGTATGTCCTTTGGAATAACGTATATTAAGAATCCCATGATATAAGTCGACATCCTCTATTCTTAGCATTCTTGCCTCATGGGTGCGTATTCCACTACTGTAAAGAAGACGAAAGAATACAGGAATAGTTATCTTTTTAGAACGCTGATCAGAAGTACGAGGTGCAGAAGGAAGGTTGTCACAGGCACGAAAAAAATTCATAAGTTCAGTGTCTGTAAAAAAATGAGGGATATACGTGCGCCGCTCTTTTTTTGGAAGTTCGGGCATCATAACGTCTGTTTTTCCGCGATTTCTTAAGTATTGTATAAAACTAGCAACAACATAAATTCTTGATCTGCACGAGTTATTGGTTTCCGTGTCACGTTTATGGCACCATCCATCAACCATCTTCTGGGACAGAAGAGAAGTTTCCGGAAAGTATTTTTTGCAGTATCGGTCAAATTGGAGGAGGTTTTGTTCATAAGATTCATTCCAATGTTCGGATGCTTTTTGGCAAGAAACATAGACCTGCATGAACGGTGCAAGAAAAGAAAGGAACTTACTCATGAGAAAATACCTCCTCTGCCACAGGAAAACGCTCTATACTGATAGAGCATTCTTTCAGATGCGGAAAATCTGCACTTAGATATGCCTCCAGTGAATCTGGTGAAGTATGGCCAAGTGTTCTGCTGATGACAACCTGAGGGACTCCATTTTCTAAAAGAGCTGTAGCAATGTAATGGCGAAAAATATGGAATCCTTTTCTGTCACCTTTGGATTGCCGAATGTTTGCAGCTTTCATGATTCGTGCTGCTACATTACCAATGCTTCCACTTTTTAAACGATCGTATGGTTTATTTTGTGAAACAAAAAGATATCTGCTTTCTGTGTGAGGGCGCTCAGATATCAGATAGTCATATATAGCATTACCGACAATTGCTATTAAAGGAAGCTCCAGAGGGAACACCGTTTTTTGCTGGGTGACATGGATTAAATCTCTGTTCCAATCTATGGCGTCCAATGTCAATCCTGCAATATCGCAGCCACGCAGTCCCGTGTAAAGTGCAAGCATTCCGATTGCTTTATCACAGAGCGTCAGCGAATTTTTACTATGAGCTAGTGCTTTCTTAACTTTCTGAATTTCTTCTGATGTTAGATATTGTATGTTTTTTCTAGTTTCCCTTAAGGTGGGAAGAAAAGCCAAAATCCGATGACAAATTTCTGGATGATATGGAATACATACTCTCAATACTGCAGTGATGTTTTTCTTGTATGAATGGCTTCTTAATCGTGTTCCATCAGGAGCCATAAATATGGAAAGCACGGCTTCTTCTGTAATTTTAATTAGGTTATCTATTCCTTTTTGCTGGAGTGATAAGAAAAATGTAGATGCATTATGAGATTCTGTATAAATAGTAGTAATTTTTTTGCCACGTTTCTTTTCTGCTTCGCTATAATAGTCAATGATAGATTTGAATTCTGGTAACAACAACGGATAAGCGCCTCTTTCAAAAAGTTCATGCCTGCGTTTTCCGTCTGGATATCTACCATGCACATCAAATTGTTCAATGACTCCGATGATCGTTCGCTTATCGCGGAGATAATCATTTGCATATGATGTTTTGGCGTACTCCTGATATATATCAGTATAGCAAGATACTCTATTTGAATTTGTAGATGATAGAATTTTTTTAATCTCTCGCTTGATCTTGTCAATATATGTTTTTGAGTAACCGTTGGTGTCCATGTAGGAAATAAGTTTGGGATAATTTTCCCTGAGGTTTTGTAGATTCATTTATGACCTCCTAATACTGGATAGAAAGTCATATGATAACAATAATAAAATCCGAACTTTTTTTAATTAAAATCCTTAAATATCAATAACATTTGAAAAAGGTTTGGATTTTATTTAGGTTTGGATAACGCATATCATGCAATCAAGTCAGTCGAGCGATACTCTCCAGTTTTTTTGGATCAAAATAGCCTTAAGGTTTTGTTAATATTTACTCTGTACAATGCGTTTCAATGACAACCACTCAAGGGTGAGCGCGCTTATGCAAAACCGAGCAAATCGTGCAAATAATATTGCACAAGTAAACATACCACCAAATGTAATGTTTGTTTTAAAACCCGCAGTTGACAAGCTTTCTCTCGATCAGGTGAAAGCTATACAGCGAGAAATAGAAAGTTGCCTTGTACCATTAAACGAGATGGAAGAAAAAATAACAAGTGTTAATCGTATCATGATAGGTAGCGCTATTTTATTATTAATACCTAACATCTTGGGCGCGCTTATTGGGATGGTGTATCATTGGTTTCAACCGACAAAAAAACGAACCTCTATTTTAGAACGCCCCCCCTCCTTATTAGATAATGTATTTGGCAGACTTGTTCGTGGTTTTTTATACTTACCAGCCAGAGTTGCGAGCTATAAAACTGATCTAGATATCAGTTGGGACTTGGAAATCAGCCCGCCATCGAATGTGAAGGCAGCCCTTAAACAAGCTACTTCTATATTTGGTCAACTAGGAATGGGCGGCATTATTCATCCTAGTCCAGAGACAAAGACTTATAGCTTGCAGCAGACTAGCAGGCACCTCCGAAATATAATAATAATACGAGAACAGCAACCACCTGCCACGCCACCATCTACTACTGCTTCCTTATTGCAAAATAGCCCTAGAACCACAGCAGTTGTCGCTGAAAAACCGGTCACCGCTAATAAGATAACGCCAGTTCGTCCAGCCAATTTAGAAAATGCTCCCTCACAGCCATATTTGAGAAGAACGCCTAGCCCTTCCTAGCCCTTCTGATCTAGCCTCGACTTCACGGACATCTCACTAAGAGAGTAAATTTCTCTAACTTGAGGTGTAAGAAATGAAAGAAAAAAACCAACACAAAGAAAGATCCGTCAAAAATATAGCCCACAGTTCAATTATTAAATCATGAATCAGGCGATGTCATGCGGCTTAAAATCACTAAACAGCCGAGTGCGGCGATTAAATAAATTGGTAATAATGATAGTGCAAATTGAAAATCATGGACTGAAAAAGAATGTATTCCATTGACAATCTTGCCTTGCCAAAATATATCTAATATTTTTCCAATCGTTGGCTCTGTGAAAGAGCCGAATAAGGCGTCTCCTGTATTGATTAAGGCGACGATGGTACCTGCCAATCCCACTTTGTTAAGTTCTTTGGCTAATGCAAAACAAGCCATGTAAGAACCCATGCCTAAGCCAAAAATAAATAGCATCACACCAAACAACCATAAGGGTAAGCTAACCACATAAATGACCATCACAAGTGAAAGAAATGCTAAGCCAGTACCCAGCATAGTGACTTTCATACGCTGCTGTACGCTACCTCCAAAATAACCAAACAAAGGGCCACCAATGGCAAATCCCAGGAAAATACAGGAGGTAAAGGATGCAGCTTGGGTCGGCGTTAAACGGTGCGCTATCTCAAAAAAAGGATTTCCCCACAGGCCACCTAAAACGGCTAGAGGAGTAAACGCTAAGCCGCTATAAAATGTCAGAAGCCAGTTTTTTTTGCTTTTTAATATCGCAGTGATATCCGATAGTTTTATCATTGTGTGTTTAGAAGATGTCGTCTTTTCAGAAATGCCATCTGTTTTTTTATCTTTAACAAAAAATAAAAATGCCATTGCCAACACTACACCAAAAACACCGCAATACATTAAACTTGCACGCCAGCTAGTTTGCGTGACCAAAAAAGCTAATGGAATTTGACCGCACATGGCACCTATCATCGCCGCAGTACCCAGAAAACCATCGACAAAAGCAACTTGATTAGGTCGAAACCAGAGCACTGACATTTTCATGTAACTTACTGTAGCGAATGCCGTCCCTATTCCCATCAACGCACGTGAAAACGCAGCGGTGGCCAGTGTTTCTGTATTGGCAAAAGCAAATGCTGCTAAACCGCAAATAGCAATGGCACCCGTGATTAAATACCGTGGGCTATAACGATCGAGTAAAGGCCCTGCAAACAATTGAGCAACTAAGTAGGCGTAAAAATACGTAGCCGCTAAGTTCCCCAAACCCACACCATTAATGTGAAATTGATGCATCAAGTCTGTTGTCATCACACTAGGAGAGACCTGTAGAACATATTTGTAAAATGCAAATAATGCACAGAAAAAGATGACTAGCCATGGATAAAACTGGCCCAAGGAAAGCCATGATCGTTTTTTTGCTGGCTGAGTTATTTGTTGTTCCATGGCATTATTAGCTGTTGGTATACTCATTGTAAATCTCACACAAAAAATAGAAATGAAGCGGCATATATCACCCCGAGCTTATCAGTTAACTGACCGCTAGACTGGGGATGATACACGCTACAAGGGGCAATAGACAACAAAACACGAGAGTCTATTGCTTGTTTAGGAGAGGAAAAATAGGAAGTGAGCTTGGTACAACTTGCGGAAGGGGGAAGCGGAAAAACTGGTTATGCTTGGATATTATGATTTATTACCATCTAATTTTTTAAGCATACGCGCTGCTTCAAAATGGCCTTGTTGAGCCGCACGTTTAACCCAAAAACAGGCCGATTCCATTATTTGATTTTCATAAAACCAACAACCTACTTCGTATTGTGCCTCGATGTCGTTGTGTAATGCTCTTTTTACTGTATTTTTTGTAATCCACACCATTCAACCCTCCTGATATTATTCATATTTGTCTCTTTTATATAAATTCATAGCGTTCCCCATATAATTAGGTAAAATAACGCGCTGAAATCTTTAATGTTGAGAGATAGCTCTCAAGTTAGCATAGTAAGTAGAAATACTGGTTAGTATTTTCTCTTATCGGGTATGGTTACTCGATACAACGCTATTTTCTCTGCGCGAAGATAACTTACTTTCGCAGAATATGCAACTGTTTTTTTTATTTTTTTCTGGCGGATAAAAATCATGTCGATTACATTAACCGAAGATATTGCCAAAAGGCTAAGAGCAGCAAGAAAAGCAGCAGGCTTTAAAGCGGCTAAAGATTTTGCCAATCAATATAGTATTCCACTCTCTACTTACTCACAGCACGAAACAGGAAAAAGAAGTATTAATGCTGAATTGATTATTAACTATAGCTCTTACTTTCAAATTAACCCTTACTGGTTATTAACCGGTAATGGAGAACCCTTTTTTGGTGATGAGATGAAAGATAGAAAAGCGATCATTGAACGAGAGAATTTTTCCATTTCACCTAAAATAAATCAACAGCAAAATAAATACAATCATCAAATAGACTTGGCATTATTGAAAAAAATCTTGTTAGCTGCAGAGCCATTGTTTGAAGATAAATCATTACAACTTTCTTATCCAGGATTAATTGATCATTGTTTTGAAATTTATGATACGGTGTCAACGCTTGCGGCTGAAATGGAAGAAAAAGAGAAAATCATTCAACTTACTTTGTCATCGATAAGGCGTGGTGGGTAAGCATCCATTACCCCTCCCTGTCACTCCGCAAAATATCCGCTCACGGATATAGACAAGAATATTGTCGCTGATGCGGATATTTGTGCGGGGTCTGGTAGCAATGGCGCTACCTTAAGCCTAAGTAAAACTCAATCTTGCTTCAGTGGCAGAGCGTCATTCTAGCCAGTAACGCCCCTCTCTATTTGATCGGAGTCACTGTTGGTTACGGCGTTGCTGGGTAGGATCCAGTTTTTTAGGGGCTTCACTGAAGCCATATGAATTTATCATGTGTATTGAACACAGTTCATCGAAAAAAAGAATTAATCGAAAAAGGAAATCGTGCATGGTGAGATCTCTATATAGTGATCTTGGGTAATCTGTTAAAAGACTGGATCCTACCCAGTATGCCGAATAAGGTTACTGCTTCTGTCTAGTGCGGGGCGTCATCCTAGCTAGGATGACGCTCTGCCACTGAAGCAAGATTGAGTTTTACTTAAGTGCTATTGGGGTCTGGTAGCGAACGCAACAAGAAAACGAAAGCACAGGTGTAACAGCTCACCCTATCGCTGTCATTGCGACTGCGAGCCTGCGCGGCAGGAAGCAACCCAGGCTTTTCAACGCTGCTTCCGAGTTTCATGAATTATTCTAATCAGCTCTCAAAAGCCTGGGTTGCTTCCTGCCGCGCAGGCTCGCAGTCGCAATGACAAGGATAGGGGTTGAGCTATTACGCACAGGTTAAAACCGCTACCGGATCCCGCACAAAAACACGTAACAAAGACCTGTTTACCTAACAAGAACAGAGGACGTGTTTTTTGCGGGATAACACGTACCCTTAACTTAATGGCAGTGGGGCCGCCGAGCCATTACAGAATTTGAGTGGGGATGACACGTTAAAATCATTTCAGCCACGTAGCTGATCCTGAGCGTCCTAAGCCAGATTTAACTTTAATTTCAATTTTTTGAATCCGATGCTTCTCTAATTGTTCTGTCTCAAGCAGTAATTCTTGTAAAAACCAGCTAGAAAGCTCTTCGACTGTTATGTTGTATAGAGGCAATATCTTAGCGTCCCTTTTTAGTAACATGATTTTTTCACCATTAAAATGAACACAATAGTGATCGCCCTCATCATTGACTGTGAGGTATTTACATCGCTCGGCAATCAACACCGCTTTGTCTAGCTGTCGACATAAAGCGTATACTTTTTCTTCATAAAAACGGTAATCAAAAGAAAGTCCTTCGTCTTCTATGAGCGTAGTAAAAGCAGCATGAACGCCATAATCATGTCCATGCAAATTCTCACGGTGGGTACTGGAAAATACAGTAAAGTGCCCCGCAGAAAATTTTAAGGATTCTCTAAATAATTCTATAGTAGATAACCGACTCATTTCAGCTCTCTCATTTTATTTTTAGCACGATAAAGCAACAGAGGTAAAATACAACAAGCTAGTATCCCAAAAACTAGTATGGCTTCATATGTCCACAACGCTCCGACAATCACTTTAGGAGGCGGCAGGAAACCTAAAAAAATGGCACCTGTGCAAGTGATAATACCTACGCCGCACACCAACCATATACCAAGAACCCCCCCTGGAATTTGATAAGCGCGCTCGATGTGCGCATGCTTATAACGCAAACGGATCGCTGAGGCAAAGAATAATATATAAAATAACAACGCTAACTGCGCCGTTAAATTAGATAATACCCAATAGGAACTATTGACTGTCGGCATAATAAGAAAAATCACGCAAATAAAAGTCACAATAACGCCCTGAGTAAACAAAATACCTATAGGCATATTTTGTTTACTCTTTTTTGACAAAAAACGAGGAAGATGGCTGTCTTCCGTTGCAATCAGTAAGCCACGTGCGGGACCTAAAATCCAAGCGGTTGCACCGCTCAAACTGCCAACAATAATCAATACTGCAATGACCGGAATAAACCACTCGAGATGATATGCTTTGAAGAAAATACCGAATGCATCCATTAATCCTGATACCAAATTAAGTTGCTGGCCAGGCACAACAATCGCAATGGCCAGACAAGAAAATAGGAGCGTTGTCAAAATAATAATGGCTGACAATAGTAAAGCCCGCGGATAATCACGTTGCGGACAGCGCACATCGCCTGCATGTACTGCCGACATTTCCATTCCCATCAAACCAAATAAAATATTCGTGAGAAATGCGATATTCTGCAAGTGACTCATGTTGGGCAGAAAATCTTTGAGTGTAAAATGAATTTGACTAGGATGACCCGCATAAAGCCAGATAATACTGAGCACTGCAATAAACACCATGGGGAAAATAGTACCGATAATCGCACCTATCACACTCACCCAAATAGATACTCTTAGCCCAAAACAATTCACCAAAGTGGTGCTCCAAAAAGCGCCCAAGATCACACAAAGCATAAAATATTTATTATCCACTAGCGGAGGATAGATCAAATAAGCCAGTATACCTGCAATAAAAGCGAAAATTGTAGGATACCATACCACGTTATAAATCCACTGCAGCCAAATTGTTAGAAATCCCCAACGAGGGCCAAACGCTTCGCGTACCCAAATGTATACCCCTCCTGTATTCGGCCAGCCTGTGGCTAATTCAGCTGTCACAAGAATAGTGGGAATAAAAAATAGCAAAGCCGCTAAGGTATAGAAAAATACGAGAGAAAAACCATAAACAGCACCTGCAGTTAAGCTGCGTAGATTATCAATGGCAATCACATTAATCGCGATAAGGGTAAAAACGCTGAGCGTTTTACCTTTGGCTGAACTTAATTGTATACCCATAAACCGTGACCTAACAAAAATAGGGGGGTATTCTACCGCACATCGTTCTTATATTCAGCAAATTCTGGCTTAATTAATTGTAATTCAGCGTTTATGATTGATTTATCCTAAACCCACAAGCAACCTTGATACTATTGATCGCACTAGCGACATAACCATGTTGATATATATGGTAATGTACCGCTGCTTCGTTGAAAACGGGATCTCCCTGGGCCTCTTGTCTGCGCCTTTGCGGTTTTTGCGACATCCCCGCTTTCATTTGATTATCTGATGATGAAAACAAGCTATCTTCTTCGTCATCATGGCCAGCACTTTTCCTTCTGGCCGCTTTCTCCATAGCCAATCGACATTTTCTTTCATACCACCACGAGTAAATGTAATAACCAACAATGGGAACAAAAATTGTCCAAAGCACTGCTCGCCACCAACTAAATGTTGGTATATTGCGACAGCTCCTGGCTAAATGGCTTGAAAAAGCATTAGCTGGATTGATAATGTAATTATATTTATCCCCCCTTGTTGCGCCGAACGGTTCACAGTCTCTCCAAATTGCTTTTTTTTCTTCCTCATGCCAAGCGTCAAACTCTCCTTTTACTGCCAAGATACTCTCTGCACGCTCTGATGCCACTTCATATGCATTTGTTCTAAGTGCGCGAACTCTATCACTATACGATTTCACCTTTTCTTCAAGTACCGCTCTTCTCATATTTTCATAAGATAAATAACTCTGAATATCTTCTAATAAGGGGGGGACCTTCGGATCATCCACCTTGTGTTCGGATAAAAATTCACACATATTTTCATTTAATGTCTGTATCGCTGTTACTTTTTGAAAAACGGATTTTGATTCCCCAGCCTTTATGCTAAACATACGCGATTGATACATCATAATTTTGTGCTTAGCATAATTCATCTCTAACCTTTGCAAAGCGTCGGAAATATCTGATATCAACGCATTCATTTCCGCATGAATCAGTCGTAGAATTTCCTGTGCCCTCTGTGTTTTCAATTTAGCACCAAATATTTCGCTTGATAACAAACCTAACTTATCTTGCACACTGTCATGAAGAGCCCTCAATTGTGATAGCTTCCCTTGAGTGGCTTGCTCCTCATCAAGCGCGTCCACTCGCAATATTTTTTCCAATTCCTCTCGATAAGATACTACTAACTCCGCCACCATCACTTGCCATGCGTCGTTCAGTTGCATCATCCTCTGTTCTATATTTTCATGTCGCAATTTCAAGACAGCGGCATCTATTAATACGATAAAATCATCCGATTTTAATGCGTTCACATGATGTAACCGTTTCTTCTCGCGCGCAATAACTGCAGCCTCTTGCAGTGGCTTGACAGCTTCAACCAAATTCTTTCCTATTGCCAAGCGACATATTTTTTTTATATTTTTCACTGCTTTTTTATATCTAGCAAAAGAGTCCTCTATTAGAATTTTTAACTTATCATAATAGCCATCTAATGTTGACGCTTTATAATCCAATAACATCTTCTCTATGTGAGGAAAAAATTTATCAAGCAACTCGGACAACTTGTACAATAAAGATGATTTTCTAGCGGTTTTTTTATATTCACACGACAATTTCAATTTTGAAAGATGCGCCTGCATTAACAGTACTTCTTCGAATGCAGACTCAATAAATATTTTTTTACTCTTAAGTACTCTCTGTTCATCTTCATAGCGAGCAACCACTTCCTTGCATTCTGGCGTGTCCTGAATTCTCAAGTAATCTTCTTCAGCAAACGATACCTTAGCTAGAATACTTTTCAATTTGTGATCATATTTCTTGTCCCGTTTTTCTATTTCTAACAGAATTTTATTTTTTTCTTCTATAAGACGAGCTTTTTTTTCTTCAAGATATGCCTGCTGCCGCACCATTTTTTCTAGTGCACCGTGAGAATGCGCTAAATTTTCCTCATCTGTCAATAATGTTCCTGAAATAGGGCTCAGTTGAAGTTCTACTTTATGAACATCTTGATTAAAAGATTTAATTTCACAATTTAAAGATTCCACCTCTAGTAACAGCGATGATGTAAATTCTTTCGCATTCCATTGATCTAATATCTGCTGATAAGAACGCAAATTTTTCTCTGCCGAATCAGACTGTATCTGCAATAATGCCGCTGATTGCAATGCCGTCTCTTCTTTCATCTCAAAAGCAGCAACTGCATGCGACTCCGCCTTTTTTAACAAAAAACGGTATTGCGTGAAACAATAAACAAAATAGAGTCTATAAAATTCTAAGACATGGGCATAACCCTGACGAATGGCAACATCCAAATGCGCTTGTTCTGCTGCTACTTCAAACGAGCCCACTTCTCTCACTTGAGGATTTCTGAGGGACGTACCACAAAGCGCTTGAAATGCAACATCAATACTCTCGAGGGTCTCATAATGTTGAAACTGTTCTATCAAAGGATCAACCTGCAATTTGTAAAACTTCTGAACTGTTGCATTATTTTTACTAATGGCCATAAACCCTTGATGCAACGCTAACACGCTGCGCCGCAGTACAGATATCGTTTCCTGTATCCTCTCCCCTGATGCTCGATTATCCATATCGATAGCCTTCCTTATGAATGGTCAATCTTAAGAAAATTTTATTTTGTCTATCGCTTAATCCGAAATAAGACGGATTCTTCATCACTTTTATGATTCAGTATATTTTGAGCCCAAGACAAGATTGGATTGTGAGCTGCTAGCATCTCCTTGCTGCGTATGACCTTCCCCCTGCTTTTCGAGACTATCCTCTGCATTTACCTGAGGAAACTGCCAGGGTGGCCGTGGTGTTAGCGATTTTCGTTTTGATCTATCTGATGATTTTGGTATTTTCGGCAAAGGAGCAGAAGGCGCTCTCATATGGCTTCCACCCTTCTTCAACAGCATCTCCGATAGCATCGCTCGCGGTGAAACTCTTTCTAGCGTTTCTATCGGTGCTGGGGGCGGGGGTGGTGCTGGCGTCGATACCGGCGTCAATACAAAGGATTTTTCTGATGCAGACGGAGATGACTCACGTAAAATCGCTAATACAGACGCCCACGATCCGCCGCCTTCTCTCTCACCCTGTTTCAATGGTGCAGTGCCTGGTATCGGTCTTTCCGGTGTCATCCTAGGCGAATTCTCTACCGACGTGAGTGGCGAGAAAGGTGAAAACGACCGTTGTTTTTGGCCAAATGATGGCGCCTTCCGTGGAGAACCTTGCAAGGAGAATTGCAATTCTAGTTGCGATGATAATAACTCTGCTGGAAACAAAGGTCTTTGCCCTGGCGTGCCTGTAACAACCACTCTATCCTGAGATATGTTACCCTTGCGCTCTAAGTTACCAGTAGGCTCAAAAGGAAAATACGGTGAAACAGGGATAGGAGGCAAGGGAGATGGCGGAGAAAAAGAGAATGATGATAACTTTCTATTGCCAGTTGCTACCCTAGGAGAAGCTTCCTCGACGGGAGAAGGAGAATCAGACTGGCTTTGTTCTTCACTCGCCTGACTTATTTTTCTCCGACATATTTCCAAATCTTGCGGCAAGAATGTTGCTTCTTCGTCAGCTGCTTCCTGCCCTTGCTCTACTATTCTCGCATCCATACTATTGTCATCCTTACCTCATCATTGACGAGGAACGAGATTAATTTTCCTTATGTACTACTATCCATCTCAGTAGCATTTTTATTTTAAAGGTATAACATTAAGGAACCCTGAAGAAACGCTAGGTAACATAAAAAACAGGTTCTAATAGTGTACTTTTTTATCAGAAACTTCATTTTGTTTGTTATTTTATCTCTTTTAACACCCTATGGTTATGCAAGCGATGCATTGCAAGTAGATATAGTCGGCATCACAGGGGATACTTTAAAAAACGTACAAAATCAATTAATTATTGAGAAAAATAGCTATGGAAAACATTTAAACTCATCTGATATTCAGTCTTTTTACAAAGCAGCGCCCAATGCTATTCAAGATGCAATCAAGCCTTTTGGGTATTTTAAAGCTACCATCCACTCCACCCTCACCCATCAAGCGTCCACTTGGATAGCGCATTTCCACATTGATCCTGGGCCAACGCTACATATAACAGCGTTAGATATAGCAGTGGAAGGCCCGGGCAAAGATAACACCGCCATCACGGCCTTTATAGATCATTTTCCACTCAAAGTAGGCGATGTATTACTGGTACAACCCTATGAAGAAGCCAAGACTGCTTTCTTTCAAGTCGTTAATAATCAAGGGTATTTAAGAGCTATCCTAGTCAAAAAGGAATTGCGCATTGATTTAGCTAAAGAGACAGCTGTCATTACTCTACATATGGAAACGGGACAGCGATATTATTTCGGCTCACTGAATTTTAATCAAAGTGCTTTTGCACCTGATTTTTTAAAACGTTTTGCACAATTCCATCCTGGCGAACCTTTCTCCAGTCAAAAAGTTTTAAAATTTCAACAGGATTTAACCAATAGCCGTTATTTTCGTGAAGTCACAGTCACACCCGAATTTGGTCGCGCAAAGGATTTCAAAGTACCGACACAAGTCCAACTCTCAGCGTATAAAGCAAAACAATATAAACTAGGAGCAGGGTATGGCACATTCACGGGACCACGCTTATTAGCAGGCGTAGAGTGGCGGCATCTTGGTGATTCAGGACAGCACTTTACAATACTCACCAAATTATCGCCTGTACTAAAAGGATTAGCTGCTAAATATTTTATTCCCGGTTTTAATCCTCTAACGGATCAATATACATTGGGCGCCAACATACAAGAATTTAGGGCGCAAAATGGTAATAGCTTTTCTGAATCCATCAGTGGTGCTTATGTTAAGATGCAGGGTGAATTCCAGCATTCAGCATCTCTTAATTTACTGAATGAACGTTATACTTTTAATAATCAGCCACGCAGAAATAGTCATCAATTTTACCCTGCTTATACTATTTCTAATATCGTCACTGATAATATTATGGATCCACATTCAGGCAGAGCAATTAGCTTAACCATACAAGGCAGTAGCGATAATGTATTTTCTACTACTTCTTTTCTACAAAGCGAGATAAAAGCAAAATTCATCTTTAGTCCAACGCTACCGAGTCGCATTATTTTACGAGGTGATCTAGGTTATACAGTGGTAAATGACATTAACCAACTACCTTTAACACTCCAGTATTTGGCCGGTGGACTTGGAAGTATACGTGGTTACAACTATGGCAGTATTGGGCCTGGCCGCTACCTCGAAATAGGTAGTATTGAATATCAACACCTGATTATTAATAATATATACGGCGCATTATTTTATGACATGGGCACTGCGACGAACAAATTTAACCAAGGATTTAAACGCGGCGATGGGTTTGGTGTTGTTTATGCCTCACCCATCGGCCCCATTCAACTTTATTTGGCACGCGCCGAGTCAAAATCTTGGAAACCAAGAAGCGTATGGTTTAATATAGGAGCCGAGTTTTAATGCGTTTTCTACTGAAATATTCCTTTATTAGCTTATTGGTCGCTACGATAGCAACGCTTTATTTATTATGTTTCACAAATCAGGGACTTATAATCGATTTAAAATATATCGCTCCTCTTTTACCGGGTAGCTTAAAAGTAGAAGAGATTCATGGCACTTTATTTGCTGGATTTTCCTTAAAAACTATTTCTTATCACACGAAAGAAGAAAATATCACTCTGAAATTATTAGCTGCGCATTGGCAACCCATGCAGTTGTTACGTGGGAAATTAGTAATTGATTCACTCATATTAGATCAGCCCACAGTAATGATTTTTTCCAGAGAGACAACATCCAATGATTTTGATTGGGATAATTTTAAATTTTTACATCGTGTCACGATTAAACAACTCATTATTCATCAACTTTCCATTAAAAAAGCGGGGTTACAATTTGATTTAGATGGAAAGCTGGAAGATAACTGGGATTTTCATTGGCAATTGCATATCCCAACCTTGAATGCGCTATGCACGCAATGCACAGGATCCTTTTTGGGGTCAGGAAACATCACGGGAGAACGACCAGCACCTACGATTAATGCCAATATTGAGGCCAATAATGTGTTAGTGGCACAACAAAAAATTAGGAATCTACAGGGTGATGCGCATATTGTCATACAGCCCAAACAAAACTCCTCTATTCATCTCACTGCTACGCAATTAAAAATTGGCAACAACCTTATCAAAAAAATGTCCCTCCTACTTTCTGGTAATCTGAATTATGAAAATCATAATCTTGTCGTTGAAGCACAACTCGCTCTTGAAAAGAAACCAGATCTCTTTTTGACAGCCATTTTTCCTGGTTTCTCGAATTTAATGAATCCAAAACAAAAAGTCATAGCCACCCTTCGCTTAAATTCTACAAAACTAGATGACTTACGTTTTTTCATTCCTGAAATACAACATCCTCGTGGTATCATGACAGGAAATCTCAATATCACAGGCACCCTCTTTCATCCCAAATTTACTGGCATGCTGAATCTAACACAAGGACATGTCGCTATCCATGCATTGGGCATCCATCTGAATGATATAACAGCAGAGGCGAATCTCGATACTTCTCAAATTATTTTACTAAAAGGTAGTTTTCGTTCTGCAAAAGGCACTGCACAATTGCAAGGAAATATTGATTTAAATAAATCGAATTTTCCACTGACTTTAAACTTAAAAGGGAACGATCTTAATATCATTCATTTACCTAAATTTAAAGTGGTTATTTCACCGGATGTTAAATTAAGCTTTATTTATCCCAATTTGGCGTTAGAAGGAAAAATATACATTTCGAAAGCAAGCATTAAGATAAAAGATTATATCAGCGCCATCACATTGCCTGATGAAACCCTATTTGTTGGCAAGCCTCAGCCTGAAACACCCGATTTTCTCTTAGCGATGAAATTGCACCTTGAAGTCAATCTAAGCAATGATATTTATTTTAGCTATAAAGATTTTGAAACGCATGTAGGCGGAAAATTATTAATTAATCAAGCGCCGAATATGCCTGCAACAGCCACCGGTGAAATTTACTCTATCGAAGGTAATTACACGATCTATGGCCAACATTTGGAAATAAAAACAGGTCGCTTGATTTTTGCAGGTAATGCACTCACGAATCCTGGGTTAAACATTGAAGCAATTCGTAAGGTAAAAAGTGCCAACAGTGGCGCAAGTGGCCTCATGCCATCCCTCGATAATTACACTGAAGCAGATACCACCATGGTAGGAGTACGTATTACCGGCACAGCAGAAACTCCACAGATTACTTTATTTTCAATTCCGGCCGGATTAACACAGGCGCAAATCTTATCTTCTTTAGGTGGTGAAGGGACTGCGCTGCTGGGTGCCTTATCTGCATTAAGTCCTGGCACATCAGGTACAAACGGCATGACAGAAACACTATCGAAAATATTAGGAACAGCAGACGTGAATATTTCTTCGGTACAAACTTTTAATTCGACCACTAATCAAATGGAATCTACTCCTTCTTTTGTCATAGGAAAACAGATTTCTAAAAAATTATCATTGCACTATAGTGTTGGAATATTTAACCCCGTATCTATTTTGAATGTGCGTTATCAATATAATAAACATTGGGCAATCCAATCCGAAACAAGTACCATTGAGAATGGCGCAGATGTATTATATAGCTTTGAAAGATCTTAAGGAGTAGCTCATGAGAGTATGTAAAAAAATTCTTAGCATAGCTGCCGTGCTGTGCCTGTGTGGCTTTGCTTTTAATGCATTCGCGGTAGATCAAGCAGCGAAAGAAGAAACATCACCTGCGAATAGTGATGGGCCTTTAACGGCAGAGCAAATACCGCCTATCAATAGCACAATTCCGCCGAATACAGCAGCAGGATCGCAAAGCAATACACCACCAGCGGGGTCAACAACACCTGTAGGAGCAACCGATGGTCGCCCTAATGGTACCTGATGTTTATTAGGGCGACACATTAGGGCGACCGCCGGTCGCCCCTACGATTATTCTAACACTTTACGAATTATAAATCGGGGGCGTTTACGGACTTCTTGGTAAATACGACCAATGTATTCACCGACCACCCCAAGACCCAGCAAGACAATACCAATCAAGAAAAATAGTATGGCAAATAAAGTAAATACGCCTTCCACTTCTGGCCCAACAATTAAACGCCGCATACCTAAATAAACCACAAAAATAAAACTGAAAAAAGAAATCACTATTCCAAGCAAAGTAAACACTTGCAACGGAAATAAGGAAAAACCAGTCACTAAATCGAAGTTATATCGAATCAATTTATAAAAAGTATAATTAGATGTGCCCGCAAAACGTTCCTCATGCGCCACACCCACTTCAGCCGGATTAGAAGCATAGCTTAAAGCGAGCGCAGGGATAAATGTGGTCGCTTCACCTGTAGCCGCCATCAAATCAACAATGTGACGACGGTATGCACGAAGCATACAGCCTTCATCTTCCATTTGTAGTTTTGGCATCATCCAAGCACGCATTTTATTATGCATTTTAGAAACCAACAGACGCCACCAGCTATCCTGTCTACGTTCACGGTAAGCGTTCACCACATCATGCCCTGCTTCCATCGCAGCAATGAGTTTAGGAATTTCTTCTGGCGGATTTTGCAAATCAGCATCCATTGTAATGACAATCTCGCCTCGCACTCGTTCAAAACCCGCCATAATAGCCATATGTTGGCCAAAGTTACCGTTAAATTCGATAACTCGTATTTGTGAAGGACGACGGTCATGCAGTGTTTGTAAAAGCACGCTCGATTGATCTTTGCTGCCATCATTCGTTAAAATAATTTCATAGGTTTTGCCTAATGCATCAAGTGTATGCGTCAATCGGCGATATAATTCTTCTAGGTTTTTTTCTTCATTATAAACAGGGATCACAATACTAATGTAAGGATTATTTGGAGACATGCGCTTACCTTTATCTGTCATGATGCAAGATTATATTATAGAATTGGGTAAGTTTTAACTGATTTTATATTGAATATCTGAATGAATGCCTACAAAATCCATGAAATATTCCTGCGCTTTCAACGCGCCAACCCGACACCCACCACTGAGCTTCGCTACCAGAGTCATTTTGAACTCTTGGTATCTGTCATCCTATCAGCACAGGCAACGGATATTTCTGTGAATAAAGCAACTGCAAAATTATTCCCTATCGCCAATACCCCTGAAAAAATACTTGCCTTAGGTTTAACAAAATTAAAAACATATATTAAAACCATAGGATTATTTAATACTAAAGCGACCAATATTATTAAAACATGCCAATTATTAGTGGAGAAGCATCATTCTAAAGTGCCAAATAATAGAGCAGCACTAGAAGCATTACCAGGCGTGGGGCACAAAACAGCGAATGTTGTTTTGAATACTTGTTTTGGTGAACCAGTGATTGCAATTGATACGCATATTTTTAGAGTAGCAAATCGGATTGGATTAGCAACGGGAAAAACACCGCTTGAGGTTGAAAAACAATTATTAAAGATCATTCCCAATGAATTCAAACATGACACCCATCATTGGCTAATATTGCATGGGCGTTATGTTTGTGTTGCACGGAAGCCAAAATGTTCAAGCTGCTTAATAAATGATTTATGCGAATTTCCTGATAAAACCGTATAAGTAGCAATTGTTATACCACCTTACAAACGGCTTCTCTGTCATCCTGAGCGATAGCGAAGGTAATAGCTCAACCCCTATCCTTGTCATTGCGAGCAAAGCGAAGCAACCCAGGCTTTTGAGAGCTGATTAGAATAATTCATGAAACTCGAAAGCAGCATTGAAAAGCCTAGGTTGCTTCGCTTTGCTCGCAATGACAGCGATATGGTGAGCTGTTACCTACCGCTCAGGATGACAGATGCCATGATCAGGACAACAATCTCCTCAGCAAGAAACGACCCCGTGGTCGTCCCTTGCAAAGGGCCATACTTAGAAGAAATATGAGAATTGCAACGTAACCATATTGCTCGACTGGCTTGACCCAGAAGGCCCCGCTATACTAGACCCTGATGACGTGGTGCTCGCACCATAATTAATGTCATGACGGAATTCCAGGCTTTGCAGTGTATCTTTCCACCAAGACTTATTGACAACAAATGAATAACGCTTCGCAGGTAAGCCAATCGCCAATGCATTCTTAGTCATGCCATAAGCCAATGTCGCTGACGCATGCGAAAACCAGGGAAGAGTATAGATACCCTCTATATTAAATGCTTGAGGTTTAGCGCCATGGCTATTCAGAGTCATGTCAGTAGGATTAAAATTGGTAGAAGCTGTAATGTATTCACCAATCACTTGGATATTATCACCAAAACCTAACAATGCATGCGCATCATAAGCAGGCACTCGATGTACTAGCCTTTCATTACCTGTATCAACGGCAACAACGCTGTCAGTGGCACCCGTTGTGTCAACAAAAGTATCCACTGTAGGGCCACCAAACCCAGCAAATAATGGTTGATTACCGGTATACTGCATCCCTTGCGAATCCGCGATATTCGCGATAACACCACCGCCTATATCCGCATTGACTTGGCTCATCTTGAATCCATAACCTACATTGATACCGCCATTATTAACACGGCTTGTCGCAGATGCATGGCTAGCACCCTTAAAGATATAGGTAGAAGCGTACAAATTGTTTCCAGCACCTTGTTGCCTGTAACCAAATACTAACGCTCTTGCCTGTATTCTACCTAATGTCTGCGTCAATGGGTCGCTCACTAAGGTCGTCGCGTAAGAACCAAATGGCACAAACATTTGGCCAAAGCTGCCATAGAAAGGTGTTTCTAAAAAATCACCAATAACAACAAACGCCTTATTTATGAAAACGCGCGAATTTTGTGTACGGTTATTGGAGCTAAAAGAACCCGTCTGCGTACCAATATTGTTATCATAACTCAGCTCAAGTAATCCAGATGTCCAACGACTTGGCCCGAGTATGTAAGCATCGAGAGCAGCGGTTGTGAGATTAATATCACTCTGACTACCATTGTTACCGCCATTGCTAAATAGCGCTTGTCCTTGAATTGTACCGCTTAATAAAATGTGTGACCCACTTCCGTCATCAGGTCGACCATAGGCTTCAAGACGTTTTGTCACGTTCTTACGTAAGTTCAATAAAAATACATCCTGATTCACGCTAGGACTGTTTACTATTAAGTTTGACCCCGCATATTCCAACGGGATACCAACATAAGGGCCACTCGACACAAAAGATTGACCTGGCACATCGAGATCCATAGGCAAATACATTGCGCCACTCTTAGGTAAGTCCGTAGGGCCTTCAATTTGATCTCTCGGAGGAGTAGAAATTTGTTTATTAGAGGCTGGAGTGGTTTTTTTGCTAACTTGTACAGCTTGTTTATGCTCAGATTTTGTCTGTTTTTTTAAAACAAGCACTTCATGCTGCAATGCATGAAGCTGCTGCTCCATTTGTGAAATTTTTTGCATTTGTGAATCACTGCTTGTAGATGTAGCCGCAATGACAGGATTACACAATGTACATATTAAAGACACGCCGGTTACCAATGGTAATATCGATCGTTTCATGCAGCCATCCTCTACTTATTATTTAGGCTGCGTAACTTATCAAAGATCAAACTAAGCTACAAGCAAGAAATTTTATTCCCACGAATTTTCCGAATCAGTTGCGACTCTATTGGGATATCCGTTAAACTGGCCTGTCCTTAAAACCGAATTCCTGACAATGAAGCGCACTCTGTTTTCTAAAATCAACCAAGGAGATTTTCTTGCTTTCCTTGCTGGCGCTTTGCTCACCTTTGCTTTTGCGCCTTTTTCGATCTTTCCCCTTGCTATTTTTTCACCTGCTGTATTACTTTGGCTGTGGCTGCCTGCGACACCAAAGCGCGCCTTATGGCGTGGCTGGCTATATGGGCTTGGATTTTTTGGTACTGGTGTATATTGGGTTTTTATTAGCATACATACCTTTGGCAACGCCTCTATTTTCTTGGCTGCTTTAATCACAGGTAGTTTTATTGCCTTGTTAGCGCTTTTCCCTGCTTTCAATGGTTACCTACTCGCTCGTTATTTTCCAGAAAATAATGGCCGTAAAATGATCTGCGCTTTTCCAGCTATTTGGATATTATTAGAGTGGGTGCGAAGCTGGTTTTTTTCGGGATTCCCTTGGTTATTACTGGGAGATAGCCAGATCAATTCTCCGTTACGAGGTTTTGCACCTGTTTATGGTGTCTATGGCGTTTCACTCGCCGTATTACTTGGCAGCGGAATTTTAGTGCATGCAGTACGCAATACACGAAAAGGGAAATACAGAAGTGTTTATGGATCTCTTTTTGCTTTTATCATGTTATGGATCGTCGGTGGCGGACTCACTTTTGTTGCCTGGACACACCCTGAGGGGAAACCTATACAAGTCAGCTTAGTACAAGGGAATATCCCACAGACACTCAAATGGTCGCCTGAGCAATTAAAACCAACACTGGAACGTTATCTCACTCTGACAAAAGCACATTGGGACAGTCAACTCATTATTTGGCCTGAAGATGCCATTCCTCTACCCTTACCGGATGCGATCGACTTCGTTTCTCAATTGGATATACAAGCTAAACAACACCATACTTCATTAATCACGGGAATACCCGTTAGAAATGGAACACAAGACAATTATTTCAATGCAGTCATCGTCATTGGCGCTAATACAGATGCTTACTACAAACATCATCTTGTTCCTTTCGGTGAATATACACCAAGCCCCTTTCTGTTAAAGCCGTTAATGGCTTTTCTCACTATTCCTATGTCTAATTTAATTCCCAGCAAAAC
>Ga0206868_10080_pt1 | contig 29486 bp, 32 predicted proteins | sample Alteio_BWOrgCont_38_FD_152901 | JGI IMG/M metagenome (GOLD analysis project Ga0206868, IMG submission 152901) | Enriched cells from forest soil in Barre Woods Harvard Forest LTER site, Petersham, Massachusetts, United States -... | ecosystem: Environmental > Terrestrial > Soil > Temperate forest >... | reverse complement strand
ATGAAACAACATCGCTTACATATTACTTACCTTGTGAGCATCCTCGCCTCAGCGCTGCCTCCCGCCTTGGCCCCTTCTTTCAACTGGTGCGGCAACCAGACTTTCGGCACAATACTTTTGTCTAACTGTCCCACCTCTAACCTTCTTTCATCATCTAATCGCAAACGAGGGGAGATATGGATTTCGCAAAGTTCAAAGACCTAGGTGCCTTCAATAATACTCTATGGCTTGCGCAGCGGCTTCTTATCGCTTTCGCTGTCGTGCTGGTGAGCGCAGTTGTAGTGTTCGCCCAGAGCACCCAAGGGCAAGCCCCAGATGGAGAACTGGGACAAATCAGTGGTACCGTCACCGATGTGAGGGGAGACGCAGTTCCGGGTGCCACGGTGGTTCTAAAACGCTCGGGCGGGGACGATCTGGAAACGGTCACAACCGATGAACACGGTTTCTTTGGGTTCAAGAGCGTAAAACCGGCGATCCCATATCACGTTACTGTTCGAGCGGAAGGTTTTTCGGAGTGGACATCCCCCGAGATTGCACTCATGCCCGGGCAAATCGACCTTCTTGGCGGCATCCCCTTGCAACTCGCGACTCAAAACACGACCGTAACGGTTACATACAGGCCCGTTGAGATCGCCACCGAACAAATCAAACTTGAGGAGAAACAGCGAGTCTTCGGGATCATTCCCAATTTTTACGTGACCTATGACGGCGAAGGCGCTCAACCCCTGACACCGAAGATGAAATTTAAGCTCGCTCTCAAAGTGTCATACGATCCGGCCACCATAGCCGGAGTTGTATTTTTAGCCGGAATCAAACAAGCGTCAGACACCCCGGATTATCAACAGGGCATGGAGGGATACGGAGAGCGGTTTGGCGCGACCGCCGCCGATGGCCTTAGTGACATTATGGTGGGTGGCGCCATTCTGCCGTCTCTGCTGCATCAAGATCCTCGTTATTTTTATCAGGGAACAGGCACGACGATGTCTCGGATCCGTCACGCTGCACTGAGTCCCTTCATCGGCAGATGGGACAACGGCAAGTGGGGTCCGAATTACTCGAGCTTGGGTGGCGATTTAGCATCGTCGGCGATCTCGAACCTCTACTATCCGAAATCAAATCGCGGCGCTGGACTGGTCTTCGGGAATTTTGCGATTAGCACAGCGGAACGCGTCGGTTCGAGTTTGGTCCAAGAGTTTCTTTTGGGAAGACTGACCCACAGAGGCGGACACATCGAGTAGCTGCAGCCGAAGGGGCCAACGGAATGCATTCAGCAGCGGGTTTGTGGATATCAACTCCTGATAAGTCAGGTGATCTCAATGGATGGACGCAACACCAGCTCGAAGTCCACTTAGGAGAGCCTAGAACGCTAAAGTCGTTCGCGAGCGTTAAGTCAAACAAGAACACTACCCTGTATAGGTTTAATGAATGGTGGCTCGGCAAAGTGGCTCTCTATGGGGAAGCGTTGCCTAATCAGCTGATTGCAGTGTGTTGCCTCGACCATCTGAGCTGGCAGCCGTACTCGGAAAGGTGCTGGGCTAATACTTACCGACCGAGGAGCGTCGCAAGGAAACGGGCCTAATACAATCGGGGCACAGGTTCGACGAGGCGTGGCTGAAGATGTGGTTATTATGTCGAGGGAAGGTCTCGACGAACTTATTGCGGAGGGCAGAATCGTTGCTAAAAGTGACGCTGATCTGGCCTCTACACCCTTAGGTCTGTCCGTGCGTGAAGGAGCGCCCAAGCCGGATATCAGCAGCATCGATGCCTTCAAACAGACACTTCTGCGGGCAGAATCCATCACCTTTCCAGACAGCACCGCTGGGATTTACATGATGAGCAAGCTCTTTCCTCAGCTTGGAATCGCGACCGAAAGGTAACGCACACTGGTGTGGCTGCCGTGGCTACGGGGGACGCGCAGATCGCGATTCAGCCGGTGAGCGAACTGCTTCACGTGGCTGGCACCGATTTTGTCGGCACAATTCCTAAGGAAGTTCAGTACATCTCGGTGTTCAGCGCCGCCGTGGTCGGAGGTTCAAGGAGGCGTGAATCCTCTAAGCGGTTGATCGCTTTCCTTGCGTCAGAAAGTGCAACGAAGGCGATTCGCTACAATGGCATGGAGCCGTCGAAGTCGCATTAACAAACTTCCGAGGTACCATCGTCACAAGGCCAACTCCTGATAGACGCTGCCGGTTCAGACGGTCGACGCAACACTCTCTGGTCATTTGATCTGGCAATACGTTTCAAGCGGGCCGATCCTTTGGGGTTGCAGTTCGCTTTTACCTAAACAGGACGCCTTTTCTTTGCTTTTGTGCTCGCGAATGATTCTTAGGCGCTCTGGTGTTGTTTGGAGCCGGGCCGAAATTCCCACTAAGTTGCCACTGCGTACATCCGTGACGGTGCCCAATCTTCCGCCTCGGTCGCTGACTCGGTCACCGGGCATCGGGTCCAAGCCGTTCGTGTATTGCAAGCCTGAAGCAATTAGCATCGTGCGCCTCCCATATAGGCTGCCGCACGCGACAAACATAGGCAATGGAGCAGTCGTACTAAGCTGAGCCTGCGACTCCATTTCCTTCCGAATTGGACCGGTCTTATAATGGAGACGATGAAGCGGCCGCAGTTCCACGGTTGACTCGCCTGTTTCCTCGTAGAGGGTTCCCTCTACCTAATCTCATCCGCGATCAATAGCGTTTCCCGCCTTTTCGGGTTCAGAGCTTAGATTTTTGAGCACGAAGATTAGAACCGCTATGCTGGACTGATCGCTAGCTTAATCTGGGCGATCCCATTGAACGTGCCCGAAGATTCGCGGAGTGCTCGCTGAACTTATCCATTTAGCAGTGCTACACTGCCAATTCTGATGAAGCGTTCCGGGATTGCCGATTTGCCTCTTCATGGCGGCCGCGTGCCTCTGTGGCTGGCCGAACGCATGATCAAGCTGGGCACCGCAATCACAGAGAATGTCTTATTCCATCACGGCAGTTCCGGATTTCTGCCGAGATTAAGCGATCCTTTCTGGTTTCAAGCACTGGGCGCAGTAATGGGGATGGATTGGCATTCTTCCGGCATCACAACTTCAGTTATCGGCGCGCTGAAACGAGGGCTCAACCCCCGTGCGCACGAGCTGGGAATCTACATTTGTGGAGGTCGAGGGCGACATTCGCTCGGCACGGCATTTTTTAGAAATTCTCGACGAATTGAATTATCTCAACGTCGAGTTCGTCAGTTTCCGTGAGCAAATCGACACCGGCGGACCGCTAGGTCGAGCAATGATCGTCATCGTCGGTGCAATTGCAGAACTGGAGAAAAAATCTGATCGTCGAGAGGGTCCGCGCTGGAATGAGACGGGCGAAGTTGGAAGGGCGGCAAATTGGGCGTGCTCCCTTGACTATCGATCGACACGGTTTTGTGCAAGATCGCACCTTGGGAATGTCGCTAAACGGAAGTCGCAAGGAAACATCGAGTATTCCGGGCGACTGTGTGCCGATTAATGAAGGAAATTCCGGGGGGGCAAACATGGATATACGCACACGGAATGAGCTGCCTAGAATTCGTTGTATTCAAATAAAATCTGCAGCTTCAAAACAGCAATTTATCTCACTTACTGATTAGCCCTCAAATCGCGGCGACTAACCAGAAAAAGTCCGACGTCACGCACTTGTCCGGGGATGCGACACGTTTATGTGCTGAAATGTAATGCCTTGACAAGTGCTGAAAAGTGCTGGTAAATAACAGCTGTGTTAAAATCGGCACAACATCTGCTCGCAGTTACGGCCCTCTTGTTTGGTTGTATCGTCGGGCCGGAGACCCACGTCCATCCAGGCGAAGGTCCTCATTCCGATGCGCTGGTTCATGCTCACGTGGGCGTAGTCGGACATACGCATAATCCGCTACCGGGTGTATCGAATGCGGGAGAGGGACCGGCAACTTATCTAAACGCATTCAGCCTCACGTCCACTCACGCCATTTATCTTTCTGCTCCCTACCAAATCTGGGAAGTCCTAACGCTATCAATGCCTTGTCTTGGCATGTCCCGTTTTTCACCTCCGGAGTGCGCCAACGCGCACGCACCTCCCGGCGTACACTCAGGTCATCTTCGAGCCCCACCAAACCACCTCGCAGCGTAGCCTCGTTCGTTTCGGATCGATTAGCCAACAACACGTAACCGCGTCATTTTTCCGTCCACCTCGGGGAATTGATGATGAGGATATTCAGCTATTTTGCAATATTAGCGAGCGCTTCCGCTTGCCTGGCTCAAACTCCTCTGAGCTTGCAGCAGGCTGTCGAGCAGGCTACGCGCCATCGCGCGGAAATTTCGGCCGCTGCCCGCCGGATTACCGCAAGCGAAGACCTGCGCCGGCAATCCCAGGCGTTTCTGAACCCTCGTCTCATTTTGCAAAGCGAAGATATTCGTTCTTCGAACTTTGATTTTGGCCAGGATTCAGAGACGTTCGGCTATCTTTCCCAGATCATCGAAACGTCCGGCGCGCGACGGGCTCGCATCAACAGCGCCACTGCTGACTCCCGCCTCTCTCAGCTTGATCTGGAGCAGACTCGGCGCGACATCGGCTACAGCGTCCGAGACGCTTACTGGCGTGCATTGAGCGCTCAGATGGCCCGCGACCTGTATCAGCAAAGCGATTCCTATTTCCAGCAGGTGGTGCAATACCACAAGGCCCGTTTCCACGAAGGGAAACTCGCGGAAGTAGATCTGCTTCGCATTCAACTGCAGGCGGCGCAGATTCACGCCAGTCTTTCCAACGCACAATTAGAAGAACAGAAAGCACAGCTCGAACTCGCGCGCGAAATGGCTCTGCCGTCTCCGGGTCCATGGATACTCACGGAGAAATTCGACGAATTCGAAAGCCCGCGACAACCGGTGTCGCAAGCAGAACCACAGATCCCGTTACGCATTGCCAATGCAAATATCGGCGTCGCACAAGCTCATCACAGCGAAGAGGCGGCCAAGGGTAGGCCCGATCTTGACGTGTTGTTCGGTTATAAGCGCGACGTCGGCTACAACACCGCCATCCTGGGCCTGCAATTGAATTTTCCCTTGTTCGACCGGAACCGCGCGGGCACCGCCGCGGCTACCGAGCAGATCGAATCGGCAAAGAGCTCGCTCGAAGCAACACGCTTCATTGTCGATAGCGACGTTTCCCTGGCCCGTCAGGAATACGAATCGCGGCTGCAGCAGGTGAGAGAGGTCTTTATCCCTCTCCGCGCAGAGGCCGAGCAGATCGCCAACGTGACACGCGCGGCTTACATGCAAGGCGGCCTCGATCTGTTGAGGCTCATCGATGCCGAGCGTCTTCGCATCGACACCGAGCTGGCCTGGGTCGATGCCCTGAGCCATTACCACTTGAGCGTTGTCGAACTCGAGCGTGCGGAAGGACTTGAACCATGATCCGAATTCCGCTTTGCCTGTTGCTTGCCTCGGCATCGCTGATCCTTACAAGCTGCGGAACTCAGGTCCGCGAGGAAGAGAGAAAGCCCGCGCCCGAGCCGCCCGGCGAAGTCGTCATTCCCGTATCCGAGCAGGCAGGGACGATACGGACGGAAGTAGCCGAAAAACGCGAGACCCCCAATGTGATTCGAGTTCCTGGATTGATCGCTTTGCCAGACAACGGTAAGTGGCGCGTCGGCGCCATCACTTCAGGCCGCATCGAACGCGTTCTTGTCAACCAGGGCGACTATGTCCACGCAGACCAGATTCTCGCCCGGATGCACTCTCACGATGTACACGAAACCAAAGCTGCTTATTTGACTGCTGTCGCGGAAAAGGCCCGCTCGGGATCTGCGGAAGCCGTCGCGCAAAAGAATTACGAGCGCACCCAGCGCCTGTTTGAGCTGAAAGCCGCTTCCGTCGAACAGGTCGAGTTGGCAAAGCAGCAGGTGGTGGATGCCCAGACAGTAGTACGCGACAGCGAAATTGCCGTCGAACGCGAGCGCGTCCATCTCGAAGACAATCTTGGCATTTCCCTTAACGATTTAATCGCCGATACAAGCGACGATTCCGACCTGATCCCTATCCGCGCGCCGGCTTCCGGATTCGTTCTGCAAAAGAATGTTACGCCGGGCACCGTGGTCGATTTGGCCGCTGACCTTTTCATCATCGGTGAGCTGCAGCATCTTTGGCTTATCGCCTCGGTTCGCCAGGAATATCTGGAGATGCTCCGGAAAGGCCAGCCGGTAGCCATATCCGTGAACGGCCTTCCCGGCCTGCGCGTCGTTGGACGCATCGTCAATGTTGGCGAGCAGTTTGATGCGACGACGCACACGATGCAGGTACGCGTCGAATTCGAAAATCTTGGCAGTCGTCTCCGGCCGGAGATGCTCGCAACCGCACAGATCCCTGTGGGAAATGAAAAACCTGCCCTGTTTGTGCCTTCCGAAGCCGTGCAACAAGTGGATGGACAAGACTCGGTTTTCATCGAGATATCTTCCGACCATTTTGTCCTGCGGCCCGTTCAGACCGCTTCGCAGATCGGGGATAACGTGCCAATTGAAAGCGGTCTGAATCCGGGAGAGCGTTTCGTGACGCGCGGCGCATTCATTGTCAAATCGGAGCTGCTGAAAGCTTCGATTCAAAGCGATTGACCCATGCTGAACTGGATCCTCACCGGAGTGCTTCGCAATCGGTGGATCGTCGTCGCCGGGATTGCGGCCCTGATTGCCGCAGGGGTGTGGGCCTTGGTAACGATGCCCGTCGACGCATTTCCCGATCTCACAAACAATCAGGTAGTGATCGTCACTGAATCTCCGTCCATGCCGCCGACGGAAATCGAAGGCCAGATCACCTACCCCATCGAATTGGCCATGCTCGGAATGCCGAATCAGATTGAGGTGCGCTCGATTTCCAAGCTGGGACTTTCGATGGTCACGGTCGTCTTTGAAGATTCCGTGCCCCCCTATTTCGCACGGCAACTCGTCACAGAGCGGCTAGGGCAATTGGGTGACATGCTACCCGCTGACGTGCAGCCTGTTCTGAGCCCTCCTTCGACAGCCTTCGGCGAGCTCTATCAATACACGCTCGAAGGCCCAGGCATGAGCCAGATGGCGCTCAAAGAAGTGCAGGAGTGGCAGATTAAAAACCAGCTCCGCACGGTTCCCGGCGTAGCCGAAGTGAACACCTGGGGAGGGGAATCGAAACAATTTCAAGTCAAAGTCGATCCTGCGTTGCTGGCTCAATATGGTCTCGACCTTCACGACGTCGCCGAGCGCATTCAGGACAACAACAGAAATTTCGGCGGAGGCTATATCGAACACGCGTCGGAGCAATACACCCTGGAAGGCAACGGACGCGCCACAACCACGGACGACATTAGTCGCATCGTGGTTCTAGCTCATGAAGGAACACCTGTCTTGCTGCGCGACATTGCCGAGATCGAAGTTGGCGCGGCTCCTCGCAAAGGCGCCACCGTCCGGGATGGCGAAACCGTCTCGGGCATGGTCATCATGCTCAAGGGAGAAAACGGCAAACGCGTGATCGAATCGGTCAGAGCCAAGATTGCGTCGTTGCATTTGCCGCGCGGTGTGCGGCTCGTGCCGTTCTACGACCAATCCGACGTGATCGACGGCACAATCCATACCGTCGAGCGCAATCTCTTCGAAGGCTTCATCCTCGTCACAATCATCCTTCTGTTGTTCCTGGGAAACCTTCGCGCAGCCTTGATCACAGCATTTGTCATACCTCTTTCTATGCTGGTTAGCTTTCTGGGAATGCACGCTTTCGGGATTACCGCCAACTTGATGAGTCTCGGAGCCATCGATTTCGGCATGATCGTCGATGGCGCGATTGTGATGATGGAAAATTCGGTACATCGCCTCGAAGCGAAGCCCCGAAGCGATGAAACAGCAATCGACTCGATTCATGCATCGGCTGCCGAAGTAGCGAGGCCGATGGTTTTCGCGGTCGCCATTATCATCGCCGTTTACCTCCCGATCCTTTTCCTGCAAGGACTGGAAGGGCGAATGTTCCGTCCCATGGCCATTACGGTTTGTTCAGCCTTACTGGGATCGCTGATTCTGGCGCTTACCGCGGTTCCGGTCCTGGCTTCTCTGGCGTTCAAATCAGGCCTCGGGAACAAATCTGGGCAGACACGAGCGGAACATCGGATCGAGCGCTTCAGCCAGTTTTACACCGATGTGCTCGATTTCTGCTTTCGCCATCGGCTTGAGACAGTGTCTGTTTCGGCGGTTCTGCTACTGATCTCTATTGGCTCGCTGTTTTTCATTGGGACGGAGTTCATGCCGCGTCTCGACGAAGGCTCAATCCTTGTTGAAACTAGAAAACTCCCTGGCATCTCTCTCTCCGATTCCGTCGAGATCAGCAAGCGAGTCGAGCAGGTTTTGCGCGCCTTTCCTGAGATTCGCGACGTCGTGATCAAGATCGGACGTCCCGATTTCGCCACGGAAGCGATGGGCATCAACGAAGGCGACACCTACGTGCTTCTCAATCCCATTAAAGATTGGAAACGATTTCACACCAAGGAAGAGCTGATCGACGCCATGGATAAGGCCCTTGCCAGAATTCCGGGAATCACCTACGACTTCACCCAGCCCATGGCGATGCGGCTCGATGAAACCGTCTCCGGCGTGAAAGCCGACCTGGCCATCAAGATTTTTGGCGACGATTACAAGGAGCTGGACGCGCTGGCTCGCCAGGTGTTGCATAACGTCTCTGAAGTGCGCGGTGCCGCGGACGAACAAATGGAAATCACCTCCGGAGTGGCGCAGGTTTCGGTGACGGTCGATCGCGAAGCGCTAGCACGCTACGGATTAAATGTTACCGATGTCGAAGACGCGCTAGAAGCTGCCGGCAGTGGCGCCATCGTCTCCCAGGTGATCGATGGTCAAAAACGTTACACCGTGGCGCTTCGCACCGCAGACCGCTACCGCGAGAATCCCGAAGAGATGCGTACCATACCGCTGCGCGCTCCCAGCGGCGAGCAGCTGACTCTCGACCAGGTCGCTGTGGTCGAGGTCACGCGCGGTGCGGAAACGATCAATCGCGAAGAGGGCCAGCGGCGGATTATCGTGATGTCCAACGTTCGCGGACGCGATCTCGGCAGCTTCGTCAACGACGTGCGCCGGCGAGTTGCCGATAACGTGCAAATACCTCCGGGCTATTCGATTACTTACGGCGGCCAGTTCGAGAATCAGGAACGCGCGACGCGTCGCTTGATGCTGGTGGTTCCGCTGACGCTCGCTATCATTTTTGCTCTTCTATTTGCCACGTTCCATTCCATCAGGCAGTCCCTGCTTGTAATTATGAACGTGCCATTTGCTCTCGTTGGCGGCATCGCGGCGCTTTGGATACGCGGCATGAACTTGAACCTCTCCGCGTCGATTGGCTTCATCGCGCTTTTTGGTGTTGCTGTCCTGAATGGTGTAGTCCTGGTGAATTCTATCAACCAGCTCCGCGCAGAAGGCCTGACGGTTCGCGACGCGGTGATATCGGGAGCGCGGCGGCGCCTGCGTCCGGTCTTGATGACTGCCCTCGTCGCGAGTCTCGGTTTCATCCCAATGGCGCTCGCTACGTCGACCGGTGCCGAAGTGCAGCGCCCTCTTGCCACTGTCGTGATCAGCGGACTGGTCAGCGCTACAGCCCTGACTCTCCTCCTCCTTCCGCTGCTTTACGATTACATAGCGGATGAAGATCAATCTGACATAGAGATGCGGGAAGCTGCGACCTGCAGCTCCCGATAAGTCCTGCCAATAATGCCGGGCATGTCTAGCGAATGCAATTCCTCTTGTGCGGTTTCTTTGACTGCGCTACGATGCCTTCGTTTCAGTATGCAAAGAAAAATTGCTCTCCGCTTCCTCGGGATAGTCCTCGTTCTGGCAGTATTCGCCCTGGGTGTGCAGGTCGTTGCACACTTTGATGGGTTTTCTCACGACGAAGATCATTGCACTTGTCAGGTCTGCCACATAGCCCACGCGGCGATTCCGCAGCCCGCTGTACAGGCAGAGGTCGAGATACCTCTGAGGATGGTGCGCTTAGCGCTGGCGGAAGCTCCGGTATCCGCAATGGAAGCTGCCAGCATTCTTAGCATTCCTCGCGCACCGCCGGCATAGTCTCGCTCCCCCAAGAAAAATCGTTTTCCTAGCACACGCCGTGAACCAATGGCGCTTGCTTCCTTTTTTTTACCGCCATTCGCCTGTGGTCGTAGGCTGCGCCACGGCCGCAACTCTCATAAGGGGAATTCATGAGATTGAGATTCGCCAAGTCACTTTTCTCTTTGTGCATTTGCCTTTTGGGTTGTTTGTTGTTTGAAACTTCTGTTTGGGCTCAGGCAGGAAACTCGGGAACGATACAGGGCACCGTCACCGATCCGTCGGGTGCGGTCGTCATGAACGCCGACGTGAACATTCACAATCCCGTAAGCGGTTTGGATCGCAGCACGAAAACCGACAGCTCTGGCGGCTTTACCTTTACAAATGTGCCCTACAATCCTTATCACCTCACGGTAACGGCATCCGGATTTTCCCAGCACGCCGAGGACGTCGAATTGCGTTCCGCTATTACGGTGAATCTTAAAATCGGTTTGTCACTGGGGCAAGCCACGGCGTCCATCACAGTCGAGGCGGCCGGAGACCTGATCGAGACGGACTCGACAAACCACACAGACATCGACCGCCAGTTGTTCAGCCAAGTACCTCTAGAGAGTGCTTCTTCGTCGCTCAGCTCATTGGTAACGCTCGCGTCGCCCGGAGTGGCCGCCGACTCCAACGGTCTTTTTCACGGCTTGGGTGACCATGCCGAAAACTCCTTTTCGGTAGACGGCCAGCCCATCACGGACCAGCAAAGCAAGGTTTTTTCCAATCAGATCCCGGTGGATGCGGTTCAATCCCTAGAAGTGATCGAAGGCGCTCCACCAGCCGAGTATGGCGACAAGACCAGTCTGGTTATTGACGTCACCACGCGGTCCGGCATGGGCGTTACCACACCGCACGGCAGCGCCAGCGTCGATTACGGCAGCTTTGGAAACGTGAATGGAGCCTTCGATTTTTCCTATGGTGGCCAGAAGTGGGGAAACTTCCTCGCCGTGAGCGGACTGAATTCAGGACGCTTCCTCGACGGCCCTGAGTTCGTCGTAATGCACGACAAAGGCAACCAGGAAAATTTCTGGGATCGGGCCGACTACCAGTTTTCCACCGCCGATGCCTTTCACGTGAATCTGAACTTCACGCGTTCGTGGTTTCAAACTCCCAACTCCTTCGATGGCCAGCTTGCAACGGCCTGGAAAGGGGTAGTTGTGGACAATGGCGGGCTCGGTCCCGATGGCAAGCCTGTTGGCCCAACTGACCAGCGCTCTCAGATTCGCACCTTTAATATTGCGCCCACCTGGACCCACATCCTCAGCCCTTCTGTTGTTTTTACGGGCGGGCTGTTCGTGCGTCATGACCAATACGATTACTATCCCAGCGGGAACCCCTTTGCGGACTTGCAGCCGGACCTGCAATCACAAACCGTCGGCCAGCTTCGCTTCCTCACAAACGCCGGCGCTCGCGCCAGCCTTTCCTACGTCAAAGGGATCAACAACATCAAAGCCGGCGTTACCTACGAACAAACTTTCCTTACGGAAAATGACAGCGTCGGCATTGTCGATCCAACTTTCCTCGGATCGCTTACAGACGCGAATGGCAATTCGTGCCTGAATGTAAATGGCGTCCCCTTTGAGCCCCCCTGCACGGACGTCGCCCCGCACGACTTGACGGCCGGGGGAACCTTGTTTCACTTTCGCGGCCACACCGACGTCAAAGAGCTCGCGATGTATGTGCAGGACTCCATCACCAAAGGCAACTGGAATATCAACCTGGGGATTCGCGGAGATCTGTATAACGGTCTGACTACGGCGCAACAGGCTGAACCACGCCTTGGTGTCGCCTACAACATCAAGCCGAGTAGCACCGTGCTGCGGGTTTCCTATGCGCGGACTCTAGAGACGCCTTTTAATGAGAACCTGGTCCTCTCCAGCCTGGGCTGCAACAGTCCGGTTCTTTCTCCCCTTCTGCTTTGCACGCCCGGCGTGGACTCCCGGTTAACCCCGGGTTATCGCAATGAATTTCACGCAGGCATCGGCCAGGCCTTTGGCAAGCATTTCGTAATTGATGCCGAATATATCTGGAAGTACACGCATAACGCTTATGACTTCAGCGTGTTGGGCGCAACCCCGATTACGTTCCCAATCGAGTGGCACAACTCGAAAATTCCGGGATTCGCGCTTCGAGCGGACGTGACCAATTTCAACGGATTCACCGCTTATGTGGTTATGTCCAGCGTGGCGGCCCGTTTCTTTACGCCCCAGATCGGCGGGGCCGGCGCGGCTCCCAGCGGCATTTCCGTATTCCGCATCGATCACGACGAAAAATACAACCAGACTGCTCACCTCCAATACCAGCCGGCGAAATTGCGCGGGCCATGGATCGGCTTCAATTGGCGCTATGACAGCGGGCTAGTTTCCGGTCCGGCCCCCTGCGCTGGGGGAAACTGCAACAACGGCCCCGCCGGCACTGACACCATCGTGGACGCTTCGGCTCTCAGCGCGGATCAACAATTTCAGGCTGGGCTTTTCTGCGGTTCAGTCCACGCCGCTCCGCCAACGTCGGCAAATCCGCTTGGCACACCGATCAGCTCTCCCCTCGGCGTGAGTATTTGCCCCGGGAACCAGTACGGATCGAACCTGGTAAAGATACCGGCGCCCGGAACCGAAGACGACGATCACAATCCGCCACGAATCCAGCAGCGCAATCTGTTCGATCTAGCCGTGGGAGACGACAACGTGTTCCACGGCGATCGCTTCAAGTGGAGCGCCCGCGTCACCGTCATCAACCTGGCCAACAGCTATGTCCTCTACAACTTTCTCTCCACGTTCAGCGGCACGCATTATGTGACGCCACGATCCATCACCGGTCAGATTGGTTTCCACTTCTGAATGCAAGTTTCCCCCGCCGGGGACGGCTTTTGTTCCAGTCGCCCCCGGCTCCCCATTCAGGGAGTTAAAACCATGTGCACGCTTACGCCGAGCCGAATTCGTAAGATGCGTCGAACTCTAGGAATGTCAAAGACGGAGTTTGGTCACATTCTCTGGGCGGCAGTGACAACGGTCGACCACTGGGAATCCGGAGAATGCGCTCCAGTCGGCATGCATAAGCGGTTATTGCTTCTACTCCACGACGCCTTGGCGAATCCGTCAGTCCAGCTCACGTTTCGGAATGCGCGAGCGAGCGATCCTATGTTTCTGCTTTACAAACTGTTGGAACCAATCTATGGCAGCCGTTCCGCGAAGCGTGCCTGAGATGGATGCGCCGAAAAAGAAATGAAAATGAGTGCCAGTGAGATCAGAAAAATCAGAAAGGCAATGGGTTTTTCGCAAGAAGAGTTCGCGCGCTTCCTCTGGGTGACGTATTCGACGTTGAATCGATGGGAAGCTCGACGTGCCGTTCCGTTCGGCTTACATCTTCGAATTCTGACGATTTTGCAAAAGAACGTGTCCAGCCCTTCGTTCAGAGCCGCTCTTCGCGATCCCCGGATGTCAGACCCATTGTTCTTGTTGTATCGCCTGCTGAAGCCGCTTTACGGCAGCTCAAACAATGGTTTTGCCCATATCAATGGCGGGAAGATCCGAAAAACCGCTTCGTCCAGTGGTTAGGTAGCATGAAACGGTTGACTATCCAAAAGTTGAATTCTATCGCTCGAGGAAGGGGCGGGAGATGTCTGTCAAAACAGTACGTCGACTTCCGTATTCCGCTTTATTGGCAGTGCGCTTTCGGCCACCGATGGAAGGCGCTTGGGTCCGATATCAAAAGGAGATGGTGCCCTGATTGTGCAGGCATTAAGCCGCTAACGTTAAAAGAAATGAAAGATTTGGCGAGCCAACGAGGCGGGCAGTGCCTCTCGAAACGTTATGTGAACGCTCGTACCAAACTGGTATGGCGATGCGCTAAGGGGCACTCGTGGCCCGCTACGCCGCTAGGAGTCAAGAGAGGAGTATGGTGTCCATACTGTAGTCATGGACTCCCCCTCAGTCTGCGAGACTTACAGGCGGAAGCAAATAAAAGAGGCGGCCGATGCTTGTCCACGTCGTATGTAAACGTGGAGACACATCTGCGATGGAAGTGCGCAGACGGCCATGAGTGGAGCGCGAGACCCGCATCGATCAGGAAAGGGACTTGGTGCCCCTATTGTGCCAAGGTTCAGAAACTCAAATTAGAGGAAATGCAACAAATTGCGCTGGAGCGTGGCGGCAAGTGCATTTCCAAGAGCTATACAAATTGCTATACGAACCTTGTCTGGGAGTGTGTTCGAGGCCACCGTTGGAAGGCTTTGCCGACCAATGTGAAAGGATCGTCACTCCGGAAAGGAACCTGGTGTCGGGTCTGCTACGAACTCAAAAGGGTATTTCAACCGCGAGGCGATATCGAGAAGATGCAAAACCTCGCGAGGACCCGCGGAGGACGATGCCTCTCCCGGGAATACGTCAACTCCAAGACGCATTTGGAGTGGGAATGCGAGAAAGGCCATCGTTGGAAGGCGCAGCCGCGGACAGTTTCAGTAGGTGCTTGGTGCCCAATCTGTGCCCGCAATCAGCGATTAACGTTGGAGGAATTCCAAGCTCTTGCGCACCACCGTGGTGGGAAATGTCTGTCGGATGGATATAAGAATAGAAAGACGAAACTGCTATGGCAATGCAAGGCTGGCCACAAATGGTTTGCTAGACCGGGGGAAGTCAAAAGAGGTTCTTGGTGCAATAAATGTGCAATCGATCGACGTAGAAGTCCCTGGAAGGAATCTGTGGAACACGGGCCTTTTCTTGAACAAAAAATCACTGCGCTGGTTTCGCTCATACGGTTTTCCAAGATTTTCTTCCCTGTATCGCACGAAAGAACGGTTTTTTGTGCTCTAACATCGTCGGGGTTAAGGCGTTTACTCCGACTCCAAAGTCAGAAAGATTCTTCGAGGTCGTTTCATTAAGGGAAAACAGGATGAGCGGTACCGAACCCAAAACACGCGATGGCCAGCCGCTAAACCTGTTCGATCTGGCGGTGGGAGACGACAACATTTTCCACGGAGACCGGTTCAAGTGGGGCGCGCGAATCACGGTCATGAACTTGGCCAACCAATATGCGCTTTACAATTTTCTCTCGACGTTTAGCGGCACCTACTATGAGATCTGCTCGCGTCTTCTGTCCTTTTAGATATGACCGCGTTTTCTTCACCCTATAACACCAGTTTTCTGACTCCTGTAGTGCTGATCCTGTGTCTCATCGCATTCATTCGGAGCCCCAGGAAAGGTCACACGGCCCTTGTTATTTTGGCGTCACTGTGCAGCGGTTTAATTCTTGGTACGATTATAGGTATTGTTTTCACCGGTCCCGAAACTGCAGGAAGGCTAGCGGCTATTTCGTGGCAGATCTCAGCGGTAACAGCGTCCATTAATCGGCTGATGCTTTACCGAAAAAGGACTCAATAGCGCTCCATTTCCTTGAAGAACGACAACCGAGGCGGAGACTTTTTGGCAAATATCTCGTCCTCGCTGGCAGTTGGCTCATTGGGTCTCTCGCAGGGACGCAGTATCTCGGCTATCCCTGAGGTACGAGCGTGGTACCAGTTGGCACCAAATCATTCTTTAAGGGGAGTCAGCGCCATTGACATCATGGGACTTAGTAATTTGACCTGGTAATTCGATCCCCACCGCCCCTACCGACGGCTCAAAAACGGTAGCCTGTGTCTGCGCCAAGTTAGTCCTCGCGTACCGCAAACCCGAAGACAACGTCAACAGGCCTTCCGGATTTCATCCATGAAGAGTTAAGAAAACGAAGAATGTGTGCAGATGAGCTTTGAATAGCTGCTCGATGATGTACGTTGGATCCGAGTGTATTCCGTCTCGTTAACTCAGCGAAACAAAACGCTCCGATTTGAACACTGTCAACAGCTGGTAATCGCTTGCTGAGAAAGAACGCCTTTAGGCGTTACCGTTTTCCTCCCTCAGTGCAAACTGCCCAGATGTTTAGAAAACTTATGTTTGCTAAACGCCTTTTCAGCCCGTTTTTCCGTCCGTATTATGAGCCAGTTGCGGCGCCCCCCTTGGGTAGGATTTCTAAACGTCGCCGCTTTAGGCCCGGCGGGATATGACACTCACAGACGCTCGAAGATTACCCCGAACACTTGTGCTCCGGAAGGCACCAGTGTTTAATACTTGCCGGAGGCTTCATGAATATTATTGAAGCGTTGACGCAGGTAGAATCGAAGCTGCAACGACAGCTGACCGCAGTTAAGACAGCCATCACGGCTCTGAACGGTGGCAGCACAACGACTGTGTCGCCGGGTCACACAAGCAGTCCGAACGGAATAAGCGGCAAGAGAACTATGTCCGCCGCTGTAAAAGCGAAAATAGCGCGGGCGGCGAAGGCACGGTGGGCGAAGATCAGAGCTGAGAAGGCAAAGAAAGCGAAGTAAGTTTCACTCCTTCGGATTTCAACGTTCCAAACTGTATTCCGACGTGCGGTGTGCGGGTCACGAGGATGAACGGTCATGCATCACAATCCTCACCGTGATCGACGCCCACCCACTCTGGCAACGTTCCTGGTGATCTCGATCAGCTACCGACGCGCCTCCAGAAGATGTCTCAATCCCAATCGTCACAGTCCGACGCGCTTTAATCGATCATGATCCATTCCCAAATGGTGGCCAATCTCGTGAAGAATCGTTGCCTTTATTCTTTCTTCGATTTGTTTTCGGTTGTCAGAAACCATTTCAATCGGAATCTGGAACAGTTTTATCGCCCGTGGAGTGGCGGCTAAATTAGCTCCCCAATTCGTCATGCCAACACCAATATAGACACCAAAGATCAGAGAATTCGGATGCGCATCGGCAATGGATCGGTCCGGCCAATCCTCCACTTCGATAGCGACACCACCAAGAACCCTTTGCACTTCAGGTGAGAGCCCATCGATCACGCTGTTCATGATTTCTATGAACTCCTCGCGCGTGAATCGAAATTGCCAATCGAGGGGTTTGACAGTCGTTATCTCTGTCGTCTGCCGGCTTGGATGTTTGTCCAGCCACTTCTTGGCATCGCGATTTACAAGCCATACAAACAGCAGAATCATTGTAAGACAGCCGACAATGACGGCAAGATTCACGGATCCGATGAATCTAGCACTCTCAATACTTCTCGCAGGGATTTTTCTTTTGCTGCCAATCGTTGTCCCTCGCCAAAATGTTAACCGCCGTCGAAAATCGCCAATTCCTCGTCGCTAGAAACTGAATCGATAAGCATAAGCTCGCTCAACAATTGGTATGGAGACCCCAGAAGGTATTTCGGACGGAACGGTACGCACACAGTTGAATCGATATATAAGGATGGGCAAACGGTTGTGTCGGATCAGGCGGCTCGGTCGTACCGATGATGCAAGCCGCCCAACCCGTAGGGCCAAAAAACTCAAACCAATTGAAACACTATACTTTATCGTTTTCCACGGGCCATCGTGAAATCGACTTCTTTCGCTGACAAACAGTGTCTACAATTTCACCTTCACTAGCTAATAGATGCGGGGGAATCCGGATGATCTGGGCGCGGATGTTGGCATACATCACTGGAACGGTGGACCAGGAGCTGTTACTAAGGAACGAATATCTGGCCACGGAGAACCGCATTCTTCGGGCACAGACCAAGGGCAGGTTGCTGCTATCTAACTCTGAAAAAGCCACCTTGGCTGAAATTGCCCACCGTTTGGGGCGCAAAGCTCTGGCGGATGTGGCATCTGCTGCCAAGCCGGATACCCTGTTTCGCTGGTATCGAGAACTCATTGCCAAGAAATTCGACGGATCGAAATTCCGCAAGTCCTTGGGCCGCCCTCTCCTTGATGCAGTTAAGCTGCTGCCACCGGACGGAGCCGCTCAAGTTGATCCACTCGCGCCTTGCCAAGGCATGGGATTAGAGATTCTGGAGAGGCCGCCCACGCTTGCCGGGGATTGTATATGCCGATTGCCATAAGGCTCAAATATTCGCCCCTAGTGAGAGAAACGGGCATTCCCAGCAGTTCGATTCCGTTTTGAGGAAGTCCGACTTCTAGCTGCTTGAGTAACACGTCCAGTTCCGCTTGTGGATTTTTGTCCAACAATAAGACCGCTAGAATATTTGACGCCGATTGGAGATGGAACCTGGTTAGATCCGCAAACCGCCGAATATCACCGTATTCGATTCGGCCGAAATACGGTGTCGAGGAAAACTCAGTTTCAATTTGATCGAGCTTAATTCCCGAAACCCAATCAAACAGAACCGAGGCCCTCTTGCAGCGGCCGTAAAACTCCATTTGGTCCTTTGCATATTTTTGCAAGGCATGGACAACATCACGGCCGAAGCGCCGAACAGCTTGATCAACCCGCACAGACTCTTTATTGCCTTTGATGAGCGGTGTATAACCCATCTCCTCGACTGGAAGCCCCTGCATCAATCCCATGAGATTCATCGCATTGATAAGAGTCGGCGGAACGTTCTTCACGATTTCGATCAGCCGCATAGCCGAACCAAAGGAAAGCGAGGATCGTCCGCAGGCTCGCCCCAACAAACTAAGCGAAATGTTATCACTCTCTACTTCGATCAGATCGAGCGTTATCATGCGGCCCACCAACCCATCTAGTTGCTGTTGCATGCGGTTACGCCAGTGCGGATCCCGCCGTATTTCCAGGTATCCGGCGTATGTATTGAAAAGGAGCGTTGAAACGTTTGCGCGGGGAATCTTGCCGACCTGCGCTAGAAGTCGAACAAGCCATGTTTCGATACGCTCAGGATCAAAGGATGATTGGAGGCGCTCCAAGCTCCCCCTGACGTATTTGTTGAAGAGCACCGCCCTTTCGGTCGCAGTTTCCGCATAAATAATTGATTTGCCTCTTTCGTTGAACCCCAATCGGCCCGCCCGACCGGCCATATTCTTGTATTCCGCAACGGTGAAGGGCCTTAAATCCTCCCCGAGAAATTCGTTTTCCGCCAGAATGACCGTCGATGCAGGAGTATTGATTCCTGCCGCCACCGTGGTGGTTGCCGCGAGCACGCGAAGCGGACTGTTGGGAGCTCGGAATGCCTGCTCGACGACAATTCTCTCATCGCGGGTAAGATTGGAATTGTGGAAAGCAGTTCCACCCTGTAGGCATTGACGTAGCGCGGCGGACGCGGTTGATTGATCTCCTTCAGGTAACGCATTCAGGGCATCCGAAGCGGGCGGAAGCCCCAGGTCAGCCGCTAAGTAATTCGCGCAACCTTGTGCCGGGCCACGAGCATTCCTGAAAATTATGACCTTTTCGTTATTCGAAGCGAGTTTCTTTACGAGCGGCACGATGAGATCTTGGGCGCTTGGTTTATCCCTGCGCACCTGAACTTCGTACGGTTTTAATAGCTGCTCAAGTCCTTCCTTGCCCGTTTCATCCACGAATTGATAAGTCCCGCTCCGATCTATTACCCCTTCGATCAGGGGAACTGGTCGCTCGGTGTGGAAGAGAAGCTCCGATTGTAACCATTGGTTGAAATTATTCGCGTCTCCGATGACCGCAGACAGCGCAATAATTTGTGGGGAGATATCTCTTTCCTTTGCGGCAAGGACGAATGTTAAGAGCAGTTCGACGTTGATCCCGCGCGTCGGATCTGTAATGAACTGAGCTTCGTCGATAACAATCAGGCCCAAGTTACCCAAGGTGACAGGATTACCCACAATGAGCTGCAGGAACATCTCATAGGTCAGCAAAGCCAAATCGTACTTGCCCCTCATGAATGCATTTACCTGATCGTTGTAATCCCCGGAACAACGAATCACCCGCATGCCCACTTTCTCGCCATATAGCCAAGCAAATTGATCGAATTTTTCGTTCACCAGCGCCTTATACGGAAGCAGAAAAACTGCTTTGCGCCCCTCGACGATCGCCTTCGCCGCAGCCAGCTCTCCGATAAAGGTCTTGCCAGCGCTTGTCGGAGCAATGACGAGCAGAGAGTTTCCCCCGACAATACCGTGTTGATTAATAGCCTCCAGCTGAAGGTGATTGAGTCCTTTTGGGTAGCGAAGCAACCACTCGTCAACGACCTCTTTGGGAAAGCCAAGCTGAAGCAGTTCGGCGATATTAGCTGTAATTTTTATCTGTTGGAGTTCGGGAAATGCGGCGTAGAAGCGTTTTCCCGGTACCAATTTAGGAATCGTCAAACCGCCGCTGATCGTTCCTAGCAGAACAGGCGTCTGCACGACACCAAGACGAGCTGCTTCTGCTTGGACTGTTCGCATAACCTCGGCAACGGAAGATAGGAGATCGAGCGAAGATTTCGCCCCGAGGAACAAGTCCAGTAGCGCTTTTGTAAGGATACCGTGACGTGCCCGAGGAAGTTCGTATGCGACTTCATCGATGCCGGATGCCGCGAGGAGGATGCGGCCTTCGCCTACTAGCGCCTGTAGAGGAGTCCCTGGATCACGGGGAAGCGGACTGTCTTCCAGGACTTTTGCCGGGGCTCCTCCGCTGAAGCAACAATCGAGAATGCAGAGAACAGCCTTAGCCTTGGTGGACTTGAATAGTTCCGCCAATTCCTCCATGCCGATGGAAGTATTGGCCAAGTCCGATAGCCTCGTATCAGAGGCAGCGAGTCGGTGGTCATGCGATCCATGTCCCGAAAAGGAAAAGATCACAATATCGTCGGGGGTCGCCGCACCTAATGTATCTTGCAACGCTTTGCGAATGTTCGCCGCAGTTGCTTCGTAATCGAGCAGGAGTTTAGGGTCGTCGTGAGGGAGGCTGTCGGCAAATAAAGCGTGCAACGCTGTGGCATCTCTTGTGCAACCGACCAGGTCACGGATATCCGGATCAGAGTATTTTCCGGCACCAACAAATGTAGCTAAGAAAGCCATAGTAAGTAATTTCTATAAGTGTTCTACAAATTGTCAATCCAAGCAAATGCAGACCTCGTAAGAGCCTTTTGGACAACCGCTCGACCCTATCGATCCAATCCGCTTTGATGGCCTCTCGAAATGTCTGGCGGATCTCATTATGGATCTATACGCCAGTGAGAGGCCATCAAAGCGGGCGAGTAGCATTTTCCTCATTCTGTCGGTGCTCCAATGACCGAAAGAAAGTCACCCCCAGTGCCGCCGCATCGAACAACACCATACTGTGGCGCTCGCTGTCCCATGGTTTCCGTTTCCTCGGCAGCCTCCAAGCCAGCTGGTCGAACCATTCCGCTAAGAGCGATGCGATTTCGTGTTTGGTCTTTTTCCCAAAGGGTGAGAAACATCGGTATATCGCTTTGGTAGTAAACCAACGGACTATGATCGAGCGATCTGTAGCTTGCTTCGCAACTATTCTCGATATCAGGGCGAGTCGTCCACGGGCTTTGGAATCGACGCGCCTGCGCAATACAACATAAGACGGTGCGTACTGATCTAGGATGGTGCCAATCCGATCAGTCACGACTGCTGCTGGGTCCTCGTTTTGAGGAAGGCTCCGCACTCCCCAGTCGAGTATTTCCGTTGGGCCTTCAAAAATAGCGAAGCCTGCCCGTGTATTGGCATCGACGCCAAAACGGCTGAACAACTCATTGAAACTTCCGTCATGCCTCGTACGAAAACAGTCTCGGTCGGTCAGCAAAAGAAGCGGTGACGGGTTGGGCTGTCGCAAGAATAGCGCCGTCTAGATTGGCTGGAGCATTCGTGGCAGAATACCCAAAGCGGCTTCCAATCGTGCTGTTTTCTGGTGGCCTTGAGCGCCCTAACCGACCGACTGCCACCGATCTTTGTCGCCGTTAATCTGGTTAATCTAAGGTTTGGTTACAGCAGCCGCACCTCTCACGGGATAACAACTGAAAGTCACACCTTCTGGGAAAATACGGATAGTGTTCGCTGATGATAGCGACACCGTACGCGGTCTCATAAAGCAGATCCTGATTGAGTCCAATCCCCAGTGGGAAATACATGAAGCACGAACAGGCAAAGAAGCTTTGGAAGCGGCCCTCCTTCTTAAGCCTGATTTAATGTTGTTGGACATCAATCTTCCTGATATCCAGGGCCACGAAGTAGCGCAAACAATCCGCAAGTCGTTACCCTCAGCGAAAATAGTTTTGTGCTCCCTGAGCGATTTAGCCGACGTATCAGGTGAGATGAAAGCGTCTGGGGCAGACGCCTATATTTCAAAACTCGCGCCAATGGAGGAATTTCATAACATTCTCGCCGCTCTGATTGGCACGTCTCAGAAATGAGAGCGATCTAAGGCGAATTACTGGTCAGGACCGGGTCAAAGTCCGTTTAAACTGCCGGCCACTTTTGTGATTCGCCGGGAAGCATCAAACCCGAAGCCTTGAAACAAGTTTATTTATCCCTCAAGAATATCGCGTGCTAGACGGATCAGTTCGTCTAACGGCCTATCCTTTGCGACAATTGCGGAAACGCCCTTTAAAACGGGATTGATGTGTTTCAAGTGGTCACCAAACTGAGTGAATAAGATGATTTTCGTTTCGGGTAGTAGGTCCTTTAGGATGGGCGCGGCTTCCAGACCATTCATAATCGGCATCGACAGATCTAAAACGATAAGGTGAGGCTTGATTTCTGCTGCAACATCAATCGCTTCACGACCAGAACCAGCTTCCGCGCAGAGATTAAAACCGTCGCTGAGAAAGCGCTCCCGAACGATTTTCCTGATTGCAACATTATCATCAACGATTAATACAGTTTTAGGGAAACGCGCCTTTGCGACCGCTGTCTTCATCGCCTAGATGATGATGGGCTATGGAACTCGGAAGGCCCCTCAGGCTTTAAATGTAGTTTTCTAAATGCGGATGCTTAGTACTCGTCGGGTAAGCGTGGGAAGTTGAGCTTGGATACTTGAAGTGCTCGAAGTCTTTTCAAGGCCGTGTGAATCTCTTTGCGTTCGGTTTCATCGATAGGTGCGTCGGAGATTGCTTGGATGCGCATAAACATTGCCGTTTCAGTGGCATTGATTCGATACTGCAGCCGGCTCAGATCGTCCTCTGCAATAGCTTCATCGAATAACTTACGCCAGTTATGATCCTGCAAATTTGTCATATCCCTGACATAGCAGTAATGGTGCCAAATAATCAGCGGAGGTAAGGATTTGAATCTTCTTCATTTGCGCCTGTTCGATAGAAGCCTTAAAAGAACACGCAATTGTTCCTGGTGAAACTCGCGCAGGGTGGTGGTTTTTAGCCACCGCGTGATGTCGGATTGACAGGACTCACTTCATGTGCGGATATTATGTCCGTCGGCGAACACGAGCCATACGGTTTTCCCTGCTGCTGTGTTGGCGGTCAACACACTGGAAGAGAAATCCAGCAATTGGGTGGGCTACTCTTGGCGTTCGCGGATGCATTCACTCAAACAATTCGCGTGGAGGCGCAACCTTCAATCCCCATACGCAGTACTGTGAGTCATGAATGTACAGGGTTCTCACGCAATAGTTGAGCTAAAGCCGTGCGCGTGTTAACGAAGGAAGGCGTTTCGATGCGGCGATTTCCCGCCTGCTTGTTGCGCTCAACATAGGACCGCAGGATGCTCGCGTCAACTATCGCGGTGGTAACGATGCTCCAGTTGAAACATCAGCAGGGAAACCCTGGCGAGAGTTGAGTACCGTTGAAAGTGTAGACCCCAGTCAGTCTCTCGCCCTGGTTGACCAGTGCTGCAAGTTCGTCGGTTGCGTTCTCGATCAAATCGCGCATGGTTTTCGAGTTTTCCATGATCTGAGTCATGACAACGAGAATGCGCTGGTCCTTCGGCCCAAACTGGTCATGAGCATACGCAAATCTACAAATGGCTTGGTCGTCATAGAAGCCACTGGGCGCGGGCCGCAGATCAGGACCTGTCAGGAGCGCTACGTGAAAGCGCGTTCCATCGGAGCGATTGACGAGCGGAGTCTCATCTGTGATTCGAACAAAAGCTTTTCCGCAGTGCGGGCACTCAGTGGAGTTGTTTTGAAACGGAGTACTCCAGTCGCCGGTGCGATTTCTGCCAAGAAGGTACCAGAAAGAGCCTTTCAAGGCGAGAAATTGGGTGTTCGGAAAACCCCCTTTTCGGATGGATCGCAACTCTCTGAAAGCACGTCGCTCGGACGAGAGCCTTTCAGTGTTCAGGAAAGATTAGTCTTCCGCCACAAGTCGACTTTTGTCGAACCGATAGTTGCGCTCGATCCTTCCTGCCCTCGCAATCAATTCGGCAAGATTATCAGCCAGCGCATTTACCTGTCTGAAGGCTCCCTCCTCGGTGGGGTCGGCTTTCGTAATTGTGACCGTCACATGTTCGTTGTTCGGGCCGATTCGATCATGCACGTATACGAACGTGCAGAGCAGTACCTCTCCGTGCAAATCCCCCAATCTGATGCCACGCCGATAAGGACCGGAAAACAGCGTGAGATGGAATGTCTTCCCATCGGTCCGGTTTATCAGCGGTGTTTTTTCCCCGAGACGGATGAGGCGATGCTCGCAGTGAGAACACTTTTCGAAGTTCTTCTCCAAGAAGAACCTCCGTCGCTAATCCGGGAAGCCCGAAATCAGTTCACGACCGTTAAAAGTATAAATCGTCGCCGGTTTGTCGCCCCGTCCAATCAGCTCTGCAAGTTTATCGGCAGCGTCTTCGACCTGACGGTGTACTTCCTCGGGTTCTTCCTTCGTGTGAGTTATGACGACAGAAATCGTGTGGTTCTTCGGTCCCAATTGAACGTGGGCATATGCAAAATAGCAAACCGCCTGACGGCTGTAAAACCCCCCAGAAGATTTTGGTCGCGGCGCAGGTCCGGCAAACAAGGTGAGGTGAAACAAAACCCCATCGGAGCGATTGATCAGCGGTGTGCGCGGTGTTATTTGGGCGAACGTTTTGCCGCAATTCTTTTCCAAAACTTGTTGGAGGGGACGGAGATTTTCCTTCATGGTAGCTTGCCGGTCTCCTTTCGAAGATTTTTCGGGTGTGGGATTTCAGTATGGCAGGACTCACGGTCGACAGGCTGCAATGTGCCGATGGAGGCACTGGGGCAAACACCTTACCTGGAAACTTCCACTCAGGCTTACTATTTCGGCTGTTTTGCCCCGCCGGAGCTGCCGGCATAAATGGCAAGCGTTCCAAAACTCGTCAAAATGCCCAGCGCGGCGCCGATAGCGGCTCTTTTGTCGGCTGAAGACGTCGCCGGAATCACGGAACTTTCCATCGAGACGCTCGCGCAGTGGAGAAGCCAACGCAAAGGGATTCCGTATGTGAAGATCAGCCGGAATTGTGTGCGTTATCGACCAGCAGATTTGGAAGCATGGCTCGCGGGGCATATAGTGCGCGTCAAAGCAGACGCTTCTATCGCTGAGAGGAGACTCTAGCCATGGCGGTCTACCGACGTGGAAAGATTTGGTGGTATCGGTTTGAGTTTTGTGGTCGTCGTATCCAGGAATCATCTCACTGCACCAACAAACACAGGGCTGAGGTAATCGAGGCAAAACGTAAAACGGATCTCGTCGAGGGCCGGGCGGGAATTAATCGCAAGGCACCCTCGCCGCGCTTTGAAGACGCGGTTCAACGTTTTTGGATTGGTCGAAGTACAAACACCGACCCAAGACACACGACTTGTTCAAACTCCATTGCGAAACATTGAAGCGTTTCTTTAGGGGGATGTGGATTACCCCTGAGGCAGTCGAGCAATTTAGGCTTGCGCGAGTGAACGAAGAGCGAAAAAACGCCCGAGACGGAAGTACTGTTTCACCTGCCACCGTGAATCAGTTTTGGCTGGGGCTTCGATGAAACCCGATTTTCAATTAGGCATGTGGCCGCTTCGACAGATTTTGAAAATCAAAATTGCCGAGAGCAACTCAAATGGAAATCGCTTTAGTACATGCGGCGAACGATCAGGGCCATACCGACGATAATCACCGCAACCGCAAATCCTACAGCGCCAATGACGTAGGATGCATCCGTAGCTAAGACTTTTAAGGCACCAACGGCAGCGTCCATGACTTCGTCCTCCTCTGCGGAGAGCGGAGATTGATTCGATGCTAGTAGAAGACGAGGACGGGGCACGATACGGATCCCCTTATCTCGGTGAGGACATGCCCGATCCCGATCTTTGTGAGAGCATGCGCACAGGGTAGTCCTTGTAGGCTGAGACCCGCCATCGGGTTATCGCCTGACACACTGGTCATTAACTTGTTTGAATGCAAGGGCTAATCGAGCTGCAAACCTGGGACTTAATTTTCCGTCATGAGGGCGAAGCAGCGGGCGAACGTTCTAGTTCCGCCTGCTATTTGAAGAATCAGTCTCACCAAAATGCCCTACATGGATTAACTTCAAATCCTCCTCGTTTGAGCTGATTCTCGCCCAGCGTAAATAGAGTTCTGATAGGAAAGCAGCCCGACTTTGAAGTGAGGAGGTTCTATGTACAGGAGGTTTACCTGGCTTGTTATTCCACTTTTTCTACTCGGCACCTACGCCTGGGCGAACGACGAAACCAAGGATGAAGATCGTTTAAGGGATGCAGGGTCAGTGATGAAGGAAATTCTCAACGTTCCTGATGGCATTCCTCACGACCTGTTAGCCAAAGCTGATTGCGTCATAGTGTTCCCCTCAGTGCGCAAGGCGGCGTTTGGGATCGGTGCAAGTTATGGTCGCGGCGCGATGACGTGCCGCAAGAGCCCGAATTTTAGCGGGAATTGGGGGGCCCCGACGATGATGGCGTTAGAAGGTGCGAGCGTCGGATTTCAAATCGGGGCAGAGGCTACCGATTTCGTACTCTTAGTCATGAACGACCACGGTGCAAATAGCATTCTAGGTGACAAGGTGAAACTGGGAGCCGATGCTTCTGCGGCTGCTGGACCCAAGGGTCGAGACACTTCAGCGGAAACGGACGTGACGGCGCGAGCGGAGATTCTGAGCTACTCACGCGCTCGTGGAGCTTTCGCGGGTGTTTCGCTTGAGGGTTCGACTGTTCGACCCGACAATAATGCAAACAAAGCGATTTACGGCAAGGATATCCCTGCGAAAGATATCGTCTTGCACGATGCAGAACCGGTTCCACCTGCGGCAAGGGAACTGGTTTCCACGCTTGATCACTCAACTCCTCACCACGGCGAGTAAGGGCTGAGGCGGGCTAAGCGATAAGCGGGGCGAAGTCTCGATCGGAGCTAGCCCCGCCCGCGCCTCAGAACGGAGCCCTTGTGAGCAACGCTCCAATTTTCTTTTTCGCTTGCCTCGGGATTGTCCTGATCATTATCGGAATCGCATTAGCCAAGCAGCTCGCCATGCGACGACAAATAAAGGACTCGAGCGCCCTGAAAAATACCGGGAGTGAGAGTTTGGGAAAAGATTTGAGTGAAGCCCTCTTCCTTCAGCGTATCGACTGCCTTCTCCACACTGCTAACATTAGGATAGGTTCCGAACACCGCGATCCTTTTCTCTGTCATTTTAATTCTCCTAAGAACCTGTCATTCGTCAGAAGCATGTGGATTCTTTCCTGCTTCAAAACGATTGCGCCATCGCTCTGGTCGCACAATAAAGGGAAATCCCTACTGTCACGACGAATGGCGAATCCAGCTTCATCTTTATCAGCTGCTCCAGGGCGCTTCACGATCAACGTCACGTTCGGCGCGGAACCAATCGGCTTCGGGTGAGCCTATAGGACAGCCTCTCTCCCGCCAGTACCGAAAAGCTCGTTCGGCGATGAGTTTGCGCCGCGCTACTCGCAAAGGAGTCGTTGCACCTCTTGATATCTTCATACTGATGACTCAAGCTCCTAATTTAAATGTGGCGAGGCGGTCAAGGGTAGGTTTCTTCCTAACTGTTATTTCGCTTTCGTGCAACTCGACTGTGTAAATCTGCGCGCAAGTGGGGCAGAGCCAGAAGTGGTGTACCGAGTGAGGTCCCTTTGCATCTGGGTGTTTGATATGGAATAAACGCCCTGTGCGAAGTTTATAGTCTGCTGCACATGTCGAGTTGGCGCATTTGAGCGACATATGCCGTCCGCGCGGATTGACTCACATCATAAGCGGGATGCTACGTCTCTAGTTTCTTGGCGGCTATACAGTTTTCTATACGTTTCGGTCGCTGAGTTACTGGAGTAACTGGCGAATGCAGCACGCACCAAATAAGCACAAACATCTCCTCGCAATATTTTCTAGTATTACAGTGTTCACCCGCTGGATGAACCATTAACGCAGCGTGTTAATAGAGCCAGAGCTAATCCCAGTTCGGCTGCGCGCCAAAGTAGGCTCCAATGTTTGAGCGTGTCCTGGATCCCACTCGCGGGTATGACGTGATGCTTGACAAAGAAATCAGTGACTTGGCGTATCGGTATTGGGAAGAACGAGGCCGGCCGTTCGGTTCGCCCGAGGTCGACTGGCATCGTGCAGTCGCGGATGTAAATCGCGAGCATGCACGACATGCGACCTGGAATTGGCCCGACGCCATATGATGCCATATGAGGGTCACGTTCAATGTCGACCGATTCCTCTGAATCTAATTCAGAGATCCATAAAGAACAGATTCGCCAGAAAATTAAAGAAATCGGTGACCAAGCTGATATTTTAGCTCGAATATTGCCAGACATAACAAATTCGGAGGAGAAGCGTAAGATCGAGCAAGTAATTGAGGCGTATCGACTAGAGGCGAACCGTTTGAGTGAACGAATACGGGACGCGAAATGACATCCGTCTTCGGGGAGCCTAAAGAAATAGGAGGTCGCAATGTCCAGGAAATATGTCGCAATGCCCAGAAAATATATTGATTGTCGCCAGATTCCGAATGAGATTGATTGCACGGTAGCAATTTCGGGTACGGAAGACGAGGTCCTCGAACTAGCGGTTATGCACGCTTGTGTAAGTCATGGACACAAAGACACGCACGAGTTCCGTGACCAACTCCGATCAATGCTGAAGGACGAACCGGAAAATTTAAGCCGAGGGGCGAAGGCCTGAGGCCTCGGAGAACGCCCCGAGGCGTGCCGCTTAAAAACTCGCGCGTAAGGGGAGGAATTGTCAGGATCTCCCGTCGAGTCCAATGGACACACCTTATACCGTGCGGGCCGTGCGCACTTCGCTCTTCACGGACGATGAGGACGATTCGCCCGTCGAGGCTATGTCTTCGCCTCCGGTACGTTCAATCACCTTCTTGGCTAGCTTGATCTCCTCTGACGTATCGCAGTGTACCGAGAACAGAATGCCGCCCTTCTTTAGTCTTCCCTCATAACGTTTCGCTTCGTATTCGGGAATACCCATACCAATCAGAGCGCCCGTTACCCCACCTATCGCCCCGCCCACTCCGATGCCCGCCAGGGCGGCCATGATCGGACCTGCCGCGATCAAAGGCCCGACGCCGGGAATAGCTAGAGCCCCGATGCCTGCCAATAAGCCCAACACCCCGCGCACTTAACAATTTGGAACTCGGGGCTTCCTTAGCGCTTTGGCCTGAAGGTGCCTTGGAGACTTCAACTGCGACCGAGAGTCGAACCAGCTGACATCGGCTGCTGTGTTTCTTTAAAG
>Ga0206868_10078_pt1 | contig 29985 bp, 17 predicted proteins | sample Alteio_BWOrgCont_38_FD_152901 | JGI IMG/M metagenome (GOLD analysis project Ga0206868, IMG submission 152901) | Enriched cells from forest soil in Barre Woods Harvard Forest LTER site, Petersham, Massachusetts, United States -... | ecosystem: Environmental > Terrestrial > Soil > Temperate forest >... | reverse complement strand
AGCAACAACACTCTGCAATGTTAGCCCTTCAAAATGATTATGCCCATCGTGAAAGATAGCTACTAATTCACCTTCTCTATTTCCTTTCATCAAACGCATTAACTCGAACGATCCAGGTGACTTAGGCGAATAAACTTGAATATTAAGATTAAACAAGTCACTAATTACATCAATAGGCGTAGAGTATTCTCCTTCTCCTTGTAGATCGCGAGCAAAAGGAATATAACCGCGCGCTTCTTCAAGATAAAGTTTAACATAAGATTGAAAAGTGGCTGGCGTTTGGCAATATAAACGTATAGCGCGCTCCGCAGTAATGCATTTTTTGTGGGCTTCGTTAAACTCTTCCCATAATGCATTTCTACCTATTTTTTCTAACAATGCGTTAGATAACTGGCTTGGCAACATACCGCGTGTATCGATTTCTAAAATTTCTCTCGCTGTAGTAATTTGTTTTTTGAGATTATCATTGCACGAATCTAACTCTTTAAAAAGTCCTCTTACATAAGGGGTTAATAATGCTTGGCATGCTTTATTTTCCCGCGGATTAGGACCAGCCATCCCCGTATAACCTAACATCAAGAATTGAAAAATTTCTAAAACAAAACCTTTTCTTACTGCCTCTACATCAGATTTTTTTAGTAAGGCTTGTACTAGATTTTCGCGAGTTAGATTTGGCCTATTCACCGAAGTAAAGAAACAATCTCCGTCTGGTATTGTTCCTCTTAAAGCTGCTTCTTCTCTTTCTCCATTTTCGTTAAAAAAATGATAAGGCCTTTCTTGAGAAGAGCTACTTCTAGAAGAAAAAGACAGTTTCGGACTGGAAAGCTCATCACGAGAAAATTCTTGTATCTGTAACATCCAAGCGATGATTGTATCATCCTTTGTGTATGTTTGCGGTGATAGAGATCTTGATTTCTTATTTTTCTCATTATCTTCTTTAAAGCCAGAACCTTGTTTTTGAATTTGTGTTTTCTCATTTTTAGCAAAAAGAGACCTGGAGAGAAGCGGCGATCTTACATCACTATTGCCAGAGCTAACAGATTCATGGTGTAGCTCTCGTACAATCTCTTTAGAATCTTCAAGAAAATCACTAGAGCGACTGCTTATTGCACTACCTCGAGAACTGCTAGACCAACTAGAACTACTTGAAGAACCACTAAACGTTGGAACAGCATTTTGATTAATAGAGCTATATGTTGATTTTAATTCTTTAAGTTGCTGAAGGCGTGTTTCCTGCAAAGCACGAATAGCTTGTAGATCGGAATAAGCATACTCTGAACCTGCCCCCCATGGCCACGATCGATACGCCATACTTTCTACCCCATCATCTAATCCCCATTTTTTCCAAACATGAGAACGACGGACAGCAAATTTGACCCCTAAACTCCCTCCATTACATTGTGCAGTAAACCAAAACCCTTTATCCGTTCTCATTGAACGGGGCAAGTGCGTGTCTAGAAAAGTAGGTGTTGGGTCAAATGATCTATCTAAGCGACAATATTCGTTAATAACATGGGCAGGTAACTTTAATTGTGCTCCGCCCACATTCTCACACCAAAAAGTTTTACATTTTTCAGATGACCACTGATCATAATTTTCTACATACATTTCTAATGCATTGATTAATGTGTCAAAGTTAAAGTAAGTTCCGTGTTCTGTTCCATTAGTTTCTAAATCTTGTAATTGCAGTGTTTGCTCTTTTTTTGATAAGTATTTCAAAATCATCGTCCACATGTGGTAATCTAGCGCCCAAATGGCATATTGAAAAGCTGTAATATCTTCAAAAGTATTACCAGCTAGATCAGTTACGATACTCCTTGTTTCAGCTAATTGAGGATTCCGTTCGAGCATAGCCTCTACTCGGCTTTGCTCACCTGCTGAAACAAACAATAAAAATAATTCTTTTGAAGTGGCGAGCAAAGTATTTTCCGTTAGCCTAGCTTTGATAGCTTCTTGATCTCCTTGCTTAAGAGCAACAGTAATAGCATTAATATCAGCTACGTTGATTTCTTGCAACTTCCTTGGACGTTTTTGCGGATCAGGTGACCCCATTTGCGGCGAGGGTTGCAACGGTGAGAGCTGCAATCGCCTTAATAATTCGACTAACTTTAGCCGTAGCCGCGATAGCAATTGCTCTAATTCTAGATGTAGCCGTTGTGGTAATTGTTCTAATCCTAGCTGTAGCTGTGGTGGTAATTGTTCTAATCCTAGCTGTAGCTGTGGCAGTAATTGCTCTAACCGTAATCGTAGTGATAATTCTTGATCCAACCTACTACCGAGGTCTTCCTCTATTCCCATTACTATTAAACTAAATTCTATTATTATTCTATCTATTTCATAATTATACAACTTACCATTTTTTTCTATAAAATTAGGATTATCATGGCCATGCAAATAAATTTTATGAAGAAGTTTATGAAATTCTATCGGAGAATACCAATGATGGTAATGCCAATCACCATATCTATCGTAGTACCGGCGATAATCTCGCCAATGACGATACCAGCGCCAATCATGATGTCTCTCACGATAATACCAGAAAGGATAATGCCAATCATATCTATCACGATACCTATCAATACAACGATTGTAATAATCAATTGTATCATTTAGATCTTCAGAAAAAGTTTCATCTTTTCTAAATTCAAATTCTATTTGCCCACCATAAATTGTAAAAAGATGAAATAATTTCGACAAATTCTGTGGAAGAGACATTGACTCATCGCCAAATTTGCTTTCGTCACCCTCATATCTACGTTGCATTTTATATCCTCTCTTTGATTAGTTTATTAATAACTTCTTGAATTAATTTTTTGTAGTATTTTTAACTCCATGCGTTAAGAAATAGCACAGTTAAACCATGAAGACTTTTCTTTTTTTATCATTTTTCTTTGACAACCTATTAGCAGATTTTGATTATCAAATTTCTCTTCTAAAAATACGTTATTTCTTTCTCTAAAAAATGTTACAGATGAAGTCGAAAGCATGTTGGAAGGTGTTACGTTAACAAGAATGGATAATTGCATTAAGCGATATTTGATATTGGCAATTTCTTTTTCTCGATTCAATTGCTGGTAAATAGCCAAGGCTTCTTCTAAATTTTCTCTTGCAGCATCCATATCTCTTAAAAACTGATAAATGACTCCAAAATTGCAATAAATAAGAGCTACATCGGGGTGGATACTGCCATAGACTTTTAAATAGATATCTAACGCTTTTTGGTAGTAATCTAAAGCCTCACCTATTTCACCTAATTTTTTACAAGCATTGCCTAAGTTGTTGTAACTAGTAGCCACACTCGGATGTGGATCATGACCATAAGTTTTTAAATCAATATCTAAAGCCTTTTTCTGGCACTCAAAAGCTTCTTGATTTCTCCCTAAACTGTCATAAGCATTACCTAAGCTATTATAACTAGTTGCAACTAAAGGATGTGAGTCATTATAAATCTTTAAACGAATATTTAAAGCTTCTTCATGATATCTTAAAGCCTCCTGAGGTTTGCCCAAAGTGTCGCAAGCATTACCCAAATTATTATAACTGCTAGCTACGTAAGGATGCATATTGCCATAAATGTTTAAATAAATCTCGAAGGCTTGTCCATAGTATTTTAAAGCTTTTTGAGTCTTGCCTAAGCTATCGTGAACATTACCTAGCTTATTATAGCTATTAGCCACATCTGGATGTGAATTCCCATAAACTTTTAAATAAATATCTAAGGCGGGTTGATAGTAGCTGTGTAAAGCTTTCTGAGGTTCTCCTAAGCTATCATAGATAAGACCTAAGCTATTATAACTGTCCGCAACGCTCTGGTGAGTGTCACCATAGAACTTTAGATAAATTTCTAAAGATTTCTGGTAGTAATCTAGAGCCTTTTTATGATTGCCTAAAGAATAGCAAGCATTGCCTAAAAAATTATAACTATTAGCCACATCTGAATGGGGAGTATCTTCATCGTACAATTTTAGTCGAATGGATAGGGAATTTTCAAAGTGCTCTTTACTTTCTTTATACCTACCTAAATCATATTCTATTTCTCCTAAGCTCAGAAAAGATGCACTAACTTCAGAACACTCTTCTCCCCATGTCTTTTGGCTCAATGTAAGTGCTTCCTCAATAAGCGGTTTTGCTCCAGCAGCTTTGCCTAAGATCGTGATAAATAAATTACTCAAATTAAGCAGTAAATTAACTTGTAAAATAACTACTGTTTTTTGATGTTCTGTATTTTCCATTATCCAAGGCCTTAAGAAGTGCGATACCCTTTCCATATGAAGCTGTAAATGGCGTGCTTGCTCTATTTCACTTAATGTCTTGTAATAAAAGCTAGGATACAAACTATGTAGCGTTTTTGCAACCGACTGCAAGCGCTTTTCAAAACAAGCTTGCGTTGAGAGTGATTTTTCATCGTCCTGTTGAATTACTCTCTGTACAAGACGATGAATGTTAATATACCCTGTTTCTTTATTATATCCAATCATCGAAAACCTAGACAAAACAATCAGAATTCCATCGAGTGTCTGGTCATCTTCCTCTTTTTCTTCACGTTCTTCTTTAGCTAACTTTAATTCTAGAACCAGTTTCGAAAGTAACTGAATGGGAATTCCTTCAGGAGCAAGGTAAGCACATGCCTTCAAAACTAGCAATGCAGCTGGGAGCCTTTTTTCAATCTCTTCTATAGTAATAAACCATGTTTTTGCGACAGATTTAGGGTAAACACTCTCATCTAATGGTTTATCGAGATAGATATCAGGTGTTCTATTATACTTTTCGAGATAAAGCGTAATCCTCATACCGGGACAGCTTTTAATGTAGCCCGCCGCTTGAGCCAATGCTAAAGGCAAATAACCTAGCTCCCTTGCTAACTCTTTTAAACTAATTCCTTCTTTTTCTTCTAATAGCACTGGTATTCCATTATCAGAGATAGCACGTTTTACCAATTCCACTGCTTCACTTTCGCTAACAGTATCTACTTTTATTTCTCTTCCAATTTGACTCCAATTTAACGCTTGCCGCGATGTCAGTAAAATATTTCCTCCTGTTTTCGGTAAATGCTGCGTTATGCTTGTATCTATCGCATTGTCATAAATAAGAAGCCAACCTGGATTTTCCTCTAACCACTGCCGTACCTTTCTGCTTATTATTTCGAAAGACGCATCCACTTCAAGGTGAATTTGAAATCGTTGACAAAACTCACGATAATTTTCTTCTAATCGCTCCGCAAGAAACCAACATCGAAGGGAGTACGTTTTTGGAGATTTGTAATAATAGTAAAGAGCAAGCTGAGTTTTTCCTATACCACCAAGACCATAACATGCAGTGAGTCGCGTAGGAGATACGTTGGGACTTTGAAAAGATAGAAAAGTTGCATCAATCTGGCAAAGTAATGCGTCACGTTTAACAAAACGCTCTATTGTAAAAAGAGGGATGCTAGGATTAAAGCAAGCAGGTAGCACGTTTTTTTCAGGTGATGGCATAACAAATATGCCACTCATAGCTAAAACGTCTCTTCCCGCAATTGCACCATCAGCACTAGCCCGCGTTAACGCTACTGGGAACGCTGAATCCTCTGCTAGCAGCCCTTCTGCAGGACCAAAGCTGCTAGCTAGCGAGGGTTTCTCTGTCTTAGAGCGTTTAAAAATTCAGGAGAGTCAACTGAGTGAGATAAAACCTGACCGTCAGCTGATTTTGCTTCTTTAGCAGAAGATACTAGCGGCCCTTTTGAAGAATAAGATAAAGCCTCAACATTTCCTTTAGCAGTTGCCCCATCTGCATTAGATGATGCACCAGGCACAGTTTTGGCCTCGATGGATCCATCTGGATTTACTTTAAAATCATAATAAGCCTTATAAGCTTTATGAGCAAAAAAACCGAGTGTAGCAACACTAACTGCCCCCACTACAGCGTAAGGAATGTATCCTTTATTTTTTGCGAACGTCTCGCCTAAATTTTTTCTAAGCATAGTTATCTCCTTCCTATTTATTTAATGATACCCTTAATTCACTGATCACTGTAAAGTAATTTACATTTTACATACTGCAATCTTTAGTTAATAGAGAAAAAGTACGTTTGCTTTTAGTGTTTCTTTATCTCTCCAACTTTTTTATTTAAAAACTTACAAGCGAATATTGTTTTATTAAATTTACAAGCACTGTGTCAATATCAATTCTATACATAACACACTCACAATCCACTTATCACTTAAACTGTAATAAATATTAATTGTAAGATTACGACTTGTAAAGCAATTTATTTTTATTGTCAGAGCAATTTAGAAATGTCCGGTTTGAGCAAAGTTAAAATGTCCTCTTTTCCCCTCGTGTCAGGTAGCCTGAAAAGGCCATTCAGGACAGAGGGAGATAAGAATGAAAAGTGGGCTAGTAACAATGAGCACTCAAGAAATAGATCGTATGACAGTCATAAAAAAGATATCGAAAAAAGAACTGAAACAGTACGCTGGCGCGAAGCTACTTCAGTTGACAGTCAGGCAAGTAAGACGACTTGTAAAGGCATATCGCCACAAAGGAGCAGAGGCTCTTATTTCAAAACACCGAGGACGCCCGAGCAACAATCGCCATGCTATAGCTGTTAAAGAAAAAGTGAGGGAATTAGCCCAGCTACACTATGCTGACTTTGGGCCAACGTTCGCAGCAGAGAAGCTACGTGACTGTCATCATTTAAAAGTCAATAAAGAGACTTTACGTCAGTGGATGATTGAGTGGGGATTATGGAAGGCCAAACGACATAAGAAAGCGCAGATACATCAAAGCCGTGAGCGTCGGGCATGCTTTGGAGAACTTGTTCAAATAGACGGCTCTCCTCATGACTGGTTCGAAGGACGTGCTGAAAAATGCTGTCTACTGGTATTCATTGACGATGCGACAGGGAGGTTGGTACATTTGCGATTTGAACCCTCTGAAACAACGGCAGGCTATTTTCGCGCAGTTTATATTTATTTAAAACAGCATGGTAAACCTATCGCTTTTTATAATGATAAGCACTGTATTTTCAGAGTAAATATTCGCGATGTTATAGCAGAAACCCAAACACAGTTTGAGAGAGCAATGGAAGCGCTGGGTATTGAAATTATTTACGCTCACTCGCCATAAGCAAAAGGCCGAGTAGAACGCGTGAATCAGACATTACAGGATAGACTAGTTAAAGAATTACGTTTAGCAAATATTAGCGGGATAGAGGCTGGAAATGCTTTTTTACCGAGCTTCATAGCCCGCTTTGATACACAGTTTGCAGTAGAGCCTGCAAGCAAAATAAATGCGCACCGCGCATGTGATTTAAACGATGATGCACTGAATAATATCTTATGTTTTGAATATAATCGCAAGCTGTCGAAGAATCTTGAACTGAGCTACAACAACACCGTTTATCAGGTGAAAACCACAGGGCAAGGTTATGCATTGCGACATGCAAAAGTCACTGTGCGACAACATTTAAATGAAGAAGTTACTTTGCATTATAAAGGTCGTCAGTTAAAATATACGACCTATGATAAGAAGAAGAAAGCAGCTGAAATCGTGAGTTCAAAGCAGCTAAATCAAAAAATAGAGAGCATGCAGAAACAAGAAAAGATAAAGCGCTATACAAGGCGGAAACAAAAGATAAATTATCCAGGCGAGGTATTTTTAGGAAAGTAACGGAGCCTGTAAAGCGGATAGAGACATAAGAATGGTGCTATTTCTGTGGAAAAAATACAGGAATAGTGTATTTTAAACAAACATCTCTGTTGGCAAAAGAGGACATTTTAATTTTGCTAAAAACCGGACATTTCTAAATTGCTCTGACAGCAATTTATTTTTATAAAAAATTAGCTCTAAATTGTTAGGATAAATTCTTCCCACCTCCAATCGAGAAAAAGGAAACGGAAACTTGCTTATGAAGCATGCAAATAATCAAAAATCTGGCATCTCAAAAAATACTCTCTAATCAAAAGTGAAATAATGAGCTGATTATTTCGTTACCGCCGATGGCTTACACGATTTCATGATTTTTACCATTTCTCTCTCTTCTGCATTAAATTATGCTAGGGTTTTTAAGTTTAATGCCACGCAAAATCACTTGATGATAATCATAATATAAAATAATATCAGTCTTTGGATGAATGATGTCTTTACTTATTTTGTAAACTTAAAAAGGGATAACTGTATGTTTAGGAAAAATTTAGAAGAGGCATTCGCAAAAAGTAAAAGATACGCTCCTTATGTCGCAACGGGTATTACTGCTGTTGCTACATTCGGTTTTTTTTCCTACAAAGCCTATAAGGCTTACTATGATTTTAAGGTAAATCCAGATGGATCCATCGAGGCTAAAACTGTGCCTGGTGCATCATCTAATGCAGATGGGGCAACTGCTAAAGGAAATGTTGAGGCTTTATCTTATTCTTCAAAAGGGCCGCTAGTATCTTCTGCTAAAGAAGCAAAATCAGCTGACGGTCAGGTTTTATCTCATTCAGTTGATCCGAAGACACCAGCTGATTTAGTGAACGCCCTGAGGACATTAGCAAAACCCTCGGTAGCTGGCCCTGCAGAAGGGCTGCTAGCAGAGGATTCAGCGCTCCCAGTAGCATTGCGGGCTAGTGCTGATGGTGCAATTGCGGGAAGAGACGTTTTAGCTATGAGTGGCATATTTGTTATGCCATCACCTGAAAAAAAAGCTATACCCACTCACTTTAATTCTAGTATTCCTCCTTTTGCAATAGAGCGTTTTGTTGAACGAGATGCATTATTCCAACGAGTCGATACGGCTTTTTCACTCAGCAATAGAGATTTAATAATCTCTCCTACGGTATTAACGGCATGTCATGGTCTTGGCGGCGTTGGAAAGACGCAGCTTGCTCTTTACTATTACTACAAATCCCAAAAAGCATATCCTCTTCGGTGCTGGTTTTTAGCAGAAAACGAAAGTCAATTAGATCAGCAATACCGTAATTTTTGCAGAAATTTTGATATTTCCTTTGATGAAAAAGAATCTTTTTTTGAGATCAGTGATAAGGTAAAACGATGGTTAGAAGGGCATCCAGGTTGGTTGCTTATTTACGATAATGCTACAGACTGTGACAGTATAACTAAGCATTTGCCACGTACTGGTGGTGATATTTTAGTGACATCGCGACAAACATTTGGATGGAGCCAAATTGGTGGAAAGGAAGTACCGGTGGATATTGTTAGTGAAGATGAAGCAATCGAATTAGTAAAACGAGCGATCTCTTCTAATGTAGAACCAATGCTATTAGAAGAGCAAGAAGAAGTAAGTTTAAAGAAGCTGGTCTGTGAATTAGGTTATTTACCATTAGCATTAGCTCAAGCAGCAGCTTATATGAAGAGCTGCCCCAGCATGACAATCACATCTTACCTTGGCAAATACACGAATACACCAGATGTTTATCTCGATAAACCATTAAATCAGCATACTTATCCAACTTCCGTTGCAAGAACATGGTTGATAACGATGGAAGAAATTGAAAAAAAACTTCCGGCCGCATTATACGTTCTTAAGGCCTGCGCTTACCTTGCGCCTGATGGGATCCCAGTTCAATTACTTTCGCAGCTTGGCTTGAAATCAAACACTGTCGAAGAAAAAGAAGGAAAAAATGAAGAAATTAATTTAATAAATCAGCTCGCTGACGAAGATTTGATTTGCTTATCCGGATTTTCCATGATTGGATATAATGAAAACACAGGTCACATTAGTATCCATCGTCTCGTACAGACAGTAATTCGTCAAGACGATCAAGGATTGCCAGTAAAGGATCGCTTTGAAAAACGCTTAAAGCCTCTATCAGATGCCTTGTTAAGGCTAGAGATTTTTTGGAGAAAAAACAGTAAAAGCGTGGAATATTATTTAAAGGCACGCTTACTGCAATCTCATTTTAAACTAGTGATAGAATTTCTGGATCAACTTCAACCAGAAGCTCTTTCTAAAAAAGCACATTTAATTTTACTAGCTAATCTGTGCAATACTGTAGGTCATATTTTATCTACGGTAGTAGGCGATGCTAAAAGTGCAATGGATTATTATCAACGTGCATTAAAGGCTCAAAAGCTTGTTTATGAGGAAGACTCTATAGCTATTGCAATAACCTTTAACAATATAGGGAATGCACATGGGCTGCTTGGCAACTCTTGGAAAGCGCATCGTTTTTTAAAACAGGCGTTAAAAGTTAAAGAAAAACACTATAAAGAGGACAATATTGAGGTTGCAACAACGCTTAATGATTTAGGGGTTGCCTATCGTTCGCTGGGTGATTATAAGGCGATGTGTAACGTTTTAGAACGTGCATTGACAATTCAAAAAAAAATGTATGGTGAAGGAGACCATATTGAGATAGCTGAAACGCTTAATAATTTAGGAGTTGCATACGGTTTGCTGGAAGATCATGAGAAGGAGAGTGATTATTTAAAGAAGGCGTTGCAAATGATGGAAAGTTATTATGGAGAAAACCATGTTGAGATAGCTAAGGTGCTTAATAATATCGGGAATGTGTATGGCTTGCAGGAAGATTATAAAATAATGTATGATTATTTAAATCGTGCATTGACAATCCAAATAGAGCATTATGGAGGAGACCATATTGAAGTTGCTAAGGCACTCAGTAATGTAGGTGCCATATATAATTCGCTTAACGAGCATGAGAAAGCACGTGATTATTTGAATCGTGCGTTAGAAATGATGAAAAAGTATTATGGAGAAGATCATGTTGAGGTAGCTAAGGTGCTTGATAATCTTGGGATTGTGTATGGTTCGCTAGGAGATTATAAAGCGATGCATAATGTTTTAGAACGTGCGTTGAAAATAAAGGGAAAACGGAATTATAGTTATAGAGAAAGCCCTGTTGAGATGGCTAAGACGCTTAATAGTATCGGAGATTTGCATTATTCGCTGAAAGATTACGAAAAGACGCGGGATGTTTTAGAGCGCGCGTTAGGAATGATGGTGGAATATTACGGTGAAAAAGATCACATAGATGCAATGGTAACTAGAAAAATAATTCATAATCTGGGTCGCACATATAAGTTGCTTGGCCATAACTATGAAAAGGCTTGTGATATGTTAAAGAATATATTAGAAATTATAGAACATGGAGAACGACACTCTGTAGGTTTTAATGTATTTAATAATTTCTTATCACAGAACGAGTATGAGTCATTCGGCAACGATAAAACCGCGCGTAACTCTTATCTTAAGATGGATACTTATCATTCCTATGCGCTTAAATCTTTTAGTCGTTATCATATTGGAATACGTCAATTGCGCTCAGGATCGTCTGTTATTACTCAAGCACCACAAACATTGTTTACATCCAGTAAACGATTTTCTCCGGTTGGTGCTGAACCGACTTATGCATCTAGATTCAATATAACACCAAATAGTCACTGAAACACTTGTTTTTTGAGTGGCACAAAACCCCCGATAGTATGAGCTAGCAGGCTTATGAGACGTGAAAAGAACCCTAAGCACGCCCGTCGATAAGAAACAAGAACGCTTTTGCTCCCCTTGCTGTGCTTATGACTATGAACCAGAATTACGTCTACCATCAACGTTGTACCCTTCATGGATATTTTGATCTGGGCGCAAACGTAGATTTGTGCGCCCAGTGCCCAATTGGTTGGGCGCCGTTCTATCAACCGACATAGCGCCTGAGTTAAGCTGTCGAAAATGCCTTTCATAATTCGCATTATGAGAGCCACGTCCTAAGTTACGATCCGTAGCAGAATAAGCATTTACATCCCTTTTGTGTTCTGGGACAGCATTTTGGGTCAGATCTCTAGCTACTTCCCTAGGTATATGAGCAGTACGAACAGTTTGTCCGTTTGCTGAGAAAGCGTCAGAGCTTGTTCTATTTTGCTGTCGGTTCCTCTCCGCAAAAAATCCGGTCCTTGACGGATTACCAAGACTGATCCACTCAGGATTACGACCCTCACGGCGTTGAGTTTCATTCCACCGCCTTACATCCATGTTAGCATTTGGATTTGCTTCTGCTCTATGCATGGCCACTTCGTTTGCTGACCCTGATAAAGGAATCACGACATTAATTCCTTTACCTTGTCTGCGTTGCGCCCCCCGAAAATCCGCAGAGGTTGAATTTAACCTCCCCCGAAGCGCAGGGTGTTGATTTCCATTTGTATATTCACCACGAGGTATTCCACCTGGGTTACCCTCTTGCGTGTGTTGTCTTGCTGCATTTCTCCTTGCATTTCTCGGATGATTATCATGCCCTGCTTCTCTGTGGGATTCCATCTGTTTAGCTGCTACAGCCTGAGCATGTCTATCACTATCAATAATCTTTGCTTTTGCTTGATGTAACTCATCTGCTTTAAGGAGCCCTGCCGATTTTCTAGCTTCAGGGTTGCTGTTAGCACGTCGACGAGGTAGAGGTGCATCTTCTTTACTAGATGTTGCTGCTATGCCTTCTCTTTTATCAACCGTGTGCTCTTTCAACTCATTAAAGGTTTTCAGATTTTCTTCATAGGTCTTCTTGGGGTTCATAACGCCGAGCTCAACAAGTTCAGCAGATTGTGCTTCTTTGTGCTGTTGTCCTTTATTAGCATCAACCAGTCTTTCCGCTTGATCATTTGCCCTGCCACCTACTAAACCTGCATCAGAGGCTAGCGCATTTAACGCTTTTTCAGTGGGGTGATTACCAGACGGATCTTGTTTACGTAATTCTCTCACGCGATTTTTCTGAGCCTTCTTTAAATCTGCATCCGAAACTGTGGGCGGCAGATCTAATAGACGCACTAGTTCGTCTCGAGGAGTTTCTCCATTCTTCCTTTCTCCCTGCGATGCTACAATTGCAGTACATTTAGCAGCGTTTTTACGCTCAAAACGCGTTTGGAGTGCTTGTTCAATCTTATAATTTGCTGCTGTGCTGACTGCAGAAGTTGCCATACTAAGAGCCCCCGAGGCAGTTGAGCTCATTAAGGAAACCAGTTTATTGGTAATATTGTTAGCGATCTCATCTGCTATTCTATCTACTTCTCCCCCTATTTGGGCCTTGGCTGGGTCTTCGGCATTGGAAGCCGCATTTTTTGACTCTTGATTATTTTCATTAGGGGTTTTTAATTTTTTGGTGGGAAATTCTGCTTTTGCTTCTTTCCCAAGATTAGCAACGCAGTTTTCCAATGCTGTGCTTGTGCCATTAATCACCTGTGCTATTTCAGCACCCGTGACCAAAGCGTCCACTGCTGTAGTAATACTAAGCCGGATAGCTTGCTGTTTTGCTTGCTTAGCAAGCTGGCCTTTTAATCCGCCACCACCGCCGCTATTGGCGATATTTTTAAGCGAATCAGCAATGGTCATAACACTTTGTATCGTTTTTTTAAGTGCATCTATCGCTCTTCTGAGAGCATTCTCTCTTAAAATACCTTCTATCTCTTTCGTCAACTGATGTTTAGCATCTTGGTATGCTATATTTCCTTTTTGTTGGTAAAGTGCAAGTAACTTAGCTTTAATCGCTTGTTTATGTTCGCTTAAAGCAGCATGTATCTTTGGTTTCATTTTATCCAGAATAGCACTCTGCCCAAGTGACATAAGCTCGCCAACCCCATATTGCATAATCAAAGCCCCCCCCAGTTCAACAGCAAGCGAAGTGGCTGCTTTTGCAATTGTTTTAATAAATATTTGTCCTTTAGTTAAACTACCATGTGCCAACAGTGCAGCTGATCTGACTTTTGCGAGTTTCTCGGCGTTGGTTAGCACCTTCCCAGCAGCAGCCGCTTCTTTACCTGCCTGAGCCATTGCTTTAAAAGTGCTGATGCCAGCGGTTAACATCGATACGGAAAAACTGATGGCTTTTTGCGTTCCCCAATCCACTAAGTTAAATTCACCCGTAATCATGCCCATAACGCCTTGGACCATGTCAGAAACGCCTTCTGCAATCAGCGCCTGTCCAAAATTTTCAATGCCTACTGCGCATAACAGCGCGCCAGCAAGCACCTGCAGAGCACCCAAGATAGTTACCAATAACGCTGCGAGATTCAGTCTAAAACGTTTATCTTCCTCAAGCGTGAGCACACGATGAAAACCAATAGGAGTATAAAAACCCAGTTCTGCTGGTATATTGATAGGTTCATCTGATCTAACCTCTTTTTTGGAGAGCTCTTCAAAACGTTTCAGCCAGCTTTTCAGGCCGTCCCGATAAGAACGGATTTCTCCTTGGAGGCCTACTACTTGATCAACCAGGCTACTGCAGCCAAATGGTAACGCTTTTTCGACGTCTTCTTTAAATTGCCTCCAAGCATATTTATCGACTTTTCGGTGTAAGCCTCCTGATTTTAAAATGCCTAAATCATGCAAAATTTTAAGCACCTTATTGGCTTCTACTTCACGTGATTGTATGACATGTTCAAAATCATTTTTATATAAATAACCTACAATTGCGCTATTTTCTGTCTTTTCTTTTTCAGCAAATAGATCTCGCAGATAACCGCAGATCCCCTCCTTATTTTCAGAATAAGACATGTCACGGTACTTCTGATACCGACCATCTTTCAATTTTTGCTTTAATTTTTCGATAAAAAAGTCGATGTTTTTGACAAGTATTCTTTCTTGAGAGCACAATAGTTTTTCTTTTTCCCAATGCGATTGAAGTGCTTTTTTCTCTGGCGTATTAAATAAATCTAGGTTGACATTATAGGGATCAAATAACTGTAATCGATGTGCTTTCTTCACGAGAGCGTCAGTTGCGACTCTAGCGTCACCTTCTGACCGTTCAGAGCAAATTAATGGCTCATTAGAATTAAAATCTAATTTATAGAGTGCTTCTTCCAGATCGCCTAGAACCATATACAGCACTGTTTTTTCGCATGCTGTCTCGGGTGAGACTAAAAACGCATACGTGTCTGCGTCAAGGATAAAAGAATTTTTAATGGGCGCTTTGTACTTTTCGCTAAAATAAGTGAATTCCACTACACCATTTTTCGATAAATTGAAGTACAATTTATTTTTCTTTTCTTCAACTTCTTCGTTATCAGGAAGTTGAGATATTTGAATGACTTCCCAAGGCCCCGCTAGTTTTGTATATTCCCAAGCATCTGTTTTGATGGATTTCCCATAAGCATGGATAGAATAATCAGACGATTGATAAATAATATGGGGTACTTCTCCGTAACAAGCTTGAGGATTTTCAAGCAAGGCGTCGACATCCACGAGTCGTACTTCGGTTTGACCCATTAGCTGGTTAAAGGCCTCTTGATAGGTGCTCGACAACCCATTTCTAGCCCGTGCAATATCCAATACAAAGGCTGACTGAGCAGATTCACAACTTTTCAATAAATCCCACCATTCTTCACTATCTTTCATCAATGCTTCGAAAGCGCTTGTTCTAACGTGATGAGCACCCTTATTGGTTTCTAACAATTTATAAATAGGACCAGCAATACTTTGGTCAAAGTTAGTTTTGAGCAATTCTTCCATTGCTTTCATGCCAGCCGAAGAATTTGCCCACTCACGTCGCAAGCGATTATGATGTATCAAATCAACATCGACTAATGCCATATAACGTTTTTTAGATTCTTCGTATTCTTCTTCTTTCACTGCAAAAGCATACTCATTTTGGAATGAGCTACCGATATAACGCCCTAATAAGTTAAGATGCATGGCAATCACTTCTAATTTGCTTTTTAATTGATCTACGTAAAAATTGTTTTCCTTAGATACGTATTGAGCAATACTCATGTCATCTTTCGTTAACTCTACTAATCTTTCTGCTGTTTGAACATTTGTGGCTAAAGCGGTTTTCATTTTTTCTATTTTAAATCGCGCTTTCTTGAGATGCCGTCTTACCTTCTTTTTTTGTCCTTTGTCATCTTCTTCTTTAATTTCTTTTTGCCACTCTGGCGGGATAGCACAATAGGCTACTCCAATGCTAGCCACACCGACAGGGTCATCTTCTTCTGCTTTTTCAAAACATTTTTGAGCAGCATTTAATTGGCCATACAGTAAAAACAGTTGACCTAATTTAATCTGTTGCTCCGGATAGGTTGTTAGCTGTAATAAATCCTCCGTACCCTTTATCTTGGAACATTGCATGTCTAATGGAACAGATAATTCTTGATCCATTTTTGCTTTTAATTGTACCAAGACTGACTCACTATCCGCCTGATTAATATCGGATTGAACGCTATCTAGCCACATCGCCCATCGATCTTTCAGGACGCTATTCACAAATTTTTTCAAATCCTTTCTAATAGCTTCGTTTAGTGCTCTTACTTTATCTTGTTGCTCTTTTTCGCTATTAGCTTTGAGCAATTCGTATTGCGGTTCTAACTCACTTAACAAGCCATATCGTCCAATATATTCAATGCTTCCACCCCTTTTATAAAGAATGTCATTTATATGTGATAACGAAAAATTAGAAATAAACGGTTCAATTTTCACAATCACTTTTTTTCTGATCTCTTGGAAATAAGCAAATAATTTCTCTTCTATGTCAAGACGTAAAACCCCTGTTTTGAGAATTTCATCTAAAAAAGCTTCCTCCGACTTTTTTCGATCCAACTTTTTTTCAGCGAGGAGGATAGGAGCTAATTCGTTTAATTTTTCGCGTTGAGCTTGAGGTGCTAATCCAGCTAATTTAGTTTTGATCTGAACATCTGGCTCAACTAGCAACACGAATTGGCCACTACCTGGCATACCATTACGTGCTGTGCGACCAAAGCCTTGTTCTTCAATGCGTTCATTTTTCGGTAGATAAGTTAAAATAACATGTAATCCACCCTTTGCATTGGCTTCTATACTAATATTAATATCAGTACCTCGCCCGCCTTTATTCGTTGCAACGACCACATCACCCGCACTGGCTGGATTTTGATGAAAATGCTTTTCTACTTCATCACTCTCTCGTGAATAAGAAACCAATTTATATTGAGGAAATCCAGCAGCAACGAGATGATCAAAAATTAAATCTGCATTTTGCACGGTATCTGTAATAATTAAAACAGGACGACGGTGACTCTGTTCGCGCGTTGCGCTAACGATGAGTGACATCCAATCTGTGGGCTCAATCGCTATTTGACAAGGCTCTGTAACGTATTGTTTTGAATAGGCTGTAGGAATAATGCGAAAGTTAACACCATATATTTTTTGCAAACAATTTTGAGAGCTTGCAGTTCCCAAAGTCCCCGTTAAACCATAGAGTTGCTGTCTATACCGTTGAATGAATGTCTTGTTGGACATAAAAACCGCTTTCATGCTTTCTACAGATAATTTGCGACGAAACTTAAGCTCTAGAAACTGTGATAACCCGTTGCTCCAACGACTAGAATATTGCTCAACGCCCACATCCTTATCTAAAATAACAATCCTTTTTTGTCCATTTACATTCATGTCGTCTGGCGCTTTATCAATAACAAAATCGTTTTTAGCATTCATTGTTTTTGCTTGAAATGCACTTTCAATCCACATCGGCAATTTTCGTATCACCTCCTGCCTAAAATAAGGTGGCACAAAAATATAATTATTCTTAATGGATGACTCTATATGGCCTTTTATGTCTGTCACTTGATTCTTAAACTCTTCTTCATGGCGAGGCGATTCTTTTAAAACAGCTACCCAGATAAATACAAAAACAGATTCAATCCATTTAAGTGCCTCTATATCATGAGACAGGTATAATACATTTTTTGCCTTATCTAAAGACATGGAGTCCACTTCATCGACAATTAAAACAACCTGGCTCATGTCATCTTCACCTTTATCATTTTTGTATCGGTTGCCTAAAATATCTTTGTCATTAAAATTAGTTTCTAATAAATCTCCCTGAAAAACACCAATTTCACCATAGACAATTGTTTTTCCATAGGACTGTATTCTCTCTTCTTCTTTTGGATGACAGTTATGCGCACTACTGAGATTAAGTAGTTGAAAGAATTGAGCACATTTTCTTTCTCCATCCATAGCAAGGTCACGATTGCTAGAAAGCACGTCTACTTTATAGCCTTTCAATGCAAAATAAGCTGAAGCGAAGGCTACAGTGAGAGTTTTACCTTCACCTGTTTTAATTTGGGCGAGCAAACTTTTATGGTGGTGATTGAAGTTCACAAAGAGTAATACGGCTAATAATTGGGGGATCCGTGGCTCTTGCTTATTATTAACAAACCAAGCACAACCTAAGACTGCGATGATGTCTGTCACTTTCCCGGTTTTCTTACAATCCTCTACCCATTGTTGGATTTTTGCTTCTTGTTGTCCGGGCGCTGCAAGCAATTCCTTTTTCTTTTCCTCTATGCTGACCAAAATAGCTGATAAGTTATTTTCTATCCGCTTGACTCTCTTATCACTTAACGAGTGCTCCTTCTGTAGTGCCTTCATTACATCGCTTAATTCCATGGTTTTCGGCTCAAGCACCCAACTATGTCTTAAAGATTCGATCCCCTCTTTCCACTGCGCGTAGGGAGTTTTTATAATTTCTATCGATTGCGCAAGATTAATTTTTTTGTTCTCAAGTGCGTTTAATAATAAGAAAAGGTTAGCAAGCGGTTCTTCTGGTAATTCGTAGGGTGGCTTCACTTCGTTCATTACTTTGCTAAAATATATTTCGAACTCTTCAGGTGTGACTGTTGAGCGAAATTGGTTCCATAACAACAAACATTCTTTGGAGTATTTAGTGTCTCTTGGAATCTGTAAGGATGCTATTTTGTTTGAGAATCTAATTGAAATAATAGCTTCTGTGTAAGCGTTCCGCCAAACACATCTTTTTAACCTCATAAAGATCCTGCAATCTTCTCCCTGTTTATTAACAGGAGCGCAATGATGAAAGACGATGAACAGAACAAGCGCCGCGACCAATGGCGTAAAATTATTCACGAATATTTGCAAAGTGGCATGACGCAAAAGGCGTTTTGTGAACAGCGCGGCCTAAGCCTGCCACAACTGGTTTATTACAATGGCCAGTTCAAGGTTGGTAAAATATCCTCAGAAAACGCATCGTTTGTTCCGGTTAAAATGACTATCCAAGACAAAACTAAGGCAGCGAGCGAAATAAAATTATCACTACCCAATGGATTTCAATGTACCTTCCCAAGTTATACTGATACGGCGCAAATTAAAAAACTGGTCGAGGTGCTACTATCATGCTGATGCCGGATGATATCAAAATATATTTTTACACTCAGCCAGTGGATATGCGTAAATCGATTGATACGTTATGCATGCTGGTTTCGGAAACGCTGCAGCTGAATCCCGCTGATGGCAGTCTGTTTTTATTCCGCGGCAAGAGCGGCAATAAATTAAAAGCACTGTATTACGAGTTGAACTGTTTTACCATCTGGTATCGTAGGTTGGAGAAGGGTCGCTTCGTGTTTACTCGTGATGCGCAGGGTTGCATCGAGATGAGTCACGAGCATTTTAAGTGGTTATTGGCAAGCGATAAATACTCACGACACGATGCCATGCAACCACAGAAAATGGAACTTTTTTCATAAAAAAATATCGCAAATTTAGCAACGATTTGCTATATTACGTGCATGAAAATAACTATAAAAGATCTGCTAAAATCGTTAGAAGAGGCACATAAAATTATCCTCTTACAACAGCAGGAAATAACCTCTCACAAAGAACGTTATATCCGTCTGCTAGAAGAGTTTAAACTCGAAAAATCTCGCGCCTATAGTGCTTCATCTGAAAAAATATTTACCAGTCAGATTTGTTTGATGAAGCAGGCATAGAACTGGTTGGTGAACTGAAAGACCAGCTTGAGGACACGATTGATATCGATGGTTACCAACGCAAAAAACATCCAACCAGAAAACCTATTCCTAAGGATATGCCGCGCGAAGTGGTGATGCATGATATCCCGGAGCATGAAAAAATCTGTGACTGCGGCGCACATCTTGTTCGCATTGGGGAGGCCGTGACCGAGCAAATCAAATATATTCCAGCAAAGTTAAGTGTAGTGCAACACGTTCGCCCGAAATATGCCTGCAAGCCTTGCCAAGCAAATGTGAAGATTGCCCCTATGCCAAACCTGCTGTTGCCAAAGAGCCTTGCCACGCCGGAACTGGTTGCTTACACGATTATCGCTAAATATTGCGATCATATTCCATTATATCGACAGCAAAACATCTGGGACAGATTGGGCATTGACATGCCTCGGAGCAGTCTATGTGGCTGGTTGCTTAAGGTATCGGCATTATGTGAACCATTAGTAAAATTACTGCGGCAATACATTATTGCTTATGACTATGCCCAGGTAGATGAAACAACCGTGCAAGTGCTAGACGAAATTGGTCGCAGCAATCAAACAAAATCGTATATTTGGTGTTACCGCGGAGGCGGTGCTAAGCGATGCATTGTTTATGAATATCAAGAGACACGCGGCGGTTATCATGCTAAAGAATTTTTATCTGGATTTAAAGGATATTTGCAATCGGACGCTTATTCTGGCTATCATTTTGTCGATAAAGAGGATGGCATCATCAGAGTTGGCTGCATGGCACATGCACGCAGAAAATTTGCGGATATTATCAAGATATCGAAAACCAACGGCTTAGCGCATGAGGCCGTTAAATTCTTTCGAGCGTTATATAAAATTGAAAAAGAAGCACGTGAATTAAATACCTCCATGAGGTTTGCTTTACGCGATGAAAAAGCGAAACCCATATTAGCTACATTCAAAACATGGCTAGATACGAACCTGACGAAGACGCCAGTGCAAAGCAAAATTGGCGAAGCGATACGTTATACACTGTCAAACTGGGAGTGGCTGAATAATTACCTCAAAGATGGCCGCATCGAAATCGACAACAATTTATTGGAGAATGCGATTCGTCCGTTTGCTGTTGGACGAAAGAACTGGCTCTTTATGGGCAGCCCATCCGGTGCGAAAGCAGGCGCCACTTTCTACTCGCTGATTGAAACGTGCAAGGCCAACGACCTTGAGCCATACCAGTATCTCTGCACGATGCTACATCGCATTCGTGATTGTGTCACAGAAGATGATTACCGCAAATTGCTTCCCCAGTTTATCCAAATTTAATCACTTTACAAGAGGGAGTGTCGCTCACCGGACGCTTACTCTAAAAATGTTAATTCTTGATTTGAATTTCCGATGCAAAACGCCAGTCATATCCACAAGTCTTTTTACGATAACCATAACCGGTTGTGCAGGTTTTGCGCAAACAAACAGCACTAATTGATGAAGAACAATTCAAATTTTTAGCTTTACCATTATCTACTAGCCATTTAGCTGCTGCACGCTGACTAGGAAATGTTTTTAAAACTTCTCCAGATTGTAAATCAATCATACAAATCGCTTTACTTAATTTTTCTGCGGCTGCTTTAGCTCTTTTTTTAACATTCACATTGGCTTTTTCTGGATTTTTTTCGCTCCATTCTTTTCGTGAGGCTTTGCGTTTTTCATTAGCTTCTGGAGTTGTACGAGAGCTAATTAGCTTTTCCTGCCAAACTTGATATTCCTTTGGGTTATTCTTAACCCATTGGTCAAAGCTGGCTTTTCGTTTTGCTTGGCTTTCTGATTTTTTAATTGCTTCATGATTTTTTTTTCTGGCTTCAGCATATGCTTCAGGATTCTCTGCTTTCCAGTTTTTTATTCGCTCATTAGTCATTTTGCGATACTTTTCATCACTCATGACTTCCTTAATCCGTTGACTACGAGCACGAAGAAGTGGGCTATCCCCTGATTGAAAAGCATTTCTGGAGGCTTCAAGCATTGGCTGAAATTGTTCAGGATGGCTCTTCATATATTTACGCTTTTTTTCGCGTGTTTCAGAAGTTGAAGGATGTTTAGTTGTCCCGCCGCCACCTGCTACAAGATTAAGACACTTTTCATCAGACAAAAGCTCTGAACCTACTAGCTCTGATTCAAGTAGTTCAGTTTCCTCCGCGGTTTCACATGATGCGATATAAAAGCGTACAAATTTATCTGAATCTTTATTGAATTTATTTACAAATTTTAATCCTGTCCCTTGATATCGTTTTAATTCAGACCATGTAGGGCGATTAGCTTTACCGATATAATATTCGCCGTTTTCCATATTTATTTGAATATAGACAACTCTGTAATAACCATCAGATTTGTTTCGTTTTCGAATTAATTCACTTGGGGTTAACACATCAAACCAGCGATTTTTAATTGCAATTCGTTCTTTATTAAATACCAATTTCGCTAAATTACGATTAGCATCAGTTGAATTGAATAAGTCATTATCCATAGATAATTCAATGGGATTAAATTCTTTCCAAATTTTGATATTGTCATTAATTTCAATAATCATTTTTCAATATTAACTTAGTTCTTATTGTTACTGTCAAATTAGATTGAATCCAGCATCACTTTGTTGTCAAGTTATATCTCGCTTTTTACAAATATTTTTACAAATATTAGAAATTATAAAAAATTAACGCAATCTTCTAAATGTAAAATCACTACCAAATTTTTCTAAAATAGTAATCTGTTCTTTAAGCGGTTTATTTTCATTTTGATTGCTTTGCATCCATTTTTTTACAATCGCATTTTCACGTCTTACTAATTCTTCAATATGACTTTTTTCTCGATTGCTTTCTGAGGCTTCTTCTCCATGATATTTCCATTGTTTAATAGCAAAAAAACCGTAGTGTCTTTGTAATAGTCGCGCGCATTTTACTGGAGAAGATTCTACTTTAGTTTTTCTACCTTCGACTGAATATGCTCCCATAGACATAGGCATCTCTCCTCCGGCACAAAAATCTTGATATTCTTTTTTTGCTAAAGCATCTTGCCATGTGAGCTCTTCTTTTCTTATCAAATCAATAACTATTAAATTGATAAGATAGGCAGCAGGGTTACGCTGAACTTCACATCCTAATAACAAATAAGCGAGGTTTGGGATAAATATTTCTAATTTTTTCTGTGTTTTTTTTGGAATTTCTAATCGATCAAATTCTTCCACTAATTCTTTATGATTAAATATTAGACCTACTAATATCCATTTAGCTATTTCTTTTCCATCGATTTTATTATTAACAATGAATAGATTAAGGGCCTTACTAATTTCGGGATAGCTACCTAAATTGATGACCCAATCAGTACGAGCAGCATTAATACTAAGACTTTGTGTTTCAAGAGCTGGTGTCGGCATATCTCCAAATTGCCAGGCGGATTGAAATGAAATCTCAACAATATTAACACTCTCTTGATCTGTCATTGCTTGGCGTATACGTCGTTTTTGAATGCGCATCGCTAAACGAATGTTAGCGTAAAACTCAACAAAGTTATTTGATTTAAATAAATATTGACTTGGAACAATGCCCCTTTCTATCTTTATGCCACGAAAATTTTTCTTTAAAAAAACAATATACTCACCAGAAGTAAAATGTTTTCTTACCTGCTTAACCAATTTCTTTTTAAATGCTTTAATGGTAGGCGGTATATATTTTTTCTGGAAATCTTCTGAAACAAATAGAACAGAAAAAGGAAGCCGCCTCATCATATTCTCAATAACGCCTTCATCAAAATCAATATCAATTCTAAAGCTAACCTTTCTATCAGTTCTTGTTTTCTCTATTGATAACAAACATTGCTTGCTTCTTATTTCCAAATCAATCAGTTTATTATAAACATATTGAAAAAAATTCCCTTTCTTGAAACTCTTCCACGAAGTTCTTGCATTAGTATATTTTTCAATATACGCAACAATAATCTTGTCTATCTCTGATAAATTATTTGGAGGCTCCGGTCTGTCGTTTACTGAGCAAAATTTATTATCCTCTTTTAAAAACTTATTTTCCCTCAAGAAAGGTTCAGTATAATCAAAAATAGACTCCTTAAAATTGTCTTGCACAAAAGCAATCGGCTCTTCTAGTTGATTGTTAGAAATATCATACTCTCTAATATGCGACTCAATTGCACCTTTTACAGTTAAAACAAATACAGCCATATCATCAAGTACCTGGTCTGTATTTAACTGTTTAAGAAGAATCCTTTTTAATTGTGGTGTCTTTAAAAACATCAAATCTTTTTTTAAAAATGATTCAATTAATTCATTTCTTAATTCGTTTGGTTTTGTTTCTGAAAGTGTTATTCCTAAAAGTTTCTTAATGGATTTACGTATCCAATTTTCCATTTCTTCATCTGTTGAAAATACCTCACTAAGAGATAATTGTTCTTTTCTTTTATAATATTCTGCGTTAATTTCCTTTCCATCTTCACCGCTATAAAATCTATTAATTGAAAGAAGGTGAGCAAAATATGAATAGTTATTTTGATCTTCATCTATCTCTTGAATATACTCTGGTATTTTTGAAGCATTTTGAAGAGCTCTTTCAGAAAAATAAGCTGGATAATCTTGGCCAAGTAACGTGCTTTCCTCTTCATCTGATGAGTCATCAGCATCTATTTGCAATGAGCTTTTTTTATCCTCATCTTTAGCATCATCTTTAACCTCATCCTCTATTACGGAAATTTTTAATGGATGAGAATAAGCAGTTAGCTTTTCTTGCGATGTTAAAGAGACCAGGTCATTCTCTGGATCATTTAAATTAAAAGCCAATAAACATTCTTTTAGTATTATATAGTTAAGATTATCTCGAAATTGAGAATAAAACAAAAAAGCGCGTAATAACTTATATTGTTTTACTTGAAAATTATCTGATTCATAAATAAAAATGCCTTTATCCTGCATCATTAAAATCGCTAAATATTGGGCGGTTATTTGGAAATCAAACTCTAAAGCAGTTTCCAATGCATCCCATTCTTGTTCATTATCCCGTGCATACAGATCTGCTTTTTGTTCTAACAAAAATTTAATAGCTTTAGTTGAACCATAGGCACTTAGATGTATAAGTGGAGTAGTACCTTCTTCATCTCTAGCATTAACAAGAGCATATTTTTCTTGAGGGACTAACGGGTTTAAAAGCCTTTCGAGTTCTGCTAACTTAACTTCATCATTTGTTTTGCTATTTTTACATATACTAATTATCCGTTTACTCTGCATACTAATTTTTTCCTTGTATTTTTTATAAATTTAACCCTTACCTTATACGATAAAGATCCAAACAAATAGAGGCCAATCAGGTTCTTTCCTAAAATAGCTTGCATGGTTTCTGAAAGACCCAATAAAATTTTATTAATATCTGGATAAGGTACAATTGCAGTCATTTTTTGTATCATTTATCAAAAGCCCTATTGACTAAGATGATCATACAATAAAGAATACTCGAATCTAATTTTTACAACCAGAGGGGGCGGACAATGCAATTTTACACCGACTATCTGACGTTTCACACCAAAAAACACCGAGACTATATACATATCACTCCGCAAATAGAAAAAATCCTTCATAAAAGTAAAATCCGTGAAGGCATGATACTTGTTTCCGCCATGCATATTACCGCGGGGGTTTATGTTAACGATGATGAGGAAGGCCTCATCAAAGACATTGACCAGTGGTTAGAAAAGCTAGCGCCATATCGTAAGGATTACCACCATCACGAAACAGGCGAAGAAAACGGCGATGCTCATTTGAAAGCAATTCTCGTACATCATCAAGTCATTCTACCCGTGACCGCAGGAAAATTAGATTTAGGCACCTGGCAACGCATTTTTTATGCTGAATTTGATGGTCAACGTGATAAGCGCGTTTTAGTGAAAGCGATGGGAGAATAATAAATAGTGACATCTATTCCTGATTGACAGATACTCGTTATGGCTTGATATTTAATTTTCAATAAATTGCTATTTTTGTTTTTTGCAAAACAAAAAACAGCTACATGATTTTTTAGCAAATAGTTAAGTGGCAAACCCCCTTTTATTCTATTGATAAATTTACCTACTACTAGAAACCGCCCTACCCGATTTATTGACTTTCACTTTTTCAACAAATTGTTATCTACACTAGCTATTGTCATTAGCTAAGGCGGTTAAAAATGTCATGTTTTCAGATACTTCCAGATACTTCCAGATACTTCCAGATACTTCCAGATACCTCAACCTATTTATCCTCACTATTTATAAAAAACCATACTATGTTCCTTGCCTTACCTCGATAACTAACAAGTCCTAATTTTTTCAGATGCATTAATTCACTACGAATCGTGCGATCTGTAGGAGGATCGGACAACCTCGTAGCTAGTTGCTTTACACTCAGCTCTGTTACTGACATAAGTATAATAAGAATTTCCCTTTGTCTCTTAGTGAGAGCGTTTAGCTTAGAATCCATCCCTGTTACTTCAGCTTGTTCTTTGTTAGCAGTGTTTAGCGAAATCACACTCCTTAATTCAGTAGGGAATTTTAATTTAACTAAAAAAGAAATATCATCATTGATAATAAATTCTGGCTCGGGGTCACCTACTCGCAAACAACTATTAATAATTTCAGGAACCCCCCTCCCCCACATTTCAATATAACCAGCCATATAAAGAATTTTAGCGATCAATGGATTTCGTAATTCTGAATACCCTGCTTTAATCATTTCTAATGAAATACCATGCTGTAACCCGCCAGTATTAGAAATCTCGAGCCGGTCATCATAAATGCCTACTCCTATAGACCCGCCATGCCGGCTGTATAAGCGATGAGCAATAGAATTGATCAGTGCTTCTCGTATCGCTTCGTATGGAATCAATGGGGTTTCTACCCTCTCCAATTTTCCTGGTATGATTTTCGCAGCAACAGGCAAATGATTTTCAATAAATAACATTCCCTTTTCAAGTAACGTAAACGCATTCCCAAAAACAAGATCACTATCTATAAATTCATGTCGATCTTTACCTTTAAAGCGCGCTAATTTTAATTGACACTGGGGGTAATCAGAAGAAAAATCCTTGCCAAATAAGACGATGGCAGCATTCAGTAATGTTGTGTCTTTTAGTAGTCCTAGTTTTTTTAGCAACAGAGGGACGGAATCTTGCGATGACACAGATGTTAAGCGTTTAGCTTTGACAGCAGATTCTACAAAAGAAATTAAGCATTCATGATCAATGTAATCTAAATTAAGTGTCGATGAAAATCTTTCCCAAGAATAATTTAGCTGCGCTCTTTTTGAAACTAATTGATCATATCTCTGCTGCGACATCATTTTTGTGGTAGACAAATCTCGTTGATACGGCCGCCCATCGTAAACATACGGGGCATGTAGCCCTCTTTGAGCCTCCAGCACAATGACTTGTTTATTATTATCGAGTATCAGGTAACTTATTGCTATTTGTGCTGGAGGCTCTAATTTACTAATCTCCGCTGCAACAGCCTGCTGGGTGTTATCAGAAACATCTTGTCCTACGATTTCTCCCTGGTCAGTTATACCAATTAAAACTGTACCACCATCTCCATTTAAAAATGCACAAAGGGTCTTAAATGCTGGGTGCAATTGGGCGGTAGATTTTTTAAATTCCAATGTCTGCGACTCACCTTGGCTAATAAGTATTTTAAGGTCATCTAAGTTTATTTTTGTCATTCTATAATCCTATTGCGTCTCAAATACTAACATTATGTAGTGAATTGATTAACTAACCATTCTATTTCTTCAGGTGAGGATATGCTAATGACAATTTTTCCTTCTCCTTTATCATTCAGTGAAATTTTTACCTTCGAAGAAATTTTTTCTGATAAATATTTTTCCCACTGAATAATTTGCTCGTCATGTTTTCTTTTAGTGACAATAGCTGTTTGGTTAGGTAATTTTTCTTTTTGGACTAATTTTTCTGTCTCTCTAACTGACAGATTTTTATTAACAATATCATCTGCTAATTGATGTTGACGTTCTTCGTCCAAAGATAATAAGGCGCGGGCGTGACCCATCTCTATCTTCCCAACGCGCAATAATCCTTTAACATTATCTGGTAGCGAAACCAATCGCATTAAATTTGTAACGGAAGCACGAGACCGCCCTACCCTTTCAGCAATTTCTTCGTGCGTCATAGCAAATTCTTCTCTCAACCGAATAAATGCCATTGCTTCATCTATTGGATTCAGGCCTTCTCTCTGTATGTTTTCAATTAAACCAAAAGCCAAGGCTGTTTCATCTGATATCTCTCGAATAATGGCTGGCACTGTCTGTAATCCAGCAATTTTTGCCGCTTGCCAACGTCTTTCGCCAGCAATAATTTCAAATTTTTCTAATCCTGTTCGTCTTACAATGAGCGGTAAGAGAATACCCTGCGATTGAATAGATAATGCCAGCTCATTAATAGCAACATTATTAAAATCGGTTCTTGGCTGATATTTGCCAGACACTAGCTTATCAATAGGCAATTCAAAAATATTTTCTTTAGTGAACTCTTCTGATCTTATATCAGCAAGCAACGTGTCTAAATTTTGTAATCCTTTGAATCCTTTTAGCTCTAAAGCAGACATATATACTCCTACACTCCAAGTACTTTTACACAATAACAAACAACATATCTATCAGATAGCACGCAAACGTCTTAATAGCACGCTAGCGTCTGAGTAACTTGTAACTGATAGCACGTAAGCGACCGACATCTCCCTGTAAACGCCTGACTTACTCACGCAAACGTCTTACTTCAGCACGTTAATGTCTGGGATATATCATCTAATTAGTTGTTTCTTAGCAAATTATCCATGTGTAAACAATATTAAACAATATTAAATATATTAAACACGTTGTGTTTTATTTTGTAAACAAAAATTCAATATAGAGTTGCATTTTCAATAAAACAAAGATAGATTTATAATTTAGTGAAAATTTACTAATATTAGAATACAGCCTAAAGGACATAATATGTTGGAACAAGCTATAGCGCCATATGGTAGTGACGAACCAGAAAAATTGATGGATAAATTTTACAATGCTGGCAATGAAATGCTTTTAACACTTAGAAATTATATTACTACTCCCGATAATAGGAAAAGGTCTAGGACATGGGGCGCAATTGAAACAGCTCAAATGCTCGGTGTATCTAACCCAACATTTCGAAAACTTTTGGAAAAATACCCTACCATTCCAGGGGTCGTAGTAGAGAAAACGGAAGGTGATAGGAAAATAAAGAGATTTACCCTTCAGGCAATTAATATGCTTAGAAATTACACGAATACAGGTTACCAGAGGCCAAGAGGATCAAAGCCATTGATTATAGCTGTCTCAAATCTTAAAGGAGGGGTTGGAAAAACAGAAACAGCTGTTGATTTGGGGAAGAAAATTGCTATTGAAGGATTGCGTGCACTTTTGTTAGATTTCGATGCACAAGGTACAGCTACATTGATTAGTTCCGGTTTAATTCCTGACTTAGAATTAAAGTACGAGGATACTATTACCAATGTTTTAGTGTCTAAGCCTGATAATCTGAAAGATATAATATTAAAAACTCATTTTGATGGATTTGATATCGTCCCTGCAAACCTTGCCATTCAAGATTGTGATCTATTGCTTCCAAATGAGCGTGAAAATAATCAGGCTACATTAGGTAGTCCTTATCTACGTCTCACAAAGGCACTCAATGGTGTTAAAGAGAACTACGACGTAATTTTGATTGATTGTGGGCCAAATCTGGGGATATTAACTTTAAATGCTATTATTGCTTGCGATGGGATGGTTATTCCCATTCCACCAAGCATGAGCGATTATTCAAGTTTTATTATGTATACAGCAACACTGAGAAATTTGTTTAAAAACTTATCTAACAAGAAATTGGAATACTTAAGAATTTTAATATCAAAGCACAATGGGAATAATGAAGCGCTGCAAATGGAAAATATGATGAGGGAACAGTTTGGGCGTTATATTTTATCAAATCATATGTGTGAAACGGTTGAAGTTTCAAAGGCAGCTAATGAAATCGGGACAATTTATGACGTCTCCAGGCCGCGTGGAAGCAGGGAAGCTTATCGTCGAGCGATTCAACACTTGGATGATGTCAATATAGAAATTATTAATCATTTTAAAGAAATATGGTCGCGCCAGGCGGATAAGGTAAAACAACTAGAAGTGGAGGGCACTGTAAATGGATAATAGCAAAAGAAATGTACACAATTCAGGCCCGCTGGGTATTTTAGTTAAAACGGGTCAAATAAAAAAAGTTGAT